>Ga0114964_10000735_pt1 | contig 24431 bp, 15 predicted proteins | sample C_131016_MF_Meta_FD_92638 | JGI IMG/M metagenome (GOLD analysis project Ga0114964, IMG submission 92638) | Freshwater microbial communities from Lake Croche, Canada to study carbon cycling - C_131016_MF_MetaG | ecosystem: Environmental > Aquatic > Freshwater > Lake | place: Lake Croche, Canada...
AAAGGTAGTAGTGGTACATGGGGTGGAAGTGGTCCAGGCATTGATACCGGTGTTAGAGCTCTAACGGGAAACTGGGAGAATACATATACTACTGTGAAAGGTAGTAGTGGTACATGGGGTGGAGGTGGTCCAGGCATTGATACCGGTGTTAGAGCTCTAACGGGAAACTGGGAGAAAACATATACCACAGTTAATGCAAATAGTGCCACGACATGGAATTATCAAGGAACCGATTTAAAAGATATATCAGGTAATTGGGAAGCTACATACACTACAGTTAATACAAATAGTCCTAATTGGGACGGTACGTATACAACAGTCAATACAAATAGCGCTACTGCATGGAAATATCAAGGAACGGATTTAAAAGCTTTAAGTGGTAACTGGCAAACAGCTTATGTTTCAACTACAGCATTAAATTTATCTTCTAGTTTCTAGAATAGTGCTTATACAACTGTAAGAGGTAGTAGTGCAACATGGCAGGTAGGCGGTGCTGGTATTGATACCGGTGTTAGAGCTCTAACGGGAAACTGGGAGAATACATACACAACCGTAAAAGGTAATAGTGCTACATGGCAAGCAGGTGGTGTTGGAGGCGGTGCCGTGTTTATTACAAAAACTGTGAACACTAATCCTTACACCATAACAGCTGAAACAGGTTACGCAGATGGGTCGCGTTTAGTTTATAGAATTACTCAGCAAGGTAACAATAACGTTACTAACCTTGCTGCTGGCTTTAGAATACCTAATAGCTCAACAACTCCCCTGCCATTCTCTACTGTCAACGGGTATTCGGATATAATGGGTGTAATGTATAGCGCAGCTGCGAGTAAGTGGGATGTAATTAGCTTTATACCGGGTTATGCACCTTAACATTACTTATGGCAACTCTATATTATTATAGTATAGGCGGAAATAACCTGAGCAACCCTTTAAATTGGTATACAGATTCAAGTTTTGAAGTACCAGCTGGTAGAATACCTACAGCATCTGATGATGTTATTATTCTCAGTGATATAACAAATAACGTCTCTACACCTACCTATAGCAGTATAGTAATAAAAACAGCAGTATTCGGTAACAGTAACGGTAACAATACACTTGCTGCTGTAACGAGCGCGGTATTTTTTGGGTCGTGTGTAAATTATTTTAATATTACAGCACCTATTACTTACTTTAATGGGTACTCACAAAATAGAGGTACAATAAACGGCAGTGTTATTTTTAATGACTGTAGTTATAACGGATCCGGTGGCAAATACACAACCGCCACGTTTAATTCAATAAATAATAAAACAATAGGTAACGCATCTTTGGTGCTTTAACAATATGGCATATGTTTTCTTCAATACAGGTTCACCAACAGGATCCGGATCCTGGGCAACTGCTGCTAATTGGTATGATTGTCCGGGTGGAATACGAACAACGGGAACAGGATTACTTCCTTCAGTAACCGATTGTGTTATTCTAGAGAGCAACATATGCACATTAGGAGCTAATAGGGCTGTAGCTTCTATTTGTAATGATAATGCCACGGGTAGTTCGTTTTGTGGTGGTAAACATATAAAGGTAGTTGGTGGCACTTTAACACTATGTGGTGCATTAGCTCCAAGTAAGATGGTTAATGGTTCTGTTATTAATGTTTTTTCTTGCTGTGTCATAATGACAGCATCTACACCACTTACAATACAGTCAAGTGCTGTCGTAGGTACCCGTAAAATTGATAATCGCGGCGGTACAATAGATGTATGTAATTCCTCTATCGGTAACGGTGTATGTTTAACAAACTGTAATGCTGGCACGATCCAGTTCTTTAATAGTACAATAGAGGGAGGGACTATTGTTTGTAACGCTGCGAGTTCTTTATCTAAAATTTTCTTTAGTGATTCTATGAATTGCGGAACGGTCACTAGTGGTTCGGGTAACACCGGCGATAATATACTATTTAGTAATAGTTTGAACTACGGTAATATAAATTTAGGAGGTGTATCAACTAGTGTTGTATTTGGATGTACAGTTGATGATTGTTCTGTTAATTTTGGTAATGGATGTGCTAACTGTTTTATTTTTTGTGGCTGCTCTATAAATTGCGGAGGTGGTTCAAATATGTGTTACCGCTTCCATGATACTACAGTTAATTATGGTTGTGCAGGCGGGTTGCTTGCAGTATGTTTTTATAATTACGCAACGAATATAGGTGGTTTGTCAGCTGCTTGTACATGGGTTGTTGATGATGCTATTAATTGTGGTGACATATATTCTTCTTGTAGTAGTATAATATGTGGCGGTGCAATTAATGAAGGTAAGATACGATCTGTATTGCGCAATTGTTTTTTTGATACGAGTGTTAATACAGGTAGTGCTTGTGCATCTTGTACTTTTTTGCGTAATAATGCGATTAATTGTGGTGTAATATGTAGCAATACCAGTAACTGTCTCTTTGATACTACAGATAATCAAGGAATCATTTGCGGTACTACAGTCATGAATACCGCAAATGATAACACCGGGACAATTTGTGGTAATGCGACCTTTTTACAGGCATCAAATATAGGTTGCGTGGTAGGAAATAGTAATTTCTGTACGAATACGGCTAATACAGAAAATTGCGGTCTCGTTACCGGGACAGCTTGTTTCGGTACATCAACTGGCTCTTATAATAGTTATAATTCCGGAATGGTTTGCGGTGATGCCACTTTTACCGGTAATGGGGTTAATGAGGTAGTGAATTATGGCTGTGTCGCGGGTAATACTAGTTTTTCGTGTGGAGCTGGTAATCAAGGGAGCGTAGGATCAACGTCAATAAACACAGCTACATTTACATGCGCTGCGTATAACAGTTGTACTATTTGTGGAAATGGTGCCTTTTCTCGCACAGGCCTATTTTGTGAAGGACTTATAACCGGGAATGGTTGCTTTTTTAGTAGCAGCACTCCTGGTTCGTTGACATCAGGTATGCCTCAGGAGAATTCCGAATGGGGACAGTATGGTGGTTGTATATGTGGCGATATGCGTTATCTATCAGATACAGCGGTCAATGCTAGTCCTCTATGTATTAGTAAGTGTACGCCTTTATATTTTGTAAATGTGGGTGGTAGATTTTGTGGGCCGGGTTGTGGTATAGGCCCCAGTGCATATAACACAATATGTTTTTTTGGTGACCGCTCAAACGATTTAAATACGACACTATGCGGTAATTATAGAGGCAAATTTCAAAATTATTATTTCTGTTCTGGTGATATAAATTGTGCGACTCTTCAAGGCTCGGACAGTGTTCCGCTTATTAATGTAGAGTTTAATAGTAATAATCCTAGCATTTATGAGACAGCTAATTACGGTACAATAATAAGTGATGGTAATGTTGAGACCGGTTATACTACAAATATACTATTTACAGGTACTCTACCTAGTTCTAATAACTATGGTACTATTGTTGGAAATGCAGACTTTACGTGTGATACTATTAACTCTGGTACAATATGTGGTAATGCAGGCTTTTATGCTACACCGGTTGTATGTCTCGTTCCTGCAGTCTGCTGGTTTGGTAACATTAATACAGCAAATTTTTCAAGTGTAGTAGGTGGCAATTCAAGATTTTACGCTTACGATCTTAATACCAGTGTACTGAGCGGATCTTTAGGCACAGTAAATTTTTCGAATACAAAAGGTGCAGTACTCGGCACTTGTGGTCTTTTTGCTTGCGTTATATTAGCCTGTAATGATATATACTGCGGTCACAACACAAGTATACCGGCAGTTATCTTTAATGATAATTCAATAAACGCAGCAACCATCTCTGATTCTAATACTTGTGTTATTTTTAAACAAAATTCTCTTAATTGCGGGACCATATACTGTGGCGATACTGTAGGTATTAATACAGATGCTCGTATCTTAGAACAAGGGTGTGTTTTGTGTGACTTAACTATAGATAATAATAATGTTACTGATTGCTGTAACGGTGGTGTTTGGAGTTATCTAGGATGTGCTCAATATTCTGGAACAAGTGTATACGGTGCCAAGATAAACGGTAGATTGATAGATAAAGCGAGTGGGTGTATTGTACCTATTTTCAATTTTAGTGATTGTTCTCAAAATTGTGGTAAGGTACCGCCAAATGCACTCGCTATCTTTAATCAAAGCGCATTAAATAGCGGTACAGTAACTTGTGCCTGTACTAATAATATTTGTAATAATGACGGTATACGTTTCTTAAACCAGGGTTGTTACCTATGTGACCTTAGTATAAGTGAAAACTGTGTAACAGATTGCTTTAATGGTAGTTGGGCTTATAGAGGATGTGCACAATTTTCTGGTACTGATATGTTTGGTGCAAGAATTGATGGCAAGCTAATTGATAAAGTTGGTAATACTTGTGTACAAGTATTTGCGTTAAGTGGTTGTTCCTTTAATTGTGGAAGAGTGCCGTCAAACGTCTTTACTGTATTCAATCAGTGTGCATTAAATTGTGGAACGGTAAATTGTGCTTGTACTAATAGTATTTGTAATAATAATGGCTTCAATTTCCTAAGACAGGGTTGTTACTTATGTGATCTCAGTCTAAGTGAAAATTGTGTCACTGATTGTTTTAATGGAAGCTGGTCATATAAAGGATGTGCTCAATACACGGGATCGAATATATTTGGTGCGAGAGTAGATGGTTGTATAATTGATAAAGTGGGCAGCAGTGCTATACAGAATTTTAATTTCTGCGACACTTCTTACAATACCGGAAAGATTCCTGCAAAAGCTTGCTTCAATAATGCCTCACATAACGATGGTACAATAACAAGATCAGCTATGTTCAAGAACACTAGTTATAACACCGGGACTATCGCTCTTACAGGTCTACTTTGTGACTGTACATACAATACCGGATGCATATGTTGTGTATCATTTAACGGATACGCATACAACGGATGCGGTGGTACGTTTACAAACTTGATCGCATACAATAGTTTACAAAAAGGAATAAGTGGTGCACCCATACTCGGTGGCAGTCCACCTAAGACAACTTGTATTTAAGAAAAAATACAATAAGCAAATCTCTCATCTTCGGAGAGTACAACTTTGTATCCGTTCTTTTCAAGCCATAAAACAGATCTATAGTGCTTAACATGGCTTATATCATCTAATAACAATATTTTATTCTTTAGTCTATCTTTATCTAAGGACATAAATTTTTTAAATTCTAGATAACCGACTCCACCAGCTGAATCTAAAAATACTAGCTGTCTTCTATCATTATCTATAAGTTTAATTAACAGATCTTCCATGCCGTTACTACATGTACTGTCACATGAACACGATCCTATTACTTCTTGCTTATATAGATCTTTAATTTTTTCGATACCGTTACTTGCATAATCTACTATAAGACTATGTGACTTTACTTCGTCAGAATCATAGATATCGTCTTGATCTATAAATTTTACCATTTCATCTACAGGTAAGGACGTACCGTAGTAGAGCTCAACATTTTTATAATGTTTTAAATTGTGTTTAGCTTCACTATAACATTTATAAGAGCAATCTACTGATATAGTTTTTATTTTTGTTTTAGCAAAAATAGTCGTAGAACCTAATCCGTTAAACGTACCAGTCTCAATAATCTCTTCTATATTTCCTTTTTTAATTAGACTATCAACAGCCTTTTTAAATAACGAAGTATTGAGATTTATATGATATTTTCTATCTGCAAACATTAGAGCTTAATATTTGTTTTTTTAAGATCGAACGATAGTTTTTTAGGCTTTTTATTATTTACTAGCGACTGTAAAAAAGCATCCTTATCAAATAAGTTAGATTTATCGTCATACGGACACTCATAAATTTTACCCCCCGTCCAGTCATCAGACTCTAGATATGAATCAACTCTATGCCTGAAAGATTCTGCACCCGAAGCTAAAATATTATCATGTATATCATGTCCGAAAACTATAGGTGAATTTGATATCCACCCCACTGTTGCTTTTTTGTTCAAAGCAGCAGCAGCGTGTTGAACCATAGAATCCATGCAGAGAAACTTATCTGATAACGCAAACAAGCTAAACAGCACTCTTAGCCCATCTCTTGCTTGTATAGTGTTGCGTAATGCGGGTTGATCGTCTCGTCTGACGTGAAAAATTTTACTAAAATCTTTTTTTACATCGTCTATGATTTCTTGTGCAAAATCGTTGGGTAGGTCTCGCGACCATGAATATGGGTGACCTTGTGTTTGCGCTCCCCCTGATGTCTGTACAACTAAAATTGGGCCATTTTTGTCTATCTTATCCCTAACAAAATTCGTCTCTTTATCGGTCAAAAAAAGTTCAGGTTTTTTATCTATACATGGAATATTAAAAACATCACACCATATTTCGGATAGTGATTTTCTACGATATAATAAATCTTCAGAGTGATATGGTTCCATTCTAAGAATCTTAGAGTTTTTAGCTAAGATAAAATCATCGTAGAAATAGGGAATAGCGCCGAATTTATAAACTCTCCAAACGTTTGGATTATGTAAAAACACTTCCGGGTATCCTGTAACTACAATTAATTTGTGTTCAGGGTACGCAGCTTTAATTGATTTAACAACTGATGTTGCAACAATATTCTTTCCACAACCGCCATCAACATGAAAGATTAGAAATTTATCCATTTATTAATATATAAATGGATAAATTTGAAAATCAATTTTTATTTTTACGGTTATACGCTCAATCGTTGTTCATAATAAGGCCTTTAAACACTAAAATGCGTTGATCATCTATAACTAACAATAAATAACTTTAATACTGTCATCATATGCCTAATAGTCTAGACCATCTCCCATCAAGTGGTGCTATATCGCTACAGGATATAGCGAATACTTTTTACCTGTCTCTATCTTATGCTGACGGTGGTAGAGTACCTCTTTCTGCTTATTACGGTGATTTTATCAAGTATTATTCACCTGATTACCCGGTGATACCATCTTCTAGCGGTAAAACGATTAACGTCGATCCATTTCATGGTAAAAAGTACATAGTACCCGTTCCCGTAACTATTGCGTCACCATCTACAAATTATAATGTATATGATCACGCGAATGATTACACACAAAGCACTTATGGTCTAGCATTAAACACACCGGGCATACCTTTTGTTATTTCTGTATTGAATAAAAGCAGAATAGAGGCAGCATCAGTTACTGCTCCGGTTGTTGCACCGGGAATTCAAAAATTTGTTACTACTACAACTACTGGTACCTGGCCTGTTCCGACCGGTGTCACGTCTATAAATATTATTGTGGTAGGCGCCGGTGGGGGCGGGGGCGGGGGCGGGGGTGGCGGTGATTTAAATTATAATTACGGCGGAGGCGGGGGAGGTGGTAGTCAGGTCATTACACGTAATGATATTACTGTAACCCCCGGTTCACTATTACGTATTACAGTAGGGAGTGGGGGTGTAGCAGGAAGTGATTACAATCCTGGTGGTATGGGTGGTTCATCATCGATTAAAATTAACAATACAACAACTCATACAGCTTACGGTGGGCGTGGGGGCGGTGGTGGCACAGCGGGTATAATTTATAGAGGTGGTGATCCGGGGGGTAAAGGAGGTGCGGCTGGTGGTGCCGGTAGTATATCAAGTGCTGGAAAAGGTGGCGGCACCTTAGCGAGTGAAATATCAGGCCCTACACCATTATGTGGCAAGGGAGGAGACGGTGGCCGACCTACGGCGGAGATTTCTACACGTGGAAAAGATGGTGCTGTTGTTATTACTTGGGCTGAAATAAAAAACACAGCAAGAGACGCACAAAATGCTGCTGCAATAGCTATTGGTACCAGCTCTGATGGTTCAAAATCATTTAATTCTATTACAGCTGTGCAGCTTCTTAATCAAGGAACAATAACTGGTAAAAGAGACACAACACAACGAGTAATCGTTACAGAGGATAAGATAACACCACCAGCATCACGAAAAAACGAGACAGAGACTAAAACCTTTACAATTACTGATCAAGGAACAACTACCTTATCTTTTAGCCTAGGAGCGGGCGGTGGAGCCGGTGGTTACGGTCGTCAAGCTGATAACAGCGGCGCGGCGGGTCCCGGCTCTTATGGTGAATATAAAGTAGGCAATATATCCGTTAATAATGGTGATGTAATCAAGTGTACAATTGGCGCCGGTGGTCTTGCTGGTTTAAACGGTTCACCTTCAACGTTAACGGTAAACAACGTCGAGCGTGTAAAAGCAGAAGGCGGTGCATACAATGGTGGCCAGAAGGTCGTGACCAGCGGCGGCGCAGGTGGACCAGGCGGGGGAAATACTGATGGTGGCCATGCTAGTTTATCCCCTCGTGGGTATCCAGGAAGTGCAGATGTTGAATATAGCCCTAACTTACCCGGGGGCCCGGCAATCTACCTTACCCATAGGACGACGATACTTAATGATGGTGGTTTTATATCAGGCGGTACAAGTAGCTTAGGAAATAGAAATGAGGGAGCTGGACATGCAATTATTGGTGTATCCTATCTTCTCAATGACCCCGGGGGTGTGATAAACGGTGATCAAGTCTAATTATAGAGGATAAATACTCTTACAAGTATAATGTCTTATATCCTGCCATCTGATGCTATAGCTTCGGTTATCTATTTTCAGCTTTATTTAGATACCTCAAAGGATATTGTTGTGTCTTTTGACTATGCATGTTACGGAACGAATGCTACAGGATCAGAGGGATTTTGTGTGTTTTTTGCTAATACAATTTCTGAAGCTATACAATACGGCGGACCCGGACCTGGTCTAGGTTATAGTGCGGTTTCAGGTGTTAATACAGTATTATCTAATGTCGATAGCTATCGAGGAATGGATGCGGCTATGCTCGGTGTAGGCTTTGATATAACTGGTAATTTTGGCAGTAGTCTTTATTTTAACACCGGTTATAATAATCTTGAAGCAAATACCATAGCGTTAAGAGATGCAGAGGGTGAAGGATTTAACCTACTTACGCGAACAAAAAATATAAATAGTACAAATTTTGATAAATCAATTGAGTTATATCAGCAGATAGATAATAAGCAAGAGCCTATTTTTAAACGAGTACGTGTAAGGCTAACAGACTTCGGTCAGAGAATAATCGTTGATCTCAAGTCACCGGGTGATCTGTTTTTTACAAATTATCTTGATTATGCATTTAATAATAAAACATGGCCAACAACAGTAAGATGTGGTCTTTCGTTTGCAACGGGTGAAAGTACTGATACTATTTTTAAGATAAAAGGATTTAATATAAATGGAGCGTTTAGCACAGCAGAAGGTAAAAATCAAAATACATACGTCTATGATTTAGATCCTACAGCGTTTGCCGGTAGTGCTATTCTGTGGAAAAATCCAAGTAAGCAATACTTTAACGTCGATGATATATTAAAAGTAGAGAATCAAGATGCTGATTTATCACACGTACCAATTATTTCCGGTGGTCCGCTTATTACAGTAGATCCTATCGATGGTCCAAGAGGAGCTCCGTATGAACCTGGTGATAATTATGTTACGATCACCACTAAGAGCTTTTAATACTATTTCTTTGATATAAATAATAATAAGCTATGGGATATATTGCCGCTACACTTTCATTAAACGTACCTGCTATTACAGCTGTCTGTAAGGGGCCGAGAGGTGGTATTGTATTAAGGGGTGTAGGAGCACCAACAATATCCGTTGGTCTATCAGGTGATTATTATATTGATGAATTGACGGCCATGTTTTATGGTCCTAAAGGAGATAATTGGCCATCGACACCTTTCATAACACTAAGTTACCCAACGAGCGCAGAACCGTATTCAATTGTTGGGTCAAATACTGCTGTAATCGTTCCACGTTACGGTAATAATACCATTAAATCAACAAGTATTAATTCAGCGATTTTAGGAGGTACTAATAATTCTTTAACAGGTAATAATTCGTTTATTATCGGTTCAAATATAATTGCAGCTATTACAGGCTTCACGCTTGTGAATAATTTATCCAGTACAGGTACTATTTATGCTAGTTCCGGTAACAGTAATCAATGGAATACAACCTATCAAACTGTTTACGATAATAAAGATACATGGAATCAGATTATACCGGTAAATACTACATTAGCTGCACAATCGGCTAATAATATTTCTGTTTATAGCTCGGTAAACACGACGAGTGGTAATTGGAATAGCGTTTATTCAAGCTATTATTCCAATTCAGGTACATTTTTAACAAATACATCAGCAGCTTCATTGTATCAAAATATACAATTAACGCCCTTCACATTCATATCTTCAACCTCTTCAATTAATACGCTTGTTGGTAGCAATACTGCAACCGGTAAGCTTTCAAAGGTGTTAGGTGGTAGTTATAATACCGCTTCAGGAAATTGTAGCACGATTGTAGGTGGTTATAGCGGTTGTACATCCGATGATCACGCTGTAGTCATAGGAGGTTGTAGCAATACAGCGTCAGGAAGCTACAGTACTATTGTAAACGGCAATAGTGGTCGAGCTTCTGGAGGCTCGAGTTCGATCATAGGTGGTTACTATAATTCTACGTCTGGTTATGCTTCGTTAATTGCAGGTGGTGTTTCCAACACAGTAGATAATACTGGTTCATATAGCATCATTGGTAACGGGCGCAATAATACAATTTCAAAATGCCACTCTATTATTGGAAGTGGTGTGAATAATTCGGTGTCGGCGTGTTTTTCTTTTATTGTGGGGGGAAGTGCTAATCAGATTTTAGGAAACTATTCATCGGTTTTGGGAGGAATGCGAAATACTGCTTCTGGAAATTATTCATTTATAGCTGGTGGACGAAGCAACAACACCAAATATGATAATACATTTATACTAGGATCATCACTAAGTGCATCTCAAGCTAACACAACATATGTTAATAGTATAAGCTCTCAAGGCAACGCTCTTGTTGCGGGTAGTATAGGTATTAATGTATCATCGCCTAGTGAAAAATTACACGTACAGGGTGGTAATATTTTAATTAAACCAGTTAGCTGGGACTCAGGAAAAAATAGCGGTTCTTTACTTTTTGGTGATACCAACAATGGAATTTCAAATCAATACGGGCAACCACTAGCGTTATCTGGTTATAACGGTATTTCATTTAGTGTAGGACAAGGAACTGGTAGTTGGTTACAGAATACCGTAAATATATCAAACTCCGGATCAGTAGGAATAGGTACAGCGCCTAGTGCTCCTCTTCATATTAATACTAGTAATTATGGTGCAATTCTTCTAGGTGATAATACTAACGGTAGTAGTTTTGTTATTACAAAAGAATCAATCGATAATTCATTTAATATATGGACAAATGTTTTTGAAAGTGGTACAAATAGATTAAAAATTGAACAGACAGGTAATACGATACTAACACCCAATGGTGGTAATATTGGTATTAATGAAGTATCTCCAAAGTATAAACTTGACGTTAAGGTAACACCAGGTTTGGGCAACACCACCGGTAATCAAATTTCTGCATTAAGACTATCAACCACTGTTTCTACTAACGATAATCTTGAAATAACAAATACAAGAACTGCTGCTGGTGCAGATTGGAATACAGCTGGTTGGAGATTGCAAGAAAAAACGAATAATGCCTGGATGGGTTGGATGCAGTTTAATGGATATAACAACCCCGGTGGTATAACATTTGGTGCCGGACAAAGTACATCGTCACCGACAAGTGTTACAGAAAAAATGCGTCTTGATCAAAATGGTGCACTTACTGTTACTAGTACGATCAGCACAGGGTCAAGTATTGCAGCAGGATCGAATTGGCGTACGGTGACATCAGATTACTCTATTCAGGATACTGACTGCGGTGGTATTGTAGCTTTGAGTAGTAATACTAACAGTATAATTGTTACTATACCAAATAATAATTTTCGTACAGGGCACCAAACAACGTTTATTCGTGCCGGGCTTAGTGCTGTTACTATCTCCACAGGAGCGGGTGTTACGATTAGAAAAGCTACCGGTCTTGGTTTATCTCTTACAAGTCAATGGTCGGCAGCAACAATTGTATATTCAGGTATACCTTCTGCAGGTTGGGTATTGTTTGGTGATCTTTTATAAAATGCCTTTGTTATGTCTTTCTTATTATCACGTCTAGGTACAATATCGTTTGCGAATACAATATACCCTGTTGTTGTAGCAGCTGAATATTTCTTAAACGACGGTGTGTTTACATGGACAGCACCTGAAACAATGGTACCTGGTAGTCTCTCTGCGTTTGTAGTAGGAGCCGGTGGATCTTCTTACTACCCTTACAGTGTTACCGGTACATCAGGTGGAGGGGGGGGAAGTATAATAGCAACTGTATCTGCAAATCCCGGTACAACATTAACAGTCGTTGTTGGGTCCGGTTCTGGCTTCCCAGATCCTGCTCATACTGAAAGTGCTTATGGCGGGGATTCCTGGTTAGGTATTCTCGACCCTACAGCACCCTCTAACTATACTTTCATTAGGAGACATAAAATATTAGTATCCGCTCAGGGCGGCCGCGGGTATAAAGGTGGTAGCACCTTTGTTAATTTAGGCCGTACAATATTGTCATATACCGGTGTAAATGGAATTACAGGGTTAAACTCAGTATCTGACCCGCCGCGAACCGATAATTATATATACCGAGATGATACTAGTGACCTAAAGGCGAAACCTTTTGTATTTCTTCTTCCTAATGGTCAACCATATGATAATGTTAGTTTTCAGGTACGAGCCGGTGGTACTCAGCAATGGGGGAGAGACGATACATTCTATAATTATGATTTAGATATTCCTTTCTATCCAGGCTTTGGCGGTTGCACAGTTGCAGTTAATAATGGTAATTACACTGAGGCTTGGAGAGGCCGCAAGGGGTTTGTATCTCTTGCATATAGATACATGCCGAAACCTAGGCCGTATATAATAAAAAAGGAATTTGCAATAACTGCAAATTCAGATGATACTCCAAATTTAGATTTTGGTGTAATTCCCCTTGGAGGTAGAACAATAACATCCTATGAAATTGATGAATATTCGTTTGATCCTCTCATTGTTGATTTAGTATACTATGTTAGTATTAAAGGTAATTCCAGCAGAACGCAAGGTGTTGGTGGTAACAGCGGCATGGGATATTTCTACGTAGGCAGAAATATCCCTGTGGGCGTATATACGTTTACCGTAAATATTACCATTGAGACTAAACAAGTAATAGAATATCACGTAACTGTCAGAGCTGTATAGGTTTGTTTTTGATCTTATGACATAAATACTTGTGTTATTAAGTTATGGGAAATGTTGCCGCTACACTTTCATTAAACGTACCTGCTATTACAGCTGTCTGTAAGGGGCCGAGAGGTAGTACTATATTAAGAGGGTCTAATCCACCTACGATATCCATTGGTCTATCAGGTGATTATTATATAGACATACTTTCAGCTAAGCTTTACGGTCCTAAAGAAATTACCTGGCCGGACTCAACGCTTACACTAAGCTACCCATCAAGTGCGTTTCCGTATTCAATTGTTGGGTCTAATACTGCTGTAATCGTTCCAATTTACGGTAATAATACATTAAATCGACGAGTATTAATTCAGCGATTTTAGGAGGTACTAATAATTCCTTAACAGGTAATAATTCGTTTATTATCGGTTCCAATATAACAGCAGCCATTACAGGGTTTACTCTATTAAACAATCTTTCAAGTACAGGTACTATTTATGCTAGTTCCGGTAACAGTAATCAATGGAATACAACCTATCAAACTGTTTACGATAATAAAGATACATGGAATTTAATAACACCGGTAAATACTACATTAGGAACACAATCGGCTAATAATATTTCTGTTTATAGCTCGGTAAACACGACGAGTGGTAATTGGAATAGCGTTTATACCGGGTATAAAAATGCTTCCGGTACGTATGTAACATATATTGACGGTATTACATCTTTTGCATATACACGTAACGCTACACTATCGTCGATACAGCCTGTTTTAGGTGGTAATACATCATCAGGAAAAGGTAGTGTTATTGGTGGTGGTAAATCAAATACCGTTAGCGGAAATTGTAGTAATATAGGGGGTGGTGTATGTAATTCTCTATCAGGTTCACTCGGTGTTATTGGTGGAGGTTACTGTAATACAGCTTCTGGCGATTACAGCACTATTATTGGCGGTTATAGCGGTGCTGCTATAGGCAAATACTCTGTAGTAGGAGGTGGTGCTACAAATACTGCCTCCGGTTACGGGTCCTTTGTTTCTGGTATATGTAATATTGCCGCCGGTGATGGAAAGATTAATACTATCATAGGCGGTTGCCAGCATAATATAATCGGTGTTCAAGAGTCTTTATCTAACGCAATTATAGGCGGGACGTTTCATACCATATCTGGTGCACAGGCAACTACTTCAAAATTTCATTCTATTATAGGTGGGTGTTGTAATTGTATAACAGCCAGCTGTATGGCATCAATTATCGGTGGAACATATAACACCGTATGTGGCACTGATGCAGCAGTGATCGGGGGGAGATACAACTCATCAAACGGTACAGATTCTGTAATCATCGGTGGTTGTAGAAATACTACCGGTGCAAATAATTGTGTGTTTATACTCGGTCAAGGATTAAGCGCAACACAGGCAAACTATACATACGTTAATAACTTAAGCTCTCAAGGAAGTGTAGCAGCCCGCGGTGGAGATAGTTCTCTGTGGAACAGCAACTATACAAATTCCTTTGCAAACAGCGCTAGTTGGGCTAGTGTGTATTCTTATGTTAATACCGCTACTGCTAATACACTTTATATAAACAACTTAAGTGCAAGTGGGCGGTCGGATGTATCATCTGTATCAGAAACAAAAGCAATGCCAGCAATTTCCGTTAACGTTCTAACACTTGATTTAAGCACGGCTTCGCTATTTTATGTAAATCTTAATAGTGATATTATTACTTTTAATTTTATTAATCCACCACCTTCACCAAGAGTTTGTTCATTTACAATTCAATTTGTCAGCGATGGTACAGCACACAACATTGCATGGCCGGCTTCTGTTTCTTGGCCAGGTGGCGTACCACCTGTACTCACAACTACTGTTTACAGAATTGATACTCTTACGTTCTTTACACACGATGGTGGTACGAAGTATTTCGGCTTCGTAAGTGGGCAAAATTTTGCATAGATCTTGTTGTCTACTATTTGGTTAATAAGTAATTAACGTGAGGTCTTATACCATAACTCTTACAAGCGTTCAACCTACCACCCCTTCATCAATAATAGATCACTATTTCTTTTATGATTCTAGGTTTGGCTTGAACTTCACATACCCAAATTCTGCGGATGGAAGTCTATTTAACACAACAACAGGCACGTTTGTATATCCGGTAACAGCAGACAGTGAAAACATATACCCCTGGGGATATTCTATACAGAATAATCAACACACTCTTACTGTAGGACCACTCAAAGGACCGTATACAGTTACTTTCGATACAGCGAGTCTTGACGTAAGTCAGTCGGCAATTATTAAAATAAATTATGACTTTGGAGACGGTACATCAACAACAGTTAACCGTCAACTAGGTGATACCCTGACACAGATAGATCCTAACAATGTTAGTATTAGTCATGATTACTATCCAAAAGACGATACCGTGACTGTATATAATTCGGTTGTAACAGTTACAAACGGAAACTTAATCGAGGATGTGTTTAATATTGCTATCTCGTCAGTACCAGCATCGATCTATGACTTTGATGATGTATATCTCATTAACAACACTCAACAAATTGCTACAGCTGAAATGCAAAATATTCTTGAAATTGCACAGCCAAATTACCTTGCCGTAACACGTGTGCTTAGTGCAGCAGAAGCCGCTTATTATCCAACAGTTGCTCCTTTTAACCCGATTACATCATTAAGTGGTTATGAAAATAATCTTATTCTTTGGCTTGATGCATCCGATGCGTTAACACTTTCAAGAGATAATAAAGAAAATGTTATAACATGGTACGATAAAAGTCTATATAATAATAACTTCTTTTCTGATAGTACCACAACAAGTCCAACATTTAAATACCCAAGACAATCAAGGTCTCTACGCAAGTGCGTTAGTTTTACTATAGGTAAGTATCTTTACGCTTTAAGCGATCTCTGGACAGGAAACTATTCATTTGATTCAATAATAGATAATAAAGGATATTCTGTATTTGCTGTTATGAGGATTAATAAATCAGGTGGTACCTTATTTGCGTATGATTTAAATAGAGACGAGCAACTTAATCCTTCAACAGGTGATAGTGGTGATGGTGTTAATTATGTACCAAATTTAAATATTTCACTCGGTAGCCCCAATGCAATAACGGTTGAACAGGGGGATACAAGTTTTTATTTTGGTACTAGCGCCAATGATCCAAACGGTGTATATCAACCAACAACAATTAGTAATATTTCTTATAATTTAAGTGCGTATAGCTTATACTCTATAACTTTAAGCGGTGATGAAAACGCTCAGCTCTATATTACCGCAGATACAGCAATCGCTAGAAGGCGTTATCAAAACTATCAATATAATTTAAGTTCTTTCCTTAGCGGTGGATTTAACTCAAGCACAGTATTATACCCACCTACCGGTCAAAATATACCTGCAGGCACGTATGATAAAAAGCTTGTTTATGCACTTCTCGGTACAAGCGATGCGTATTTTAATAGTTATTTAAGAGATACAGAAATTTCAGAATTTATGATTTTTAATAAACCGCTCGACACTGTAGCGACTGTTAGTGTTCTAAATTATCTCGCTAATAAGTGGAACTTAACGCTCCGGACTGACTAGTGTCTCTTTTAGTCTATTATAAATAATGTCATGGAGGTAATCACCCTCAATTCTACTAATTTTATTGGTTTATCTGCTGCTTATACGCACGATAACACAATAAAATTTGACCACGAAGTCTATAAGACGGAGCAAGGCGTTAGTCTGCCGCTTTCGCCAGTATTTGCAAATGCTAATGACACTGCAACAAATAATTACTCTAATCTCTTTTTAACCCAAACAACGCCAATACCAAGCGTTGCATATATAGAGGATCTTGAACCTATATTTGATGGCGGGTTTACAACGTTTTTAGCCGTCAACGCTACCGGTGGTATAAGTGATGCGTCACGTTACCTGGTTGTTCAAGAACCTGATATAGCAGTCAATACTGCTACAATATCTGTATCAGGAGTTCGTAGCAAAATTGACAACAGATACTTTTTTACTATAATTTTTCTAGATCAAAACCTGTGTAAAGTAGAGCATATTAACGGATCTATAAAAAGATATCTTACTCTAGATATTCAAGATAATATCTTTTTTTCCTTTGACGTTAATTTAGATTATCTCGGTGAGTTAAGTCCGCAAATATTTTATTACACGTACGATAGGGATAATAATTTTATTGTTTTTTCAAAAAATATACTAGATACAGAGCGTTATGTATCATATCGTTCATCTGATGCTAGTCTTGTTACAGTAAGCCCTATTACAGGAGCTAATACTATACCGTTTACATCTGATTCAATTTTTGCGTGTACACCAAGACCTGAACAACCGAATAATACAAAACTTGTAGATCCCTGGGTTAGTTATAATCCAAACTTTAAGACAAATACTCAAGATATTAATATTAACCGAAGCACAAAAGATGTTAATACTAATCTTTTAGTTAATAGTGAATATTCAAATGTCACTGGTACAGCTCTTAACATCAACGCTCTTTCACTTAAAAACACATCCACACCAGAAAACTATCAATCAAGAAATAACCCGTTTCAATCAAATAAATCTAACTATACAACAGAAGACGATATAGAATTTCGTGAATATAAAAAACTATTTACAGGGTCAAATCAAATACTCGGTAATGATAATATTACTCTAGGATATGAGTCATATACAACAGATATCGTTTTACCAAAAGACAGTGTAACATACTTTCATGTACCGCAAGTATTATACCCATTTAGCCGTCTCAATATTAATGAATCAGGTCTTGTTGAAGCAGGCGCTATAGCAGGTGATCATCCTATAAAGTCTGATAAAATCTTTAAAAAACTAGCTAACGCTAAATCAACCTCGCCATTTGGTAGCGTATCAGATGAAGCAAATGGATCTTTTCTTTGTAGCTGGTTGTCAGGCAGTTCTGACCTTTCTGTTAAGCCAACCTGGGTTGACAGATATTATAATCCATCTAAAATTACATTTATTAATGCATTAACGAGTAGATCACTTAAAGCCATCTCATATGAATCAGCATTTGAAGATCTCGTTCTTCGCGCTGGTAATATACCAGGCACAGATGATGTTTTTGATAAACCTTCAGATCTTATTTTTGAACCAGGTTGTTATTATGCATATCATCATTATGGTCCAAAAGACGTTAGTAAGTTTATACAAACATTTACACCATTTCTTGTAGAAGAAGGTCTTGACAATTATTTTTTTAGCAACGGGTCGTCAGCTGAAAGCTCTATACAAAACAACGAGTATTCATTTGATGGCAATACCTATGCAATTACTAATCCGCTATCAAGCATACAATTATCGAATCAATTCACACTAGCGTTTGATATGTATAATGCCGACTGGTCAAAGCCATTTGGCTATCAGGTTATAGGTAATTTTCTTAACGATGGGTTTGGTATTTTTAATGAAAATATTGTAACACCTACAGTGCTTGTTAATACAGTCTCGAGTCTAGATATATTAAACACTGATTTACGTAAGCTTAAAACTATTACATATTCAGCTCAACCGCTTGCTTTTATCCGGTCAAATTTTGGCGAAAACTACTCTATTGTTTTTAGCGATGGGTTTATAAGACAGTATACGTGTGACGACAACCTTCTACGGCAGTCGTATTCATCTTATCTCGCAAATACTATTGATTATACAAATAACGAAACAACAGCTTTTGTTCTCTGCTCTGGCTCACCAACCATTAGAGTATTACAAGTAGACTTAGCATCATCTACACTAACACCCATTAACACCGCAACCGTCGATAAACAATTTACACCAAACGCAGGTTCATTTTCAAATAATCTTGCAAAAACAATTGATGTTTATAATAATAGTTTCTATTTTACAGAAGGATCAACTTCGCGTCGAGTAGGAAATAAAATTTATTATTTAACCGATAATAATAAAACAATTGTAGAGTGGAATGAAATTAACTCTACAGCTATGGCGCTGTCATCAGCTTTTAAAATATCTAGCACAAACGCCACTTCTAATATTACTGATTTTAATATTGATTTTGACAGTAATATCTGGATACTGCAGAACAACAACACGTATTACAAATACACACAAGATAGAGAATTTTTATTATCGGGTACACTTACATCAAGCACATCATCTGTCAATACTGTTTCTTTAACCGGATCAGGTAAGCACCATACTTACGCTATATCAAATAGTGGATCTACATCTTCTTACGATTACACAGTTTTTATTAACAACTCGCAACTACGCCCTGTATTTGATTTTAACATTATAAACAATAAAATTGTCTTTCTCACACAACCACTATCAGGTGATAATATTGTAATATCTCGGTTAGTGTATCAAGACACATTTAAAAATCATAAAATTAATTTTATATCTGAATTTGTAAACGGTGAATATATTGATAATGTCTTAATCTCACGTACAGGGTATTTAAAAACGGCGACAACCACAACTACCACAACAGCTCAAGCGTACCAATTTATTGTTTTAAACACAAGCGGTACGCAGATATCTAATGCATTTTATACAACGTTAACAGGTAATCCTGCTTTTACAAATACCAACTATCTACGTGAATATATTCAAGACGCGTATTCGTCTGCAAATTTAAACGTGAAGGCAGTTGCAAGAAATGTATATAATGATACTGACTTATTAACAAGTGAAATTAAATTTAACCTTTCAGCTCTTGATCCTGGTTATCATCATTTTGCCGTTCGCTTTGATACCTATCACGGCTTTATGTCGCTATTTGTGGATGGTCAGCGAGTTAATGATGTTCAGTTTGCTCCGAGAAAATATAAATTTAGCAATCTTCTCTATCGTCCCTTCTTAGTAGGCTCAGCATGCTTTAATAATTCAACACCATTATTCAAATATTTACAAAAAAATACATATCTCGTTGAAAATACAAAGATAAGAAATTTCTATCTGTACAACACACCACTTAATGATTACGATATTATTATGCATGCGCGTGAAAGCTGTGATATTCATGATATTCATTTTGATATACCTTGCGGTCGTAGAAACTACCTTGAAGAAATAGAGAGATATTTTAAAGCTACAACCCCTGGCTCAAAGTCAACACAATATAATATTGTAATACGCAATACCGGTATAGTAGATGATAAGCTGAGAACAGCTCTTGAAAAGAGAATAGCTATAGCGCTTGCAAAATCAGCTCCTGTCTATTCGAAATTAAATAAAATAAAGTGGGTCAATTAAAACGATGAATATTAATGATATTATAGCTCAAAAAGGTGTATTATATGACCGTTATCTTGGAACACCGCTTTCCTTGCCTTACTCAGATTTTGAGACGATTAAAATTAAGCAAAACGATACTGCTAATAATTTTAATCTAAACAATATTATATCAAAGATACACGAAAACTATCTTTATCTCTATAAAGTAGCTCATATTGCTTCAAATATAATGCCACTTACGTCTATCTCTACAATTGGCGTTGTTTCACCTAGTGGGTTTTCAGCTTATCAAGGACTCAGTACAAGTCAATTTACTAGCTTTGCTTCCGTAGGTATTAGTAATTTTGATAACTGTAACGTTCTTAGTGTTAAATATAATTCTGATTTAGCAAAATATGTTATATTTGGCTCCTCAGGACCAAACCTTGTTGTACTTAATAGTAACGATACTCTTACAAGTGCAACAACAGCTCTTAGCACGACGTCAGTATCAATAGGGTCTAATATTAAATGGAGCAATATTCAAGACTTTACTTTTGGTGATAATAATGAGTTTTATGTTTTAGATCAAGGTGCTAATAGTGTAGTAAAGTATGATGCCACTGGTCTTCTAACCGATGATAATATTTTACAAAACATGCTTGTTTATCAGGGCAATGTAGGCGGGAGAGGTACATTTGATGATAATACAAAGTTTAATGTACCAACGAGCATTGATTATTATAATTCAGAATTATATGTTTTGGATTCTGGTAATAGCTGCATTAAGAAATATGATACCAATCTCAATTGGATCACTACCTACAGACTATTCAGAGATTTTCTCTCTGCATACCCTATACAGATTAATCATGATAACAACGGTAATGTCTATGTAGTTACAAAAACAAACAGTATCTTAAAATATAACGAAGACTTTACAGTAAAGACAGAAATCGATCTCAATACTTTAACCGGTGATACGGGCAAGGTAAAGCAAATTGTGTTTTCGTCGTCTGATACAAATGTATTTTATCTCTTTACTGATAGTTATATCTATAAAAGTCTTTTAAGCAATCCAGATGATATTGTAGGAAAATATTCTTTATCACGATTTGGTGTCAATACACAAGAAACAATATCAAATATGTCGTCAGTAGCTAAGAATATTAACGGTATTGATTATGATTATAATTTTATTTTTAGTTCTAGTTCTAACATTGGTAAGATTTCTGTTTATGAAGACAGCCTTAACGCAGTAAGCGTTCTTACAAACGATATATTTGATATCTATACTATAGATGAGCTTTCAATACACCCGGAAGAATATTTACAAAGCTGGGTTATTAATAAAACAATTTCTAAGTTACTTATCAATCATATGAGGCTTCGTGATAATATTACTAGTAAGCTACTGTATCAAAAAGACGCAGCAAGTGGTGATATTCTACTTACTGGAACAAGATATCTCACCGAAAAAGAGCTTAATAAAATTCATTTTTATCAAGATATAACAAAATATATCGGCATGAATGAGTTATTTCAAAATAATATTGTTAATCGACCTTTTCAATATATACATGAAATTCAGATTAATTTGTTATCCATGTTAAACGCAGAAATACAAAATTATCTTAGCAAGTCTCAAGTTGTAGAGCTGAATTAATTTGATTTTATATCTCTGACATTAAATAATTGTAATGGCATCTCCAGTTCAACTCACATCAAATACTGTGGTAAAGCTCGTTATTAGACGAGGTACAGATCAACAGCGTCAGCAAGTTACATTGGCTAGCGGTGAGCTAGGGTTTACAACAGACACAGAGCGTGTATTTGTAGGTAACGGTAATACCGGTGGCGGTGTCATAGTGGGTAATAAAACCTATATATCAAAAAAAGGTGTAGAGGACTTTTCAAACCCTTATTATGGTGATCTCGCGTATGTAACATACGATGCGACAGGCAAGCTCACCAATACCCTCTATATACGCAATACTACTAATAGCATTAATACACTTAACGGCTGGACTAGTGTTAATCCTGTTTTAGGTGCTCCGTTTGACTACTCAACTGGTACTTTATTGTTTAACTCACAATATCTCAATCTTAATACAGCTTCTAAACTCTTTACCGTACAAGACAACATTACTACCATTACGCTAAGTGCTAATGATGTCGTAGCGTATAACTTACCTACGGTTGATGTACACGCTACTAATAAATTATATGTTGATACTTTAGTCAACGCAACATCTAACGCTGATCAACTATACACGCGTGTATATATTGGAAACAATTTTGTGCCTCTCAGCGGAAAAGCTACAATAACAGGCGCTCTCAGTACAACATCCTTTGTACGTATACCAACTGCTCCTATACACGCTTACGATGCACCAAATAAGCTATATGTTGATACACTAACAAACAATACATCTGACGATATTTATAAATATGTTTATTCCAACTACCTACCATTAACAGGTGAGCGTCAGATTACAGGTTATATTGATACAGATATTGCAAGTGCAGTACCCGCTCTACGTCTTAAGCAGTCTGGCTTAGGTGCTGCGTTGAGAATTGAAGATGTGGTTCGTAATACCACACCTTTTATTGTTGATAACTATGGTAGTCTAGGTATCGGTATAACGCCTCCGGCAGGAAGCGATACAAAAATTACTGTTAAAGGTAGTATGAGTGCGTCTGGTAATTTAATTATTCTTGGCAATACAGGCGTAGGCACACCATCTCCGGTTTCTAAATTAGACGTACGCGGTGACGTTAATATTGGTGATCCAAATATTAATACAACAAAAACAGCTGGTAATAAATTGTTGTTTAATTCAACAAATAATTCCGATATTCTAGCTCTTTATAGATACAATACCTCTGCTGACGTCTCAGAGCTACGTACGCAAATTGGTAATAACATCGAGGGGGATGCAAGTGATGCGTTTGTTGTAGGTAATATACCTGATATTACATCACAGTGGATGGACTGGTTGAGGGTAAAATATGATAAAATGACATATAGAGGTGACCTTACGGTGGCGGGGTTAGGTGAATTTAGTGGAAATACGCAAATTGGTAATGGAGCGGCTCAGGGAATTTACAACGATGGTAATAACAACATAGCAATTAGAAATAACGAGGGGGCTGATGGTGGTATAAAATTTCAGACATATAATGGTGTGAGAACCGATATGCATATTAGTAGTGTTGACGGTCATGTAGGTATTGGTGTGTCGCCCTCTGCGACAGCTAAACTAGCAGTCGCGGGTAAGATATATGCTAGTGATGCTATTACATCATCATCTGATATTATAGCTTTTAGTTCTTCCGACGAAAGACTTAAAAACAATATACAACCTATTCCCTCAGCTTTAGATAAGATTGATTTAATTAATGGTGTTGAATACGACTGGAATACCGAGCTTCAATCCACCTACACCGGACATGATGTTGGGGTGCTTGCACAAGAGGTTGAAAATATTTTACCTGAGGCTGTTACAACACGTGAAGATGGATACAAAGCAGTGCGGTATGAGAAAGTTATACCATTATTGATACAGGCTATCAAGGAACTTAAGACTGAAGTTCGAGCTCTTAAAAACATTTAAATTTATATTGCCTTTATCTATAAAGCCTGTAATATATAGAAATGGGATTATTTGATACGCTCTATGTAAAACGCAAGCTTCCAATTACTAAGGAAATTAAGAAAGCATTTCCTGATACTGATTGGACTTTAGAAGACTTTCAGACCAAGGATCTGGATAATACCATGACCACTTATACTATTAAGGGTACTGGTCTTTATTGGGATAAGGTTGAAGGTGAGATGGTTAGGACAATGACTGAAGCTGAAGAAAAGAAGGCTCGAAAGAAGAAGAGATGGGTATGGCCTTATAAGTTTGTTGAATCAAGTCGAAAGACTGAAAAAATATCTCATCATGGTGTCATTAACTTTTAT
>Ga0114964_10000738_pt1 | contig 24399 bp, 23 predicted proteins | sample C_131016_MF_Meta_FD_92638 | JGI IMG/M metagenome (GOLD analysis project Ga0114964, IMG submission 92638) | Freshwater microbial communities from Lake Croche, Canada to study carbon cycling - C_131016_MF_MetaG | ecosystem: Environmental > Aquatic > Freshwater > Lake | place: Lake Croche, Canada...
ATTGTAAGTACCAATTTTTTGGATGAATTTACCATCTCTTGGTGCGCGTCCGTCGGCTACTACTATAAAGTAGAAAGGCCTTTTTTTACTACCATGACGCTGTAGTCTGATCTTTACTGCCATGTTAAATAGAAATTTATTGGCGTTATTAAATAGGGTTAACTGGATGCAAATATAGGACAAAGGGGGACAGGATGCAAATTTATCCTAAAAATTATTGATTATCAATGCCTTATCTTCTTAATCCTGGCATTTTACCCCCCATTCCAGTCCCTGGCATTGACCCACTCATCTGCTTCATCATTTGTTTCATTTGATCAAATTGCTTAATAAAGGCATTGATTTCGCCTAGGTCTTTACCAGCGCCTTTGGCAATTCTTTGTTTTCGACTTGGATTTAAAAGATCTGGATTGCGTCTTTCAATAACGGTCATCGATTGAATAATGGCTTCCACCCCTTTAAAAGCATCGTCTTTTATGTCAATGTCTTTTAAATTTTTTCCCATCCCTGGAATCATGCCCATTAGATCTTTCAAATTTCCCATTTTTTTAATCTGCTGTATCTGTGATAAAAAATCTTCAAAATCAAACTGATTCTTACGAATTTTTTTCTCTAACTTTTTTGCTTCCGCTTCATCAAATTGTGCTTGTGCTTTTTCAACCAATGAAGTAATATCACCCATCCCTAAAATTCTTTGGGCCATACGTTCTGGATAAAAAATATCCAAGGCTTCCATCTTTTCTCCACTACTCATAAACTTAATTGGTTTATTCACAGTGTATTTAATAGAAAGTGCAGCTCCTCCTCTTGTATCCCCATCTAATTTAGTAAGTACCACTCCAGTAAAATCTAATCGATCGTTGAAAGCCTTTGCTGTATTGACTGCATCTTGACCAGTCATGGCATCTACAACAAATAAAATTTCTTGTGGTTGTATCGAATTTTTAATGTTAGCTACTTCATTCATCATCATTTCATCTACCGCTAAACGACCCGCCGTATCTAAGATAATAACATTTTTATTATTTGCCTTGGCAAAGGCGATGGCATTTTGAGCAATAGCAACTACTTCTTTATTTTCAGGTTCTTTATAAATTGCTACGCCAACTTGCTCCGCCAAAATAGTTAATTGATCCATCGCAGCCGGACGATAAATATCTGCTGCCACCAATAAAGGTGATTTTTTTTGTGCTTTTAAATAAGCGGCTAATTTTCCAGAAAAAGTGGTTTTACCAGAACCTTGTAAACCAGCTACTAAAATAATGGTCGGACTTTTAGACAAATCCAAGGGCGTAGCTTCTGCCCCCATTAAAGCGGTCAATTCATCTTGCACAATCTTAGTCATCAATTGCCCGGGACTGATCGCATTAATCACTTTAGCACCAATGGCCTTCTCTTTGATACTATCGGTAAATTCTTTTGCAATTTTAAAATTCACGTCGGCATCTAGCAATGCTTTGCGAATGTCTTTTAAAGTATTGGCAACATTTAGCTCGTTAATTCTTGCCTGACCTTTCAGGTGTTTAAACGCGGATTCTAATTTTTCACTCAAACTATTAAACATAGTACTACATTAAGGGGAGCAAAGATAAGCGATCAATTGGAGTGAAAGCGGAACATTTCAATAAGTATAAATACTTTGAAAAAGTAGATATATTTCTAATCTTTAAATAAGCTTTAAATAGTTGATTTACAATGTTTTATGTTAATTTGAATTGTTAATTAACTGCTTCTTGACAGAATGTTAACTAATAAAGAATAAAAAATACTTGGAACATACCCTTTATTTAATATTATTGCATCAAACGAATCAATTTTAAGAGGAGCTAGTTATATATGAGTAAGAAACAATTATTTACACTTGAATTTCCGGTGAGATGTTCACCCAATATTTTATTTGAATTTTTATCCACTGCCTCTGGACTACAAGAGTGGTTTGCAGACAAAGTAGACGAATGGGAAAATGTTTTTAGTTTTTCATGGAATAAAGGTGTGCCAGAGAAAGCAGAATTATTAGATCAAGAACCAGATAAATTTATCAGATTTAAATGGTTACACGGTGAAAAAAACGAGTACTTTGAATTTAGAATTGAAAAAACAGAAATTTCTAATCAAACTATTTTAATCGTGAAAGACTTTGCTGAGAAAAATGAAATTAAGGACCAAAGTAGACTTTGGGAATATCAGATAAAAGAACTCTTTCATCGTATTGGTAGTTAGCACTACATCGCATTGTTCAAAAAATTAGACATACTAATTCTTAAGGCTTTTATAGGGCCTTTTTTGGCAGCACTCACTATTTCAACATTTGTGCTGACCATGCAATTTTTTTGGCTATACATAGATGACTTAGTGGGTAAAGGCTTAGACATTTTAACCATCTTAGAATTAATAGGATTGGTTTCTGTGAGCACGATGACCACTGCTTTTCCATTGGCTTTACTTTTTTCTTCCATCATGACATTTGGAAATTTAGGCGAAAGCTTTGAACTAATTGCCATTAAAGCAGCAGGCATTCCTTTGATTCGATTTATGCGTCCTTTGTTTTTATTTACTATTGGACTAGCTGGAGTGGCATTTTTATTTGCCAATAATATTATTCCAGTAACACAAATGAAGCTAAGCAATTTAAAATATGAAATTATTGTAGCTAAGCCTGCTATTGATTTAAAGGAAGGCGTTTTTTTTGATAAAATTGATGGGTATGTAATAAAACTTGGGAAGAAAGAAAGCAATGATAGCGTCATGCATAATATTGTAATATTTGAAAAAAAATACGGGTTACAAGATAATTTTATCATGGCAGATAGAGGCGTAATGAGGGTTTCACCCAATAAAAAATTTCTAGAGTTTATAATGTATAATGGTTGGCGCTATCAAGAAAGAGGCGGAAGGGGCACCACCAATACTGAATTTACTAGATTGTATTTTAAAGAATATAAAAAAGTATTCGATTTGAAAACTTTTGGAATGAATAAAAGCAATGAAATTATTTATGACCCTAAAATGTTAAGTGTTCGACAACTGGGTCATGCCATCGATTCACTTCAAAATAAAGACAGCTTTTATATCAAAAAGATAAATAGCGATATTGCTCCCTATCTTAGGTTCTTAGCATACAAAGACAGCAATCAAGTTTTTTTAACAAAAAATAAAAATACTCAGCTTGCTAGTTTTAATCAAATCATTCCAGACTCGTTGCAAAGCAATCTAAGTGAATCGGCTAGTTATAAATTTCCGGCTATACAAACAAATATGCTGTTGTTGAATGAGGTTTATTTACAAAATCAAGTAGCCACTTCATTACATGCAATTGAATGGCATCGTAAGTTTACTTTATCTTTTGCTTGTATCGTACTTTTTTTAATTGGTGCACCATTGGGTTCTATCATTAGAAAAGGAGGGTTAGGTACGCCTTTGATTTTAGCCATTATATTTTTTGTATTCTTTTTCTTGCTTAATAATTTCGGTGAAAAATTTGCTAAGTCTGGCGAATGGACGGCCTATTTTGGAATGTGGATGTCGTCCTTGGTGTTGATACCTATTGGGTTGTTTTTAACCTATAAAGCCATGCGTGATTCGCAGCTTTTTAACCAAGAATTTTACTACCGCCTTTTAAATCCAATTAAGGTAACTTTACGTAAGTATTTTAAAAAATAATACAATCAACATGCAAAACCGTCGCCAGTTTCTTAAAACATCAGGTAAAGCAGGTATAGCCATAGCTGCCCTACCACTTACTTCTAAAATAAGTTCAACATCAATTGTAAACTTAAAAGAATTCCAACAACAAGCATTGCCCTATGGATATGCTGCATTAGAACCTTTTATTGATGCCATGACCATGGAAATACATTACACTAAACATGCAGCAGCTTATGCAAAAAATTTAGCTGATGCTTGCATTGCAGAAAAAGTAGATCCTACTACCACCAGCTTAAACGAATTACTTAAAAATATTTCACATTATTCTCCTAAAATGAGAAACAACGCAGGTGGTCATTATAACCATGAATTGTTTTGGCAAATAATGAAACCAGCACCAACTAATACACCAAGTGGTAGGTTGTCTGAGGCGATCATTAAAACATTTGGCTCTTTCGATGCCTTCAAAACAGCGTTTGGTGATGCAGCAAAAGCAAGATTTGGAAGCGGCTGGGCTTGGTTACTTGTTAAAAATGATGGAAGTTTAGCCATTAGTTCTACGCCTAATCAGGACAATCCATTAATGGATATAGCAGAAACAAAAGGCGCTCCCATCTTAGGTTTAGATGTATGGGAACATGCTTACTATTTAAAGTATCAAAACAAACGTCCCGACTACATCAATGCATGGTGGAACTTAGTGAATTGGGAATACGTACAAAAAAGATTCGCAGAAGCTTCGTCCTATTAGTGGACGACCGCATTCTCTAATATTTGTTGATTAAACAATCCCATTTAGTGCAAAGAGCAAAACAAAATTTAAAGCTTCAGTATACCTTAACAGGTTTAACTGTTATTGTATTTGCACTAAAAGTGGCCACTTTTTTGATGACGCATTCTATGTCTGTTTTATCAGATACATTGGAAAGCGTGATGAATATTATTGCAACCATTGTTGGATCATATAGCATGTATATTGTTGCTAAACCTAAGGATAAAGACCATCCCTATGGGCATGGGAAAGCTGAATTTGTATCTTCGGCCTTTCAAGGAAGTTTAATTATAGGCGTGGGCTGTTTAATTATTTATAAAGCCATAGATAGTTTTATCAACCCAGGCACCTTGCATAATCTAGGTAATGGATTTTGGCTATTAATCATCATTGCCTTAATTAATATTATTACTGCCTTGTATGTGATGCGTATTGGAAAGAAAAATAATTCAATGGCATTGGTCACCAGTGGTAAATTATTTTTAATTGATTTTTTTACGACCATTTCCGTTGCTATTGGTATTTTAATATTAATCATTACCCATATTCAAAAAATAGACTCCGTGATAGCTATGTTACTTGGCGCATGGGTCGTATATGATGGTTATAAAATTTTACGCGCATCTCTTGCAGGGATCATGGATGAAGCAGACATGGCATTATTGGAAAACGCTATTGCCGAGATCAATTCCAATCGAAATGATAGCTGGATAGATTTACATAATTTAAGAGTAATAAAGTATGGTGCCTTAATGCATATTGATTGTCACTTAACCATGCCTTGGTATTTAAATGTACATGAAGCACATTTGGTCATGGATCAATTTACAGATTTAATAAAAAAGAAATTTGGTGATAGTGTAGAATTTTTTATTCATATAGATGGATGTATGCCGTTTAGCTGCGCTATTTGCAATATCCAAGATTGTGAAAAAAGACAACACTCTTTTCAGAAGAAATTAGATTGGACGATGGAAAATGTTTTATCCAATCATAAACATCAATTATAATAATTTAGAAAATATAAAGTCATGAATCCGTGGAAAGCATATCAAGAGCAAAATAAGGAACGTTTTTTAGAAGAGCTTTTAACATTATTACGCATCCCTAGCATTAGTGCAAAAAGTGAAAACAATGCCGATATGGTTGTTTGCGCAAAAGCAGTAGAACAATCCCTTAAACAAGCTGGGGCTCCTATAACAAAAATATATGAGACAAAAGGGCACCCAATTGTTTACGCAGAAATTAATGTAGATCCAACTTACCCAACCGTATTGGTGTATGGTCACTATGATGTACAACCAGCAGAGCCATTGGATTTATGGCATAGTAGCCCATTTGACCCTACCATTAAAGATGGTAAGATATTTGCACGTGGGGCTTGCGATGACAAAGGACAATTTTATATGCATGTAAAAGCATTAGAAATAATGAGCAAGACGAATTCGCTTTGCACCAATATAAAATTTATCATTGAAGGAGAAGAAGAAATAGGCAGCCCTCATTTAGCAGATTTTGTAAAAACACATACCGAACTTTTAAAAGCTGATGTCATATTAATAAGTGATACTGCTATGATAAGTATGGATACGCCTTCTATTGATATTGGTGTAAGAGGGTTGAGTTATATTGAGGTAGAAGTAACTGGTCCTAATCGCGACTTGCATAGTGGTGTCTATGGTGGAGCAGTAGCTAATCCAATTACTATTTTATCTAAAATGATTGCCTCTTGTCATGACGAAAATAACCACATTACTATTCCTGGATTTTATGATGATGTGATTGAAAGTACAAGCGCCGAAAGAAAAAAAATGGCCGAAGCCCCATTTGATGAAACTGAATTTAAAATCGATTTAGGTATCCAAAATGTTTGGGGTGAAAAAGGATACAGTACCAATGAACGCACTGGCATTAGACCTACTTTAGAAGTGAATGGAATATGGGGTGGTTATACTGGTGAAGGCGCTAAAACAGTTTTACCTTCTAAAGCCTTTGCAAAAATTTCTTGCAGATTGGTCCCCAATCAATCATCAGAAAAAATAACGGCCATGGTTTTGGCCCATTTTAAAAAAATTGCACCGGCTAATGTTACTGTGCATGCTTTTGAGCACCATGGAGGCGAACCTTATATTACTCCAATAGATTCACACGAATACCAAAGTGCAGCAAAAGCAATTGCTACCACTTTTGGTAAAGAACCCATTCCTGTTCGAGGTGGAGGAAGTATTCCTATTTGTTCTTTGTTTGAAAAAGAATTGGGATTAAAAATTGTATTTATGGGATTTGGGTTAGACAGCGATAATTTACATAGCCCCAATGAAAAATATGATATTGTCAATTTTTACAAAGGCATAGAAACCATCCCTTATTTTCATCAATTTTTTGCAGCTAAAAAAGCATAATGCATGAAAGGTCCAGTGGTAGCAAAAACAGAAAAACAAAAACTAAGGCTAGATAAATACCTCTGGTCTATTCGTGTTTTTAAAACAAGAAGTCAAGCGACCGAAGCCATTGATAAAGGGCGTGTAAAAATGAAAGGGGAAAACGTTAAAGCTTCACGCAATGTGGTGATTGGTGATGAATATGAAGCAAGAACCGAGCATAAAAATTGGGTCATTAAAGTAACTCAATTATTAGAATCAAGAATGGCTTATGCAGAAGCCATTAAATATTATGAAGACTTAACCCCTATAGAAGAATTAGAAAGGGTAAGACAGGTGGCGGCCACTTTCCAAACTGGAAAAAGATTGAGTAAAATTGGAAGGCCCACTAAAAAAGACCGACGCGATTTAGGTGAATTATTAGATTAACTTTGCACCATGACCATTGAAATTTTAACAGTATTGCCAGAACTATTAACCAGTCCCTTTGAACATAGCATTATGAAAAGGGCGCAGGAAAAAGGACTGTTGACAATTCAATTACATACCCTTCGAAAATGGGCCATCAATAAACATGGACAGGTAGACGACTACCAATATGGAGGAGGTGCAGGGATGGTGATGATGTGTGAACCTTTGGCCAATGCCATTGATGAATTACAAGCAACAGAAAAATTTGATGAAATAATTTTTTTAACACCTGACGGAAAAACATTTGATCAAAAAGAGGCCAATGCCCTTTCTTTAAAAAACAGAATTTTAATTATTTGTGGTCATTATAAAGGAATTGATCAAAGAATTCGTGACTTATATGTTACACGTGAAATTTCTATTGGAGATTACGTTTTAAGTGGAGGTGAATTAGCCGCAGCTGTTTTAGTAGATGCAATTGGCAGAATTATACCGGGTGTACTAAATGATGAAACCTCGGCATTAACCGATTCTTTCCAAGATAATTTATTAGCACCACCAGTATATTCAAGACCAGCCAATTTCAAAGGCCTTGAAGTACCCCCCGTTTTGCTTACTGGGGATCCCAAAAAAGTGGAGGAATGGAGGCAAGAGCAGGCTTTAGCGAGAACCCAACTGCGCAGGCCTGATTTATTAAGTGGAGAATAAACCACTTATCCTACTTTTTTACAAAATTTTCCTAACTTAATAAGGCAGTATTCATTACATGAAGGATATTTGCACCCTCATGAAATTAACGCCCTTTGTATCTATTTTAATCCTACTTCTATCAAGTAGTAAAACAAATGCACAAGCAATTAATGATTACCAAAAAGATTTTCAATTAAATATCCAACCTACCACAAAACAAATTATACTAGATGGTATTTTAGATGAGCCAGCCTGGAAATCGGCAATTGTTGCTAAAGATTTCACAAAAAAATACCCTAATAATATTGGCCCCCCTAAACAACAAACAGAAGTGCTAAGCACTTATGATGATAAGAATATTTATTTTGCTTTTAAAGTATATTCAAAAGGAGAACAGATCATCAAAAGTTTAAAAAGAGATATTGGCTATGATGGAAGTGACGGTATTGGTATTTTACTAGATCCGTTAAATCAAAAAACAAATGGTTTTCTTTTTGTTCTTACCGCAAACAATGTTCAATCCGAAGATCAACTCACTACCAATAGCGAGGATAAATTAACCTGGAGCTGGGATACTAAATGGACCTCTGCTACTAAAATGTATGCAGGCTATTGGATAGCTGAAATTGCCATCCCCTTAAAATCTTTAAGGTACAATGACAAACAAACTTTTTGGGGGATTAATTTTTTAAGGGCCGATTTGCAAAGCAATGAGTATAGTTGTTGGACCAAAGTGCCGCCTAGTTTTAAATCCTATGATTTAGGTTATGATGGTGTGCTCAACTGGCCAACCGCACCTCCTAAAACAAATAGCAATAAAATAATATTACCGTATATTACTGGCAATGCCACTACGGATGATGAAAATGGAAAATTACTCCAAAATACAGGCAACGCAGGGTTTGATGCCAAACTAACTTTAAACTCATCACTCAATTTAGATGTAACGATAAATCCAGATTTTTCTCAAGTGGAAGTAGATCAATTGGTTACCAACCTTACCCGATTCAATATTTTCTTGCCAGAAAAAAGAGCCTTTTTTTTAGAGAACGCCGATTTGTTTGCAAGTTTTGGCAATCCTATCTTTCATCCGTTTTATTCAAGAACCATTGGATTAGATAAGGACGGCAATGCTATACCTATATTATTAGGCGCAAGACTTTCAGGCAATTTAAACTCCTCTACCAGAATTGGTATGATGGACATACAAACAGGTGCTAAAGGCGCTTATTCGCCAGAAAATTTTTCTGCCTTTACCATTCAGAAAAGATTTTGGCAGCGGTCTGTTTTAAAAACCTATTACTTAGATAGAGAAAATTTCATGTCTGCTCCTGAAGCGAAAAAAAATCCTTTGGATCAATATGGAAGAAATGCAGGACTAAGTTTACTATTATCAAATAACGCAGGGACTAAAAAAGCAGAAATTAGTTTTCATCAATCTTTCAAGCCAACAATTAATAACCAAGACGCTTATTTTCAAGCAAATGTTTCCCGAACCATCAAAGACTGGAATTTCTTTGGCGAATTGGGCAATGTTGGAAAAAACTATTACACCGATATGGGTTACGTGCAAAGAATTAATAATTACGATGCTTTAAAAGACACCACCATTCGTTTAGGTTTTAATGGATTATATGCCAATATTTCTAAAAGAATTTATATACAGAAAGGAAAAGTTGCAAGGTATGTAGTAGGTTTTGAAAATTTTACAGTACTCAATACCAATTATTCTTTGAGTGAAAATGAAGCTACATTAAAAATAGGTGCAGAACTAAGAAATAGCTCGGGCTATATGTTCAATTTAGCCAATACCAATTTAAATTTACTTTATCCCACTAAGCCTGGAGATGGAATACCATTGCCGTCTGGAAAATATGTATACAGTCAAATTAACTTGATGTACTATTCAGATATGCGTAAGCCATTTAGTTGGAATTACAAACTTACTTTAGGACAATATTACAATGGAAGCATTGCAGGTATTGGAGGAGGCATAATATGGAGAAACCAACCCCATTTAACCTTGTCACTAAATGCGGAAGTAGATAAAATTCAATTGCCTAAAAAATATGGTAACAACAATTTAATATTAATAGCTCCAAAACTCGAATATAACTTTAGCACCCAAATTTTTTGGACCAGTTTTGTACAGTACAATACACAAACCAACAACTTCAATATCAATAGCCGCTTACAATATAGATACAAACCTATGAGCGACTTCTTTTTGGTATATACCGACAACTATTATACCGACCCATTGCTTAAAAATAAAAATAGAGCCCTTATCTTTAAGTTCAATTACTGGTTTAACTTATAACCAAATTACTTATGGACCACCCTTTTAAAATTGAAGGACAATATGTAGATATTGTTGGAAAAAATATTTTTCCTGCAGCTGTCACTGTTAGCAAAGGACTCATCACTTCCATTGAAAAAATTCAATCTGCCCCAGCTGTATTTTTACTTCCTGGTTTTATTGATGCTCACGTACATATCGAAAGCAGTATGTTGATTCCAAGTTCGTTTGCATGTTTAGCAGTAACACATGGCACTATTGGCACCATTAGCGATCCCCATGAAATTGCCAATGTTTGTGGAGTCGAGGGCGTACATTATATGATAGGCAATGGGAAAAAAGTACCCTTTCATTTTTTCTTTGGCGCACCAAGTTGCGTTCCTGCTACTGAATTTGAAACAGCTGGCGCTGCTATTAGAAGCGATGCCGTAGCCACCTTATTGGCGAATAAGGATATTTATTATTTAAGTGAAATGATGAATTTCCCGGGCGTTTTATTTAATGACGAAGAAGTCATGAAAAAAATTGCTGCAGCAAAAAAAATGGGTAAACCAATAGATGGACACGCACCAGGCTTAAGAGGTGAAGAGGCCAAAAAATATATTGAAGCAGGTATAAGCACCGATCATGAATGTTTTACAATTGAAGAAGCATTGGAAAAATTGGCTTACGGGATGAAAATTTTAATTAGAGAAGGAAGTGCTGCAAAAAATTTTGAAGCTTTATTTCCTTTACTAGATCAATATCCTAATGATATCATGTTGTGCAGTGATGACAAACATCCTGATAGTTTATTAGAAGGACATATCAATGATTTATGTGCAAGAGCCGTAGCCAAAGGAATAGATCTATTTAATGTTCTAAAAGCGGCATGTATCAATCCGGTAAAACATTATAAACTTCCTACAGGCTCATTCAAAGTGGGTGATCCAGCCAATTTTATTATCGTAAAAAATTTAATAGATTTTAAAGTAGAACAAACCTATATCAATGGGATAAAAGTAGCCGAGAAAGGGAAGTCACTCATCCCAATGATTCATGAAAAAACAATTAATCAATTTAATGTCCAACCCTTAACTGAAAAAGACATCAAATTAGAATTGGCTGATTATCCAGAACAAAATGGATGCATACCAGTCATAGAAGCGATAGATGGACAGTTGATAACAAATTGCTTATGGGAAGAAGCCAAAAAGAAGGAAAATGAACTCGTTACCGATACTGAAAAAGATATTTTAAAAATTGTCGTGTACAATAGGTACCAAGCAGCAGCGCCTAAAATTGCTTTTATTAAAAATTTTGGTTTTACTACTGGTGCCATTGCTTCCACTGTAGCACATGATAGTCATAATATCATTGCAGTGGGTGTAACTGACGAAGCCATTATCACCGCCATCAATGCGGTCATAAAAGAACAAGGAGGTATTAGTTGTGTGCAGAGTGCTGAAATTAAAGTGCTTGGGCTACCTGTAGCGGGACTGATGAGTATCGAGAATCCGCATGAGGTGGCAGCCGCCTATACTCAAATAGACAGCATGGCTAAATCCTTGGGGAGTCAACTAGGTTCGCCCTTTATGACTCTGAGTTTTATGGCATTACTAGTTATTCCACACCTAAAATTGAGTGATAAAGGCTTGTTTGATGGAACTACCTTTAAATTATTTTAAAATTGCCCGCAAGAAACTTAGATTTGAAAAAATTATTAAGTCATGGTACATCATTTAAGCGAAAAGCACAGTTTGTTAAGCAATTGGATCGCAGAAATAAGAGACGTTACTATTCAACATGACAGAATGCGTTTTAGACGCAACTTAGAAAGGATTGGAGAAGTGGCCGCTTATGAAATGAGCAAGCTAATGCCAACCATTGTAAAAAAAACAACTACTCCTTTAGGCATCCATGATTCAAAAGTGTTGGCCGAACAACCAGTATTAGCAACTATTTTAAGAGCAGGCCTCCCCTTGCATCAAGGCATGCTTAATTATTTTGATAAAGCCGATAATGCATTTATTTCTGCCTTCAGAAAACACCATGAAAATGGAAGTTTTGAAATAAGTATAGAATATTTAAGTTGCCCCGATTTAAACAATAGAGTTTTAATTGTTAGTGATCCGATGTTAGCCACTGGCGCTTCGCTAGTTCAAACCATACAAGCCATCACTAAGCAACATACCCCAAAAGAAATTCATATTGTGGTAGCCATTGCAAGTAGAAAAGGAATTGAAACTGTTGAAGCTGCTTTGGGTAAAAATATTCCTATTTGGTGTGGGGATATCGATGATTCGCTAAACGACAAAAGCTATATTATTCCAGGTTTGGGCGACGCTGGCGATTTAGCTTATGGAACCAAAATACAGTCCTAAAAGACTAGTTCGTATATTTACTTCAAAAGGAACCCTTGTTAAAAGAACTCATTTTAGCCATCCGCGCATATTTTAGTGCACATCGATTTATTGTTCAACATAAGTTGTGGAAGTGGATGATTGTTCCTGGTATTTTATATGCCTACTTATTTGTGTTAGGTATGAATTATTTTAGTCAATCTTCTAGCTTTTTTATCGAATCTATTATTTTAAAAACTGGATTAAAATCTTGGGTCGATACTTTAAACAACGACTTAATTGGTTTCTTTATCACCATGGGAAGTTTCTGGCTTTGGTTTACTTTGCTTTTATTTTATTTTGCCTTGTTTAAATATTTATTTTTAATATTATTTGCCCCTTTTTTCGCCTATCTGCATTTACGTATTGACGCCATTAAAAATGAAACTGTATTTGTTTTTAACAGCAAAGCATACAGAAAATTAATAGCCAGGGCTTTATTGTTAAATGTGACCAATTTATTGTGGCAAACCGTGTACTTGATTCCCATCGTCATTATTTGCACTTTGCCTATCATTGGCTGGTTTACACCCATATTCACCATATTGATAGAATGTTACTTTTTAGGGGCTGCTATGTTAGATTATAGCTTAGCATCGGAAAATAAAAACAAAGTGGCTGCCGCAGCATACGTAAACAACCATAAAGGATTACCCATTGGCAATGGATTGGTATTTTATTTACTTCATTTTATTCCCATCATTGGATGGATGACTGCACCATTTTATTCTTTAATTGCAGCACAATTAAATACACAAGAAGTTAAAGACAACGCATAATGAAAACAGGAACCGTATATTTATTGCCCATGATTTTGCAGGAAGAAGGATGGGAAGCATTGCCAGCAGATACTGTAAAATGGATTCAACAATGTGACGCTTTTTTTGTGGAAGAAGAAAAAACTGCAAGACGTTTTTTTAAAAAGCTATGGAAAGAAATGGTCATTGACAATTATATATGGTATCCTATACATAAAGTAGAAGCAGAACAAATCAAAGCATTGACTCAATTGTTAAAGCAAGGAAAAAATATTGGCATTTTGTCTGAAGCTGGCTGTGCAGGTGTAGCCGATCCAGGTCAATTACTAGTGGCTGCTGCACAAGAAATGGGCGCAACGGTAAAGCCCTATGTAGGCCCCTCTTCTATTTTATTGGCATTAATGGCAAGTGGTATGAATGGAAACTTATTTCAATTTCATGGCTATTTACCCATAGATGCCTTAGAACGTAAAAATAAAATTCAAGCCTTGGAATTGGATAGTCAAAAAAGAGGCTGCACTCAATTATTTATCGAAACTCCTTATCGCAACAATCAATTATTAGAAGCTATTTTACAAAACTGCCATGCCAACACAAGGCTATGTATTGGCGTTGATATCACTTCCCCAAATGAACTTATTAAAACTGCTTCGATTGCTTACTGGAAAAATAATAAGCCCGATCTGCATAAAAAACTAGTTATTTTCCTTTTAGGTAAATAATCTATTTCTTACTAAGTATTTTCCGAAAAAAATACTTGTCTATTTTTTTGTAAGATGGCCAATGGAAAAATCAAACAGCCATTGGAAAGCAGCCAATCCTTTACTATTTATATCAAGTACCTTACTGATTGGGGTAGTGCTTGGGTCTATATTTTTTAATCATTCCAATCAGCCAATCTATGCAATTAGAATAATCTGTATTGGAATAATCCTATTACGTGGATGTTTCTTTTTTGCCATTCCAAAATGGTGCAACGGCATGCTAGTAATAGGTATTCTTATATCTTGGGGAGTGGCTATATATTTGGCAACACAGGAAAAAAATTTAATTCATTTTTCTTACCCAGTAAATTGGGTCGTCTATTGCCGAAACTGGGTCATTCAAAAAATAAATGCAACTATTGTATCAAAAGAGGCCAATGGTTTTGCATTGGCTTTAGTCTTAGGTGTTAAATCTGATTTAAACAAAGCAGTTTTGAATGCCTATACTCAATTAGGAATTATTCATATAGTTGCCATTAGTGGAATGCACTTAGAAATTATTTTTAAAAACCTAACGCGCATAACCAGCTTAATGCCCCGTAAAAAAATATTTTTATTCATTGAATTACTGCTTGTTTTAGGCGGAGTATGGCTTTATACTTTGATGGCTTTTTCAAGTCCTTCTATCGTAAGGGCAAGTGTATTTTTTAGTATTTATTTTATAGGTAAATTTTTACAGCAAAGTAGCTTTACCTTAAATACCATTGCTGGAGGCATGCTGCTTTTATTACTTTTTGATATTAAAAATTTAGACAACCTTGGTCTGCAATTGTCCTATGCAGCAGTAATGGGCATTCATTTATTTTATCCCTTGTTTTATAAAATGTTACCTATGGACAATCCTATATTGTCTTTCTTATGGAGTAACTTATGTTTAAGTTTTGCTGCACAACTAACCACCCTACCAATTTTAGTATATCATTTTCATCAAATAGCTAGTTTGGTCCTAGTAAGTAATTTTATCATGGTTCCTTTAAGCAATGTTTTACTTTATAGTCTAGTCCTATTAATGGTTTGCCCCTCTGTATCTGGCCTACCCTATTTATTAGGTCAATGGATACAACAATACATTTTATGGATAAACCACTGTATGCTGAATTTGAATAGATGGCCAATAAGTAATAGTTTCCAGTTGCATTTTGACAAGGTCCAAATGATCCTTTATTTTCTGGGTTTAGGGCTTATCTACCGTTGGTTGAATAAGCGCCAAACCTATTATTTATTTCAACTATTAACCCTACTCGTTGGCTATAAAATACTAAAGTTATTCAGCCTGATTTAGTGATTGTGGAAAAGCTACCAATGTAAAAAATACAGAAGATAGTACCTTTGATTATGGAAAAGAAAATCAAATCGGCACTCATTTCGGTCTTTTATAAAGACGGCCTTGAACCCCTAGCAAAAACACTACAAGCACAAAACATTACTATTTATTCAACGGGTGGTACACAAAAATTTTTAGAGGACTTGGGTATCCTATGTATAGGGGTAGAAACGGTTACTGGTTACCCATCTATTTTAGGAGGCCGAGTAAAAACTTTGCACCCCTCTATTTTTGGAGGTATTTTGGGAAGAAGGTATGAACAACAAGATTTGAATGAAATGGAGCAGTATAAAATTCCTGAATTAGATTTAGTCATTGTAGATCTATATCCATTTGAAGAAACATTAAAAAGTACAGATGAAGAAAAACTAATCATCGAAAAAATAGACATCGGCGGGCCTTCCATGATTCGCGCTGCTGCAAAAAACTTTAGAGACTTAGTAGTCATTGCTGCCAAAGACGATTATGCAAAATTGAATACAATATTAATTCAACAGAATGGAACTACTCAACTAGAACAACGAAAAGCATTTGCAGCAAAGGCTTTTGAAGTAGTGATGCATTATGATATTGCCATTAGTGATTATTTTAACCCCGGAAAAGTCTTAAGATATGGCGAGAACCCACATCAGGTAGCTACTTTTTACGGTCATTTAGAAAATTGGTTTACCCAATTACATGGAAAAGAATTATCCTATAATAATTTAGTAGATGTAGATGCTGCTATTGCATTGATAGGTGAATTACCAAAAATAAGTTTTGCGATTATTAAGCATACCAATGTATGTGGAGTAGCGCAGCGAAATTCAGTATTCGAAAGCTGGCAAGCGGCCTTGGCTGGCGACCCTGAAAGTGCTTTTGGTGGTGTACTAGTTAGCAATGCCACCATTGATACTGCCACTGCTGAAGCCATTCAAGAATTATTTTTTGAAGTATTAATTGCGCCTGCATTTGAACCAGCTGCATTGGCTATACTCACTACTAAGAAAAATAGAGTATTGTTACAACTTAAGCCAGGTATAAGTTTTAACCCAATTCAAAAGAAATCTATTCTAAATGGTACATTAGAACAAGGCTTAGATCATGGCAATTATACGCAATGGGACGAAGTTGGAGCAAGACCCTGTTCGGCTGCTGAAAAAGAAGATTTAATTTTTGGAAACATTATTTGCAAACATTTAAAGAGTAATGCGATAGCCTTAATAAAAAATAAACAATTGGTTGGCAAAGGCTGTGGTCAAACAAGTCGTGTAGATGCCTTAAGACATGCTATAGAAAAAGCCAAACAATTTAATTTTGATTTAAAAGGAGCCACTTTAGCATCAGATGCCTTTTTTCCTTTTGATGATTGTGTAAGAATTGCACACGAACAAGGCATTGAAGCTTATATACAACCAGGAGGATCAGTAAGAGACAAGGATAGTATTGCCTATTGTCAAGCCAATGGCTTAGCGATGGTGATGACTCAATTAAGACATTTCAAACATTAGGGGCCGAATAAAAATCGGAAAAACCATCACATGGCTAGTCAAAAAAAAGCATACCTCGCATTAACCATTACCAGTGTAGTATGGGGTATCACCTGGGTAGGAAGCAAAATGGGTGTAGCGCATGTACCTGCTTTTGAACTAGCAAGTATTCGACAATTGATGGGAGGAACAATTTATGTTGTCTTTTTTTTAATGATGGGTCAAAAGTTTCCAACGAAAAAACAATTTGCTTGGTTAATTCCCATGGCATTTTTAATGTTCGTTTCTTCCAACGGAATTGCCACTTATGGATTACAATTTATAACAAGTGGCTTAGGTGCTTTAATAGCTGCATTGTATCCACTATCAGTTGTATTAATTGAGAGATATTATTTTAAAGCCATTAAAATAACACCACAAACCTTGCTAGGCTTGTTTTTAGGCTTATTAGGTATCCTATTTATTTTTTACAAAGACAGCTTGCAAATGCACGGAACACACTATTTGTTAGGCGTAGGATTGTCTCTGTTTGCAATGATCACCTGGAGTGTAGGTTCTATTATCATGTCAAGAAATAAAATTGATATCAATGCTTACTACTCTATTGGATGGCAAATGTTAATTAGTGCATTCACGATGGGTTTGATCACCATTATTTCAGGTAATTATATTCCATTGCATGAAATTCCTACTAAAACTTGGGGGGTATTAGCCTACATGGTATTGGGCGGATCTATCGTTGCTTTTGTTTCTTTTGTTTATAGCATGAAACATTTAAAGCCTGCCATTGCAAGTTTGTATGCTTACGTAAATCCCATTGTAGCCATCTGGGTAGGCTCCTTACTACTCAATGAAAAAATGACTTTGAATAGTATTATTGGAACCATCTCTACTTTAGTGGGCGTATACCTTGTTAACAATAGTTTGAAAAATCAAAAAGATCCAGTGGATGCCATCGCCGATGCAGATGGTATGTAGTAAAGCTTAATGCTTACGCCCTTCTTTCCAAAGTTGATTAAATGTTTTAGTTGGAAATTCTAATGGAGCACGCTGATTGGTCCATCCTTTGAACATTTTATTGATGACCCAATTTTTGATAGCTGCATTGCCCTGATTCATTAGGGTTCTACTTAATGAAGTTTGCTTCCACATCTTCCAAGCAAATTTTTCTGCAAAATTACTTTCTCCTCCTTCTACTGCTTCTTTTCTATTTTCTAATAACAACTCATGCAGATTAATACGCACTGGACAAACTTCGGTACAGTTGCCACATAAACTGGATGCATAACTTAAATGTTTGTAATCGTGCATGCCTCTTAAATGAGGGGTGATAACACTTCCTATCGGACCACTGTAGGTGGTGTCGTAAGCATGGCCTCCAATATTTTTATAGACAGGACAAGCATTTAAACAAGCCCCGCATCTAATGCAATACAAAGCTTCCCTACTTTTAGCATTCGCCAATAATTCGGTACGGCCATTGTCTAATAAAATAACAATCATCTCTTCTGGGCCATCTGTTTCATCAGCTTGTCTTGGACCAGAAATAATACTATTGTACACCGTAATTTGTTGCCCTGTTCCAAAAGTGGCTAAAAGTGGCCAAAAAAATCCTAAGTCACTGATAGAAGGAATTACTTTTTCGATACCAACAACCACAATATGGGTTTTAGGCCAAGAAGCTGAAAGTCGCGCATTGCCTTCGTTTTCGGTCAATGCAATCCCACCAATATCTGGAAGAATAAAATTGGCACCCGTGACGCCAATTTCGGCTTGTGTGTATTTTTCTCTTAAATTTTTTCTAGCTACCAAGGTCAATTCCTCAGGCGTTAAATTAATATCAGTTCCTAATTTCTCATTAAATAATTTTGCTACGTCTTCCTTGCTCTTGTGCATGGCAGGTGTGACAATATGATAAGGTGCTTCTCCATCCATTTGTTGAATGTATTCCCCCAAATCAGTTTCCACACTTTCAATACCTATAGATTCTAAATAATTATTTAAATGAATTTCTTCCGTCACCATACTTTTGCTTTTAACAATAGAATGGCAATTTTTAGCAGCACAAATTTCTCCAATAAAGTCCAATGCTTGTCCAGCATCTTCGGCCCATAAAACCTTCCCACCTCTTTTGGTTAATTGTTCTTCAAATTGAGTTAAATAGGTATCCAAATGTTCAATGGCTTCCCACTTTTTATTTTTAGCCATCTCCCTAACTCTTTCTAAATTGGTGAACTGCTCTTTCCCTTTTGGTACTACTGCATTGTACTTGCCAATATTGAAATTGATTTTTTTCCTGTGGTCTAAGTCAACTGCCTTGGCAGTGCTTTTGTCTTGAAAAGATTTGGCGAAGATGTTTTGCATGAGTACAAAAATAGCTATTTATTTTTAAGATGTTTTGCAGAGGCTTCTAATGCTTCATAAAAAGTTTCCCCATACTTTCTAACAATGGATTCCTTTAAGAATTCATAAGCTGGCACTTTAAGTTTAACCCCTAAAGAACAAGCCGCTTTACAAAGATCTTCTCTTGGTTCATAATTCATATATTCCATATTGGGATCTGCCTTGCTTTTTTGAACTTTGATGGGAAACAAATGACAGCTGATGGGTTTTTTCCATGGAATCTTGCCATCGTTATAAGCTTGTTCAAAAGCACATTTAATGATACCAGCTTTATCCCTAAAACCGTATGCGCAAATTTCACCATTTAATGTTGGTGTTACCCAGCCAAACTCTCTATCATATAAAAATTGGCCTACTTGTTTCACCTCTTTAATACCTGCTTTGGTCATATAAGGTTCTACCACATCATAGTATTCTTTGATAAATTCTTTCTCTTGATTTTCTAGCGGTGCGCCTGCATCACCATCTTCACAACAGCCTCCTTTGCATTTTGTTAAATCGCAAACAAATTGCTCTTCTACCACCATATCGCTTACTAAAACATTGTCAATTATAATCATAGCTAAATTTATGAGGTAAAGATAGTTTTATTTCCAACGAAATGTAGTTACTAAATGCTTCAAATCTTTGTATAAAAAAGCATTTACTGGGGCCAAAGAATCCTCATTGGGCGTCGTATCAAAGTAGAGAGCACCTCTAAAAAAATGAGTAGTAGAATCGGTTATAAAAAACTGATAACTGGTAGCCACATCGCCCCCAATATGAAAAAAGATACCTTCTACACCCGGCCCAGCAGAAAATAAAGAATCTGAAATAAAACTTGCTCTACTATTGTGGTTATTGGCAAAGGTATAGGCGTCTTTAATTAAGGTGTCCAATTGCTGCGCTTTCATTTTAGAATAGCTCACATAAACAGTGGCACCCATAGAAGGGAAATGAATATTGATCCAGGAATCTGTTTTTTTGCTAGCACCAAAATAATTAACGTTGTTGTCTATTTGAGCGTAGCTAGGATATTCAAAAGTATAGGGATACGCTTTTTCATTAAAAACCTGATACGCCTTTTTTGGGAAATCAATGGCCGCATAGCCTTTATGTTTACTTGTAAATGGAGCATTGCAAGCATTAAATAATAATGCACAAAATGAAAAACAAACTAAAAGCCTAAACATGATCTGTATATGGTGGGACTAAAGGAGTAATGATTAATTGAATTTTATGTATTCTATTTTTTTGAATTTCCATCACAGTAAAACTAAACTGTTTAAATTTTACAACTTGTTGTAAGCTTGGAAAATGACCTGCCAATTCTAAAAATAAACCTGCCATGGTATCACTCTCCCCTTTAATTCCATCAAAAGTGTTGGTAGGCATATCTATAAAATTACAAAAATCATTAATGGCTGTTTTGCCTTCGATAATATAGTGATAATCATCAATTTTTTTTATCATCGATTCTTCTTCATCAAATTCATCTTTGATATCACCCACAATTTCCTCTAAAATATCTTCCAATGTAATAATACCACTGGTGCCTCCAAACTCATCTACTACTACCGCAAAATGAATTCTTTTCAATTGAAATTCTTTTAATAAATCTTCAATCATTTTTTGTTCATGTACAAAAAAAGCTGGCCTCATTAATGGTCTCCAATTGTAACTAGCCACTTCGTTAATGTGCGGAATAATGTCTTTGGTATGAATCATGCCTACGATGGTATCTAAGTCCTCTTTAAAAACTGGAAATCTACTGTAATTATGCTCTTTGATGTGTTCTAATAATTCATTAAAGCTAATTTGTTCCTCTACCCCATCCACATCCAATCTTGTTTTCATAATCTGCTTGACGGTAATATTTCCAAATTTTACAATTCCTTTTAAAATATTTTTTTCGTGCGTTTGATGAATAGGAGAAGTAGTTAATTCAATGGCGTGGTCTAATTCTTCCATGCTGTAGGAATTATTATTTCTTTTTTGAGCCATTATCTTTTCAATACTATTAGTGTACTTCACCATAAATGAACTGGGCTTGGAAAAAATAAAATAAACTCCTTGAATGATAAAACTAAAGTCCTGCGCAAAACGAATGTTATTTTGAGTGGCCATTACCTTGGGCAGAATTTCGCCAAAAAATAACAATAGCAAAGTAACAAATACCACTTTAACAATAAATTCAAAACCAGGTAAAGAGATTTGATCAAATGCAAAAAAATGATCAATGATTACATTTGCAATTAAAATGATACAAATATTAATAAAGCTATTTGCGATTAACATAGAAGTAAGCAATTTCTTGGGCTGCTCTAATAAAACTAAAATTCTTTGATAAGGACGGTAAGGCTTATTTTTTATAGATTGAATGTCTTTGTACGAAAGTGAAAAAAAAGCAACTTCAGATCCTGCAATAATAAAAGACAAAAATAATAGTACACACATTAAAATTAGTAGCGCACCATCTTGTTGCAATTGCAACAAATAATTAATAGAGGAAATAAATAAAGGTCCCGAATGAGGTTCCAAGTGTATATACGTTTTTACAAGTGGAAAGTTACTGATTTTAAAAAGACAAAATAAAAAAATTAAAGCAAACTAAGCCTGCTTTAAAAAGTCCACTATAATTTTAGGAAAGGGGTAATTACTTAACTTGCTTTTAGGCACCCAAACAGCCTTGGAAAAGGCCGCGGGCTTGCTTTTAAGCTTTACTTCAATAAATCTCACCACCAAGCTCTGATGGGTAAGTAATTGATAAACAGGCGCAGATATGGTTGTGGCCGATAGCTGGCTACTTTTAATAGCCAATTGATTTTGAAAAACCTGTTTAAAGTAACTAGCATTAGTACTTACTAAAGCATCATTCTCCACTAAATAAAATTGATATAAGCCAGCCCATATATCTTCTTTGCCACGTTTTTGTATCAAAAAATTATTTTTATAATTAAAAATAAAAAAGTCAAAATTTCTTTTTCTCTTTTTTATTTGCTTTAGTTTAATGGGCAATAAATTAATCTGATTGGTGTTAAAAGCAACACAGTCTTTTTGCATAATACATTGGCTGCACAAAGGACCCATTGGCTTACACACAGTAGCGCCAAAATCCATTAAAGCTTGATTATAAATTCCCGCTTTTTTTACGGCTAAATTTTCATTGGCTACTCTATTAAAAATCTGAATGCCTTCTTTGGTATCAATAGCATTGGCTATTCCATAAAATCTAGAAAATACTCTAAAAACATTTCCATCTACTACTGCATAAGGTAAATTAAAAGCAAAGGAAGCAATCGCAGCAGCCGTGTAGGGCCCAATCCCTTTTAAGGCAAGTAATTGATCATAGGTATTTGGAAAAACGCCATTGTATTCTTTAACAATAAATCTTGCAGTATGCAATAAGTTTCTACAGCGATTGTAATACCCTAAACCTTCCCAAAGTTTAAAAATTGCTTCGTCTTTGGCTTTAGCCAATGTTGAAATATTGGGATATTGATGAACAAATTTTTCATAGTAAGACCAGCCTTGTTCTACCCTGGTTTGTTGTAAAATAATCTCACTCAACCATATTTTATAAGGATCTTTTTCTCCTTTCCAAGGCATAGGTCGATGGTTGCTGTTTTTATTCCATTTTAGGAGTAAATGAGTAAAGGAAGTAGACATAAAGGCAAAAATGAGTTAAAAAGCCCAAAATGAAGGATTAAAAAAGAATAAAAGTGCAACTACGCATAATACTAATTTTATATATTAAATATTTAAATGTATAGGAGGCTAGAATTATGTATCAAAATGAATAAAAATAATAGAATATAGTTGTAAAAAGGTAAAAATTGCATTATTTTTAATACTGAACCACAAAACTAAATTTCATGAGAAAATCTGATCTCATCAATCAAATCTCTGACAAAACTGGGATTCCAAAAGTAGACGTATTAGTTACTTTAGAAACTATGTTTAAGGAAGTGAAAGAAAATTTAGCAAACGGCCAAAACATATACATACGTGGCTTTGGCAGCTTTATTACTAAAAAAAGAGCGGCAAAAATTGGTCGTAACATTAAAAAGAATATTGCCGTTGAAATTCCAGAACATTTTATTCCTGCATTTAAGCCAGCAAAAGAATTTGTCAATGAAGTAAAAAGCAAACGTAAGTAACTTACCTTTGCAAGAAATTGACCTATTTTGAAGAAACCTCAAGTAATTGCTATTATTGTTGGGCTACTTTTAGTGAGCTTTTTATACATTTTTGTACCTAGATCCCAGCAAAAGGAAAATTCGGCTACGAATCAAGTAGCTGCTAATGAAGGAGTTAACTCAAAATCAATTGTTGATGGTGCTAAGACCTCCTTAACCGCTGAACAAAAGATTTCCTTATTAAGCATTGAAAATCAATTAAATACAAGCTCAAAACACCAGGATAGCATTCGTATTTACCAATCACTTGCTCAGTTTTGGTCCAAAGAGGCCCACCGCATAGAACCTTATTTATATTATACTTACAGCGCTGCTTTGTTGGAAAATAATGAAAAAAGCCTCACTTTTGCAGCCCAGCAGTTGGTAGATAACTTTACCAACCCTGACGCACCAGCTGCTCTTCAAAATTGGATGGCAAGTAATGCAAAAGTTCTTTTAGAGAAAGCATTGGTTATCAATCCAATAAATGATTCAGCCAAAATAAATTTAGGCGCCTGCTACCTGTTTGGAAATATTTCAGACAACCCTATGCAAGGCATCCTAAAGGTTAAAGAAGTAGTGGATAAAAACCCACACAACGATTATGGCCAACTTATTTTAGCATTGGGTGGTAAGAAGTCAGGACAATACGAAAAAGCAATTGAACGCTTTTTAATTGTCATTAAAGATCAACCTACTAATATCGAAGCCATGGTCAACCTGGCCGAGTGTTATGAGTTAACCAATCAAAAAGCAATTGCCATTACTTGGTATACCAAATTAAAAGAATTGGTTAACAATCCAGAAGCAAAAGCAGCCTTATCTAAGCGAATTCAAGAATTAAAGAAATAACATTTTATAACAAAAATTATTCGACATGCCTTGTGGTAAAAAAAGAAAGCGTCATAAAATTGCGACGCACAAAAGAAAAAAACGTTTAAGAAA
>Ga0114964_10000743_pt1 | contig 24274 bp, 42 predicted proteins | sample C_131016_MF_Meta_FD_92638 | JGI IMG/M metagenome (GOLD analysis project Ga0114964, IMG submission 92638) | Freshwater microbial communities from Lake Croche, Canada to study carbon cycling - C_131016_MF_MetaG | ecosystem: Environmental > Aquatic > Freshwater > Lake | place: Lake Croche, Canada...
ATTGGCAACTCTGCTGTCACTTCGTCGAATGGTTTGCGCATGGACAATGGCGACAAAATAACATTCAATGTTCACGGTCAAGGAATCTGGGCATGTACGTCCACCGGAACCAATACCATCTACGCGATGTGGATTGACAAGTGAGCATTCCAGATTGGGCAACAACCGTGTCGGCCGTTCTTGCTGTTTGTGCGGTTATTGGTGTGGTTGTCAGTCGCGCTTTCAAACATTGGCTTGGTGAACAATTCCACGAGCTGAAAGAACTCAAGCCCAATGGTGGCGGTTCCACCTATGACATTGTGCGCCAGGTGGCAATGGATACGTCACGATCTGTGGTTGCTGCCGAACAGGCTGCGCAAACCGCTAAAGAAGCTCACGCGCATATTGAAACAATTTTGGAACGTGTGTCCAACCTTGAACAAGTTATTGTTGCCTGGACTCCTAAGAAAATTGCACCGGTAAAGAAAACTGCTACCCCAAGAAAGAGAACCTGATGTCTCAAATTAAAGAAATTGTTTTCCGCATGATTGCGGTATGCATTGCCACGGCACTTGGAACCATTGGTGCGGGCTCATTGTTGGGTGTGGATGTGTGGAAGTCTGCTGGTCTGGCTGCCGTTCTTGGTTGCGCTATGGTTCTTGAATCACTATCCCGCGCCTATTTAGGCGATGGTCAGATTACTGAAAAAGATATTGACAAGGCTTTCCAGAAACTTAATGAAGGCACCGACGAACAGGAAACAATCTAATGGCACTCCCAATTAAAGGCGGTCATATCACTTGCGGTTTTGGAGTTAAAGGATCAATGTGGTCAAGCGGTCATCACGAAGGCGTCGATTTCGCTGTACCTACTGGAACCCCGGTTCTTGCAATGGCTGACGGCGTGGTGGAAAGTATCGGTTCTTGGGGTTCAGCTTTTGGAAATCATTCGCCGGTAATCAACCACGGAAAAGGCAATCACGCAATTTATGCACACGTTTCTAAAGTATTAGTTAAAGTTGGCGACAAAGTAAAAAAGGGACAGCATATTGCTGATTCTGGTGCTGTTGGTAATGTCAGCGGCCCACATCTACACGTTGAGCGTCAAGCTACATCAAGTTGGATTAAAGGTGGCGGCCTTGATCCGCAGAACCTTTTAAAAGCCTAATAAAAACTCTTTATTTGTAACGCTTTTAAGCTTTTTAGTGTTTTTTATTGTTAATTAATACCGTTTGCTCCTGTAGAATGCTATTCAGCAACTACCAGGAGGATTTTTAATGGGACTTTTTGAAGCTTTGCAGACGATAGGGGAAGATCGGAAGTTTGGCGGAAAAAAATGCGCCATTGGATCGCTGCTGCTAGTTCTTGATCCAAAAGATCGAGATGCGCTTGCCGAAGTACTTGCTAACGAGCAGGTATCTTCGGCAAGCATTTCTCGTTTACTGCAAGAAAATAATTATGATATTCGAAGATTTACTGTTGCAAATCATCGTAGACGTCAAACCGGAAATGGTTGTAGATGTAGCTAATGAGTTTTGAATCGGATCTAAACAAGTTAATTAGTCCAGGTCCGCAAGGATCAGACATTAAAGCCAATAATACTCCTGAAGGTTGGCGACCACGTTTAGAAGTTGGCAATGATGGCGGTTTTCTGGTGTCATTGGCCAGGAACGCGGGAGAACTTCCTGACGCTGCCGCGATTCTTAAAGATTTTGATCTTGATCCTCAATCCTGGAATGTGACAAATGTTCGACGTTCACGTTGGCAGCGTTATGATGGCGAATGGTTAGAAGCGGCAAGAGTAACAATTATTCCAGCAGGAGTCAGCCAGACAGATTCTGACGTTGAAAAACTCTGTAACGAGATCCAGAAATGGCGGCCACGAGCAGGAATTAAAACAACTTCCGGACCGCTCACATCAGTTTACGCAATTGGCGATACACAATACGGCAAAGATGCGGGTGACGGAACTCAAGGAACCGTTCACCGTGTTATGCGCGGCCTTGAAGCTTCTGTTGGTCGTCACAAAGAACTTGTTAAGTCAGGCCGAGCAATAGGGACAATAATCCTTCCGCAGCTTGGAGACTCAATTGAAGGTTGCACCAGCCAAAATGGAAAAGTTTTAGGAAGAACCGATGTTATGTCCGTAACTTCACAGGTTCGAATCGGGCGAAGAATTCTTATGCAATGGGTAAAAGCTTTTGCACCGCTCACAGAAAAACTTATTATTCCCGCGGTACCAGGTAACCATGATGAACCTCACCGACAACTGATAACTGATCCGGTTGATAATTGGCAAATTGATATTGTTTCGGCCGTACAAGATGCTTGCGCGGATAACCCGGCCTTACAGCATGTTGAGTTCCGTTATCCTGAAAGCGACAGTATGACAGTCGCTTTAAATGTTGATGGTCAAATTCTTGGATTAGCTCACGGTCATCAGATCCGCGGGAATGCTGCTAAGTGGCTTGAAGGGCAGGCGTTAGGAAATACTCCTGTAGGATCAAGCGACGTTCTTTTGACGGCTCATTATCACCATTTTATTGCGCAACAGATTGGTCCACGTTTACATATTCAGATACCGGCAAGTGATGGCGGCAGCGCCTGGTTCAAAAACTCTCGTGGTCTGGATTCGCCAACGGGTATCGTGTCATTTGTCATGGGTAACGATTATGATCCTAGAAGAGATCTAGCAGTTCTAGCAGGAGAAAAAAGATGATGAGTATGTTTATTGAAGCATTAATTGTTTTAGTTGCTTTTCTAATGTGGGTAAATCGATGAATAAAAATTTGATCCTTGCGGAAGCGATGGAACTTGTTGAAGGTGAAAGAAGTCATTCATATGGAGAAGCTAAAGCTAATCATGAACGTATTGCCGCAATATGGTCGGTTATTCTTGGTGTAGAAGTTTCAGCTGAAAAAGCTGCATTGTGTATGGCCGGTGTGAAACTTGCTCGTTTGGCTTATAAACCGAATCATCTAGATTCATATATTGACGGAGCGGCATATTTTGCTATTGCTGGCGAAATTGCTACCGATAACCGGCAGCCGGAATGTAAAGGCTTTGATCCGAGATCTTTGGAATGCGAATGCTGCATGTTAGATTAAGACTTATTCTAGTAATCCACGCATGTAAACGCCCTGGTTACTGGAACAACATAACTGAATAAGCGTTTAGGGCGCAAAAAACTCCTAGCAATGACATCCGGACGGTTGAAAATTGCTAGGAGTTTTTTTATTTATTAAACAATATTTTAATTAAAAATAATTTCTCCGTTTTCATATCGGGTTGCTCCATAAGTGTTTACGCGTAAATTCCAGGTTTTGGCGCATTTAGATCCGCAAAACCATAACCGGCCAAATAGCGAATCAACGAAAGCTTTGGTTGCTTTTTTTTCACAATTCATGCATTCCATAGTTATGCACCAACCTTTACATAAGTTTTGTTTGGGTAAGTGCTCAACTCAATGTTCAAGTTATTTAATTCTGCATCAACAATTGCCCAAAACTTATTTTGAATGCGTACGCCTGAAACCTGCACCTCATCAAGAATGCGGTCGTTTACAATTCCATCTTTCGCAAAACTTACGTACATGCGTGCGGCTTCTTCAATTTCGTTCATTTTGTATGCGTTCATTTTCTTGTCCTTTGTCCTTATCGGCTGTCCGGCCGATAGATAAATAGTACCAGGTTTAGATCCAAAAACGTACTAGTTTAACTAAAAATCTTTTTAATCAAAAAACCCTTTGTTTGCAACGCTTTTTAAACATTTTAAAAATATGTTGTTGAAATGGCACATTTTAGGATCTGAATCCCGTAGAATAGGAAAGTACGCAGGACAGCGTACAGGACAAAAGGACAAAGACAATGACAACACAAACACAATTTCACTCAAGCGTCACCCCTTGCGAGCAATACGGCACGCCCCACTCTTGCTACTCATGCGCAAGCGCCAACAGCAGTCTTGGCGCGACCAATGACATCGCCATCGCATTGGAGCAGGCAGGAATTGCCTGTCACATTGACCAGACGGGTGGCTTCACGATGGTCGGCGTCTGCTCATTCGCTGGCGGGACTTTCACTTGGAATGACGAGTGCCTCATCCTTTCTCAATTTGCTTACGACACCGACGAGCACTACGAAGACCACGACGCCCCTGTGATTGTCGAAGCCACCGACGAGCACTACGTCGCCTTGTGCGTCGAAGCAATCACAGCCAAGGCTGGTGCTTAATCATGACAAACCTTGACTTGACTCTAAACCTTCAACGCAAGCATCGCGCTTACTTGTTCGCTCATGAACTATGGGTCGAACGCACCGAAGGTCTACTTGACCGCTTTGACACAACCTTAAAGGAATACATCAACTTGCAAGAAGCGCGGATTGAGTTCGAGATTGCAAAAAATTATTTGAACGAAAAGGTCGGTGCTTAACCATGAATCAAATTCCTTGCCCAGAACACGAAGGCGGTTTCGACTGCACACCATTTTGTCGCCAATGCGAAGGCGACCAATTCATCACAGTAGGTGCATAACCCGTGGAATTCTCAACTAACATTCACGACTGGATCTCATTCATTCCAACAATAATATTTACGGCTGCCGTATTTGGCTTAGGAAGATTGTGGGAATATAACAGGGTTGACGGGACTAACGATCTGCAAAAACAAAACGCCAAACTCAGAGCACGGAAGGAGAATAAATGACATTCACAGCAATTGATTGTCAATCGTTTGCGGGAGGTTTCACGTACGGAGTTGTCAGTTCAGGTTTTGAACTGGCAGCCAAACGTGAAGGTCCAGGCGGATTTGGTGTTCCGGCCGTTGAAGCCAATCGTCATTTAATCACCGGTGACTGGAAAACTGAAATCGGTGAAGCGCAAACCTGGACACCGATCCGAACCGATTTTGTTTTTGGTAATCCTCCATGCTCAGGTTTTTCTAATCGATCATCAATGGTTCGTCAGATGAACTCCGAAGGTGTCAGAGAGCGCGTAGAGTATCGCGGAATTAACGCAACTCCTAACCAATGCATGTGGGATCTTGTAACTTATGCCGCCAAGTGTGATCCTAAAATTGTTGTATTTGAATCCGTTCAAGGAGCTTTTAGACAAGGCCAAGAACTTATGCAAGCACTTAGAACTGATCTAGAAACTAAAACAGGAGACACCTGGGATTTATTTCATGTGCTTCATAATGTAACTGGTCTTGGTGGTGCCCAGGTTCGCAACCGATATTTTTGGGTAGCTTCTAGGATCCCGTTTGGTATTAATAATCCAATGGTTTCTACGGTAACCGTTCAGGAACGCATTGGCGATCTTGAAGATAAAAATTGTGAATTTATTGAAGGCCACATCATTATGAACTCTCCAAGGGCCCGTCGAATTAGTGAACTTGCTAATAATTTTGATTGGCTGCCGGGTGAAGTTTCTGGTTCAGCATACAAACGAGCAATTGAAGCTGGTGTTATTTTTTCTGAAGAAAACTGGTCACAAAAGCTTGTTACGGATAAAGGGACAACCCAATTTGCGCCTAAACGTCTTAAGTATGATAAACCAGCTAATGTTTTAGCGGGCGATTGTTTACAAGTTCAGGTTCACCCGGTTCTGCCGCGCACTTTGACTTATAGGGAAGTTGCCAGATTGTTTGGTTATCCTGATTCCTGGATCACAAAGCCGTACCAGGAAAAGCACAGCAATTCTTATTGGTTTGGTAAAGGTGTCTGTGTTGAGGCCGGTCAGTGGATAGCTTCGGCCGTTCATGATGCTTTGGCTGGTAATCCTCAAAGTTTTGTTGGTGACTCGATCGGCCACCGAGAGAACCTAATTGATTTTTCTAACTGGTACAAAAAAGCATTAAAGCCAGATAACAGAATTATGCTAGAAAATATTAACGCATAAAAAAACACCGCCAGTCGCATTGACTGACGGCGTTTTTTTTATTTAGTTATTCTTTATCACAATCTCTGCAGAATGGAGTGCAGTCATCGGAGCAGCAAGCACAAAACTCAATTGTGTCTGGAAATTCTCCATTCTCCGTAAATTCTTCGCACCAAACACGCGGATGCAGAGGACAGACTAATTCTAATTCTTTATGTTCTAAAACAGTTCTTGATGTTGCTTTGCGTAGTACTGGTTTCATGATATTTGTCCTTTGTCCTATCGGCTGTCCGGCCGATAAATAAATAGTATCAGATCCGGATATGAAAATGTGCCGATTCGGCAGCATTTCTTTAAAAAGCAAAAAAACGTTGCAAATAAAGGGTTTTTTGGTTAAAAAAATTATTGGTAAAAATGGCACATTTTAGGATCAAAACACCGTAGAATAAAGGAGTACGCAGGACAGCGTACAGGACAAAAGGACAAAGATCATGAATTGGAAAACGGATCGCAGAGCAGTAGATAACACTGTTCGCGGATATGACAGTATTCAACTTTTAGACGGACGCGCAATTAACATTTGCAAAAGCAAAGGAATGTGGGCCGTAAAGCACCCAAGTATTGAAGCGCATGAATGGGATCATCACACGGTACGTTTTAGCAAACTTGCACAAGCAAAAGCATTTGCGGAAACTCTTATTGTCAAAGTTGGTGCATGATCCATGAATGCAAAAACATTTTTTTGGAATGGTTTAGAAATTGTTTGTCAAAATCATTATGTTTTAACCGATAAAATTTATGAAATTGAATATGAAGAATTACGTGAATTAATAAATGGCATTGGTGAAAATCTTTGCGAATTATGCACAGAAAACAATTTGTGATGGAAAACGTAATTTGCACAAAATGCCAAAAAGAAATTGATTGGCTGGAAGTTTTCCCTGGCAATATTTGTTTAGAATGCCATGCAAAAAATTGGACACCACTACCGGCCGACTGCATTAAACGCATTGGACAATAACATGCTGCCGGATCAGATCCTAATTTTAACTATTGCCGTTTATAGTGTAGGTTTTTTCACTGGACAACTTTACGAATTTTTTAAGCTTGACGGAACGAACCATTCTCGAATGAGAATAGGTCGCTTAAAACGTCAATTAATTGTTGCTCGTACTGTCCATTCGAGCAACCGTGATGGCGCTCCCGCGTTCTTGTCCGCGCCGGTTGAGCGCCATCACACCCTAAAGGATCTGTCATGAAATTTATTTGTGGCGATTGCCTTAATGAAATGACATGGAACGAATCCTGGAAGCAATGGACGTGCGCCAAATGTCAATAAATAATCGACCGACCTGGAACCAATACGCTTTGGATCTTGCTATTATTGCAGCCAAACGCAGTGAAGATCCTTGGCTAAAAGTTGGTGCTGTTGTTTTACGCACAGACATGAGCATTGCCGGAATTGGATATAACGGAGCTCCTTCCGGAGTGAATATTAACTGGAACGAACGTGAAAATAGACGGCCGCTAGTAATCCACGCTGAAGTTAATGCGCTTCGTTATACAACACCGGCCGAAGTTCGTGGTGGCTTAATAGCAATTACTGGTATTCCTTGCCCGTCTTGTTTAACAGTAATTTCTAGTTATGGCATTAAATCAATTGTTTATGGTGAAGAATTAGAAAACTATCCAACAAAAATAAGTCACGACGTAGCAGACAAACTAGGAATAATTATGATCAGGGAGCAAAAAAATGTCTAAATCAATGCTGCACCAAATTTTTGATCGTCAAGAAGTATTGCAAAAAAAATCATACGGGATTACTCCAAAGCTTCTAGCTAATGAAGATCGGGCTGAATATATTCGCTCAATGGTTCTTGCTTTGGAGGACGAATTGCATGAAGCTCTTGCGGAGACTGGTTGGAAACCTTGGGCAAAGAATCCTGGTTGGATCAATGAGGAAGCTTTTGGCGGGGAACTTGTTGACGCTTTGCACTTTCTTGTTAATTTGTTTCTTGTTATTGGTTGGGATCCGGATCGGGTTCATGCTGCCTATATGAGTAAAGCTGAAAAGAATGCTAAACGTCAAGAGCAAGGTTATGACGGCGTGACCGGTAAATGCAGATCATGCGGCCGTGCTCGTGATGATGATGCTGTAACCTGCACCGAAATAAAATGCTCAGCATGAGATTTCTTATTATTGAAGGCGCTGACGCTACAGGAAAAACCTCACTGGCACGCCAGGAAGCTAAAACTCGTGGTTGGGAATATCAGCATTTTGGTGCACCACAAAGCAAAAACTATTTTACCGAATACTGGAAACCAACAATGAAATTTGTTAGGTCCGGAAGTCAAGCCGTATTTGATCGCCAATTTGTTGGTGAACTTGTCTGGCCAACTCTTTTTGGTAGGCCAAGCATAATCAACAACACAAACTTAGAACACTTGTGTTTTCTGTTTTCTTTGTACTCAACAGAAGTAAGGATCTTGTATCGCGATGAATCAGGCATTAGATCTGAATTAGAAAAACGTGGCGAACAGGATCAGATACCGCTAGTTCTTGAATCACAAAAACTTTTTATTGCTGCCGCCAACAAAATTAAATACATTCCCGTTAAAATAATCAACTCGGACATCTATCACGCAAAGGACAAACAATGCATATTAAAGTAAAAACCCCGGTTCAGGCTCTTTACTTTGCTGGCCGGACAGTTGTACTTGAAGGAGAACAAACAAACCCTCGAGGAATAGCAACACGTGAAATTTGTAACGTCACAATCGAGATTGAACAACCCTGGCAAATACCGTTTGTTTTACCTGGTAGAAACCTGAGAGACTTTATAGGCGCTGTTGAAGCTTTACAACTTGTCGGCCAGACAATAACGCCAGAATTAGTAACGGATCATGTTCAAGGGTTTGAAAAATTTAAGAATGATGGAATCTTTCTTGGAGCTTATGGTGAAAGAATCTATGGAAACTTGGCAGCCGTTGTTCAGAAACTTAAAGAAGATCCAGATTCACGCCAGGCTGTTTTAACAATTTTTAACAGCGACAAGGATCTTAGAGGAAAATCTAATGATACTCCTTGCACTCTTACTATTCAGTTTCTGATCCGTAACGGAAATCTAAACATGCGAGTGTCAATGCGCAGCAATGACGTATGGCTTGGGTTACCATATGATCTAGTCCAGTTTGCAGCATTACAAGGAGCCGTTGCAAAATCTTTAAATATTCCGATGGGCTGGTATTCTCACACGGTCGGATCTTTACACGCGTACGAAAACAATTTCACAGACATCATTATGCTTGGAATGTCAGACACGCCAAACTCGATCCCGTACGAACCACTGTGGGGTGGATTAGACATTGAACAAATATCTAGAACAGCAAGAAGGATTTTACACTTCACAGCCGACAATACCGATTTCACAGATTTTGAATATTGGTTACAAACAAGTTTAAGGAATTAAATGAATAAGTCAAAGGCTAAAGGCACGGCAGCCGAAACCGCTGTTGTCAACTACATGATTTCTAGAGGTTACAAATATTGCGAACGCCGAGCATTGGCCGGAGCGTTAGACAAAGGCGATGTTGGCGGAATACCCGAAACAGCAATCGAGGTTAAGGCTCACAAAACTTATTCCATTCCCGCCTGGTTGCGTGAAATTAAAATAGAAAAAGCTAACGCTAAAGCAAGTCTAGGATTTGTGATTATTAAACCAAACGGTGTTGGATCAAGGAATACGGGCGAATGGTGGGTTGTGCTGCCATTGTCCGAAATGGTGGATCTTATGCAGGAAGCAAACCGATGAACCAGCGACCGGTGAGACACTTAATTACTGTTCCTGAACTTCCGGATCTTCCCCTGGCAAGTTGCCGCGATATTCCTAATCCGGATCTGTTTTTTCCAGCCGAGAAAATCGTATCCAATTTGATTTTAAAACAAATTTCTAAAATATGCTCAGAATGTCCAGAAAATGTCGCATGCCTGAAGTATAGTCTGGATAACAGGATCAGAGAAGGTTTCTGGGGAGGAGTTTCTCCACAGGAGCGGGAAGTCATGAGACCTCGAAATAATCGCCCTGAGAAAGGTGATGCTCTTCGAGAGGTTGATCGACTTTTAGCAATGGGTATGACGCTAGAAAGAGCCTGTGAAGAAAGAGGAATAAAAATCGAGTCATATAAAAACAACAAAGTTAGAAAAATCCAAACACAACACAGAGGACAAGAAAATGAATAACTTTTTTATAATTGCAGCCGTGCTTTTGGCTGGACTAATTGCCGGTTTTAAACTTGGTGATTTACTAGCCTGGAATCAGGCAGCAAAAATGATTGACCAGCGCAAGAAAATTGATCGCGAGAATGCGCTTAAGTTTCAAGCCAAAATTGCTCAAGAAGCAACACCAATCTTTGATCAGTTTGTCAAAGAAACTACATTCGCTGACCGCGACCAGACACCACTTATTTAAGGACAAGACATGAGCATGCAAATAGACATTGACACAATTGCGCTTGATCCGGAAGTTTCGCGTTACGTACTGGAATACAAAAAACTTAAACTAGAACAAAAGCAACTTGAAGAACAAATTGCTGACGCTCGTGGCCGGATTGAATCAGCAATGGGCGACAACAAAATTGCTTTGGTCGATGGTGCTCCTGCCGTTCGCTGGGCATCATTTGAGACTGAAAGGTTTGACGTGAAAAAGGCTCGCGAGATTCTGCCGCAGCAAGTTTTAGATATTCTTTTAGTCAAATCAACAAGTAAGCGTTTTACTCTTATTGACGGATCGGATACATACTAATGTTTGAAGCACCAGGGACAAGCCCGGAACGTGAACTACGTGAAACGTTAACGGCTGCCATAAAAAAACGCTCAGCAGGATCATCACGATCTCGTCAGATTGACATTGGTCCAAGTGAGATTGGTGATCAATGCATTCGCAAACTGTCATATCGTTTACTAGCGTGGGAAAAAACAAACACGGATACGGACCCCTGGGCATCAACCAGTGGAACCGCAATTCACGCCTACCTGGCCGACGTGTTTAAACGCGATAATGATAAAAAAAATCCTCGCTGGATTGTTGAAACAAAAGTACAGATCACGCCAAACCTTTCCGGATCAGTTGACCTGTTTGACACAAAAACAGGAATGGTGATCGATCATAAATGCGTAGGTGCAACAAGCATGAAGAAAGCTCGAGAGACCGGACCAAGCCAACAACAACTCGTGCAACTAAATTTGTACGCGTACGGTTTCAAACAACAAGGTTATGATGTCAAGCATGTTGCTTTAGCTTTTTATCCTTTTGGCGGATTTCTTACCGGATCAAACGGGCTGCATACCTGGATCGGTGATTATGATGAACAAATTGCGCTTGATGCAATTAATCGTTTAGACAATATTAAAACACTTATTGCTACTCTTGATCCTGAAACTAATCCTAATCGGTGGGCAATGATTCCAGCAACAGCAAGTTACTTATGCACGTGGTGTCCCTGGTTTGTTCCAGAGTCAAAAGATCTTTCGAAAGGTTGTGGCAAAGAATGAAATTGTTTTATTTTATAATTGGAACTATTATTGGATCATTATCGGTGGCAGCCGCAATTATTACAGCAAATAAAATTGATTACAGTTTAATGCTTGTAGATCCCTACGATATTTTTACTGATGATGAAGGAACAAATAAATGATGAAGCAGAACCTAAATATTATTTTAGGAGAAATTGAAAAACTGGCTAGTCAAATTGGACAGATCCGGATGCTGCACCCGCATCGAGAATCTTTAGTTGATGAAAATAAAGACTGGTGTGCACATTGTGACGAATATTGGCCTTGCCAAACTATTAAAATCATTGGTGAAAAGTAATGACAATTGCTCCGATCCGGCCGCTACGAATTGACCAACCAAATGTTATTCCTGATCCTGAATGGTGGGAAGAGGAACCCGAAGAAGAAAACACAGACCACCAACACCAACCGGTGTTGGAACAAACAAACACAACAAGAAACGGAGAATGCACATGTCATTCGAAGCACCAGCAACATCAACACTAGGACCAAAGCCAGCCGAACTTGAAGGCCACCTTTTGATCATTACTCCTGTTGAATACAAAACAGGGATCCAGACATCACTTGGAGAAGCTGAAGCAATCAGCGTTGATCTAGTGGATCTCGACACAAACACTGTTCACAACGATGTACTATTTTTTAACGTCGCACTACGAACAGGACTACGCAGCAAGATTGGCGGCCAGGTACTTGCACGCATCGGACAAGGAACAGCAAAACCAGGAAAGTCCGCACCCTGGATTCTTGTTGATGCAACACAAAGCTCCGATGACATTAAAAAAGCAACCGATTATCTTGCAAAAGGTTTCGCTGCTTCAGCAGTAACACCAGCTGAAAAAACTTCGGCAATTAGTGCGGTTGCTGATATTAATGATCCAGCTATTCAAGCTCTCTTGGCGCAGCTTGGTGGCACCGCTTCTTAGCGGATCACAGGGGAAAAAGAGATCCGGTATCATTTACGGATACCGGATCTCTTTTTAATTCACAAAACTTCAAAGGACAAAATAAATGACAACACAGCCAGAAACTATAAATGCTTTACCGCCACACCTCATTGCCGCACTCGAATTTTATAACGCTGGAGTATGCGTAATCCCTGCTATGAAAGGCAAACGTCCCGCAATGAAGTGGGAACAATACCAACAAGAACGACCAACACCACAACAACTTATCGAATGGTTTCGTGACGGACAAACAGGAATTGGAATTGTTACCGGAACCGTTAGCGGAAATCTTGAAATGGTTGAAGCTGAAGGCCGAGCAATCGCTGCCGGACTAGTTACCAAAGCTGAAGAAATTGCTACAGCAACTGGACTTCAAGAACTCTGGAACAAACTGCTTGACGGTTACACTGAAATAACTCCGTCAGGCGGTTACCACTGGCTTTACAGAATTGAAAACCCACCAACACCATTCCCAGGCAATTACAAAATTGCAAGCCAACCAGGACCAGAAGAAACCGGATCATTACCATTATTTGAGACACGCGGCGAAGGCGGATTTGTTGTCACCGCACCAACCTCCGGAGATATTCACCCATCCGGAGAACCCTGGACACTCATTGGCGGATCACGAACAACAATCCCGACCATCACATGGGAAGAACGAAACGCAATTCATGCAATATTTGCTTCACTTGACCAGATGCCGCACGTTGAACCAGTAGAAATTCGGCAGCAATATAAATCTGTCAACGGTCACGTTTCGCCAGGAGACGACTTTAACAACAAGGCCACGTGGGAAGAAGTACTTTTACCTCACGGATGGCAAAAAGCTTTCCAGGTTGGAAAAGAAACCAGATGGACCCGGCCAGGGAAAACAATTCGCGACGGAATATCTGCATCAAGTAACCACACCGACAAAAACAATCTTTACGTATTCTCCACATCGACCGTTTTTGAGGCAGGATCAAGTTATAGCAAATTTGCCGCCTACACATATTTGAATTTTGGTGGAAACTTTTCTGCTGCCGCATCCGACCTCTACGCCAAAGGATATGGAGACCGCAAACATGGTGATCTAGTAGACGCAAGTTTTCTAATGAACCCAGCACCAGAAAATGTTAACTATGAAACCGGTGAGATCCAAGAATACGTTTTGACAGAAGACGATCGTTTATACCAGTACGAATTATTAAATGCCCGAATCAAACGTCGCGTTCGTCAAGAACTAGACTCTGAAGAAGCAGCCAAATCATACGAATCACCAACATATGTTGAAACGCTAGCCGAAGAAATACTGCTGCCCGATGAAGATCCAACCTGGGCCGTTGACCAGCTAATCCCAACCGGCGGCAACGTGCTACTTACGGCCGCCTACAAATCAGGCAAAACAACAATGGTAAACAACCTTGTCAAATCGCTAGTAGACGGAAACAGTTTTCTTGGAACGTTTGACATTTCAGCACACGCTGGCCGAGTAGTCGTATTCAACTATGAAGTAGATGAACGAACTTATCGTCGTTGGATCAGAAACGCATCAATCGAAAACATGCACCAGGTAACCCTGGTTCACTTACGCGGCCGACGCATGCCAATGACTGTGCAACATGTTCAAGACGAAATAGTTGAAATTTTGACCAAACTGCAATGCCAGACCTGGATTGTTGACCCTTTTGCCCGAGCTTTCTCCGGATCAGGAGACGAAAACAGCAATTCAGACGTCGGTGTATTCTTAGAAACCCTTGACGTCATAAAAGAACGCGCCGGAGTCGAAAATATGATTCTTACTACGCACACCGGTCGAGCACAAGAAAACGGCATAGAACGCGCCAGAGGAGCCACAAGAATAGACGACTGGGCAGATGTGCGCTGGATACTCACAAAGTCATCAGACGGCACCAGATTCATCTCAGCAAGCGGCCGAGACGTTGAACTCGAAGAATCCAAACTAGACTGGGACGAGGAAAGCCGCCAAATGACCATAGGCAACATGGACATGAAAACCTACAATCTACAATCCATTGAAGACAAAATCTGCACATTTGTCATGACCAACCCTGACTGCAAAACCGGAGACATCAAAGCCGCCATATCAGGAAAAGACGATCTGATCCTAAAAGCCTTATCAACCGCTGTTGCAACCGGAAAACTTACATACACCGAAATGGGAAGAGCCAAATTTTACCGATCAACAGCCATATCGTCATGGAACCCAGAAGTAATAAATGGCACATAAAACCTGTATCATTCCCATCATTCCCTATCATTCCCGCACGCTGGTAGTTAATAACATTCCCCTTATAGGGGAATGTATTATAGGAACAATAAAACAATACCTATCATTCCCTTTTACTGGGAATGATGCATGACACCATGAGACATAAAAACACCACACCAGAACAGGCCGCCAAAACCACATGCCGAACCTGCGGAAGCACAACCTGGAAACTAGCAATCGAAGGAACAACCCGAGAACTAGCAACACAACAACTAACACTCCACACCGAACTAAAAGCCAAAATCAACAAACAAGCAACATTTAGAATCTGGAGAAAAAACCCAACCTGGGAAGCCACCCGCCGAGGAATAGTAGAACTCACCAATCCCCGGCGAGAAGGTATCATTATTCTTAGCCAACACCAATGCACAAAAGACTTCACATTAGATCACCCGGAATACTTCCCGCAACACAAATATGTATTCACCGAGGAGCCACAATTTTAATGAAATGTTCAATCTGCAACCACCGGATCAAAGAACAACAAAAAATATGCTCCCAATGCCAGACACGGCTACAACAAAGAATCGCCGACCTGCCACAACTACAAAAAGAAGCAAGCTACTGCCTACAACCACAAAAAGGCGGAGGCGGAACAAACACCGGAGAACCAACCTCCGGCATAAACATGTCCGCCCTAGACTACGTTATAGGAAACTCGATCCTTAACTGTCTGTGGGAATGGGAAAAACTTATAAGATCCGAACGCAAACTAACACCACCAGCACTACTCCCACGATACCCGGACGAAGTATCCCAAAGCGTCAAATTCCACTTAAACCATCTTGAATGGTCAATAGATCAAGAATGGATTGAACACTTTGCCCGAGAAATAGCTTCAATACACGCCACCGGAATGACGGCAGCCAGACGCTTCATTGATCCAGTAAAACGATTATCATGCCCGGCCGAAATAGATGGCAAAATCTGCAACCACCTCATTACAATTCAAGGCGATGATCTGCTCCAACAAATAACCTGTACCAAATGCGCAACAAACTGGACACCAGCCCGAATGCTAGCCGTTAGTATCAATGAACCAAATACTCAGACCTGGTTAGATGCTGAAGCAATAGCAAATTGGGTCGGCCTATCTGAGCGTCAAGTAAATCGAATTGTACAAAAGAATAAAATTGAAAAAAGAGGACAATTAATTATGCTTCAACAGTTTATGCTGATTCGGTCAGAAGCAAAATGATGATGTCCGGGGTATCTGATAAGATGCGAGTATCGCGTTCCCCTGCCCAGGAACAATTCCATTTACGGAGACGCCATGATAGTTAGGGCAGAAGAAGAACCGATCTCATGTGCTGAAATAGATGAAGCGCTCGGATATTTATGCGACACGTTGCGGCAGCAACCGGACAAAGAACTATTCATAAATATTGTTAACGAACTATTAGATGCGCGATTGGAACTCAAATCATGAGAATCTCAGTCAGCATTGGCGATGTAGTAATTGATTATGAAGACGATCAAGAAACGCCATCATTAGACGGGCTTGAATCTACTCTTAACAGGATCACAGACGCGGCAATACATACGTACACAAATACCGAGACAATGTTTGTTGCGTTCATTCCTGAATCCGAAGAAGAAGCCGAGACAGAAACCGATGACATTTAAGCGTCCGTGTGTTCGATGCGGACTACCAACGCGGAATCATATTTGTATTGAATGCGGCGGATCAGAACCATCTAACAAGTACCAAACTAAATCCGCTCATGCTAGAGGATACGGCCGGGACTGGAGAAAGATACGCCTGGTCATACTTGAACGGGATCAATGGCGTTGTTATATATGCGGCAAACAATTAATTGGATCTGATGCGACAGTAGATCATATTAAACCTTTCTCAATCAATCCCGAACTACGCCTAGACCCGTCCAATCTAGCCGCCTGCTGCAGATCCTGTAATGCATCTAAGCAAGATTTATCCATTGAATAAAGGGTTTTAAAGACCGGGTGGACGTTGTTTTTCTAAGGGAAACGCTGACAGAGGACCACCCGACTCTGCGCATTTTTAATCAGTTCGAAGGCCCGGGGGTTTCGATAATGAAATCCGTAAAAATTGTTGTTTGTTGAATCGGAGATTTCATGGCTAACCCACGAAAGCCAAACGAATTAAAAAGGATTCAGGGAAATCCTGGCGGCCGACCGCTTCCAGTTTTAGCGACTGTTCTAAACCTTGAATCTGCAAGCAGCGCACCGGCGCACCTGTCACCTTTCATGAAGGATCTGTGGGACGAGATCCGGGGACGTGCAACCTGGATTGCGGAAACTGATCAACCCGCTTTGCAGATGCTTTGCGAGAAGTTTGATCGTCGCGCAACGCTGCTTGCAAAACTTGAACAGTCAGATCCGGTTTTGTTTACCGATAAAGGCTATGCTTATGCTAATCCTTTAGTTGGAATGATCTCAACCATTGAGACCGAAATTTTTAAGATCCTTGGATCTCTGGGATTAACTCCTTCGGATCGCTCTCGCCTGGGTGTTGCTGAGGTTAAACGTGCCAGCGCACTTGATGAACTTATTGCAAAACGATCGGCTAAATAATGACAACTCGGGGGAAACTGCTGAAAGCTTGGCCGCCTCAGTTAATAACACCGGTTTCTGCAGCGGATCTTAAACGATCTCGCGGCTCGCAAGTCATTGACTTTTCAGAAGCGCTTTGCAAGATTACTAAAGACAGTGTTGCCGGTGGTGCTGGAGAACCAATGATTTTCCGGCCGTGGCAGAAGTCTTTAACTAACGCATTGTTTGCTTGCAAGTCTGACGGTACTCTAAAGCATCGAACGGCTCTTATCGGACTCCCTAGAAAGAACGGGAAATCTGCTTGGCTGTCAGCAGTAGCTTTAGAGCAACTTGTGTTTGGTGTTCAGGGTGGCGAGATTTATTCTTGTGCAGCAGATCGAGAGCAGGCAAGAATTGTTTTTGGTACTGCTAAGCGCATGATTGAATTGCAACCTGAACTTGCAGATATTCTTGAAGTGTATCGTGATTCAATTTATAATCCGCAAACTGGTTCTTCATATCGTGCGCTTTCTTCGGAAGCGTATTCGAAGGAAGGTTTGTCCCCGACCTTTGTGGCGTTCGATGAAGTACACGCGCAACCAACCCGCGAATTGTGGGATGTTATGCAACTGGCTTCGGGTGCACGTCGCGAACCGATGATGGTTGGTATCACAACCGCGGGACTTAAAACGCAATCTAACGGTCAAGATTCTTTGGCTTATTCCATGTATCAGTATGGATCAAAGGTTGCTTCAGGCGAGGTTGTTGATCCTTCTTTCTTTTTTGCCTGGTGGCAGCCAAAAAATGTTGATGCTGATTATCGCGATGAAGCAACCTGGAAAGAAGCAAACCCTGGGTTTGACGATATTGTTTCTAAGGCTGATTTTGATTCGGTTGTTAATCGAACTCCGGAGTCAGAATTTAGAACTAAGCGTTGTAACCAGTGGGTTTCGGTTTCGGATACTTGGTTACCGGCCGGTTCGTGGGAATCGTGCGCAGTACCTAAGAACATTGTTGACGGATCAGAAATTGTTATTGCGTTTGATGGTTCTCACCGTTATGACGCAACCGCAATTGTTGGTGTAACTGTTGAAGAACATCCGCATGTTTTTGTGATTGATGTCTGGGAACGCCCGAAGGATGCTGATAATTCTTGGCAGGTTCCGGTCAAGGATGTTGAAGAAGCTATCCGCGCGGCTTGTCGCAAATGGCAGGTTTTAGAAATTGCGGCCGATCCTTTTCGTTGGGTTAAGTCATTGCAGGAACTTGATGATGATGGTTTGCCTGTTGTGGAATTTCCTCAGCATGCAGCTCGCATGACACCAGCAACCAATCGTTTTACGGAAGCTGTATTGAATAATATTCTTACACATGATGGCGATCCTCGCATGGCTAGACATATAAGTAACGCCGTGTTAAAAACTGATGCTCGTGGTTCTCGTATTGCTAAAGAATCTAAATCTTCTTCGCGATCCGTCGACCTTGCAATGTCTTCGGTTATGGGCATTGAACGTGCAGCTTTTTGGTTTGCCCGCGCTGGAGGAATGCCAATGATTTTTGATCCGTGGAATTTAGGGGAATTTGATGAATAAATGGTTAAACCGTGGAGCGGTAACAAGCATCACGGAAATTTTTGGCGCGCTTTCAATAACGCTTGGTGTCGGGTTATTGGGCGGCGTTGCTGCCGCCCTGATCCTTGGAGGAATTTTCGCAATGGTGTTTTCGTTTTTGGCGGATAGCCGATGAGTATTCTTCGCCGTGGTTCTGGCGATGTTGTCGGCCGGTATCCACAATTTAATAATTATGTTGCTCCTCTTTCGCAATTGTACGGGCAGACTCAAGTCACTTCTAGTGCTGGCGAACGTATTGACGAATGGACTGCGCTTGGTGTTTCATCAGTGTTTTCTGCCGTGTCTATTCTTGCCGATTCTGTAGCATCGCTTCCGCTTCGTTGTTTTGACATTGTTGATGGTCAGCGTTCAGCAATTCCTTTGCCGCAATTACTTGCTCAACCTGATGTTATTGCTGGAACAAATACGTTTGAATTTATTCATATGATTATGGTTTCTTTGGCGCTTCATGGTAATGCATATATTCATATTGATCGTGATCGTTCGGGAAATCCAATTGGTTTAGTTCCACTTCACCCGTACCAGATGCAGGTATTACCATCTGGGGATCAAACCGGCCGACGTTACTTGCACCTGGGTAATGAAGTTGATCCTGATTCACTTCTTCATTTGCGCTGGATGACGCCTCCGCAATCGCTTGTTGGCGTGTCTCCTCTGATCCAGTCACGCAATCTTGTTGGAATTTCTATGGCCATGGATCGACACTTGGCACAGTTCTACGGCGAAGGCGGCACGCCGTCAGGTGTTTTGTCTACGGATCAGAAACTAACAATTGATCAGGCTCGCGTCATTCAGGGAACATGGGAAGCAACCCACCGACGTCATCGCCGTCCAGCGGTTCTCTCTGATGGTTTGAAGTTCACACCAATCACGACGTCGGCTGCGGACGCTCAAATGATTCAGTCTCGCGAGCAACTTATTCGCGATATTGCCCGTATCTTCCGGATCCCGTCGCATTTAATTGGCGCAACCGGTGACGGGCAAACTTATCAAAACGTTGAACAAGGTTCATTGAATTTTTTGACGTACACAATTACTCCATGGATTCGTCGTCTTGAAATTGCTTTGTCGAGCGTATTGAAACCTGGAACTGATGTTGTTTTTGATTTTGCATCGCTGCTGCGCACTGACGCTTTAACTCGAGCCCGCGTAAATACAATGATGATTCAAACGGGAGCAATGTCTCCGAATGAGTCACGCATGACTGTCGGCCTTGAACCTTACGACGGTGGGGATATATTCCATCAAGCTTTGGTTGGAACGGTAACGGCCGGCGGAGAAGTTCCAGCACTTGGTATTGATGTTGATCCAAGCGCTCCGGTTATGGGAGTTCTAGAATAATGGCTGAGACATTCCGACCACCTCAGGGTGTACGCGATAATGCAAAGCGTGCTTTGCAATGGATTGCAGATGGAAAGGCCGGAAGCGGTTTTACTAATACCGGTCGCGCTCGTGCTGTTCAACTTTCAAATGGTGATGCGGTTTCTGGCGAAACCATTTTGCGCATGTATTCTTTTTTTGCTCGTCATGAAGTAGACAAGCAAGGCAAGGGATTTAAAAGTGGCGATGATGGCTTTCCTAGTGCTGGCCGCGTTGCTTGGGACGCTTGGGGTGGCGATGAAGGTTTTACTTGGTCGTCAAAAATTCGTGAACAACTGTCGGCTCGTGCCGCATTATTGGAAGGCGTAAGCATGAACAAGCGCGACGCAATGGAATCTGAAGTTGCTGACTTGCCCGAAGAATTAAAAGAATTATTGGCGGATGTAGTAACTTTTTACTTCCGCGCACATGGCGCACACTGGAATGTTAAGGGTTCAGATTTTAGCGAGTACCACGCTTTGTTTAATTCCATTTATGAAGATGTTTACGGATCAATTGATCCAATTGCTGAGAACCTTCGCAAGTTAGGTTCTATTGCACCGTTTCGTTTAACAGAGTTTGCAATGATGTCTGAACTTGTAGATGCAGCACCTGGTCAAGATCCAATGGCTTTAGCCCTCGATCTGCTCGGTGCGAATGATATTGTTCTTGATCAGATTTCTGATTGCTTTGATTGCGCCACAATGTGCGGCCAGCAAGGAATTGCAAATTTCTTAGCGGATCGCATGGACAAGCACCAGTTTTGGAAGTGGCAACTTACCGCTTCACTTGGCGAAGAAGTGACCCAGCCACAACCTGACCCACTCAATGACCAGGGTGTTGACGAAGATGATGTTGAGGAAATTGATGAACAACCCATGTTGGATTCTTTGATGGGTGCTTATTCAGCTGATCCAGAAGTTGAAACCGCTGAAGTTGTTGTTGAATCTGATGAAGTTGTTGAAGACGAACCGGCCCAACCACGAAGTGAGGAACTAGTGTTCGAGGAACGTAAAAACGCATTCGCGTCCGCTGAGCGTGTTACGATGGATGCAGAAGTTAGATCGCTTGACTCTGGCGATGGAGCATTACGAATTGGCGGTTATGCTGCACAGTTTAACAAAGAAGCCACTGGTCTTTCATTCCGCGAAATTATTGCACCAGGCGCGTTCTCGCGTTCATTAAAATCTGGCGAACCGGTTTATTTGCTTGTTAATCATGACACTAATGGAATTCCTTTGGCGTCCACGGCTTCGGGAACCTTGAATCTTTCTGAAGATGAAGTTGGTTTGCGCATGGAAGCTAATCTTGATCCTGTTAATCCTAAAGCTCAAGAACTTTATTCAGCTATAACACGCGGAGATATTGCAAAAATGTCGTTTGCGTTCACTGTTGCACCTGAAGGTTCTAGCCGTTCGGAAGGTTTGCGCACGTTGACCGACCTGAATTTGTTTGAAGTTTCAGCTGTTACTTGGCCTGCATATAACGATACGGCACTTGGCGCACGTTCAGTTGAAGATTCTGAAGCTGAAGCTCTTGAATTGCGAAAGCGACTTCTTCAACTTAAGCAACATTTTACAAAATAAAAAAAGTTTTCCCTGTCGCAACTCTGCCGCAGCGAATTGCAAGAAAAAAATCAAACCCTTATTTGGAGGTAATTATGTCCATGCTGGACAACCTACGCGAATCACGCGCAACCGCGCTTGCTGACGCAACGGCATTGCTATCCGGTGAAGCAACAGTGGAAGCACTAGACGCAGCCGAAGCACGCCAGGCAGAGATTAAAGATCTCGATGCCAAAATCGAAAGCGCTGAAGCGCTTGAAGCCCGTACCGCAGTAGTTAAGGAAGCACGCGCCGAAACTGGCGTTAAGACTTTCGGATCTGCCGTTATTGGCAAGGAAGAAATGACCTACGATGTACGTGGAGATCATTCATTCGTTCGCGATATGATTGGCGCACAACTTCGTAATGAACCAGAAGCATGGTCGCGTCTTGCACGTCACCAGCAAGAAGTTGCTGTTGAATCTCGCGACGTTTCACGTACCGACGGTTCAGGTGGAGATTTTGTTCCGCCAATTTACTTGATCAACGAATACGCGGAATTTGCGCGTGCTGCTCGAGTAACTGCAAACCTTACAACAAACATGGCACTTCCGGCCGGCACGGACTCGATTAACATTCCCGCCATCACCACCGGAACGCGCACTGGTTTTCAAGCTGCCGATAACTCGACAACTTACGCACCAGTAAGTCCGCGTGACCTTGTCACAGCAACTCGCACCGGTCGCGTTGAAACTATTTCCGGTTTTGAAAACGTAAGCATTCAACTTGTTGAGCAGTCACCAATTGCTGGCGGTCTTGACCGTCTTGTATTTGGCGATCTCATGGCTGATTACGCGTTGCAGTTGAATACTTCGGTTCTTGGAACCGGTGACGGATCAGCAGGATCACTTAAGGGTTTTGTAACTCTTGGTGCGGATACCACAAACGGTATTCCGACAACCTGGACTGAAACGACTCCTTCAGCAGTTGGCGCTTATGCTGCTATCAACAAGGCAATTTCACAGGTTGTTAACAACCGTTACCGCGATGTTGAAGCAATTGTTATCAGCCCAAGCACTTGGTACTGGTTGGCTGGTCAGGTTGATTCTGCAAACCGTCCGCTTATCGTTCCAACCAATGGTGCAAACCAGGCATTCAACGCTAACGGCGTAATTGACAAGCCAGGTGCTGCAGCAGGAATGGTCGGTCTGATTTCAGGCGTTCCAGTTTATGTAGATGCAACCATGACAAAGGTATACGGAGCAGGAACAAACCAGGCACCAATCGTTCTTGGTAAGTTCTCGGATTCGTACCTGTTCGAAAGTGGCGTTAAGACGCGTGTACTTCCGGATGTTCTGTCGGCAAACCTCACTGTGCGTTTCCAGGTTTACGGTTACGCAGCACTAATCCACCGTTTCAATAAGTCGGTTTCGACTATTAGCGGTACCGGTGCCATTGCACCTTCAGGTTACTAAAATAACCTAATTGTTGGCGGGATCCTAGATGCCTTACGGATTTAGGATCCCGCTACAACACAATACACAAGGGGAAAAAGTGGCAAGAATTAAAACGCTATTGCTTGAAGCGGCAATCGCAATTGAAAAAGTTTTAGAAGTTGGCGGCACAATAGAACAAGTGCTAGAAACTTTAGATCAGGTTCAAGACATTCCTAATTCAGGCGTTGAAACCCGATGAAAATGTCTGACAAGGTTTGCATCGGAATGGTTAATAATGGTTGGGTTCAGTCTCAACTTATGGTTGATATCATTCATATTGCGCTAATGAAAAAATCACATTTTGATTCTGTGGTACAAGTAGCCAATATTGGTTTAACTACGCGATCGCGCAATGTGGTTGTTCGTGAATTCTTGGACAATACCGAAGCCGAATGGTTGTTGTTGGTTGATTCTGACGAATCGTTGAAACCTGAAGTGTTCCAGTTATTGTGCGACACCGCGCATGACAAGGAACGTCCAATTGTTTCTGGTTTGGTGTTTGGCGCTTTCTTTGATGACCAGCAGCAACTTCGACCGGTTCCAACAATTTACAATATGGACATTGAAGACGGTCTGCAACCTATTGACAATTTTCCAATCAATGAGCTTATTGAAGTTGATGCGGTTGGTACTGGTTGCCTTCTGATACATCGATCCGTTTTGCTTCGCATGCAAGCTAATGCTACACAGAATCAAGGCCCACGCTGGGCATGGTTTGCTGAAGGTGCTATTGATGGAACTTATTTTGGTGAAGATCTTTTGTTTAGCAAACGTTTAGTTTCTTTGGGTTACAAGATTCATGTTCATACTGGCGCGACACTTCCCCACCGTAAAGAGTTTTGGCTCGACCACCGTCATCATGCGGGTTGGTTGCAAGCCTTTAATCTAAACGCAGGTTCGGAAGTTCCCCTGGCTTCTGAACCTGCGTCTAATTCCGAGGAGTAATCATGGCAACACTTCCTGGAACATATAACCAAGTCACGGTTGACAAAAACGGATTCGTTGTTGCTGGCGCCAATGTGTCAGGTAGTGGATCTAGTGCAGTCACATCGGTCAATGGTCGAACCGGTGCGGTGACAGGTTTA
>Ga0114964_10000744_pt1 | contig 24265 bp, 24 predicted proteins | sample C_131016_MF_Meta_FD_92638 | JGI IMG/M metagenome (GOLD analysis project Ga0114964, IMG submission 92638) | Freshwater microbial communities from Lake Croche, Canada to study carbon cycling - C_131016_MF_MetaG | ecosystem: Environmental > Aquatic > Freshwater > Lake | place: Lake Croche, Canada...
AAACTCGAAGTGGTTCCTAAAGTGCCGTTAAAGACTCGATATGATTTATCGCGGGCTTACACCCCAGGTGTTGCTCGAATTTGCCTGGCTATTGCGCAAGACCCGTCAGATGCTCGCAGGCTCACAATCAAACGAAACACCGTCGCTGTTGTTACAGATGGCTCAGCGGTTCTTGGCCTAGGTAACATTGGCGCGCTGGCTGCGATGCCAGTAATGGAAGGTAAGGCGGCGTTATTTAAACGTTTTGCAAATATCGATGCATGGCCGGTCTGCCTGGATACGCAGGATGTTGACGAAATTGTGCGAACCGTCCAGATTCTCGCACCGGTTTATGGCGGAATTAATCTTGAGGACATCTCAGCACCTCGGTGTTTTGAAGTTGAACGTCGTCTGCGCGAACTTTTAGACATACCGGTATTTCACGATGACCAACACGGAACAGCCATTGTTGTGCTGGCTGCGTTGACTAACTCTTTGAAACTGGTCAAGAAATCGATGAAAGATCTTCGCATCATCATGAGCGGAGCGGGTGCCGCTGGAACCGCTATTGCCCAACTGTTGAAGGCAAGTGGTGCTACCGACATCGTTGCGTATGACAGTAGAGGCGCGATTTATTCAGATCGTTCCGACAGTGAGCAAACCAGCCAGTGGATGTTGGAGAACACAAATCCCCGCAGAGTCACCGGAACATTAGTTGAAGGTTTTGCGCAAACAGATGTGTTCATCGGTGTTAGTGCGCCAAATTTGATTTCGGAAAACGAAGTTGCACAAATGGCACCTAACGCAATTGTCTTTGCCTTAGCGAACCCTGATCCGGAGATCGATCCTGTTTTAGCAAGTAAACATGCCGCGATTGTTGCAACTGGGCGCAGTGACTATCCAAACCAAATTAATAATGTTTTGGCATTCCCCGGAATCTTCCGTGGGTTATTGGATGCTGGCGCAAAGCAGATTACCGAAAATGTTTTAGTTGCAGCGGCTCGCGCAATTGCAGATTGCGTGTCAAGCACCCAGCTGAACAGCAGTTTTATTGTGCCGAGTGTTTTTGATCCACAAGTCGCGCCGGCAGTTGCAGCGGCTGTTCAATCTGTGGCCAGTGCCCCGCACTAGGTTGTAATTTAACTAGATGTTCTAAATCCATTGCAGTTTGGCCAGCAGTGGTGCATCTTGGCCAGTAGTAATTGACACCTTTTTAGTTGAACCCTAAACTAGGACTTAATTGAACTTTCAACTATTTAGGAGAAAAAATGACGGACTTAACCGCCTACGCCGGAACATGGGTAATTGACCCAACACATAGCCGTCTTGGCTTCGAAGCGCGCCACGCGGTAATTACGAAAGTTCGTGGACATTTCGCAGATTTCACTGGAACAATCGTGGTTGACCCAACTGATGTATCTGGTTCATCGGCAACCGTGGCTGCACAGATCACATCAATCGATACGGGCAATGCCGACCGTGATGGCCATCTTCGCAGCGCTGACTTTTTTGACATTGAGAAAAACCCAGAACTAACTTTTGTTGCAACAAAGTTCAGTGGCTCTGGTGATTCCTTTGTGGTTTCTGGCGATCTATCAATCAATGGAGTTACTAAGAATATCGATCTTGCAGTTGAACTTACTGGAACTGCAACTGATCCATTCGCAAATCTGCGAGCAGGATTCGAAGGCACAGGCGAACTGAGTCGTAAAGATTTCGGACTGGTTTGGAATGTAGCTCTTGAAACTGGTGGGCTACTCGTTAGCGACAGTATCAAACTGCAACTGGATATTTCAGCAATCAAACAGGCGTAGTTAGTTAGTTTTGGTTTTTAAGTGGGTCGGTCGAGGCAGCTTGTTACTTGGCAGACCCGCTTTTAAACAATCAAAAGCGCCAGTGCCCAAGCAGTTGCCATCGCGATTCCACAAACGCATTGCACCAAACTAACAATCCCCATCGCTTTCAAACTGGTTCCAGTCGCCCGCAAGGCGCGATGAAATTCTCGACTGGAAATCAAGTGGCAAATGAAAACTCCGAAAGCGAAGCCAAGCGGTAAACCAACAATCGGAATCACAAAGAAGCCAATCAGGGCGAAAAGTGATGCCACAAGGTAAGTCCAGCGCGGCGAAGTCTCGCTCTTGGCGCTCTTGGCTGGAATATAAAACGAGAGCCCAATTCCAATAAGAAAAATCACCGTCATAAGCGCAAAAATAACCCAATGAGTTGCGTCTGCTCCGTCAAGAATCGTCCACGCGAGTGCTGCTAGCCACACTAGGACTAATCCGGGCAAAACTGGAATTAGTGTGCCTACAATTCCAATTGCCATCATTAGGCCAATTAGGACTTCACCGATAGGGCTCATGGTTAAATCTCCTTATCCGGATGAGCTGCCTTATGTACTCGATCGGCAATTGCTAGTCCGATACCAGATTCAGGCGGCAGCCATATGTAAATGTTTGCGAGTTCCAACTCGTCACCTCGGCGAAATGCTTTGTACAGCTCGGTGGCAAAACCAACAGATGTTTCTGGTTGGGCTAGTCGAACTAAACCGACCGGGGTCTGCACCTCTACCAAGGCAATAAATCCAGATCCTTGCTCAAAATTTTGGTTGGCTAAATTTGAGATTACGACGACTTTGGCTCGCGGTGCGTAATGCGAAGCTAATGCGCCAGAGACTCTTGGCTCGCCATCTTGGTTCTGTTGCACCCTTCGACCAGTTATTGACTCGATTTGTTCTGCTGAGATCGCGCCGGGTCGCAAAATTACGGGGTGCTCATCAGTGGCTAAAACAATTGTTGATTCAATTCCAACTCCACACTCGCCACCATCAAGAATCAAATCACCATTTGCATATAGATATTCACCTAAATCTGCATTCACATGTTGGGCATTTGTTGGCGAAACATGGCCGAAACGGTTTGCACTTGGCGCAACTAACCCAAGAATTCCTTGCATTTTTAGCAATTCCAACAATTTCAATGCAGTTAAGTGATTCGGTACTCGCACTGCGACAGTGTTTTGCCCACCAGTGATTTGGTCAGTTGCAAGCGATGTTCGCTTTGCCACCAAAGTTAACGGACCCGGCCAGCACGCATGAGCTAACTCCTTCGCCCACGCTGGTAAATCACTCATCCATTCAAGCGCGCACGCCATGTCGCTCACGTGAATAATTAGTGGGTGATCTTGCGGCCGATTTTTTGCTGCGAAAATTCGTGAAATCGCCTGCGGATTATGTGCATCGGCGGCTAGTCCGTAAACGGTTTCAGTTGGGATTGCGCAAAGATGTCCAGCAGAAATTGCCGTTACGGCAACATCTATGTTTTCGATGAGCACACTCACCCTTGATTAACCCCACCAGAATGCAAGTGCGATTGCTAAATACAGAGCAATGAGGGCGACGCCTTCAAACCAGGTGTAATCTCCATCAACCACGATGATTATCGTGGTTAGTGTTGCCATGAATAACACAGCGAGCAGCAGGGGACTTAGAACTAGTGTGAAAGTACCGGCTCCAACTAGTGGCGCTGCAAGTGCCACGATTGGGGCGATAGTCATTGCTACCTGAACAGGCGACTGCAAAATAATCTGCAAGGCGTAATCGGCCTGTCCACGAGCAGCTAGCTTAATTCCAACCACGTTTTCAACAGCGTTGCCGGCGATGGCGACAATAATTAAGCCAGCAAAAGCTTCACTTATGTGTAGCGCCGTTATTGCTGGGCTAAGTGCTGAGACAAACCATTCTGAGACAAATGCCGCGCCAACACCAGTAAGAGCCAACATCCCAATCGCCAAGCCAAGTGGCCAATCGCCGTGAATATGAGCATCGCTCTTGGCAGCTAAAGCCGCGTCGGAGCCAGATACCACATTGTCTGGATTATCTTTGCGCAATGTATCAGGCAAGGAGCTCGCAAACAGAAGCAGTAGAAGTATTGACACGCCAATTGTGATTCCGCGCTCATGTGTTGCGGCGGGAGTATCAAGCGCAGAAGTTAGAGTAGGAATCGCCAGCGCAAAAACACTGAGCGCAAGTAGGACAGCTAACTGGCGACTTGCAACTTGGTTAAAGTACTGACGTCCATTTTTTAGGCCGCCGACAATAAATGCTGCGCCGAGAATAAGCAACACATTTGCCAGTATTGATCCAACAATGGTTGCTCTTGCAACTGTGTAAAGGCCGGCTTTCAAACTAAATAACACAACGAAAAGTTCTGGGACATTTCCCAAAAATGATTGCAAGAGGCCAGTTGGCCCGGGTCCGAGTCGATCTCCAAGCGCTTCCACGCTGCGACCAACAAGGCTAGCCATTACGGCTAGCGCGAAAGCAGTAACAACAAATGAAATGATCTGATTGCCGCCCGAGCTATGAAAAATGCCGGCTGCAATCGTTGAACCTACTGTGATAACGATTAATCGACGATCTCGACGGGAAAGTACGTTTCCAGCTTTCTGGGTTAGCGGAGCAGTTGGAGTTATTACTGGGCTGGACGAACGGCGACCGCGCCGATTCTCTGGCAGATTTGTTGGTTCACTCATGTTTTGAAGTCTACCGAATTAGCCGAAAACAGCGCTTCTAGGACTCATCTGGTAACTGAAATCGCACTCTCTAAATGTTGAATCATTTTCCCTCGCAACTTTTGCGCTCGCTCACTAAACATTTTTTGCCTCTGCGTAAATTCCGCACGTCCTTGTGCAGTTTCAATCTTGATAGGTTGCACGCCAAGTTCGATCAAATCGTATGGAGCACTTTGCATGTCAACTGTGCGGATATCGCGAGCGAGGCGAAAACATTTCCTAGCAAAAAGGGAACCAAATATAGGTACCCAACGCATTGCAATTTTGTACAAGTCCATGTTTGCGTGCAAACAACCAGGTTGTTCAACATTAGATTGGTCGCTGCGCGTCAATTGCAACGGGTTGAGTGGTTTTGCCTCGTCGGTAAAAAACCTAAATGCATCAAAATGTGTGCACCGCAAACCAACCTCATCGATTGTTTCTGCAATTTGCTGTTGTTCAATTCGCAGCGCCCAGTCGTTATGCCTAAGTTCGTTTTGACCCAAAACCATTGCCCATTCGTGCAATCCAAAGCAACCAGTGCGAGCTGGTCGATTACTGGTGGCAACTAGAAAGTCCAGTTGAGCAATTATGGCATCTTGTTGGCTGGACAACCACTCGTGGCTCACTGAGATTTCAGCAGCAACTGAGTAAATGTTCTCAGCAAAATCATCATCAGAAACTCCAAACGCGTCAAGGCGATATTGAAATCCAGGATGCCAAGTTCTAAGTTTTTTAGCACTAATTGGGTAGTACTCAAACATAAAGTCATCAACTGGATGCTTTTGGCCCAGCGCCCTGCGATTCAAGCGTGGATTAACCCAATCAGTAACGACTAGGTGGTGTTGGGCCTGTGCTAGTTGCCATTTGTCCTGCGGTAGGTAATGCACAGTGACTCCCGGTTGGATTATTTAGATTAAGTGTTACACCATATGAAGGTGAGTGACAACAGTGAAATGCCCGAGCAGAAACCTACGGCTACCTCGAATACTGAAACAGAAGCTGATTTGGGCCCAGATCCGCAGGAACGCTTGCGTAAGCTCTTGACCGACTTGGAGCTAACCCCAGAACAAACTCGCGACGATGTAGTTGTGCATAGTTCGCGTGATCAAGAATTTTTAGACGATGTTCCGCCCCACCATGGTTAATCTGCGCAACTAATTACCTGCCAGACAATGTGACAAATGTGAACTGGACCGTATCGGTATAAGAGGCAATTTTTTCTACCTGGTCTGAGCCAACTGCTAGTGACACAGTTGCACCCCCATCCATTAAGTTACTGTGATTGTTCTGACTCAACACCAGTGCATTTCTGGCCACTCGCTTGACTGTGCCAGTTTGCGCACATGCGTACACGTCGACTCGGTCGCCCGCCTGTAAATCTGAGGCGCTGAAATTTTTTGGAAGTGTAATTGCTAAGGCATGTGGATTCAATGGATCAAAAATTTTCTTAGTCGCGACATCCGATTGGCTAATTGGCTCATTCTTTTCCAGACTGCGAGATGCCCGGGTGCCAATTATTGATTTTGTTTCAAGGATCGCACCTTTCCAGATGAGATTTATCGAGATTAGTTGAATATCGTTGGCTCTAAAGATTGCACCAGCTTTGATGGGGTGCGTTGTGCTTACAACACGAAAGGATTGGGAAGACTGCCCAACACTTATTAGTAGTGAAACCGAGAATGCAACCAAACCAGCAGCAATCCACCGTCGGTAAGCGATCAAAAATGGGCGGACCTGATTGAGATTCATCACTTTAAGATAAGGAAAATTCCATTTGACGGCGTTTCGCTATCCACAGGTAACATATGAATAGTTGAAAGGAAGTTATGCCGACTTATCAGTACGTTTGTGGGGCCTGTGAGGCGCCACTTGAAATCGTGCAGTCATTTTCTGATGATGCGCTTGTTGAGTGTCCAGCATGCGCAGCGCACGAATTGCGAAAAGTTTATGGTTCAGTCGGGGTGGTTTTTAAAGGATCGGGCTTCTATCGCACTGACTCGCGTAGTGCATCGACTTCTGCAACTCCAGTTGCAAGCTCTCCTGCGACCGTTGCTCCTAGTGCAGATAAGTCCACGCCTTCAAGTTCGCCCAGTTCACCTTCTGCTAGTCCAAGCACACCTACTGCAAGTAATTAACCCTCGCTATTTTTTGCACCAGATCGTTTGTGTTGGGGTAACGATTAAATTAATTGGCTCATCATGTTCATCGCTTGGGACAGACTGCACAACCTCGTCGTCAAAAAGTAGCGCAATTCTGATCGGGCCACCATTTTGAAGTGGCACAATGCCCGCTAATGCGCGATCAAAATATCCAGCACCTCGACCGAGCCTGGTGCCGGATTCATCAGCGCAAAGTGCTGGAAGAATAATCGCGTCAGCTGAACTTAACTCAAAGTTTGAAACTTCTGGCTCGCTGATACCAAATCTATTCTCTGTAAATGGCGGCTGGTCAATTCCCCAACGCATCTGATTACCTGGAGTGATTATGGGTAGAAAAACTTGTTTGCCAATTTCAAGTAGTTTTTTACGCAATTCAACGGTGCCGGGTTCAGCACCCCACGACGAGTAGCAGGCCACTGTTTTGCCAATGATTAGGTTGGCCCAGTCTTGAGTCGCAATGCCTAGTCCAGCACTCAAGCGTTCTGGTCCAGAGATTTTCGCGCGCTGTCCTTGAATTTGAACTCGTAAATTTTGTTTAGCCTGTGCGCTCACTCTTCCACTCTAGATTCTGCGGGCCAAAAAGGGTACGTGGCTAGGTATTTGCACCCAATGGAATAAAGTCAAGGTATGGAAAAACGTGCTTCGGTTACAAAAGTAGTAATGCCAGTTGCGGGCTTGGGAACTCGATTCCTGCCAGCTACTAAAGCCACCCCAAAAGAAATGCTTCCTGTTGTTGATAAGCCAGCAATTCAGTATGTGGTTGAAGAAGCAGTAGCAGCTGGGCTAGCGGATGTACTTTTTATCACTGGGCGCAACAAGACTTCGTTGGAAGACCATTTTGATCGTGCGCCTCATCTGGAACAGAAACTTGCAGAACGCGGAACTAACGAATTAAGTCGGGCACTTACGGATTTGGCCGACCTCGCCTCAATTCACTACGTAAGACAGGGCGAACCATTAGGCCTAGGGCACGCGGTCCATGTCGCCAAAGGGCATGTGGGTAACGAACCATTCGCGGTAATGCTTGGCGACGATTTGATAGATGTCAGCAATCCAATTTTGCCGAAAATGCTCGAAGTTTTATCACAATTTGGCGGCAGCGTTCTATGTCTGATGGAAGTAGCGCCAGAAGAAATCCACCTTTATGGATGTGCAGAGATCGTTGAAACAAATATCGACGATGTCGTGCGGGTAACTGGCCTTGTTGAGAAGCCACAAAGCGGTCACGCTCCTAGTAACTATGCAGTGATCGGTCGTTACATTTTGCAGCCACAGGTTTTTCCAATTTTGGCTAACTTAGGCAAAGGCGCCGGTGGCGAAATTCAATTAACTGATGCGCTTGCGCAGTTAATTGATCATCCCGTCGAAGACGGCGGAGGCATTCACGCAGTCATTTTCCGTGGTAAGCGATATGACACTGGCGACAAACTTTCTTACTTAAAGAGTGTTATCTCACTTGCACTGGGCAGAGAAGAATTCGGTCCACAATTACGCACTTGGATTGAACAGCACTTGGCTGGCGATAAGTAATGCGATCAGCGCCTGAGCATTTAGATATTGTCTTGTCCAATGTTCGCGCGATTGAACCACTTGAAGTCGGACTGTTAGGCAGTGTTGGCCTGGTTCTTGCCCAAGATGTGACTGTTACAGACGAAGATTCGCAATACACACTATTAAGTAGCGGTACCCAAATCGCAGCGCGACATGTTGCCCTGCTCGCTGCTGCTGGACTTGGCCGAGTACTCGTGCATCCGATGCCCCGCGTTGTTGTACTAACTGTTGGCAACGATCTAAGCGATCCAGGTTCGGATGATGAGCTCATCCCAGACATTAATGGAGTTGCGCTAACCAGCGCTGCAACTGCTGCAGGCGCGATGGCTTTTCGGGTAGGCCCGTTACGCAGTGACGAAGAGACACTGCGCAGCGCACTTGAAGATCAGTTAGTTCGAGCAGATGTTATTTTGACTGCCTGTGGGATGTCTAGTGATGATTATGAACTTTTAACTACCGTGTTGCAAAGTATCGGACGAATGGAGTTTGTCCGAGTTTCTATGCAGCCGGGCGGTGCTCAGGGGTTTGGCACTATTGGGCCAGACGAAACACCTGTTTTTGTTTTGCCTGGCAACCCTGTTGGAGCGCTACTTTCATTTGATGTTTTTGTCCGCCCGCTAATCCGAAGGATGATGGGGCAGACCTCGCTACACCACCGGGTAGTCGAAGCAATTTTGGATGAAACCATTGATAGTAGTACCGACGATACGCATTACATCCGTGCACAAATTACTTCTAATGTTGGAACGACACGTGTTCGCACTTTAGAAAACAGTGAGACACATCCGCTAGCGGGGCTCGGCACTGCAGATGCTTTGATCATTGTTCCGAGTGGAATCCAAAAAGTTGAAGCCGGCCAAACAGTGGCAGTGATGCTTCTTGATCCGCAGGCAAATCAATGACAAGCGGCTGGCCAGTTCGGCTAGCACATGGAGATTTAGTACTTCGGCCCTTGAAGGTGCGCGACTACGCATCTTGGCGAGAAGTTCGCAGGCGAAATCAAGATTGGTTACGCAAATGGGACGCCACTTCACCTCAGCCAAATTTGGAACCGGCTCCCACATTTCGCCAGAGCACTCGCAAGATTTTGCAGGCTGCTAAAACTGGTCATGCCATGCCTTTTGTTCTTGAATATCAAGGGAATTTCGTCGGTCAGATAAATGTTTCAGACATTGTGACCGGGTCGCTGTGGTCTTGCCATATCGGTTATTGGATTGATGAAAAAGTAGCCAATCGTGGTCTGATGACCACAGCTCTAGCTTTAGTTTGTGACCACCTATTTTTCACTAAGCAACTCCATCGTATTGAGATTGCGATCCGCCCAGAAAACGAGCCGAGCAATCGTCTCGTTCAGCGATTGGGTTTCAGATATGAAGGACTTCGAAAGTCATTTTTACATATCGATGGCAATTGGTGCGATCACAATATCTATGTGCTGATGCAAGATGAAGTTTCGCAAAGCATGATCACCCGAATTAAGCGACACTAATTTTGCGCGACACGAACCTATGTGCCAAGGTTTTTAAGTTTTTCGGCGTACCGTATTGAGTCATGACCGGGTTGCTCTACTTAATCGTTATCGTGATGTGGGCAGCCGTACTCTTTCCAATTTTTCTCAAGAAGCACGATCAAGCGCAACTACATAAATCAGTAGGCATAAAACGTCAGCTAACCGCATTGCATTGGCAAAAGCGGGTTACCCCGACGCCTCGCCAACAGGCATTTATTCGCCGGCGCCGGACATTGATGACTCTGCTAACTGCCACTGTTGCCCTTGTTTTGGCCGGATTATCAGGGATTATTTCTCTGGTCTGGATGTTTGTCCCATCAATTCTTTTGGTCACGTTCGTTGGCGCAGCCGTTAAAAATGGCAACAAAATCATTGCCATCCCTGACACACCCGTTCGCACCTCAATAGCCGCGGTTCCAGCTAAATTGGCGAATCAGGCAACTGTGGCAATTGAGTTAGCGGCTCCAGTTGTGCAAGCTGAGTCTGCTGTCCAAACAAAAACATGGCAACCGGTCGAACCGCCAATGCCAGCTTATGTTCGAGCTGGGCGCGCAACTGCGGTACCTCGGGCCATTGATGCCGAAAAGCCATGGACTGGTCAAGACATGGTTGAACATGCAGCTCGCCTAAGGCAGCAACATGCCGAGCGCATCAAAGAAGCGCATAAGCGTCTAGAAGAGGCACGTGCGCTTTCTATGGAAAAGGCTCGCCGCGCTGCTCTATCTGTGCGCCCGGTTGAAGTAGTAGCCCAACAAGATCGGGCAGCAAACCAGTAAGTCGTTGATTAGATCAGTCACAAGTTCACCTTTCTTGGAAAGCTAGTGCCTCGAACTTCAAGTCAGGCGAGAAGAGACCAGTTTTCCGCCATTTCTAGTCTTTAACTCAGTAATTTCAATCGACCTATAATTTTGCGAGATGATTGAACTATGAGTACGCGCATTGTCGAACTCGGTGTTGGCGGAATGACCTGCACCTCATGTTCTAATCGTGTTGAAAAAGCACTTTCCGAAATTCCAGGTGTCAGTGCAACTGTTAATTATGCAACGGGCGAAGCGACTGCAACAGTGCCGGCACAAATTAGCGATGCACGGTTAGTTCAGGCAATTGAAAAAACCGGATACTCCGCCGTTGTAAGTGGCCAAGCGCTCGAGTTGTTTGGTTTGGCTGAGTACAAAATTAGATTCTGGGTTGCTTTGGCCTTAACAATTCCAATTATGGCCATCTCGATGTTCAGCACAGTGCAATTCTTTGGTTGGCACTTTTTTGTCGGATTCTTGGCACTACCAGTTGTTAGTTGGGCCGCATTCCCACTTCACCGGGCTGCGCTGATAAATGCCCGACATCGCGCAGTGACAATGGATTCATTAGTGAGTATCGGAATTCTAATTTCATACTCTTGGTCAATTTATTTAGCCGCTACAAGCGATAGTTCAATGAAAATGGCGAGTACCGGTTGGAACCTTTTGTTGGCAGGCGACCCCCATGGCACATATTTTGAAGTGGCGGCATCGGTAACAACTTTGGTTTTACTGGGTAAAACATTGGAGTTACGAGCCCGCGAAAAATCTACTAGTGCATTAACGCAGTTGGCTTCGCTGAATCCAACATCAGCAACAGTAGTTAATGGTGTTTTTCATGTTGTTAAGCCTGTCGCAGAGATACTTGTTGGCGAAACTATTTTTATTCCCACTGGCGCTCAAGTGCCGTTGGATTCAGTGATTATTTCTGGTCAGGGACTTATTGATTCCGCACTGATCACCGGCGAATCAGGGCCAATCGCGGTTGGCGCAGGTGACAAGATTATTGGTGGCACAGTTTTAGTTGATGGGTCGTTATTTGCCGAAGTTTTAGCTACTGGACAAGATACTGTTTTGGCAGCCATCTCGAGGTTGGTGCATCAGGCACAAACTGGCAAGGCCAAAGTAACGAAACTTGTTGATCGAGTTTCAGCGATTTTTGTCCCAACAATTTTTGCGCTGGCTGGACTAACTTTTATCGGTTGGCTGTTATCGAGTCATACTTTCGCACAATCAATTGCGGCTGGCATTAGTGTTTTGGTAATTGCCTGCCCATGCGCACTGGGGCTGGCTACGCCCACTGCGATACTGGTTGGCACAGGCAGAGGTGCGCAATTGGGCATCTTGTTCCGGGGTCCGGCCGCTCTTGAGGCAAGCGAAAAACTTGAGACCATCTTTTTAGATAAGACCGGAACCCTGACTTCAGGGAACATGCTTGTTGTTAAGTGGTCAGCACAAATTCCTGAATCCAAATTTTGGTCGATAATTGGCGCGCTTGAAATCAACACGGTGCACCCAGTGGCGCAGGGGTTAGTTCGTAAAGTTGAAGAACTTGGGATTTTAATTACTCCAGCTACTAACGTTCATACAGTTACGGGACGCGGAGTTCAGGGCGAAGTACTAGCCGAGTCTTGCGCTATCGGTTCGCTGCAATGGCTTGGCCTTCCTGCTGGTGATCTCCTGGTTGCAGCGCAAGATTTTGTCACAGAGCAACTTAGCGTTGTTATCGTTTATCAAGATGCGATTGCCGTTGGTGTCGTTGGACTCAGTGATCAAGTGAATACCGATGTTGTGTCATCGGTGGCTCAATTAAAGCAAATGCAGATAAACCCAATTATTATTTCTGGAGACTCTCTGCCCAATGTTGAGCGAGTTGCGCATTCACTCGGTATCGAAAAGTTCTTTGCAGAGGTAACGCCCGAACAAAAACTTCAATTAGTTAGCGCTGCAATTGAGGCAAAAGAATGTGTTGCGATGGTCGGTGATGGGGTAAATGATGCCGCTGCGTTAGCTGCCGCTCATCTGAGCATTGCGATGGGTGATGGAACTGATGTGGCTGCTAGTGCTGCTGATGTAGTTTTACTTCGCTCAAACATGCAAGCGGCGGTAGATGCAATCCGACTCTCCCGCGCAACTATGCGCACCATCAAAGTAAATCTCGTTTGGGCTTTTGGTTACAACGTTGCTGCAATCCCATTGGCGATGTTTGGGTTTTTAAACCCAATGCTTGCAGCCGGCGCGATGGCTTTTTCTAGTGTGTTTGTTGTGACAAATAGTCTTCGATTGCGCCGCTTTTCAGCCTCGCCTTAAATCCAACTCTTAAGCCACATATGGTTAATCCAGTCCTGATAAGTAATAGAGACATCTACTAATAGCGGCCAGAAGTAATACGTTAAAAGACCAACAATTACTAACGAACCGAGTGAGAAAAATCCCCAGCCATCCTGGGTTTCATCGTGGAAAGTTAAAAATTTGCGGTCCTTGGTGATTCTGACAAATCCATATTTGCGATCAAGGATTTGAATGCATAACACCAGCGCCATAATTGTGAACGGAAGATACACAACTGAGTAGAACTGAAAAGTAGTTCGGTAGGCGAAAGGAAGCCAAGTAACCCAGCCTGCGGCGAACCCAACAATAATTGGAAGTGCTGCGCGGTGTTTACGCAGAATTATGAATACAACCAGTGCGATTAGCGCGATTGCGCCTCCCCACCAAATGAGCGGATTGCCCAGTGGAATTACTTCCTGTGAACATGGTGGCGTCCCACAAGTTGGTTGGCCTTCGTAGAAGAAACTTGTTGGGCGAATCATGAGCGGCCAACCCCAAGGGTTAGCTCGGTAATTGTGCGCATCTCGCAAGTTAGTGTGGAAGTTCAACATTTCAGCGTGGTAGTGCCACAAGCTGCGCAATGGCGCTGGAATGAAATTGAACGAACTCTCTGAGGTGGCCCAGTTGCGATCCCAAGCATTGGTTGACTTAAACCAGCCAATCCAACTAGCGAGGTAAATCGCGACAACGCCGATTGGAATCAGAGTAATCCGTAGCAAGTCATCTTTGAGCCAGCCCATGAATCTTGCTTGCAAACCGTACTCGGTTCGACGAGCAATGTCCCAGCCGATCATGAGTAACAAGAATGCAACGGTGAAGTAGATACCGCTCCATTTCGTTGCACAGGCAAGTCCTGAGGCGAAAGTGAAGCCGACTCTGGTCCATAAAGCCTTACGTTTATCAAAATTTTCGCTAGCGCGTAAATCACGATCGATGAGCAGGAATCCGAAAGCACCAACCACAAAGAAAGTCAGAACCGTATCGAGCAGTGCGGTTCTACTCATTGCAATGTGCAGGCCATCAAGCGCTAAGAACAGTCCAGCAAGAGTGCCAGCAACATTTGAGTTGAGCAATCGTCGGGTAACTCGAGCGGTTACCAGCACCGTCAAAACGGCGACTAGGGTCACCATGATTCGCCAACCGAATGGGGTCATGCCAAAGATGTTTTCACCAAAGGCGATTAGCCACTTTCCAACTGGTGGGTGAACCACGAATGCTGGGTCTGCAGTGAAAATATCTAAATGTCCCCGACCGGTATTAGCCAAAATTGATGGTTCTGGTGTGGGGATAGTTGCCCGCTCGTAGCCGTAGTAGAGAAGTGAGAGTGAATCCTTGGCGTAATAAGTTTCGTCAAATACAAGTGCGTGTGGAGTACCAAGCCGTGGCAGTCGAAGTATCGCCGCGATAAGTGTGGCAAGTAAAGGTCCGAGCCAGCCCAGCCACCCACCAACGAGTTCGCCAGTACGCTCGAAAACAACAGGCTGCTTAGTTTCAAGATTTTGCAGATTCCCGGCACCATTTCTTGTAACTGGTTTAGATTTAATGGGAGCTTGTACTGGTCGACGTTTTGTAGCCATAGCAACAAAGTTACAGGGTAGAGCCCTAATAGGGAATGATGGTCTCGTGTCTGGAACTCTTTTTCTCGCTGCCACACCTATTGGCAATCCTGCTGATGCTTCCGCTCGGTTGGTGGAAATCTTGCAATCAGCAGATATTGTTGCGGCTGAAGATTCTCGTCGGGCTGTGCGGCTACTGCGTGATTTAAACATAACTGCGCCAGGGAAAATTGTTTCGTTTTACGACGCTGTTGAAGAGGCGAAGTCTGTCGATTTAGTTGCTGCTGTTCAAGCGGGCCAAACCGTGGTAGTCATTTCAGACGCAGGGATGCCAACAGTAAGCGATCCTGGATACCGCATAGTGCAGCATGCAATCAAAGCCGGAGTAACCGTTCGGGTATTGCCTGGCCCATCTGCGGTCTTGGCCGCACTGGCGATTAGTGGCCTTGCAACAGACCGATTCACATTCGAAGGGTTTTTGAACCGAAAATCTGGTGCGCGCATACGTCAACTGACTGAATTGCAATTTGAACCCCGCACAATGGTTTTCTTCGAAGCGCCGCATCGGTTAGCTGAAACCGTAAGTGAAATGGCCGCGGTTCTTGGCGTAGACCGTCAGGCGGTTATTTGCCGAGAATTAACAAAGACCCACGAGGAAATTATTCGAGGTTCATTAAGCGAGCTTGAGTCTTGGTGTGCGGGTGAAATTCTTGGCGAGATCACATTGGTCGTTGCAGGGGCAAGTCCTATCGACAACAGCGATCCAGAACAGTGGATAACCATGACTCAGATGCGCATTGACTTAGGGATTTCAGTTCGTGACGCAGTCGCAGATGTTGCTACTGAACTAAATGTGCCAAAGCGCGAGGTCTATGACGCTGTTATTAGTCACCGAAAAAAGGCTGATTAATTAACTAAAGCTATTCGCTCTAGAATTAGTGCCATGACAGTTTCAGCAAATAAAGCGTTTTATTTAACAACGCCTATTTATTACGTGAATGATGCCCCACACATCGGGCACGCGTACACCACAGTCGCTGCTGATTTTATAACTCGCTGGCACCGGTTGGCCCAGGAAGATGTTTGGTTTTTAACTGGAACTGATGAGCATGGGCAAAAAGTTCTTCGCACTGCGCAGGCAAACGACGTTGCCCCACAGGAGTGGGCCGATCGGCTTGTTGAGTCATCTTGGCTTCCGGTACTTGATGTAATCGATGTAAAGAACGACGATTTCATTCGCACAACACAAGAGCGTCACATTATTCGGGTGCAAAAATTTCTGACTCAGCTAAAAGATGCTGGCCACATAGTTGAAGGAAATTACGAAGGTCCATACTGTGTGGGCTGTGAAGAATTTAAACTCCCAGCTGATCTTGCAGAAAACGAATCTGGCGAATTGATTTGCCCAATCCATAGCAAACCAGTCGAACAAGTAAGTGAAACCAACTGGTTCTTTTCCTTATCTAAATTCACTGATCAGTTAATTGCACACTATGAGGCAAATCCACAAGCTATCCGACCAACTTCGGCGTACAACGAAGTAATGTCATTTTTACGATCTGGTTTACAGGATCTCTCAATCTCTAGATCCACCTTTGACTGGGGAATTCCGGTTCCTTGGGATACAAGTCAAGTTGTTTATGTTTGGTTTGATGCATTGCTTAACTACGCGACTGCGGTTGGGCTTGGCGATGAAGCTGGAACTGAGGGTGCAACCAAGTTTGCGAACACTTGGCCAGCTGATGTTCATTTGGTTGGTAAGGATATTCTGCGCTTCCACGCCGTTATTTGGCCAGCAATGCTGCTCGCTGCTGGACTTGAATTACCAAAGTGTGTTTACGCCCATGGCTGGCTATTAGTCGGTGGCGAAAAAATGAGTAAGAGCAAATTAACGGGTATTTCAGCAGAAAGTATTGTTGACCTAGTCGGTTCAGATGCCTTCCGCTACTACTTTATGCGGGCAATTATCTTTGGCCAAGATGGTTCATTTTCTTGGGAAGATTTGGTGGCACGGTACACATCGGAATTGGCGAATGGGCTTGGAAACTTGGCAAGTCGCGTACAAGCAATGGTGGGTAAATACTGTGAAGGCAAATTGCCAGCGCCAGGTGAACTAACTGCCGCCGACACCCTAGTAGTCGAACTGCTCACTAAAACAGTGGCTAAAGCGGATAAAGACATTAGAGATTTTGATTTTCAGAGTGGAATCATCGCGGTCAAAGAATTTGTTGACGCAGTTAACTTGTACGTGACAGAGCAGCAGCCGTGGGTAGTTGCCAAGGATGATTCACAAACTGAACGCTTGCACACAATTCTTTATGTTATTTGTGATGCGCTTCGGGCAATTTCAACTCTATATTCTTCACTTATGCCAAAAGCAATGGATGCGCTTTGGCGTGATATTGGCGCTGTTGAATCCGGATTAACGCAATCGTTAACTACTGCAGGAATCTGGGGTCAACTAGAGCCAGGCGTTGTTATTACTAAGAGCGAATCGTTGTTCCCGCGCATTGAAGAGCCCGAAAGTATTTAAGGTGCCCGCAGCGCATCTTGAATTATCTTCGCAAAAACTTTTGCGCCAGCATATGTCAGGTGTACTCCGTCAGGGGTGAAGTAGCCGCTATGCCCATGTGATGCCACCCGCCAACTAGCTAAGCGAACATTCTTATATTTCGGCACGAGCGCATAAATCATTTCGTTTGTTTGGTGCATCCAGACTCGCGGCACTTGAACATCGACTACAACCACACGTTTACGGTCTTTTAGTTGGTTCAATATTGGTTCTAGATTTTCTCGGGTGACCAGACCGTTAGTCCCCATATGGATCACAACGTAATCTGAGAGTCGACCTTCAGAGCGTCGAATCTTAATACGCTGAGCAATTTCCCAAGGTTGTCGACTAACAGCTGCATCAATAGACAAACTTTTTAGTGTGGCTTGTAAGGCAAACCTTCCGCTAAGAACTACAGAGTCGCCAAACACACCGACTTTGCCGTGGTTAACTGGCATCGCAGTGCTCGGTTTTGCGCTCTTATTTGGCTTTGGGTGACCGGATGGCTTTGGGCGGTGGGGCGGTGTCGGCGGTATCGATGGATCAGTATCAACTGTCGTGATTCCACCGAAAGCGGAGGCATTTGCTGCAGTTGGCATGGGCTGTTGGTAGACATTGGCTAGGCAAAAAATAAAACTGCTTGTAACGCCCAAGATGACAAGAAGTCGCCACGAGCTTGGCCGAGGCACCCCGAGTGCGCGCCAGCGAATCCAAGTTTTCTTTAGCACGCCATTACGAATTGGAATTTCTAAATACCTATAGGAAATCGCGCTGATTAAAACCACTAGCGCGATGCGGGTGCCGAGAACCACAGGTTCTGGCCAGTTAACATCAACCCCTGGGCGCAACAGCATGAATATTGGCCAGTGCCACAAATAAATTCCATATGAGCGTCGGCCAAACCAGCGCAGTATAGAAATATCGAGCAGTCGACCCCAAATCAGCCCGGGATGGATGCTAGCCAGAATGAGTCCAGCTGTGAGCAAAGAGACAATGAGAAATCCACTACGGAATAGTGACTCGTCTAATTCACCGATTTGCGTTATGTAATAGGCAAGGCCCGAAATGCTAAAAAGGGCGAGGGCATTGAGCGCAGTTTTTTTATCTGGCGTGATTTTCACGGTGAACTTATCGGGGCGGACAGCGGCAGCTAGTGCGCTACCAACTAGCAGACCCATCGCATGGGTGTCAGTGCCGAAATAGACCCGACTTGGATCGTGCGGAACAGGGAAGCCGTGCTTTATCGAAAGCCAGCGCATCCACAATGTACTTGCCAAGGCGCCAAGCCCAGCAAGTACAAAAATTGCACTTCGGAAGTGCCCGCGCAACCACTTAGCTTTAACACAGGCCAGTACTACGAGTGGCCAAACTGCGTAGTACTGCTCCTCAATTGATAGCGACCATAAATGTTGCATCAGTGGGGGCCGGGAAATATTTACAAAGTAGGACTGATGAAAAAATAGGTACGACCAGTTCAGCACCGAAGTCAGAGCCCAAGGAAGATCTCGACGTACCCCATATGATGCATCGGGAGCCCATGTTGCTGCAGCGATTACTACAAAAACCAAAATACTGATGAGCGCAGGCATGATTCGTCGTAACCGGCGTAAGTAGAAATTTGCCCGATCTAACGTTTTGGTGCGAGTAACTTCATCCAATAAAAGTGAAGTGATCAAAAATCCAGATAAGACAAAGAAAATATCTACACCAAGAAATCCGCCAGGTATCTGCCAAATTCCGCCGTGGTAGAGCACAACGACTATGACTGCAATGCCACGGAGCCCGTCGAGTCCGCTAAATCGCATGCGCACTGGAGCTCCTACAAAATCTGTTCTCGGCTAGAGAGTTTCATTAAGGCTAACTTAAACGCCCGCTAGCCTTAGAGTGTGGATGCGCTTATGTCAGTCGAACCTCTTATGTCACCAGTGGTAGATACCCACTGCCACATGGATGTGCAGTATGACAACGAACACTCGCTGCCTAGTGTTACCGAGGCGATGGCCAATGCCCTAAGGGTGGGGGTAGCCAAAGTAATCCAAGTGGGTTGTGATGTGGCTAGTTCACAGTGGGCAAGTGAAATTGCCATGACTCATCCTGATGTTTGGGCTGCAGTCGCGCTACATCCAAATGCGGCCGCGCATGATCCGGACCTGGAAAAATCCCTGGAAGTTATTACCGAATTAGCGAAATTGCCCCAAGTTCGGGCCGTTGGCGAGACGGGCTTGGATTATTTCCGTACTGGCCCCGACGGCATTGCCGCTCAGCACCTATCTTTTAAACGACACATCGAGATCGCTAAAGAGACGGGCAAGGCCCTAGTGATTCATGATCGAGATGCCCACGATGATGTAGTTCGGATCTTGCTCGAGAACGAGGCTCCGCAAACGGTTGTGTTCCATTGCTTCTCTGGCGGGGTCGAGTTGGCAAATATCTGCGCTGAGCATGGTTGGTACACCTCATTTAGTGGAACTGTCACCTTTAAAAATGCGCCAGAGTTGCGTGAGGCAGCCAAGGTGATGCCACTTGAACTGTTGCTTGTCGAGACCGATTCACCGTTCTTAACCCCCGTTCCTTTGCGTGGCCGGCCTAATTCCTCGAGCTTGTTACCGCTTACGGTTAGGGCTATTTCGCAGGCTCGGGGCGCGTCGGAGCAAGAAATTTGTGAGGCTCTTTTTTCAAATGCTGCAAGGGTTTTTGGTCCTTTTTAGGGTTTTCCGACTTGCTATTGCCCCCCTAGTTCGCGTTACGGTAGAGGGGTACCTCCCCAAAAGAATGTTTTGCCGCCTATTGTCCTGGAGACCTGTATGAGTTCACGCGGACGTCGCCGCGCCCCAGCTCGTCATGCCAGCCCCAAGTCGCTATCTAGATTCCTGGGGCCAATTGCTGTTGGCGCAGTTCTGGTACTAGGCGGATCAGCAGCAACAGGCACCCCAGCGTCAGTTACCTCATTGGTTGCATCAGGCTCGCAAACTAAGGCGCCTGTGACTAAGTCAACCAATTTGAAAGTTGTAACGGGAGTTCGTTCTATCCGGACCGTCTCGAGCGTTAAGCATTTCAAAGTTTCTAGCACGATTATTCACTCGGCCAACATTGAACGCGGCACTAAAATTTTACGCAGCAAGGGTGTTCAAGGAACAGTCCGTTATGTTTACCAATTAAAAGTTCTAAAGGGCAAGACAATTGCTCGGACTTTAGTTGCAAAGAAAATCGTCAATAAGGCCAAGCCAGCGGTTTACATAATTGGTACGGGCGAGCCGGTGAAGTTAAATATTGATACCACTGATGCCGCTGGGCAGACCGGAACCCCTAAGGGCAATATGCAGTTTGCCCAGGTTTATATCGCGCAAAAGTACGACTGGAATCAAACTCAGTTCGGTTGCTTAGTTTCACTTTGGAATCGCGAAAGTCATTGGAATCACGCAGCGCGTAATCGCGGTAGTGGTGCTTACGGAATCCCACAAGCAATGCCGGGCAGCAAGATGTCACAGTTTGGTGCCGACTGGCAAACCAACCCAGTTACCCAAATTAAGTGGGGAGCCCATTACATCTCTAGTCGCTACAGCACGCCTTGTGGCGCATTAGATCACTCAAATTCAACTGGTTGGTATTAATCCACTGGTATGTCGGAAAAATTTCTTGGCGCTAGTCAGATCCGCCAACTTGCAAGTGCGTTAGAGCTATCTCCCACTAAAAAGTGGGGCCAGAACTTCGTCATTGATCCAAATACTGTCCGGCGCATCATCGAAATTAGCGGAGTAACTGCCCAAGACGATGTAGCTGAGATTGGTCCAGGCCTGGGTTCGCTCACCATCGGTTTATTAGCTGCAGCAAATTCGGTAGTCGCGGTAGAAATTGATGAAAGGTTAGCCACTCAGTTACCGAAAACCATTTCCAAAATTGATGAGCAATTGGCACAAAAGTTGGTGGTGCTAAATGTTGATGCATTAAAGCTCGCTGAACTTCCCACTAAAGCAACCAAGTTGGTCGCTAACCTGCCGTACAACATTTCAGTACCAGTGATCCTGCACTTCCTAGAAAAGTTCCAAAGCATTCGCGAAGTGCTCGTTATGGTTCAAGCAGAAGTTGGCGAGCGGTTGGCAGCCGGCCCAGGGTCCAAAATTTATGGAATACCGAGCGTTAAAGCTCGCTTCTACGGCGAGGTAACGCAGGTTGCTACTATCAGTCGACAAATTTTCTGGCCGGTGCCAAATGTTGACTCGGTGCTTGTGCGTATTGTTCGCCATCAAGAATCGCCAGACTTAGCCATCAAGCAGCAACTTTTTTCAGTAGTCGATGCAGCGTTTAGTCAGCGTCGCAAAACACTTCGTTCAGCTCTTAGTTCGTTTCTAGGGGGAGCAGCGCAAGTAGATGCAGTGTTGGCGCGCGCTGGTATTGATTCAGGTTTACGCGGCGAACAGTTAGATATCGATGCTTTTTTAGCGATATCTAAGGCATCCCAGCAAGTAAAATGAGTTTGTGAACCATTCAGTTACCGTTCGCGTTCCGGGCAAAGTCAATGTTTATCTTGGTGTTGGCGCGCGCGAATTTAGCGGCTTTCACAACTTAGCCACCGTCTTTCAATCGGTAAACATTTACGACGAAATAACCGTCGAAGATTCAGATGATTTCGAAATAGTTGCGCAAGGAAGTTTTGCCAAGCGAATACCAACCGATCAATCCAACTTAGTTTGGGCTGCGACAAAATTAGTAGCTGCGGCCTGTGGCCGCGACCCTAAAGTGAAAATAACAATTAACAAATCAATACCAATCGCTGCAGGTATGGCAGGTGGCAGTGCAGATGCTGCGGCAACTTTGTTGGCTTGTGATGCCTTGTGGCGGGCGCAGATTCCACGAGCTCAATTAGATGCGATGGCTAGCGAGCTTGGTTCAGATGTGCCATTTATGTTGCATGGCGGCTGCGCAATCGGGACCAGTCGTGGCGATGTTCTAGCTCCAGTAATGACTCGCGGAATATTTCATTGGGTCTTTGGCACGTTCAACGAGGGGCTCTCAACTGCAGCAGTCTATGAACGAACTGACAATCTTCGTGGCCCCCATTTTGCCGAGGTACCGAATGTTCCAGTTGAAGTTTTAAGCGCGATCACCCAAGGGGACGCGGTAGCGCTGGGGGAACTTCTTCGTAATGATTTGCAAACGGCGGCCATCACAATGAAGCCGGTCATAACGTCTGCTCTCGAGTTTGGGTTAGACCTTGGTGCTTTGGGGGCAATTGTCTCGGGAAGTGGGCCGACCTGCGCGTTCCTGGTTAAGGACGAGAAAGCAGCCATTGATTTAGTAGTCGCTCTTTCGAGTTCTGGCTTGGTTGATCAAGCGGTTCGAGCGCATGGACCAGTGCATGGAGCGAGAACTTTAGCGCGTTAATCTTTTTAGTCGCTATAGAAATCGGTAACCATTTAGACTTTGGAGTGTGACAGCATCCGATGAAGTAGACCAGCTGATAGCAGCTTGGCAACGCGAGCGCCCAGATTTAGATGTTCGTCCGTTGCAGGTGTTGTCGCGGGTTACTCGCTTAGCTCGACACCTAGATATTGCTCGAAGAGAAGCTTTTGCGCTTCACGATCTGGAGCCGGGCGAGTTTGATGTGTTGGCTGCTTTGCGTCGTGCGGGCGCGCCTTATGCCTTAACGCCATCGCAGTTAGTCAATGCGACCTTGGTTACAAGCGGAACAATGACTAACCGAGTCGACCGGCTTGCGGTGAAAGATTTTGTGAAGCGCGAACCGGATCCAACAGATGGACGGGGCGTTTTGGTTGCTTTAACTTCTGTGGGTAGCGCCAAAGTTGACTTAGCGCTTGAGGATTTACTGCTGCGCGAACGTGAACTTCTTAAAAACATTGCTGGGCAAGAATTTGCCGAGTTAGCAAATGCGCTACGAAAAGTTGTTCTGCCGCTGGATCAACATGTTGCCCATCACGATGAAGATTAGTGACGCGAAATTAATCTTGGTTCGCGCTGCAGCCCTACAGCGCCGTTCCAGACCAAGTTCACTAGGTGAGCGATAACTTCATCTTTCTTGGCGCCACCAACGTCAAGCCACCACTGCCCAGTAAGTGCGACCATGCCTACGAACATGTGTGCGTACATGGGTGCCATTTTTTTTGGAAAACCGCGATGAGCGAACTCTTTAGCCAATCGAGCCTCAACCTGTGATGCCACGTCCGATAACAGACTTGCAAAATTGCCAGTGGCTGTTGCTACGGGTGAGTTGCGCACCAAAATCCGAAAGCCATCGGTGTGCGTCTCGATGTAATCAAAAAGGGCTAACGATGCCTGTTCAAGTAATACGCGCGGATGTTCAGCGGTCAAGGCTTGTGTGATGGAGTTAAGTAGATAATTCATTTCGCGGTCAACAACAACCGCGTACAGTCCATCTTTTGAACCGAAGTGTTCATAAACCACTGGTTTAGAAACTTTAGCTGTGAGGGCTATTTCCTCGATGGTTACGGCTTCAAAACCTTTTTCGGCAAAAAGTGCCCGGCCAACTTCAATTAATTGGGCGCGACGCTCGTGGCCAGTCATGCGAACTCGGTCAGTATCAACTAAGCGAGGACGTGCGGCTTCTAATCCGTCATCTTCGTGATCGATTGTTACTGCCATTTGTTCGCTAAACCCTGCTTTTCCTGCTTGGAAGTCGTTTTCTTAAGGCTAGCGTACGAAACAGATCTGTTAGTCATACTGCCAAATCTGAACCGCAGTTTGGGAAAAGTAGGCGTAGAGTCTAAGATTTCAAAGGACTTTCCCGGTTCGTCTAACGGCAGGACAAGTGCCTTTGGAGCACTGAATAGAGGTTCGAGTCCTCTACCGGGAGCCAATTGTTAAGTAGGGTTGTGTTTGTGTCCAAGGATAAAGCCACAAATGACCTCGCTGCGCTAGTAGTGCTAGCCGCTGGCCAGGGCAGCAGAATGCGCTCAGCAACTCCTAAAGTCCTGCACACCGTCTTAGGTTTGCCACTGATTGATCACGTTTTGAGTGCGGCAGCGCCAGCTAATCCCGAGACAACTCTTATCGTCGTTGGCCACCAGCGCGAACAAGTTGAGGCGCACATTGCTGCCAAGTATTCGCAGGCTGAAGTAGTGGTCCAAGAACAGCAAAATGGAACTGGCCACGCAGTTTTCGTGGCACTTGAAAATTTACCGGCGACAACCACCGGTTCGGTTCTGATTCTTGCTGGAGACACCCCGCTCTTAACTGCTGGTGACATCGCCGAATTAGTTAGTTCAAGTGCCGGGGCAGCCGCAGCAGTACTGACTGCGCAT
>Ga0114964_10000746_pt1 | contig 24259 bp, 24 predicted proteins | sample C_131016_MF_Meta_FD_92638 | JGI IMG/M metagenome (GOLD analysis project Ga0114964, IMG submission 92638) | Freshwater microbial communities from Lake Croche, Canada to study carbon cycling - C_131016_MF_MetaG | ecosystem: Environmental > Aquatic > Freshwater > Lake | place: Lake Croche, Canada...
TTGTTTTGTTTGTTAATTCTTCTTGTGTTAATGATAGTATGTTTTTTAATTCAATTTTTTCGCTTTCGCTCAACGTGTTATCATAAAGTACATTAAAATTGTTTGCTAAAACTGCGTGTAATAAACTTTCATTCTCAACGTATTTAATATCAGTATTTTCAACAACATTTTTCTTAGTTAATAAATAGTCTACAAGTTTTTTCTTTGATATTACTTTTTTATCTATGTTTAATAATGAATCTTCTTCACATAATATATCTAAACTATTATAAATTTCATTTTCATTAATCTCAACATTTTTTAATGATGAGTTTAATTTATTAATAAATTCACTATCTAAAGGTTTTCTTTCTTTTAACATTGAACCAATTTGTTCAACATATAATTGTGCCACTTCTTTATCTTCAAAATACTTGTTTTCAATATCTTCATAAAATAAATAAAGTTCTTTGAAATCTTTATTTTCTTTAATCAAATTTAATATTGATTTTATTTCTTCTTTATTTTGTTTAGAATAAGATTCCGTTAACTTAGTTAACATTTTTAATTTTATATCACCAAATTTTTTCATTTTATTAATCATTTAATATGTCTTTTATTTTTGTTTCTATTTCATAAATATTCTGTTGTGCCTTTTCCATATTGAAAAGATCAGAAAAATTTTCACTTTCTCCTAACATACCTAATATTTTATGTTTTTTTGATTCACTTAATGGTGATTCACCACCACCTGACGGAGGTACCCCACCACCTATTGGTGCTCCACCACCAGCTGGTGCTTCACCAGCATTCTGTGTTTCAACTTTTTTCCTTTCTTCTTCTGATATACCATACTTAGAATCAATTTCATCAAATACACCTGAACGTTTAATAATTAATTGAGTATTTGTTAATTCAAATCCAATTGCTCTTTCTAAACGTTGTTGTTGTAAATCTAAAACAACCTCATTATCACTCATACCTAAGATATTTTTCTTAGCCCATGTATGAGATACCGGTAAAATACCCATTTGAGATTGATCAGATGTTGCGTCTTTATATAATGTAATCTTCTCTTTCCATTGTTCTAACCTCAATAAATCAGATTGTGCGGAAGGATTTGTTAATGATAAACTAAATTCGTTTAATTCATCTTCAAGACCTAATAGATATAAGTGAATTAACGCTATTTTATTTAATTCTTGTATTAAAGATTTTTGTATTTTATTGATAGTTCTAGAAAAACGAATATCCATTAATGCTAAATTCTTACCATCACCTACAACCTCTTCAAAACCTAAGAACGCTTTAGGAATACGTAATGCAGCTAACATTTTCTTTTGGATATATTCAATATCAGCAATTTCACCTAAGTTTTGTGCTCCCGCTAATGTTTCAATTGGCATTGTTTGTGATGGGTCACGAACAGGTACAAAATAATCTTGGTCAACCGCCATTTGATTATATCTCATATCGACTTGACCATTTTTAGGGTCTGCAACTGGTTGTCTTTTAAATTTATTTGCAACACGTTGTACATATGGTTCAATGTCTTTATCATCCATATTACCAACAAATATTTTAAATACACGTCTTTCGGGTGCTCTTGATGTTCTATAAATTAACATAGCATCTTCCGCCAATAAAAGTTGTTTCCAAATTCTTCTAATCTTATCCAACATAGAAGTACCATATGGTAATTTTCTATCATCACCTAATAATCTGAAGTGACCAATTTCCCATGATTGAAACTCTAAATCCTTATTTTTCCACATGAACCTTAATTCTCTTGATGGCATTCTATTATCCATCTGTAACGGGGATTTAGATGAAGCACCCTCAACTCTTTCTATCTCAACATTAGGTAACTGTTGACAACCAACAATACCTCTTTCAGGGTCAATTTTCAAATACACAAAATCATCACCATATTTACATAAACCTCTAGCCCACATTTGTAGATTTGTATTAACATCTAATCTAGTATTAAATAAATCTTCAAGTATATGTTTAATTCTTTTTGATTCAGAATATATTGTAAGGATTTCACCTTTTTCAGACATTGTTGTGGATTCTTCTGCATATATATCTAAAGCAGCGGATATTTCCGGAGTAAATTCCATTGATTCATAATCATAATATGCCGCCATTCTATTTGGTTCATAATATATTGATTGATTATAAATTGATTGGTCTAATTTTGACCATTTATCTGCAATATAATTACTTTGTTGTGTTTGTAGTAATGCTGTTTCATATTCTTCTTTACTACTTGTTTTTAATAATTCATCTTTTGAGAAATTAAACGAAGGCGATGCTGGTTTCTCATCCGGTTTTGTTTGTCCCGGATAACCAAACATCTTGGTTAATTTCTGAAATACTGTCATGTTATTCTGTTCTGCCATATATATAAATACTTTTATATTAATATAAATCTTTTTTAACGGATTATAAAGGTTATCTTGGTTTACCGAATAACCATGAATATTCGTTATATTGATCTATATTGGATATTGAGATTGCATTATTATTCATCATTGAATTATCAGTATACATTCCACTAATTTGATCAAAAGAACCACCATGTGAATATATTGATTTTTGTACATCATATGTTCTTTCACTTAATGTCCATGATTCCATCATTGCCTTATTAACTTGTTCAGTCCTTTGTAATTGATTAAAACAAATATCACCAGCATACATTGCAATTGACATACTCATAATAGCATCATCATGAGCACCTTTCATATGATCCGGTCTACCATTAATATAAACAAACGTATTTAATTCATTTAATAATCTTGATGACCTAACAAGAAAACCTTTTCTTAATTGTTCTTCAAATGCAGATACAATTTGTACACGTTTATTATTGAAATTAATACCCGGTAGTTTTTCCATCGCCTTAGCATTATAATCCCAAATATTCTGAGTATTTACACCCTCATAATATAAGTTCTTATAATTCATATCTTTAAGTTTTTTGGATGTACCACCACCCCATCCACCAGTAATATCTACAACAATAAATGCATTATATAATGTTGCCCATTTATAAACAACAGAAGCTAAATCATCAGGTGGTATTTTACCTATATATTCTAATACTTGTTCTCTATCGTCAAAATCAATAATATTAAATGAAGAAAAATCATCACTTTGACCACTACTAACATCGACACCCATTATATATCTATGACCTTCAATTGGTTCTTTCCATTGCCAAAGTGTTCCAACCATATATTTTTCATTTGGAACTCTAATCATGTTTTTTCTAATATTCTCTTGAACATCACTGGTAATAACACCATCACCAGAACCTAAAAAGTCACATTCTAACTCTTGAGCAATCTTTCTTTTGTCATATTTAAATTTCTTTGACATTGATTCAAACCAACTTGAAAATGGTTTATATCCATCTTCAATATATTCAACATATTTTTCAATATCATAATCGTACATGACGATTTCATCATCATTATATAATTCACGATTTAACATATAATGAACAACATCAGTACATTTTACCCATCTTAAATCTTTTGTATAACGAGGATCTTTAAACCATCTTAAATCGGTAATATGGAAATCATTAATTTTACGAATTGCTTGGTCATAAACACCATAATATATTGGGTCATAACCATTTGGTGTTGATATAAGAATAATCTTACCACCTGTTGAAAGGGATGCCATTGATGCTGACCAAAAGTCCTCACCGGCTTCAATATATGCAGCCTCATCAAATACAAGTATTGTTGGAGTATAACCACGTAACGCATCAGGAGATGTTGCAACCGCTTTAACTTCACAACCGTTATTTAATTTAAATCTACTTTCGGAATTCTTATCAGGTGAAAACCCAACATTTATCCATGATGGCCATTGGTCTAAGAAATTTCTAATTTTATTTGCCATTTCCACGGCAGTATCACGTTTATTCGCAATAAGAAGAACTCTTTCAGGATTTTCAGGTTTTGCTAATTGTAGTTTTTTAGATAACCATGCAGCAGTTACAGTAGTAACCCCGGCTTGACGATATTTTCTCGTAATATTTTCGTTGTAATTTTCGTAGTCTTCTATTAATTGGATTTGATCTTGAAACAAATCCATTGGGACATATTTCTTTTGTGTATTATCATATGTCTGAAGATATGTTCTTAACGCATATGGAGTATCTTTAATTATTCTGGCATACTCCTTTAATTGTTCTATTTTACTATTCATATATGATAAATACAAAAAAAGGTGGTAAAATACCACCTTTTAAAATCTATCCATACTATAAATTAATCTTCATCGTCATCATAATTTTCAAAATCAAAATCATCATCATCATCACTATCTGATTCTTCACCTGATAAAGAAACTCCTAAACCACCTAAAACATCTCCTAGGTTATCGTTTTTATTACCTGATAGACCAATACCTAAGTTACCTAACCAGTCACCTAAATCACCTTCATCAGTTTCGTCTGTTGCATCATCTAACTCATCATTAAAACTTCCGATTGCTTCTTTATAATCTTCATCTCTAAACATTTGTTTTATTGATTGAACCATTGTTGCAATTAAACGTTTTCCATTATCTGAACCTGATATGACTTCTTTCATGAAAACTAAGAATTTCTTTGCCGGAAGAGAGAAGATATTCATAAATAAATAATTCTGTAAATCTTTATTATTTTCTTCCAAAACTTCAATTGGGAATGATTCTCTTAATCTAGTCCATATTGCAGGTCCTAATCTCAAATCCCAAACTTCTTTTTCTAAAGTATTTTCATGTTTTGCAACTTGTCTATATAGTTCTTTTTCGTTATTTTTTGAAGGATCACTTTGACCATGTGCTTTAAATACTTTTAAAACACCTTTAATCAATTCATGAAGTAAAACTGGAAAATTAACGCCTATCACCGTAATAGTTGGTGCTTCAGGATTAGGGTCTTCTGGTATCATAATAAATCCACCCCCATTTTGATTTTCATCACCACCATCATCATCTCCATCTCCACCTTCCATATCTTCTTGGTCATCATCTCCTACATTAGGAATATGAACATCAACTGTACCAGCAACAGAACTTTGTAAATTTGCAATTACATTGTTACCCATTTGCCAATAATTAGTATCATTAATTGACATCATTATACCATAAAGATTAATTAATTGATCTGAACCAGTGATTTGTCTTAATTCTTCTTCAACCATATGATACATATAGTGTCCTCTTTTTGATGCACCTTGTGTAATTGCATTTAATAATCTTTGTTTTGCTCTTTCCAAATTTAACCTTTCAAGACTAAAGAAAATTTGTTCTTCTTCTCTATTTCCTTGTTGTTGAGGTTGTTGAGGTTGTTCTTCATCATCTTCATCACCACCCGGTTCAACTTCTTCTGGATTTTCTTCATTAGGTTGGTCTCTATTAAATTCATTTGTGTTGATTTCAGATGAATCAGTTAATTTTACTTTAAAATTAAGATCACCCTCATTAACACCCATATCTTTACAAACCAATTCAACTGCCAATCGTATCAATTCTTCTTTATGATCTCTTTCAATACGAATAATCTGATTATGAGCATCCATCATCATACCTAAAAGTCTCCTATTAGGATTACTACTAAGTGTATCTTCAACACCAGTATAACGTCTAACATTTCTTATTACTTCTTTATAACGTTCTGATGCTAATAATTCTTGGAAATTATTATGTGGATTACCACTTGTTCTAGGTAGTGGTATTTTTTTTAGAGGTGTATTACCTGTTGATAACGCACCAGTCACATCTGAGTGTGGTCTATCTGCTGAATCGAAATCCATTGCCATTTCATTTAAATTTTGTTTCAGCAAAGATAGTAAATTTTTCTTAGTAATGTGCATTTTAATAAAATATTTTTTTTATTTCTTTTTAGCCTCAGGATCTGGTTGAACCTGTGGTGTTGGCCTAAACGGAGTTTTCTTTGGTTTAGTTGGTTCGGCAGGTTTTGTACCAGGTTTTGTTTTTGGTTTTGTTGGTGCAACTGCTGGACTATTCTCCTTCATTGCTTCAGGATCTGGTTTAACTTGTGGTCTTGGTCTAAACGGCGTATCAGGTCTTGTACTAGGTTTTGGTTTTGTACCTGGTTTTGGTTTAGTATCTGGTCTTGGTTTTGTTGGTGCAACTGATGGACTACTTGAAGACGTAATAGCGTCATAAGTCATAAATTCAGGAATACCATTGTGTCCTTTTTTCGCCTTTGCTGGCATTGGTTGCATTGTTTCTGCACTGTTCATTTTTTCGCTGATTAAATTCATAATTTCTTTTTTTGATGTGAATGAATGATAATTATTTTCAGCTAATGTACGAACCCAATTTTTAATGGCCAAATTTTCGTTGATTTTTGTCATATCTTTCCCTGTAACTCTCTTGTAATAATCATGTGCTGATTTTACACCTTGAGATTTTTTTGAGAATTTATCTGCTAATTCATTAATATCCTTAGTACTCAAATCTTCAGAAGAACAACCAGCTTCACTTAATTCATGTTGTAAATTACGTTTAGCATTTAATTCAGAATTAGATTCATTTATTTTGGATTTCGATTTAATTCTTTTTAATTCTTTATCAAACATTTTTAATACTCCTTCTTCTCCACCATATTTTTTTAATGCTTTACCATATATGGTTTCAGAATTCTTTTTTTTAGATTCACCAACATTTAATTTTTTAACCCCTATTTTTTTTGTATATGGATTACCACCATTCTCTTTAACATCGGATTTTTTCTGACCTTTTAGAATTTTAAAATCTTGACTATCAATTTTTCCATTATGATTTTTGTCTAATTTTTTTTGTCCACCTTTTAATTCATTTTCATATGCAATAAAAGATTGTTTTTTATTCATTGCTTCTTTTTCTTGAGGTGACCCTTTAGGTATTTTCAATGTTGGAACTGTGGTTTGTTCTGATAAAACTCTACTAGCCAAAGTATTAAGTTGTTTATCAGTAAAATTAACCAAGGTTTTTGAGGAAAATCCTTCTTTAATAAGGATACCGACTAATTCATTTCTTTTCATTATTTTTCAATTTTTATTTCTTCTTTTATTAATTCGTGTCCTCTAGATTTTAATTTTTTAGTGACCGAATCTAAGGATTCTCCAAATTTAAAACTTAATCTTTGATATTCAGAATCAAAATCAAATTTTTCCCATCCTAACGATACTACACCATCTACTGCATCAATAACTCCGAAATAATCGGAGTTTTGAATAAGTTCTAAATCAATATCTGTATTTTTTAATAAACCAACAAGATCAATATATTCAATACCCGGAGACATTGGATAACTTGAAGATGATGCTGGTACTATAAACCATTCCTCAACTTCTATTTCAGTAGATTTACTGAAAATAAATTCATATTGTTTTTGACCTTTATAATCTGAACCAATTTGGTTGATGTATAGTAAATTCATTATGATTTAAAGTATTTTCCTAATGTTGATGTAATATGTTTGTTTATCTCATTTTTAATTTCATCTAAATCAATTTCTTGAATGTCATCTTCCTCATCATTATTTTTCCAATTCTTGTATTTAGAACTATCATCATCTTTCCAATTTTCATGACTTATATCACCCCATTCATCTTCATCTGGATTAGGAAAATCTTCATTATCCCAATCTTCATCCCCAAAATCATTATGATGTTTTTTATGAGGTTCATCTAATAATTTAATTTCATCCAAATCTTCATCTGAATAACTATGATGACGTTTAGGTTTACCCCAACTATCATCATCATCATCATCCTGATAATCATAATCATTAAACTCATCATTGTCATCTAAATATGTTCTATCTTCATATGCAGAATCTAAATAATCATCTTCACCTTGTTCACCGATATCAGCATATCTACTTAAATCAATTTCATCCGTATCCATTTGATGATTTCCACCACGTCTCATTTCTGGGTTATGTGGATATAATTCATAACTACTTGAACTATTATCATAATAGTTATCATCTGAATATTCATTCATATCAAATTCGTTATTTATGAATTCATCTAACATATCAATACCTTCACCTAATTCTGAATCTGATTCAGGATTTGGTTCTGGTGATGGTTCACTTGAATTTTCATCTTCTTCCGGTTCAAATCCTTTTGCGATTTTTTCTCTATCTTTATCATGTAATTTATCCAAATCAACAGCGGATATAACCATATTAAGAACATACTTAATATCATCACTTTCCATTTTTTGATGTTGATCTCTTAATTCTTGACCAAGTTTACCTGCAAATTTTTGAATTTCCGCCATATAATCAGAACGTTTACTTTCTTGACTATCTTCATCTCCAGTTGGTGTGTCACCATTTTCAGGTGGTGTATCCATACCAGTATCTGAACTTGGTTCATCAGATGGTGGTGCGTCAGATGGTGGTGCATCAGTAGGAGGTGCTGGTGGTGTATCAGTAGGTGGTGCGGGTGGTACATCCATTGATTGACCACCCATCGGTGATTCTTGTTGTGGTTTAGATTGTTTTAAAACATATTTTGTCGCTTCTTGTAAATTTTCTTGATTTTTAAGAAATTCAAGTTTTTTATAAGCTTCAGAATATGAATTAAATTTGTTTTTATTCTTCATGAACATACCACCGATATAATCTAATGATTGTTCATTTATACCTTGTTTAATGTAATAACTACCGTTTTCCTTAACGATACCATAAACACCACCTTTACTTGATGATTCAACTAATTCTGGTTTAACTGAAGATGTTTTCTTATTCGTATTGTAGTAAGTTAATTCGAGAATTCTTTTTAATTTGTCATCTCCATTTAATTTTTCACTACCAATTGGGTTGTACTCTGCCATTTTTTTTAATTTAATTAAATAAATACATTTATTCTTATCATATAAATACATTGATTATATGAAAAAATAAGATATTTATTCAGTCATGGACATTTTATTACACTTTTTTATATGTAAATTTTCTTGCAATATTCTCATTAAAAAATTTACCATGTGATTCAGCTAATCTAAATTTGGTAAATAAGTCCCAAGGTACTTTATTGTATTCATAAACACTACCATTATTAAATGTAATTGTTAAATCCTCTGTTTGTGTGTTATATTTTCCATTTTTTAAGTTAGTTGAATTAATATCCACTTCAATCATAACACCATTAATTGTTTCTTTTAAAATTGCCATAAATTTGTTTTTTATAAAGATAATATAAAATTATTAAATAAAAAACTCTCCATTTTGAAGGGTTTAATAATTTTTATATTGACATTAATCTTTTAATTCTACTAATCTCCTTATTTAAAACCACTTTATTCATAATATTTTATAAAAAAAATACCGAAAAAAAAATAAAAAATTTTGTTTTGAATTTTTTTTGTTGTATGTTTGCACAAATAAAATTTTAATTATGTCAGTAGATTATTACGAAGAGGGTCAACAACCCGCTAACCCTAAAAAATTAAAAAAGGGTTCAAACACACCTATATTGGATAATTTTTCTAGAGACCTTGTTAAATTGGCTGAGGAAGGAAAGATAGATCCAGTTATTGGTAGAGATTTGGAAGTTAAACGTATTGCACAAATTTTATCTCGTAAAAAGAAAAATAATGCAGTTATTGTTGGTGATGCTGGTGTAGGTAAATCCGCATTGGTAGAAAAACTTGCAATTATGATTCAAAAAGGTAATTGTCCTTCTAATCTTATAGATAAAAGGATAATGTCATTGGATTTAACTTCATTAGTTGCCGGTACTAAATACAGAGGTCAATTTGAGGAACGTATTAAAGCAATCCTAAATGAATTAGAAAGTGTCACAAATGTAATTGTATTCATAGATGAATTACATACAATGGTTGGTGCGGGTAATGCCAGTGGTGCAATGGATGCAGCAAATATCCTTAAACCCGCATTAGCAAGAGGAGAAATACAATGCATCGGAGCAACAACTTTTGATGAATATAAAAAACACATTGAAAAGGATTCTGCATTGGTAAGAAGATTCCAAAAAATAATCCTTAATGAACCAACAGAAACAGAAACAATAGAAATCTTAAAGAATTTAAAAACTTCTTATGAGAATTTCCATATGGTTTCATATAATGAAAATGTTATAGAAACTATCGTTAAATTATCAGGTAGATTTATTACTGATAGACAATTCCCTGATAAATCAATTGATATCATGGATGAATTGGGTTCTGAAAAGAAGATTTCAACAAAACTACCAGAAGAAGTTGATAAAATTAATGCTGAAATTGAAAAAATCAACGAACAAAAGAAATTGGTTGTAAAAAGTCAAAATTTTGAAGATGCTGCCAGGTTAAGAGATGAAGGAAAAAAATTGGCAAGTAAAATTGTTGAAATCAAATCAAAATTTGAAGAAGAATGTAAATTAAATAAAAAAATGATTTCAGTTGATGATGTTTATCATATTATCACAGAAATGACCGGTGTACCTATTGCAAAACTTGATAATAAGGAAACTGAAAAACTTTTAAAAATGGAAGAAATTCTTGGTAAAAAAGTTATTGGTCAAGAAGAAGCGATTTCCATAATTGCAAAATCTATCAGAAGAAATAGAGTGGGAATTAAAGATACAAATAAACCAATCGGTTCATTTATGTTCTTAGGTTCTACTGGTGTTGGTAAAACATACCTTGCAAAATCAATTGCAGAAATATTGTTTGGAGATCCAAATAAAATGATTCGTATTGATATGACCGAATATATGGAAAAACATAATGTATCCAAGTTAATCGGGTCACCTCCCGGATATGTTGGATATGATGAAGGTGGTCAATTAACTGAGAATGTAAAAAATAATCCATTTTCTGTTATTCTTTTTGATGAAATTGAAAAGGCTCACCCTGATGTATTTAATTTACTTCTTCAGATATTGGATGAAGGTCATTTGACAGATTCATTTGGAAGAAAAGTTAATTTCACAAATACCATCATTATTATGACATCAAATGTCGGAGCAAAGAAAGTGTCTGATTTTGGTGGGGGTGTAGGTTTTAAAACATCCTCTAGTGAACAACAAGGATATGAGGTTAGAAAAACAATGATCCAAAAATCATTAAAACAACAATTCAAACCTGAATTTTTAAATCGTATTGATGATTTAATATTATTCAACCCATTGAATGAAGAAACAATTAAATCAATCATTTCTATTGAATTGAATAAATTGAATGAACGTTTGAAAGAAAAGGGTTATAAAATTAAATTTGATGACAGTGTGACAAGTAGAATTTTTGAATTAAATACTCAAGAAGAATATGGTGCTAGACCTATTAAAAGAATCATACAAAATCTTTGTGAGGATTTCTTGAGTGAAGAAATTTTAAAAGGTAATATTATTGAAAATGGTCAAATAACAATACGTTACAAATCAGATAAATTAACTATTGGTAAAAAATAATCTAAAATTTGGTTTTTTCAAATATTTTACTTATATTTGAAATATGAAGAAATATATTTTAGTAATTGCTCTTATTGCAACCTTTGCAGTAACTGCATGTGGAACAGGGTCAACCACAAATGGAACAACAGACTCAACGAAAGTAGATAGTATTAAAACAGTTGATACAACTAAAGTTAAAGATACTATTACTGTAAAGTAAAAAAAGGGGTCAACTAAATTGACCCCAATTTTTTTTAACTATTTAATAAATAAAAAACATGGAAAATAAATTCAAAGGAGACTTAATATTATTAAGAGGTATACCGGGTAGTGGGAAAACAACATTAGGACATGTTATTTTAAAATGGTTGTCTAGCGATACAACTGATGTTTTATCTGCCGATGATTTTTTCATGGATGAAAAGGGTAATTATAATTTTGATATAACAAAAATAAAAGAAGCACATAATGATTGTCAAGTTAGATGTGCTAATAAAATGAAAAATGAATTTTCTAAAATTGTTGTGGCAAATACATTTACCCAAAAATGGGAAATGGAAAAATATTACGAAATGGCAGAAAGATATAATTACAGGGTTCATTCAGTAATTGTTGAAAATCGTCATGGTGGAATTAATGAACATGATGTTCCTGATGAAACAATACAAAAAATGCGTAATCGTTTTGAAGTGAAGTTGTAATTTTTTTTTGGTGATTTAAAACAATACCACTATATTTGCACACTTAAATAAATAAATGATGTTCATTACAACAGAAATATTAGAAAAATACCATAATGATGGTTTGTTATTGAAACAAACTCACCCAGTATTAGATTTGACTATTTGGAATTATAAACCATTAGTTCAATATGATCGTTTATGGGATGATGTAACAAGACAATGCCGTGGACTTGTAACAAATTCAGATGGTGACATTATCGCTCGTCCATTTAAAAAGTTCTTCAACTATGAAGAATATTTGGAATTTGCACCTGAAATGATACCAAATGAATCATTTGAAGTATTTGAAAAAATGGATGGTTCATTGGGTATTTTATTTAATTATAAAGACGAATGGGTATTATCTACTCGTGGTTCATTTACTTCAGAACAATCAATCAAAGGTACTGAACTATTAAAGAAATACGATTATAATAGATTACCAAAAGGTCACACTTATCTATTTGAAATAATCTACCCTGAAAATAGAATTGTATGTAATTATGATTTTGAAGATTTGATATTACTTGGAATTATTTATAACTCTGATGGTACTGAAATAAATCTTTATAATGACGAAGATTATGACGGTGGTATAAGATTCAAAAACCTAATGACAAATTTAGGTTTTAAGATCGTTAAAAAATATGACGGATTCAATGATTTTGATAAATTAAAATTAATCATATCAAATGATGCAGAAGGATTTGTTATTCGTTTTAAGAATGGTTTTAGAATGAAGATAAAGGGTGATGAATATTGTAGATTACATAGAATATTAACAAACATATCCAATCGTGATTTATGGGAATATTTGAAAGAAAATAAACCATTAGATGAAATATTGGAAAAAGTACCGGATGAATTTTATAATTGGGTGAAAGATACTGTTAGAGATTTGAGATATAATTTCCATTCAATAAAAGAATATGTTGGTAAATTATTTGATAATATCTACGAATCTAATAATGGAGATTTACCAATAAGAAAAACATATGCAGAATGGGTTTTGATGCAAGAAAAACATTTAAGACCAATTTTATTTAAAATGTATGATAGACAAAATTATGATAACATAATATGGAATTATATTTATCCGTCATACACTAAACCGTTTAAAAATAATATTGATGAATAAAATATATTTAGATGATGTGAGAACCCCCACAGAAGAGGGTTGGGTTGTAGTAAGAAACTATGATGAGTTTGTTGAAAAAATAAAAGAAATTGGTTTGAATAATATTGAAACAATTTCTTTAGATCATGATTTAGGTGATACCGCAATGGAAGAATATTTTAACAATGTTGGTCCGAATTATACACTTAATTATGATAATATTAAAGAAAAAACTGGTCTTGATTGTGCAAAATGGTTGATAAATCATTATTTTGAAAATAGATTACTTATTCCACATCCAACAATGGATGGGATTTTTATAGATAATCCATTACAAAAATTTGTTTTTCCAACAGTATATACACATTCTGCAAACCCAATTGGTTCAGCAAATATCATTGGTTACGTCAACAATTTCTTTAAGAATTGTAGACAACCTCAAACCTGTATAAGAGTACAGATAAAACATACAATAAAAGATTAAAATGGATTTAAAAACAAAAGTAATAAACCTAAACATAAATGAGGTTTATGAGGATTTTAAAGATTTCTATGATAATAATATTGAAAACATATATGATGAAATTATAGATTGTTTTAAATATTTTAAAGATTCGTCAGTTGATAATATTAATTTATTAGTTAATGCAAAAATTCAAAATCTTGAATGGGATACTGAATTTAAATTTGATAAAATGAAAATAAACATTCTTATAGACGATCTTTTACCATATTATCAACAAAATGAATTATTTGAAAAATGTACTGAAATAAGAGATTTACATGATCAATTAATAAAAATAAAAGGGGAGAATTAATTCTCCCCTTTTTTAATTTACTGGTGGTGTATCAGTAGTGTCGTCTTTCTTTTTTGATGAGAACTTATCCAAAGTATCTGCACCCATACCAATTGCAGTAATTACCATTACAGCATTAACCAAATCATTTGATGGTTTGATATTTTCAGCACTAAATGAATTAGCTAACATTGTTCCACATAAGAACAGAGCACCAATCAAAGCAACAACCGGTTTAATTGATGTAGACCCTCTCTCATCTTTGAAGAGATCCTGAATCCACGATTTAAAACTTAAATTTTCTGACATAATTTTATTTTATTATAAATATCTAACTAAAATTGTTTTTTAATATCTTAAAATATTTATTAATTATGAAGAAAATTAATCTATCTGAACAGATTGAAAGAATAAGAAATATGATGGGGATTCTTAAAGAAGAACATCAACAAGATATTGATGAAGTTTCTTGGATGACAGATAAGTTTGAAAAAATACGAGATAACCAAATACCTCTAACCCCAACAGTTGTTAAAATGATATTGGGAAACCCAAAAAGAGTACAAACTTTTCATGTTACTGATGAAACTCATGTTGATGAAATTAAAAAAATAATTGGGAAAAGAAACCCAGTATCCACATTTCAATATTTTTCAGAAGATAAATTAATTGCATTATCAGGTATAAAAACAAAAGGAGGTGTCGTTTTAAAAATAGAAGGTACACTTGATTTCGCATCCTCATCAGACATATATTCTACCGTTGATGAATCATTAAATAGAAGATGGATTAATGCTAAATTATTATCAAAACAATTAAGCATTGATTTAATGAACGAATTTAGAAACGTAGATATTGAAGAATCAATGATATCAATTAAAAAATTCATAAATAGACTTTATGAATTAATTGAAAAATATAAAAATGAAATTCAAAGTAATTTACTTAATATAATTGTAAATCAAAATTACTTATTTGGAGAGTGGAATGAATTATTAGTTAGAAATATTAGAGTAATTAGTATCGCATGGACACCAACAAGAATTTTTTCTGAATGTAGAACAACACAAAAATCAGAAAAATGTCAAATTTTAATAAATGAGTTTGAACAAAAATTAAAACAATTATCAAATGATATAACAACTCTTAATAATTCAAATGAAGCAATAGAATGGTTTAAAGAAAATGGTGGATTTACAAAGATTAATGATTTTAAAACAGATTATTTGAAAAATTTTGATAGAAATGATTTATTTAAAACAAATGATGGTATTAGATACCTAATAAGTAATAGTGATGATAAAGAAGAAATAATTAATAAAATCCTATCAAATGATTATTTATTCGATAATTTAGATGATAATACATTTAATTTGTGTTTAGTACATATAACTGATAAAGATAAATTTATTTATAAACTATTAGGTACTCAAAAATTACTTTATATATTAACATATTTTACATTAAAATATGTTTTAACAAAAGTAACAGATAAAAATAAATTTATTGATTTATTATCATTAAATAATAAATTTATTGGAAAATTAGATATCGAAAAATTCAATTTATTAATGGATTTTAAAGATGATAAACAAGATCTAATAAATAAATTATTATCAAATCAAGATTTTATAAATAATTTAAAATTTAGTATGATGACTAAAATATTAGATATTACTAACGAACCAGAATATTTTATAAACATACTATTAAATAACAAACTTAATATTGATATTACTGAGTATAGTATTTTAACTAGAATTTTAGGTTTTTCAAAAAAACCTGAAAATGTCATTAATAAAATAATGACAAATATAAGTAATGATAATGAATATGATGCTTTAATTAGTAACATAATAGGTCATGAAAAAATTCTTAATCTTTTTTTATGTAATAGAATTTTTATTCATAAAATGACTGAAAATACCATTTCTTTTATATTAGAAAGAAACGAAAACCCGGAAAATATTATTAAACTTTTGGGTTTAAAAGGAAAAGAATTTATTAAAAAATTGGATTTTAATTCGTTTTATTTTATTTTTATTAATTCACAAAAAAAATCTAAAATTTTAAAAATGTTAGGAGAAAAAGGAAAGGAACTTATTAATCAATTAAATGTTAGAACAACTTTGGATATGATATTTGACGATTATAGTTTAATGGATCTCGTAATTAATTTATTAAATGACGATAATTTGAATAGTTTTATCTCATTAATTAGAAATAATTATAAAATATTTCAATTATTATGTATATCAAAAAAACCACAAAATTTTATAAACATTTTAAATAAAAAAGGTATTGACTATATTCAAAGTTTGAATCAAAATGATATTGAGGAATTATTAGACCCTTATAACACATTTAATCCAACTGAAATAAAAAATATATTAAAACAACATGGTAGAATATAAAGAAAAAAAATATTTTTAAAAAACTTTGAACTTTTCTTGTTTATTCCAATATTTATATCTATATTTGCAATACAATCGGAGAAAATAGTATCTGAGGTGAATAAATAAAAAAAAAATAAAATTATAAAATAATTTCAATGACACAATTCAAACATACAATGTCGTTTACAATCTGTTCAAAATGGGCGGATGAACGTGATATTATTATGTTCCGAGTTGTCGATATAAATTAAATAATTAATATTTTTTAATATATAAAAAACCTCGGAATAACCTTCCGAGGTTTTTTTGTTTATATAGTTCTTTTAAAAAAAAATATTATGTAGGTTAAACTCCTACCGTTCAAGGACACCCTTAAATGGGAATAATGTACACTTGTGAAGAATGAAATTATAATATTTTTTATTTGGGGGTGAAGCTCTAGTGGATGAGCATCTGATTTGCATTCAGAAGGTTACGGATTCGAGTTCCGTCACTTCCACCAAAAAAAAAGATAAAAATAAATTTGGTAGAATCAAAAATATTATTATCTTTGCTGAACAATCGGAAACGATATAGGTTCTTTGAAATATGGATAAAAAGGTGATGTAGCTCAGTTGGTAGAGCATCTGACTGAAGATCAGAGTGTCGGCGGTTCAAGTCCGTCTATCACCACAATTGCTCCAGTCGTCTAATGGTAGGACAACAAATTTTCGATTTGTGAATTTCGGTTCGAATCCGTGCTGGAGTACAAAAGTTTTACTAACATTTACTTATAAAGGTTAGCGGGGTCCATCAGCGGTTTGATGATTTAGAAAATTACTATAGCACGTTCAGTAATAAGTATAATAGAACTGGTCTCCGCCATAGTAGTGAAAAGATGGGAGCAACGACACGGCGCATAATGGTTGGTGTACTGGCTTGTCACGCCAGCTTCCGAAAGGTTATAGAGGGTTCGATTCCCTTCGTGTCGGCGAAAAATAAAAAAAAATAAACATTAACATTAAAAATTAAAGATTATGGAAAGTGACAAATCTGACAAACAGATGACCTCGTAGCTCAATCGGCTAGAGTAATTGGCTTTTAACCAATGGGTTGTGAGTTCGAGCCTCACCGGGGTCACATTTAATTACTGGCGGATAACCCCCCAATCTGATAAGTTGGACAAAGGTAACGGTTGAAAATATGGGTTCGAATCCCATTTCGCCAACAAACAAAAATACGGGTATGGTGAAATGGTATCATACAACTCTCCAAAAGTTTAGTTTTGGGTTCGAGCCCTGATACCCGTGCAATTGGTCCTGTGGCTCAATGGTTAGAGCACTTCGCTACGGACGAAGAGGTTAGTGGTTCGACCCCACTCAGGATCTCAAATTAAATAAAAAAAACATGGAAAAGAATGAAATAAAAAAAGCGTTATATAAACAAAATCCAAAAGCAATTTTTGATTATATTAGAAAAGGAATTGCATATTATTGGACAGTATTGGAAGATGATACAAAAGTTAATTTTGAAATACCAATTAATGATATGGGTGATGCAGATTTCTTTTCACAAATGGATTCTAAACATTTAAATCGTTGGATTGTTTAAATAAATATGGTCAAGTGCTCGAGTGGTTGAAGAGGTCGGATTGCAAACCCGATATATTAAACACGTCAGTTCGAATCTGACCTTGGCCTCAAAAAAATAAACTAAGTAACTGTAAAATCAGTTGGTGTCAGTAAGTCATTCCGAGCGACATTTAAACCCTGATAGCAATGTTTATTTTTTATATATGGTTTTCGTAGTTTAACGGTAGAATGTCAGATTGTGGTTCTGAATATGGCGGTTCGATTCCGCTCGATTACCCTGCTCGATTTTTGTACCTTTAACAAGTAAGGAAGTAAATTATAAATCGTATTACCGTGATTTATAATTGAAACTAAGTCCTTATGATAACGGTAAAATTTGGAGAGTAGCATCCATTGGTGGATAACTGGATTTGAACCCCAGGCCAAGGTAACACTTGAGATTTCGATTATTTTACTCTCCTCTAAAATAGTTACCCAGTTTGTTCCGTCATGGGTTATAAAAGACACATTAATTAACGGAACCCATGATGGAGACCTTGCCAAGAAAGTAGGTGAGAAATGTTGTAACAATGACTATTTTTTTATTGCGTCATGTCGTCAAGTGGCCGAAGACGGGACTCTCATAAGGTCTGAAATAAACATCACCAGTTCAACTCTGGTTGACGCAACACATCGCGAGTTAGAGAAGTCAGGTCATCTCGCCAGTCTCATAAGCTGGAGCTCCTCATAAGGGAGCCAAAGGTTCGAATCCTTTACTCGCAACAAATATTTTTTTATTTAAAAATTTTTATCTATGGTTGAAAAAATAATTGAAGGGTTTAAAGATGTGGGAGTTTCAAAAAATGAAACATTAAGAATAATGAACATTATTTTAGAAACACCGGATATTAATGTTGATAAAATAGATAATATTTTAAAAAATGAATTATCAATTCAACAGTATATCGAAATAAAAAATTTATATGTTGGTAGTTGTTGATAGCGGATCTCCCTGCGCGGGAGATAATAATAGTTCCTTGGGGTTCGAATCCTTTACTCACAACAAATATTTTTTAAAATTAATTTTTTTACCTATATTTGAATTATGAGATTTAAACAAAAATTTAATTTAAAATGTAAAAAATGTGGAGACGAATATGAAATTTTTGAAACACAAAACAATATAGATAAAGGTAAATACAGAAAAAATTGTTCGATAAAATGTTCCAAAACAAGAGTACGTTCAGATCAAATTAAAGAAAAAATTTCTAATACACTCATTAAAAAAAATAACACAGATAGAAAAAGAATTTGTCCAACTTGTAATAAAGAATTTTTTTATAAAAAATTTAAACAAAAATTTTGTTCAGTAAGTTGTGGTTGTATTAATAGTAATATTAATGGAAAATCATTAAAGGCTGGATTAGCATCTGCAAAAGTTCGTAATCGTAGAAGTAAAAATGAAATTGCATTTGGTGAAAAATGTAAAGATTATTTTAAAAATGTTTCTTTTAATGAAAATTTTTTTAATGGTTGGGATGCTGATGTCATTCTTCACAATGAAAAAATTGCTATTTTATGGAATGGTATTTGGCATTATGAAAAAATAAATGAAAAACATTCAGTTTCACAAGTTAAAAATAGGGATAAAATAAAAATTAAAGAGATTGAAAATAAAGGTTATGAACCGTATATAATAAAAGATATGGGTAAATATTCTAAACAAAAAGTAAATCTTGAATGGGATTTATTCTTAAAATGGTTTAATGAAAAATATTTTTTTATTTAAAAATTTTTATCTATATTTGCATTGTTAAATTAAAAAACATAAAAAAAATGAAATTAAAAGAACAAATACAAAATGATTTTGTTGTTGCAATGAAAGCAAAAGATCAAGTAACAAAAAATGCTTTGAGTAGTTTAAAATCAAAAATTACTGAATCAGAAAAGTTAAATTCTAATCAAGAATTAACTGAAGAAGGTATTTTGAAAGTAATTTCAAATTGTATCAAACAAAGAAAACAATCTTATGATGAATTCATCAAAGGTAATCGTTTAGATTTGTCTGAAAATGAAAAAAATGAAATGTTAGTTTTGGAAAAATATATGCCAAAATCTTTAACAAAAGAAGAAATGGAAATTGAAATAAAAAAGATATTGGATTCTTTAAGTGATGAACCCAATATTAATAAAAAAATTGGAAAAACAATTGGATTATTTAATAAATCTTTTCCTGGTATGTCAGATGCAAATACTGTTAAAGAAATAATTAATAGTTTTTCATAATTAAAGATTGTGGGGTGATGTACCGAGGGTTTATTTATTTTTATATTGCGAGGTATTTTTTCTAATTTCCATATATTATAATATATGAATAGATATCAAATAGCATCAAAAGTAAGTAATGATAAACGTAGAAAAGGGGTACTCAGTAGTCTAGCCAAAGACTCATTTAAATCTATGGTCGGTTCTGAAGAGGACATCGTTAACGCCTCTTTCTTGGGAGAAAATGCTGGAAAATCGTCCTTGCACCCAGTAACGGTTGACGTTTTTAATTGGGGATGCCCAGTAGGTTTTTCAAATAGCAAAAACAAAAATGACTACTTATCTTAATCCCAAGGTAAGGAATGTTCGGATAGTGTAAAAAAAATACGCAGTGTATGCCCGATTAAACGCTAGTACGAGGTAGTGAAAATCCTACACGTAGGGCTTAGAAAATTAGCTACAGGTTTATTACCTGTTCTGGACACAATATTTTTTAAGAACTTGGTATTGCCCACCCGCCCCATAAGTTCGTTGTGGTAAGAACCTTATGATTGTACATAGGAGGTTGTCGGTTCGAGTCCGGCATGGGGCGCTATATTTTAGTAAAGGTACTAGTAGATTTAATTATTTTTATAGTATCTTCAATTTTCTCACACGTTTGAATAAAATTTGTTACTTGTTCATCAGTTAAAAAAAACCATTCATTTTCTGATTGTGTTTTACTTAATGAATATCTTGAATGTAACCATTTCTCAATTTCTTTATAGTTTTTTGAATAATAAGAATTTATTAAAATAATCTTATTTGGATTACCTGTTGTTAAAGATTTTATCCTTTTTTCAACAGATGATTTTGTTATTCCAATTTTAAATAATTCCCTAAGACCGTCAGAATCTGTTGACATTAAAAGATATACATAACCCATATTTTAAATTTAAATAAAATATTTTATTTTGTAAATGTATCTTATCTTTTATTGATATTTATTGAAATGAAAGTAGATGCATTATTTATTTCTGATGTACATTTAGGATCTAAAGGATCAAATGCAGAAATGGTTTTAAAACTATTAAAAGAATATGAACCAACAACATTATTTCTAGTTGGAGATATAATTGATGGTTGGTTACTAAAAAGAAGATTTAGATGGCCACAATCCCATACAAACGTATTAAGAAAAATTTTATCCTATTCAAAAAACAATATCAAAGTAATTTATATTCCCGGTAACCATGATGACTTTTTAAGACAATATGGTGAATTTAATTTTGGTAATATTGAAGTTCATAATGAATATGTTTTTGAAAATACATTTATAACTCATGGTGATTTATATGATGGGGTTGTTAAATTAAAATGGTTGGGAGTTCTTGGTTCAATAGGTTATGATTTGGCAATCAGTATTGATAAGAGATTAAAAAAAATGGGATTTAAAAGAAGTTTATCAAAATTCTTAAAACAAAAAGTAAAAGAAGCTGTTAAATATATTACACAATATGAAGTGGAACTGGTTAGACAAGCAAAAAAACATAAATGTAATACTGTTATTTGTGGTCATATACACAAACCAGAAGATAGAATGGTTGATGATGTAAGATATTTAAATTGTGGTGATTGGATTGAAAATAACTCATATATAACACTTTTAAACGGTAAATACGAATTACATGAATATAAGTCATAAATTAACAATCGTTATTCCTTGTAAAAATGAGGAATCTTATATTGAAAGAACAATTAATTCAATTGTTAATCAAAAAAACATAATCGGTACAAGAGTCATTATTGCCGATGCATTTTCTACAGATAGAACAAGAATAATAATAAGTGATCTACAAACAAAATTTAAAGACATTATACAAATAGAATTAATCAATGGTGGTCCCGTTTCTTTTGCAAGAAATAAAGGAGCATCAATGGTTGAAACAAAATACACATTATTCTTAGATGCTGATACCGTATTAGATAATCCAAATATTATTAATGATTCAATATTTGACATGTATCATTATAAATTGGATTTATTAACTTGTAAAGTTAAATCTTATGGAAAAAACATAAAAACAAGTTTAATGTTTATGTTATTTAATCCAATCAACTATCTCCTATCTTTAACTACACCATTTGCCGTTGGAATGTTTTTCCTAACAAAAACAAAGATATTTAATGAATTAGGTGGTTTCGATGAAACATTACAACATTCAGAAGATTTTTGGTTATCAAAACAATATAGTTCAAAGAAATTTAGAATATCAAAACATTATATTGGTCAAGATGATAGAAGATTTAAAAAAATGGGTTATTTTGGAATGATTAAATTATTAATTGATGGATATTTAAATCAAGATTGTAAAGAATATTTCCAACGAGATGTAAATTATTGGGACTAAATCTTAATTTTCAGAACTTATTTTTCCACAACGTTCACATTTAATCATAATAGACACATTACTCTTTACTTCACATTCATCACAATGTTCATAACGGTGAATACCCAAAAAACATAATATCTTTCTGATTAATTCCATAATTTATAAATATTTATTTATTATGAAGAAAATGACTTTAATTGAACAGATAGAAAGAATTCATATTATCACATATGGTAACCCTATACAATATAAATTATCTTTAAACGAAGATTTTAAAACTCAAACTCAAAAATATATTCAACAAGGGGTTGATCCAAATATCGTAAAACAATATATTGAGGATTTTAAAGAAATTAAAGATAAAAAATATAGAGAAGCAAAAGATGCACAATTACCAGGTTTAAATGTTCCTCCCGGTGAACCCAGATTTAATGTAGATAATTATAAAACTTTTAAAGAACTGGAAATATTAGTAGATTATGTTGCTGGACAAAGAAAGTTTGGATCTCAGAATTTTGAAGATATTAAAGTAGATGGAAAACCCATATTTGAAAATCAAGAAGTAGAAATCTATTACGCAGATACACCTAGAGCATGTATTGAATATAAAGGAAATAAACCTTATTCTTGGTGTGTCGCAAGATCTGATTCAGCTAACATGTTTTATAATTATAGATTACAACAACATGAGCCATCGTTTTATTTTGTTAAAAGAAAACGTGCAACTGAAAAAGAATTTTCATTATGGAATATGGGAAAAATTGCGTTTTCTGGAACATTTAAGGATAAATATCATTTTTTTGTTATTCAGGTTATTAAAGGTTCAAATATATCTGATGAAAATAATCAAAATTATATTGTAACGTCAGCAATGAACGATGGAGATGACCATATGTCATGGAAAGAAATATTGAAAATTTCCCCAGAATTGAAAGGATTACAACAAATATTTGAACCAAAACCTTTAACTCCAGAAGAAAAAGAAAAAATTGAATTATATAAAAATGGATTGAGTGATGAAGAATTTGCAAAACTACCATATAAAGAAAAAGAGTTTTATATGGCGGTATATGTAACAATGAACACACTATTAACATATGAACAATTTAAAATACTACCAGAAGATTTAAAGAATAAATATATCGGATTTGGGGTTGGATTAAGTGATGAACAATTTGAAATAATAAGAGATAATAGGAATTTAGTAAAAAGATATATTGAAATATCAAATAGAAAATTTGATGAATATATTAAATCAAATAATAAAAATTCATTTAGATTTACGGATAATGAAATTGAATTAATTGAAAGAAATAAATTTGATAATTTGGATTCAGGTGCAATATATAATTTATTTAATTTTGTAAAAGACCCAGATAAAGTAATTAATATCTTATTATCAAATAAAAACTTAATAAATAATTTGGATTCAGATGGAATAAGACATTTACTTGGATTTTCAAATGAACCTGATAAAGTAATTAATATTATAGGTCAAAAAGGAATAGAATGTATAAATAATTTGAATTCAGGCGCAATATATAATTTATTTAGAAATTCAAAAGAACCTGAAAAAATTATGAAAATATTAGGTCAAAAAGGAATAGATTATATAAATAATTTAAATAATTTAAA
>Ga0114964_10000748_pt1 | contig 24237 bp, 22 predicted proteins | sample C_131016_MF_Meta_FD_92638 | JGI IMG/M metagenome (GOLD analysis project Ga0114964, IMG submission 92638) | Freshwater microbial communities from Lake Croche, Canada to study carbon cycling - C_131016_MF_MetaG | ecosystem: Environmental > Aquatic > Freshwater > Lake | place: Lake Croche, Canada...
CGAGGGTGTTGAATTTGCCCGTAACAACTGCCCGAGCCAGGGCACGATGGATGTGTTTGTGGAGCCCGTTTTGCCGAAGCCGCAATTGATTGTGGTCGGTGCTTCCCCTGTTGCGGTTGCCTTGGCCGATGTCGCGCGTCGGGCGGGGTTCTTCGTATCCGTTGCAGCCCCAGCCGCCGATCATGGTGCTTTTGATGAAGTCGATCGTTTGGTGGACGGCTATTCGCTTCCCGGCCATGAGACGGGTCAACGCTTTATTGTTGTCGCCACCCAAGGCCGAGGCGATCATGACGGATTGCGGGCAGCCCTGTTAACGCCGTCGACCTATACCGCCTTTGTCGGCTCGCGAAAAAAGGCGGCTTCCTTGCGTGCGGATCTCGCGGCGGATGGTCTTGCACCAGAGCAGTTGGAAAACTTCAAAGCGCCGGCTGGGCTCGATATCGGCGCCATTACACCCGATGAAATTGCCATCTCGATTTTGGCTGAAATGATTGAATTCCGCCGCCGCGGTCAACGCGATCCGGCTTGATCCCCATTAGACCCGAAGGAGAATACATCATGGATATGAACGGCTCACAACGCATCGAGGCTTCCCGTGAGGTTGTGTATGCGGCGCTCAATGACGTGGATATTCTGCGTCAATGTATCCCGGGTTGCGAAAGTGTCGAAAAAACCTCTGACACCGAGATGACGGCCAAGGTCACGCTCAAGATTGGTCCGGTAAAGGCTTCTTTCTCCGGTAAAGTGACACTCTCCGACCTCGACCCTCCGAACGGTTACACGATAACCGGCGAAGGCTCGGGCGGTGCGGCCGGTTTTGCCAAAGGTGGCGCAGCCGTGAAGCTTGAGGCCGACGGCGAGGCGACGGTTTTGCATTATACCGTCAACGCCCAGATAGGCGGTAAACTCGCCCAACTCGGTGGTCGCTTGATCGATGCGACATCCAAAAAGCTGGCGGGCGACTTTTTTGAAAAATTCAGCGAAATCGTCGGCCCCGCGCCGGAAGGCGAAGCAACGGAGAAGAAAAAGGGCTGGCTGAGCAAAATTATCGGGTCATCCGCCGCCGTGATCATCGCTGGCAGTCTGCTTGTGCCGACATGCTGCCTGACTGGCCATGTCCATGCCATGGATGACGTGCCCTTTGCCCTGTGCAGCTCGCGTTAACGATCGTCACACCGCATAAACTTTGGTCCAGTGACCCCTTTTATTCGAAGAGGTGACAGCCGCTTCGATAAACGCGAGCCCCTTAACACCATCATGGATGGTAGGAAACAGGACACCTGAATCTGGCTCGACGCCGCTCCTCGCCGCGCGGATCGCGTGGGCGATTTCCGTATAAAGAGTGGCAAAACCCTCAAGATAGCCTTCCGGATGACCCGCTGGAATCCGCGTGACCCGCCCTGCCTCTGCGCCCGCACCTGCCCCACCCCGTGTAATGGTTTGGGTTGGTCTTCCAATGGGCGAGAAGTGTAAATAATTCGGATTTTCTTGCGACCAGGCGATACCGCCTTTGGTGCCATACACCCGGATGCGCAACCCGTTCTCATTGCCGACTGCAACCTGGCTCGCCCAAAGTGTACCCTTCGCACCATTGGCGTAATGCAGACGCACATGGGTGTCATCATCCAAGCGACGACCTTCGACAAAACGGGTCAGTTCGGCGGATAATTCGATTACAGGGATACCGACGATAAAATCAGCAAGATTATAGGCATGGGTTCCGATATCGCCAATGCAGCCGCCTGCGCCCGAGCGAGCCGGATCGGTTCGCCAATCGGCTTGTTTTTGACCGGTTTGCTCCAAGGGTTCCGCCAGCCAGTCTTGCGCATATTCAACTTGCACGACACGGATTTCACCCAGTTCGCCTGAAGCTACCATCGCGCGGGCGTGCCTGACCATCGGATAGCCCGTATAGTTATGGGTGACGGCAAAAATTTTGCCCGATTTAGCCGCTGCTGCTTGCAGCTTTAACGCCTCTTTCAACGAGGTGGTGAGCGGCTTGTCACAGATCACATGGATACCGGCTTTGAGAAAAGCCAGCGCCGGAGCAGTATGCATATGGTTGGGGGTGACGATGGCCACCGCCTCTATGCCGTCCTTGCGGCGACTTTCCTTTTTAGCCATCTCCTCAAAGGAACCGTAGATACGTTTGGGATCGAGCCCGAGCGCCTCGCCGGAGCGGAATGACTTCTCCGACGTTGAACTCAAAGCACCGGCAGTGAAATGATAGTGATCGTCCATTCGCGCCGCCAAACGATGAACCGCACCGATAAATGCCCCTTCGCCGCCGCCCACCATACCAAGGCGAATGCGCCCGCTTGTGCCGCCGTCGTCTTTTCCGGTAATTGTCATACTAAAAATTCCTTTGCAGTACGGGCTTAGCGAAGGCCGAGCATTCGTTTGATTTGCTTTTTGTCGGTCGCGCCGCCCGCAAAATCATCAAAAGCGTGTTCCGTTACACGGATGAGGTGGTTTTTGATAAATTCAGCACCTTCGCGCGCGCCATCCTCGGGGTGTTTGAGGCAGCATTCCCATTCAAGTACGGCCCAACTGTCATACCCATATTGTGCCATTTTAGAAAAAATTCCGGCAAAATCGACCTGCCCATCCCCGAGCGAGCGGAACCGTCCGGCGCGATCGACCCAATTGGCGTAACCGGAATAGACGCCCTGCCGTCCGGTCGGATTGAACTCGGCATCCTTGACGTGGAAGGCTTTGATCCGCTCGTGATAAAGGTCGATAAAGGCGAGGTAATCGAGCTGTTGCAGGACAAAGTGCGAGGGATCGTAATTGATACACGCCCGTTTGTGGCCCTTCACAGCATCGACGAACATTTCGAAAGTCGCGCCATCAAACAGATCCTCCCCGGGGTGGATTTCGTAGCAGACATCGCAACCGACCTCATCATAGGCGTTGAGAATCGGCTTCCATCGTTTGGCCAGTTCCGCAAACGCCGTTTCAATCAAGCCCGCTGGCCGTTGCGGCCAAGGATAGGCATAAGGCCAAGCCAGCGCACCGGAGAAGGTCACCGTTGCCTGAAGACCGAGATGCTTGGAGGCCTTGGCCGCCAGCATCAATTGTTCAACGGCCCACGCCTGCCGCGCCTTCGGTTTGCCATGAACCTCGGTAGGCGCAAAGGCATCGAACGCTTCGTCAAAGGCCGGGTTGACTGCGATCAACTGTCCCTGCAAATGGGTTGATAATTCGGTAATCATCAAGCCGTGTTTTCGGGCCGTTCCCGCAATCTCGTCGCAATAGGTTTGGGACGAGGCGGCTTTTTTGAGATCGAAGAGACGCCCATCCCACGACGGGATCTGGACCCCTTTATAGCCCAACCCGGCTGCCCATTGGCAGATTGAATCAAAAGAGTTGAAAGGCACCGCGTCGCCCGCAAATTGCGCTAAAAAGAGGGCTGGCCCCTTCACATTGCTCGCCATCGCTTTCTCCCTTTGATCGTTTTTGTGTCGCTCGGTCTTTCTATGCCATTCAACTCGCGTCTAAAATAGCCCGCGCTGCAATCTCATCGGTTACCAGAATATGCGGCTGCAGCATGCGAAGGGCACCCAGAAGCGCGGGAACTTTATCGATCCCGCCCGAGGTTAATATCCGGAGCGGCACTTCCTTCAATTGAGGGATGGGGACGCTCATCACCCGCTCATTGGCGGGATGATCCACAAGCTTGCCTTCGATGTCATAAAAATTGAACAGAACGTCACCGACCGCTCCGGCAGCGATGAGGCTTTTTCGTTCGTCATCCGGAAACACGTCAAAAAGCTGAGCCGTCGAATTGGGAGCTGTGCTTCCCACACTCAACAACACCGCGTCGAGTTTATGGGCGAGGTCGAAAACGGGGCCAATACCGCAGCGCTCGATCAACGCCGTTTTGGTCTCCTTACTATCCACCACCGCAGGGGCCGCAATGAGATAACAATCGGCCTGGAAAAGCCGTGAAAAACGCCAGGCGAACTCCGCCGGGTTATATTGTTTAACCGCGGAGATTCCGCCCAAAAGTGAAACGATGGTCAAACCCGGTGTGTCGGATTCATCGACAAAGGGCAGAATGCGGAGCAGCGTACGGCCCCAACCGACGCCCAAAAGCATATTAGGCCTAATCACTTCACCGATAATTTCGCCCGTTGCTGCCGCAATGGCGGGCGTCGGATCGGCATATTGGGATGACACGGGGGCCACGATGGCCCGTTCGACCTGAAACCGTTTTTGAAGTGCGGCTTCAAGGCTTGCCAATTCCTCGAATTCATGGCGCAGCGAAATCTTAATCTCGTTAAGCGCTTTGGCATCTGCCAAAAGCCGCGCAACCGTGACGCGCCCGACACCGAGGATTTCGGCAATCTCGTTTTGCGTCATTTCTTCCGCGTAATACATCCATGCAACACGGTGCCGTACGCGCGCCGAGCGCCGGTTACCAAGCTCACGGTCGGATTCAAGCGCGCTACGTTGTATCTTCTCTTTGCTGATTTTTTTCATCATCTGCTTTATGCAAATTTTTTAGACGGTTTGTCGCTACCTAATTTATCTACCCCATATGGTCTTTGATCAGGCGAGCCAGTAATTCGTTTGCCTCGATATGCGGCATGTGGCCAACACCGTTTAAAAGATGAAGAGCAACATGGCCCGGCAAGTCCGCCATATGCTGGACGGGAATGATGCGATCCGCCCGCCCCATCACGATCCGTGTCGGGATCGAAAGGCGGTTTAGCACGGGCCGGATCGAGAACGCTTGCGTGCCATCGACAAAGGCAAGATCAGCAAGCGCCTTCTGGGTGGCCGCGACCTGACCCGATGCCCGCGAGGCGGCCGTCGCCCGCACCAGCGGGTCCGTCAAGACGAGCGGATCAGCCACCAAAAGCTCCATCCAGGAGCGAAGACTGCTCTCGTTCCGGGAGCGGCAGAACCCATCGATAAAATCAGAGTTGATGTCCGGACCCAGACCGGCGGGAGATATCAAAAAGAGAGATTTTACCGATCCTTGCAAACTTCGGGTTGCGAAAGCTGCGACAGCGGCTCCCAACGAATGCCCGATCATATGCATCATGCTGATTTTATTCACCTCAAGGCACGCTACGACTGCCTCAACCACTGCGCCTATCGAGGCATAAGTGCGCCATGGCGACTGCCCATGCCCCGGAAGGTCGACGGCAAAAATAGGTCTTTTATTTCCAAGCGTTTGCGCTAACAGCCGCCAGGAATTGAGATCAGACCCAAATCCGTGGATCAAAACCAGCGGGTCGCCCTCCCCTTGACGTAAAAACGTTCCATGAAGTGGGGCGTCTGACGTATAAATTGCATTGGCTCGGGCAGGCTTAACGCTCAAATCTTCCAAATACGAAGAAACATCTGTACCTTGTACTCGGCCAAGCGGCCCGGTTCCCGATATATTTTTCAAATCTACAGCGTGAAGCCGGCCCAATTGTCGCGCTAACGGTGTCGCCCGAAGTGCGTTATGATCGGTTACGGTGTCAATTGAAACAGGCTCCGACGCCCGTACCAGAGGATCTAATTCCGTCGGCAATTGATGTACAATATCGGGCGAATGATCAGAAACGACGGGTGCTATAAATTTTTCATCAATCGAAGCAATCCAACCCACAATACTGCCAACAGCAATGCTTTGGCCTGTAGCGGCAGGTTGCTTCAGAATACCTGAAACGGACGACTCAATTTCCATCGCCGCTTTATCGGTTTCAATCTCAAAAAGCGGCTGACCTTTTTCGATTCTATCACCGTCTTTAAAAAACCACCGGGAAATTTGACCCGTCGTCATATCCATATCGACGCGGGGAAGGATAATTTCCGTCGCCATATTCAGACAGCCCCTCGCGCCAAACGCCGACTAATCTCAACAATATCAGGTACTTGTGGAACAGCCGCCTTCTCCAACTCGGGGTTATAAGGCATCGGAACCTCGGCACCGCCCAACCGCATGATGCGTGCTTCGAGGAAATCAAACGCCTCGCTTTCAGCAATCGCCGCACTGATTTCGGTACCAATTCCTAAAGTCTTGACGCCTTCATAGACAACTAAAAGTCGATGTGTTCGTTTCACGCTTTCAATAATTGTCGGCATATCGAACGGACGGAGCGAGCGAAGATCAATGACCTCAGCCTCAATACTTTCGGCGGCCAAAAGTTCTGCTGCTTCGAGAGATTTTTGTACCATAATTCCGGAAGCAACAACGGTAAGGTCACGACCTGGCCGACGTATTTCAGCTTTATTTAACGCGACGGTATAATAACCTTCTGGCACATAACCCTTTGTTTTATAGAGCAGTTTATGCTCGAAAAACATCACCGGGTCCGGATCGGCAATGGCCGCCAACAAAAGACCTTTAGCGTCATAAGGCGTCGTAGGCTGAACCACTTTTAGGCCCGGAACATGGGCAAACCATGCTTCTAAACTCTGGCTATGTTGGGCCGCCGCCCCCGTACCGGAGCCGACTGGAAACCGCATGACGAGCGGCACAGAGACGTTACCACCCAACATATAGCGTAATTTTGCGGCCTGATTGACGATCTGCTCCATAGCCAGCGTTGCGAAATCGGAAAACTGGAACTCAAATACCGGACGCATTCCGGTTAATGCCGCTCCAACAGCGACACCTGCTCCGCCCAATTCCGATATTGGCGTATCCATAACGCGATCGCTTCCAAAACGCTGGACAAGATCGCCAGTGACTTGAAACGCCCCGCCATAAACGCCGATATCTTCGCCCATCAAAAAGACGCGATCATCTTGCTCCATCGCAATGGCGAGGGCTTCTTGGATAGCTTGCGCATAGCTGAGTTCGCGGAGTTCTTCCGTCATTATACCCTCACAGCACTGTGTAGACGTCACGCGTCAAATCGCCGATTGACGGCGATGGACTGTCTTTTGCGAAGGCGATGGCTGCCTCCATCTCCCCTTCAACGAGAAGGCGAATAGCGTCGATCTCGGTTTGATTTAACAAACCATATTGCAACATATCGGCCTCAAAGAGCTTGATTGGATCACGTTCCATCCATGACTCAATTTCTTCTTTGGTACGATATCTGTTCCGATCCGATCTTGAATGACCTCGGATGCGATAGGTTTTACATTCGATAAGGGTGGGACCATCGCCCCGACGCGCGCGTTGGGTTGCCTCATGCGAAGCTTCGGCAACTTCGGCAAAATTATTACCATCGACGGTTACGCCGGGCATGGCATAGGCGACTGCACGATCGGCAACATTCGCAACGGCGGTTGACCGCTTTGTCGAGGTTGACATGCCATAACCATTGTTTTCACAAACGAAAATAACGGGCAATTTCCAAACAGACGCCATATTGAGCGCCTCGTGGAACGCACCCTCATTGTTGGCACCATCGCCAAAAAAGGAAACAACAACTTGGTCCGTGCCACGCTTTTTCGCCGATAAAGCGGCACCCACCGCAATCGGAATACCGCCGCCGACAATTCCATTGGCGCCAAGGTTGCCCTTGGTGGGATCGGCAATGTGCATTGAGCCACCGCGACCTTTGCAATACCCGTTTTCCTTGCCAAAGAATTCCGCGAACATATATTTTACATCGGCCCCTTTGCCGATGCAGTGGCCATGCCCGCGATGGGTCGACGTAATATAGTCGGCATCGGTCAATGGAGAACAAATGCCTATGGCACTTGCCTCCTGGCCAATGGATAAATGCATGGTACCGTGGATCATGCCCCGCATATACGCCTCTTCAGCACTTTCTTCGAACCGACGTACCAGCAACATCTTTTTCAATGCCGCTTTTAGCTCCGGTTGAGACAAGCGTTGATAGGCCGCGGGCATATTGGCCGAAGAGTGAGATAAATGCTCAGAACCACTACCCATCGGAATGTGTCCTTGGTTAAATCGGTTACGACCCAAACATCCAATTATAAATGTCAGGATTTGAGGAAAACGGCATCACTGGCATCGAGTTCCCGACGGATCTTGGTAATAATCAAATTCTCGTCAGGCGCTAAATTCTCGTAAGTGAGCAATTCACCGGCCTTGATAGGCTTTTTTACTTTGCCTTGCTCTGCCAAGCCTAAAGGCACGCAACTGCCATGGCGGGCCTCATGCCACGTCATGGCCAAGCCGCGATAATCATATTCGCCAATTTTACCGAGGATCTGGCCTGGCAACAAATCGCGCTTAGCGACGGCGCCACATTCAGCAACTGGGCGATCAAGGGGCACCATATCCGCGCGCCTGTGAATGACGGAGCGAACCGCACTCAACGGCACTTCTAAACTTGTCAAATGATAAGGGCGCAAAATCATGTAACACGGACCGGGGCCTACTTTTAGATCTGTCATCCGCTCTGTGACACGTGGATGGCGCGGCTTAACAACCACAAATACCCCTGGTGCTACGCCTTTGCCGATCGAATAATCGACAACGCCGGCCTTGTTCAGGATTCCACCGTCCTCTTTCGTGCAAAGAACTTGAGCCAACTCGTCACGCCCAACGGCAGGGCCGTGCATACCCGGAACATCCGGGATAAGGCCCGTCGCATTCGCCACGGCCGTCATTTCGATCATGGTCTTTGAGCCGTCGACAAATTCGACGAGCATTCTTGAATTCATGTCGCGACGACGGGCTTCTTCTTCATACTCATCAGGGGTCGCGTCAAATTTCAGTGGGTTGTTTTTGCCCTTGCCCGCCGCCACGATGTCAAAGCCAAGCGATTGAGCAAAACCGATAATTTCGAGTGTTGCAGCTGGTTCATCTCCAGCAGCACCCGTGTAAATTACACCGGCCTTCCGCGCCTGCTCACTCAAATAGCGACCAATCGTTATATCGGCCTCGACATTCAGCATTACAACATTTTTGCCGTTCTTCATGGCCTCAAGGGCGATCAATGTTCCAACATTCGGATTGCCGGTTGCATCAATAATCACATCGATGTGAGCAGCCTTGCAAAGCGCGTTGTAGTCACTTGTCAAAGCGACCTTGCCCCTCTCGATCGCCGAATCAACGGCAACCGGATTGGAAACCTCAACGATATCACCCTCGCTATGACCAGCGAGGAGAAGTGCATGGCGGGCCGATTCAACACGGATTTCGGAAAGAGCGCCAAGCCTTACGCCAGACATCAACGCCAGTTGGACGACGATGTCCGTACCCATTTGCCCAGCACCCGCGAGACCAATCGTAATCGGCCCGTGCTCATCGACATATCGCAAAATGTCTGCTGCCGAACCAAGCGTTGCAATGGGGCTCATTAGCGCTCCTCCCTCGTCGGTCAAAATTTTTTATCACCTACAGATATAGTGTACAAATGTATTTTTGTAAATATCGATGTATAATAATTTTATATTTTTTGTTCTCCTTTTTGGGAATTCTAAGCCGTATTTATCATCGCTCCACCGATAATTTTATCCCCCCCCATCAGACATCCACTTTCGACGATTATTCTTATAATAATAGGTTTAGATGGGATTTTTCTTAAAAAACTGACACGATCTGATGCCATTCAATCACTTTAGTAAAGAACTTGCCCTTGTCGTCTACCGTTGCCCGATAGTCGCGGCCGGCCCCTGAAAGCCGTCAATCTTAAATATGACATGTTGACATTTTTAAAAACAAATGTTCATTTTGTGAAAAATAGGTAGTGTTGCTATTGTTACAGCGTCTTGGACGCACGGAACGGGGAGGTAGGCGATGCCGATTTGGCAGTGGCTTGTCGTGTTGTGGCTCTGTTTATGGGCATTGCAATCCGCCGGCGTATGGATGCAGATGAGGACTTACGCCCAACTAACAAACGAACTGATGCGCGAGTTTGCGGATGGCTATATTGGCACCGGAACAAGCCCAAGGCGTTTAGGCCGCGGTTCGGTGGCTATTATTGTTGTTTCTGCAGACATGATGGTCCGGCGCGTTGTTGTGATGAGTGGCATTACGTTTATGGCGCGTTTCAAACCTTTTAATGAACTAGAAAATATGAGCATTTTGACGATGCTGGGAACCGTAAAGGATAGCAAATATCCTTCGAGTTTACGGCCGGCAATGGAAAAGGCTCACGAGCAAATCATGCGAGCGGCGGCGCGGAAAGAAGCCGTTCAATCGAATGATCATGACGGCATACTTGTGCCCCATGCACTAACTTAAATAATTGACGATTAATCAGGGAGGAACAAAATGGTGGTGTTTCAAACCGCAGCGCAATTTCTAAACGATGCATCGATGCATCATATTCCAGTTGTGGCGCAAATGGCGAACGACGCGATGGGACATATCTCCCATGCGGTAACGAATAATTCGGATGCTCATGTCACTCTGATTGCTGATAACATTACAGTCGATCAGTTCAAAGAAAAGCTCAGCAAAGTCACTCAAGAAACACAACTGGGTTGGCTCGCGAATGCCGCAAAATACTTTATCGGCATGTTCCAAAAGGGTGGCGAAGTGTTTGTCGGTTTCGTTACCGGCATCGTACCAACTCTTGTCGTCTTGATGACAGCGTTTTATGCAGTTACCGGCTTGATCGGCGAAGATCGTGTTCACGGTGTGGCACGTGCGGCAGGCCGGACGGCCTTGACGCGGTACACGGTTCTTCCGCTTCTTGCCGTTTTCTTCCTTACCAACCCAATGGCCTATACCTTCGGCTCGTTTTTGGAAGAAAAGCATAAGCCCGCTTTCTATGACGCCGCCGTGTCTTACGTGCATCCACCTTTGGGGCTGTTTCCTCACATCAATCCAGGCGAATATTTCGTTTGGGGAGGCGTGTTGGTTGCATTGCTTGAACTCGAGAAGAAGGGCTCTGTTGCCGCTGGTTTCCACATCCAAGTGGCGCTTTGGTACGCCATTGTTGGTTTGGTCGTGATTTTGCTGAAGGGCATCTTGACCGAGCGTATTACCGATCTCCTGGCTCGCCGCCAGGGCGTCACGCTCTGATTTCGCAAAGGTGATACGTCATGATGAACGAATTTAAAGCAGTAAAGATCTCCAAAGGCCGAGGCGGATGGGGCGGCCCACTCGTTATCCAACCAACGGCCGAACGGAATAAGATCGTCTCGATTACGGGCGGCGGGATCCACCCCGTCGCTCATCGGATCGCCGAATTGACGGGTGGCGAAGCTGTTGACGGCTTTAAAGCCCCGCCGATTGAAAGCGAAATGGCTGTTGTGGTCGTCGATTGTGGCGGCACAGCGCGGTGCGGTGTTTATCCGCGCAAAAACATCCCTACCGTCAATCTTACCCCCGTTGGACAGGTTGGACCTCTCGCCCAGTTTATACGCGAAGAGATCTATGTCTCGGGCGTTACCGTTGGAGAAATCGAAATGTCAGATGGTTCTGCTGCCCCTATCTCAACCCAAGCCGCTCCAAAAATGTCGCCAAATCATGCAAGCACTAGCGCTTCGTCGGGCAACGAAGGTGGTTTAATTGATTTTATTACCGGCATTGGTCGTGTTATGGGCCGTGTCGTTGGTATCTTCTTCAATGCTGGCCGCCGCTCGATCGACCAACTCGTTCGCAACGTTTTGCCCTTTATGGCCTTCGTCACGATGTTGATTGGTCTGATTCTGTATACCGGTATTGGCGATCTTCTCGCCCATCCAATGGGACCGTTGGCCAATAACATTTTCGGTCTTTTGGTTATCTCGGCAATCTGCGGATTGCCCTTCCTGTCCCCAATTTTGGGACCAGGTGCGGTTATTGCCCAGGTGATCGGCGTAGCGATTATCGGTCCGCAGATTGCTAACGGTACAATTGCTCCTGCAATGGCCCTGCCAGCGCTGTTTGCCTATAACACCCAAGTAGGTTGCGATTTCGTGCCCGTTGGTTTGGCGCTTGGCGAAGCCCAACCAAAGACGATTGAGATCGGCGTTCCTGCCGTTCTCATCAGCCGCCAAATCATGGGCCCGGTCTCCGTGCTCATCGCTTGGGTCGTGAGCTTGATCGTGTTCTGATGCCATTAGTGTGGCCGGATTTTTAAAAAATCCGGCCACATGTTTTTCCCAAGTAGATCTAGTCCTTTTGAGATATCGGTTAAATCATGATCTTTAAGACGGTTATCACTGATATTGGTCCCGATGTCGCCGAACTAGTTCACGATGGCGTGCTCATTCTCTTCGCAGAAGGGGCTCCGCCCGAACTGGCCGAGGTGTCCGTCCTTCACGCCATCCACACGATATCTTCCGATCGCGAGCCGGTTGCAGGAGACGCGATTGTTATAGGGTCGTCATCTGTTGCAATAACCGCTGTGGGTCCGTTGGCTTGGCAAAAAGTCCGCGATATGGGCCACGTCGTCATTACATTTAGTGGCGCTTCGATTGCCGAACGACCCGGTGAAATTTGTGCATCACCTGTCGATGGTGCCACCCTTATGGCAGCTCTGAAGGTTGGCGCGATCATTCAAATTGGTTGAATGTTAGACACAAATCGAATTTTTATCTGTTAGAGAAGGCGCGACCAATGGAGCGTTCTATTCTTGTGCGGGTCCGGGATGGATTGCATGCAAGACCGGCAACTCGTTTTGTCAAGCTGGCCAAGTCATTCTCCAGCGACGTCGAAATCACAGTTGGCGATAAATCGGCTAACGCGAAAAGTTCGGTGCGGCTTATGCTGCTATCGATCAAGGAAAACGATACCGTTACCTTAAAGATCGATGGTACGGATGCAGAAGAGGCCTTGTGTTCGCTGGCTGCCTATCTCGGAAATCCTGAAGCTGGCCTCGAAGAAGACGAGCAAAGCATCTCTTTGCAAACACATGTTCCGACAATTGGTACCGCTAGACTCGATGAACATAAGGGAATACCGGCCAGCAACGGCGTAGCGATCGGGCCCGCCTTTGTTTTTTTCAAGGAAAAGCTAACCATCGAGCGTCGCCAACTGAAGTCATCCGAAATCGACGGCGAAATCAGGCGATATCGGAATGCGGTTGCGAGCGTTCAGCGCGCCTTTCACGATAAGTATAGCGCGCAAAATGGAACCCCGTCTGATCACGGCATCATCGAAGCACTGGCGGAGACTGTGGACGACGATTTACTCCGTTCAGAAATAACAACCTCAATCGAGGGAGGGTCCGACGCCGTATCGGCTACCTTTGATGCCTCAGAACGTATTTCAGCAGAATTTGCCGCACTTGAAGACCCCTATTTGCAAGCACGATCTGAAGACATTAGAGCCATAGGAAGGCAGCTTTGCCTTGCCCTTCAAGGCAAAACCGATCCAGATCTGCATGAAATTCCTCAAGGCGCCATCGTCGTAGCCAGTGATCTCAGCGCACTTGATATCGCGTCCGCTCCGCTTACGCGGATGGCTGGAATTATTTGTGAGCAAGGTGCAGCAACGTCACACATAGCTATTATTGCGCGTACCCATTCCATACCCGCTGTTTTGGGAGTGGGAGCATCCATTAACCAACTAACTCAAGCTAAATATATCGCGTTGGATGGTGGAAGTGGCGTTATCCATATTGATCCGGATGAAAAAATTCGTGTTGAATTTTCACATCAAATTGAAGCTGCACGAGAAGAAAGAGATCGCCTTCAAGCGTTTAAGTCAGCTGTACCGCTTCGAAAAGACGGGGTTGTGATTGAGGTGGCAGCGAATTTAGGTGCATTGAACGAGATTGAAACGGCTCTAGCCGCAGGCGCGATGGGTGTTGGGCTGTTTCGAACCGAACTTCTTTTCATGCAGCATAAGTCGTTACCGGATGAGGAGACGCAGTTTCAGGCCTATTCAAAACTGGCACAATCCTTCGCTCCGCATTCGGTGATTATTCGAACGCTCGATATCGGTGGGGACAAGCCCGTCAACGGGATCGCATTTCCGCATGAGGAAAATCCTTTTCTCGGTTGGCGTGGCATTCGTATGTGTCTCGACAGACCTGACATTTTTAGAGTGCAACTTCGTGCACTGCTTCGCGCCGCTGTTTCGGGCACGATTAAGGTCATGATCCCGATGGTCTCGGACTTAAGCGAGATACTGGAAACAAAAGTGTTGATTGCACAATGCGCCGATGAACTTCATGCGGAGGGGATACCGCATGCTGAGTTCGCATTAGGGATCATGATTGAGACCCCAGCCGCGGTGATGATGGCAAATGAGTTTGCCAAGCATGTGACGTTTTTTTCCATCGGAACCAATGATTTAACACAATATATTATGGCGGCAGATCGGCTCAATACGTCCTTGGCGCGGCTTTGCGACGTTACTAAACCGGCTGTAATGCGGGCAATTGAAGTCTGCACCAAGGCAGGCGTCGAAGCAGGCATCATGGTGGGAATGTGTGGAGAAGCTGCCGCGCGCACGGATCTCATTTCAACCTTTGTTGACATGGGGATTACCGAGTTCAGCATGGTGCCAAGCGCAATTTTATCGGCCAAGAAAACATTACTCGGATTGTAAATCACATTCACAACTGACCCGCATGGGTTGCGTCGACTGCATATCTGATCGCTCATTATTGATTGGTCTTTTGAGCTTTGGCATTTTTTGACTTGGTTTCGGAAATTATTCTCAAAAGAAAACGCTCAAACTATTTTTCACGTCTATTTTAGTGATTGACAATCCGAACTTGGATAGAGCAACGTAGTCGCTAATTGCATGAGAATAAAAACAAAACCTCATGCAGTGGGGAGCGGAAAAGTTTTCGTGTCGATTATCCGCGTCGCACGGAGCCATAAAGAAGCGGTTTTAGGTAGAGGAAACACGATCATGTCAAAAGCTAAATTTATACTGCCGCTTGCGGCGGGTGCGGCGCTCTTGTTCGCAACGTCTGCCTTTGCAGGCCCGAAGATTGTTTCTGGCCCAGGCGCCGAACCAGCTTGCTTCAAGCCTTGGACGTCGGAGACTAAATATTTTCAATGGGAAAAGAAGCCAGGTCCATACCGGATCGCTATCGTCAACGGCTTCGTTGGCAATACATGGCGCATTCAGATGATCAAAACGGCCAAGGCGTTCGCTGAACAAGCTGGCGTTAAAGGCGACATCAAAGAATTGAAGGTCATCTCAACAGGTACGGACGTGGCCGCCCAACTTGGCGCCATGGAAGATTTCATCAACCAAGGCTATGACGCGATCGTAACCATCGCTGTTTCGCCTGAAGGCTTCGACCGGGTGATCAAACTCGCCGACAAGAACAATGTCGTTGTTGTCCCGTTCGACAACGTGCTTGATACCGACAAGGTCATGATGGTCAACGAAAACCAGACCGATCTTGGCCGTATTCCTGCAGAATTCTTGATGAAAGAAATCGGCAAGAAGGAAGGCAAGATCCTCGAAGTGCGTGGCTTGCCAGGCAATTCGGTTGACCGCGATCGTCACGTTGGATTCCGGAAAGTCATGGAAGCCGATGGCAACAAGTTCCAGATCGTCGAAGTTGTGGGCAACTGGGATGACGGCACTGCTCAAAAGGTTACCGCCGACGCGATTGCCGTTCATGGCAAGTTTGACGGTATCTTCGTCCAAGGCGGTTCAACCGGCGTTGTTCGCGCTATGATGGATGCGAAACACCCCTATGTGCCTGTCGCTGGCGAGTCTGAGAACGGCTTCCGTAAGCTGATCGTTGAGCATCAAAAGGACGGTCTCAAGGGTCTGTCGCTCGGCCAGTCCCCAGGTCTTGTTGCTATCTCGATGAAGGCGGCGATCTCGGCGCTTAAGGGTAACCCAATGCCACAGCTGATCTCGATCCCGATCCCAGGTGGCGATTATACAACCCTGAAGGACGGCGTGAACTATTGGTCGAACTTGACTGATAACTTCTTCACGACAAACGAGTTCGGCCCTTGCGGCGTGAACATCTCCGCGCCAGAAATTATGGCGAAAGACGAAAAGAACTCGAACTAATCGAGTAAATCTTGGCCCGGGTCGCTCAATTCGAGCGGCCCGGTTTTTTTGCCCGCATTTTTAAACAGGCATTTTGTGATGATACAATCCACTACCGGTGCCTTTCTATCGTTATCCGGAATCTCCAAGCGTTACGGGGGCGTTCATGCCCTGAATTCCGTTGATTTCGAATGTGAACGGGGCAAAGTCCATGCAGTTCTTGGCGAGAATGGTGCTGGTAAATCAACCCTAATTAAAATTATCTCCGGCGTTGTGAAAACCGATCAGGGCACAATGGTGCTTGATGGCCAGACGGTAAATTTCCAGTCACCATCGGCTGCCAATGCCGCGGGCATCGTTTGTATTTTCCAAGAATTATCGTTGATGCCGGATCTTACGGTCTCCGATAATATTTCAATTGCCTCCCCACCACGCAAATTTGGCCTTATTGATTCAAAGGCCCAACGGTTGAGGGCAGAAGAACTTCTCGCGTCTATCGGGTGCGAAGACGTCAACCCGATGTTGAGAATTCGTGATTTACCGCTCTCGCGGCGACAGATGGTAGAAATTGCGAAAGCATTGGGTAAAAATCCAAAAATCCTTATTCTCGACGAGGCTACTTCGGCATTGACCAGCACCGATGTGGAGAAAGTCTACGCGATGCTTGCCCGATTGAAAGCGGAAGGTGTCGCCATCTTATACATCTCCCATCGGATGCACGAGATCGAGGCGTTGGCCGATCATGCATCGGTGTTTCGCAATGGCCGTCATATTGAAACCTTTGCGAAAGGTGCGCGAAATAACGAAGAAATCGTTCAACTTATGATTGGTCGTGAAATTTCCGCCCATTTCCCGCCAAAACCTGCCTTCAAACGGCCAAGGCCTTTACTCGAAATCGAAAATCTATCCTGGGAAAATCGGCTAGATCGGGTTTCGTTATCCGTCGGACGCGGGGAAATCGTCGGCCTTGGAGGACTGGACGGACAAGGGCAGAAAGAATTGCTGCTTTCTTTATTTGGCGTTTTAAAGCGCGTTGAAGGTACCGTTAAACTTGATGGCGTAAAGCAAGAATTAACCTCGCCGGGCGTCGCAAAAAATGCTGGCGGCGGAATTGCCTTGGTGCCTGAAGACCGGAAGACAGAAGGCCTCATGCTGCCGATGTCGATTGCGGAAAATCTTGTTCTTGCATCGCTCGACGAGTTAAGTTCGGCTTCGATTGTTGATGAAGCAAAAGTATCTTCGGCGGTGGCCGATGCTATTCAGAGGCTCAAAATCAAAATTGGTAGCCCTGATGATGCCGTCTCGACGCTTTCGGGTGGTAACCAGCAAAAGGTGGTTATCGCGAAATGGTTGATGACCAAGCCTGATGTTATTTTACTCAATGATCCGACGCGCGGCATCGATGTTGGCACGAAACAGGAAATTTACCGACTTCTGCGCGAGTTAGCCGATGAAGGTGCGGCAATCCTATTTTATTCGACAGATTATGACGAGTTAATAGGCTCCTGCGACCGTGTCGCTATTATGTATGACGGGCGGATTATTTCCGAACTTGAAGGCGATGCCATTAACGAAAAAAATATTATTTCGGCATCGCTTAATATTTCGGAACAGAAAGCCAATGGAGACACACATGTCGGCCACTAAATCCTCCGACTTCGGGATCCGCCTTCGGCAGAATATGGGGTTTTCTATAGCCGTGGTTCTGTTTTCTATTGTTTATTTTCTTTATCAATTGGCCCATCCTAAAGGATTTTCATCCCAGGTACTGGTTCAGAATTCGAACGAGGTGTTCTCGCTCGCCATGCTCGCCATGGCGCAAACCGTTCCGGTGCTTATGGGCGGCCTCGATCTTTCGGTCGGCGCTGTTATGACGCTGGTTGATTGTCTAGCCAGTCACCTGTTGGAAGGTTCCGGTTGGACTGTTTTCGGTGGGATTATCATATGCCTTTTGGCCGGTGCCGCAGCCGGATTTGTGAACGGGTGTGTCGTTGTCTATGGTCGTATTCAGCCTATTATCGCGACACTTGCGACAGGTGCCATCTATATGGGACTTGCGCTCTTCTTGCGTCCGATCCCCGGTGGGAAAATCAATGAAGACATCAATTGGGCCATGACCAATTCACTGGGCGACTTTGCAGAGACGGTTGGCATTTTTGATGACGGCAAGGCTCCGTGGTTCCAAGTTTTCGCCGGCGTTCCAACGTCGCTCGTCTTCCTCGTTCTCGTTGCGAGTATCATTTGGGTTCCGTTTCGCCGGTCGGTTACGGGGCGTACGGTCTATGCGATTGGATCCGCTGAAGGCGCGGCGTTTATGTCCGGCTTGAATATCGAGCGTGGAAAACTAGCTGCCTTTACCTTGGCAGGTATTTTTGCAGGTATAGGCGGTATTTTTATGGCGATCCAAACGTCATCGGGCAACGCGGATATTCCGATGGCTGGGGCCTATACCTTAAGCTCTATCGCGTCGGTCGTCATTGGCGGGACTTCGCTTCTCGGCGGAACCGGTGGAGCCATTGGCTCCATTTTTGGCACCCTTATACTGAAGGTTATCTCCTTCAACTTTCGAATTTTTGATATTGCTCCGCTGCTTCAACCCCTTTTTGAAGGGCTTGTGCTGTTGGGCGCTGTTAGCCTTGGCGCACTCAGCATCCTGCGCGTGAAAAACCAATTGGAGTTATTCCGTTGACCGATTTGGCTCACTTTTCACCTCTCTCGCGCCTATCCCGGGACGATAAGCCTATAGCGATAGCGGCGATGTTTATTGTCGTGATCCTGGTAGCAGGCACGGCTTACACATTGGCACGCTATGGTAACGCGCCACTCTTGACCCCTGCCTATCTTATTCAACAACTCCAGATTGGTTCGTTTCTCGGAATTATTGCCGCCGGCATGATGTTGGTGATTCTGATTTCACAAATCGACCTTTCAGTGCCTTGGACCTTAGCAGCGGGTGCCATGACGGCTACCGCTGTTGGTGGCGAATGGGCTTTGCCTGCTGCATTAGGCGTAGGATTATTTGTTGGCTTGCTGAACGGATTTGGTGTCGCTTATTTACGCATTCCGTCTATGATTTTTACGCTGGGCGTCAACGCCGTTATGCGTGGTCTGATGGTGGCACAAACGGGCGGCTTCGCACCGCAAACGGCAGCAACCGATCTGATGCGCTATATTGCCGCCGAGCGAACATTTGGAATTCCTCACGCCATTTTCGTTTGGCTCGCCATCTCGATTGCAATGGTGGTCTTGCTGAGGAAAACTACCTTCGGGCGATCGATTTATGCCATAGGCAACAAGGAAGCCGCGGCCTATCTTTCCGGCGTTGCAACCCGACGAGTAACGATTTTAGCTTTTGTCATTTGTTCGGTCACGGCTAGTCTCTCCGGCGTTTTGCTGGCTGGTTACGCGACCAAGGCCTATCAGGGCATGGGTGATGCCTATGTGCTCCCGGCTATTGCAGCTGTCGTTATCGGCGGGACGAATATTCTGGGGGGTCGTGGCCGTTATCTTGGCACCGTTGTGGGCGTGATTTTGATTGTCTTGCTGAATAGCGTGCTCTCGATCATGGAAATGCCCGAGGCGGGACGCCAAATCATTTATGGGTTGGTGATCATTTCGATGTTGCTGGTCTATGGACGCGGCGAAAAAATAGCTTCCTGATGGTTCAACGTGAGTATGACTTTGTGTGCTCATCGGCGTGACAGACGCGCCTCATCGACGTATGAAGTAAGATTACAGGCTCGCACCGGCCTTATTCGACATCGTCGTTAGGAAGTTATGATGTATTCTATGTTTGCCCGTCTCGTCGCCTTTATCGGCGATATTGTTGTATTTATTCGCCATAAAAATGATCAAATTTCTGTTCAGGCCTTAGGAAATACGCCATCGATTCCTTCAGCCAAACCACAGGGCATTCCGACACTTAAGATGCCGACAGCGCGAGGTTGGGTTAAGGGACAAACACCAGAGGCAGCACCGGGCTTGGTGGTCAACGCTTTTGCAAGCAACTTGAAACATCCGAGATGGATCCAGGTCATGCCTAACGGCGATGTACTAGTAGCCGAGGCGCTGAGTGTTGCCGGACCGCCCAATAGTCTTTTTGACCTCGCGATGATCAGTACGATGAAACGCGCGGCAGCTTTGGGCGATAGTCCGAATCGCATCACTTTGCTACGCGATACCGACGGCGATGGCGTAGCAGAAAGCCAAACGACTTTTATGGAGAACCTAAACCAGCCTTTCGGTATGGCTGTCCTTGGCGATCAATTTTACGTTGGCAATACAGATGCATTGGTCGTTTTTCCCTACAGCAACGATACAGTCAGGATTGATGGGCCCGGGCGTAAGCTGGCAACGTTCAAGCCCGGTGGGCATTGGACCCGTAGCCTGCTTCCGAGCGTTGATGGCAAGAGAATTTACATCGGCGTCGGTTCACTTTCCAATATTGGTGATTACGGGGCGGAGGCTGAGGAAGGACGAGCGGCGATTTACGAATTTACCGTTGCATCTGAGCAAATCAGGATTTTTGCTTCGGGCTTACGCAACCCGGTCGGTATGGCTTGGGAACCGGAAACGGGAGATTTATGGACGGTCGTCAATGAACGAGACGGCTTGGGTGATGAAACGCCGCCGGATTATCTGACGTCTGTGCACGATGGTGGATTTTACGGCTGGCCTTTTTGTTATTGGGGAAAGACAGTAGACGACCGCGTTCCCCAAGACGAAGCCATGGTTGCAAAAGCCATTCGACCCGATTACGCGCTGGGCGGTCACACCGCTTCACTGGGTCTATGCTGGATGCCAGAGGGAACGCTTCCAGGCTTTCCCGATGGGATGGTGATAGGGCAACATGGCTCTTGGAATCGCAGCAAACTGAGTGGTTATCGGGTCGTATTTATTCCCTTTACAAATGGCAAACCATCTGGCGCTCCGCGCGATATTTTGACCGGATTTTTAGCACCCGACGAAAAGGTATCCTATGGTCGCCCCGTCGGTGTGACACTTGGTCATGACAAAAAGTCACTGCTGGTTGCTGATGATGTGGGCGATGTCGTTTGGCGCGTGACGGCGGCTTCATGAGGCAGAAGATCAAAAATTTTTGCAAAAACGGCCTTTATTACGGTCTAAATTTATTGCGAAGTTAAGGGATGAGAACCCTCAAAGATTGATTTTTTTAAACTGAAATAGTCCATCGGTAGCGGCCAAATTATTTTGGTGACATCGATTTGAAAACTGGTATCTTTTCTTTGGTCTCATGGGTTTTTGTAAAATCAATGGAATGGGACGTTATTGGAGGAGCGTAAAATGGCTTGGACAACACCTTTGGTTTCTGAAGTTTGCGTCGGCATGGAAGTGACGAGCTATTCTTCGGCAGAGATTTGATTCTGAATCATCCAACCAGGTTGCCGTGAAGCATTTATCATGAGTGGCCTGACTGTTGCGATTTTAGGATCGGCGGCCGGCGGCGGCGTTCCCCAGTGGAATTGCCGTTGTCCGGTTTGCTCATTGTTTTGGACGGGCGACCCCCGGGTCGAGGCTAGAACACAATCGTCGATAGCAATATCGGCAGATGACGAGCATTGGCTTTTGATCAATGCTTCCCCCGACCTTCGTCAACAAATTATATCGACCCCCACCCTTCAACCTAAGACGGGGGCGAGGCACAGTCCGATTGCGGCCGTTGCCCTTACCAATGCCGATATTGATCACATTGCTGGTCTTTTGGTGTTGAGAGAGCGTCACCCCTTTACAGTTTATGCGACTGGGCAAACCCAAGACATTTTGAAGAATAATTCGGTTTTCAACGTCCTAGCGGATGACGTGGTTCTGCGTGCATCCATGGTGATGGACGAAATGCATGATACCGGCTTCGGATTAAAGGTAAGGCCATTCGCGGTGCCGGGCAAAGTCGCGCTATTTATGGAACAAGCTGACAATGTGCGAATCGGCGATGTTACCGAAACAACGATTGGCCTTGAGGTAACAACGACCGATAAACGGCTGGTTTATATCCCAGGGTGCGCCGCAATTACCGATGACGTGCGCCTCAAGGCAGCAAATGCAGATTTACTGCTCTATGACGGAACAACCTATACCGATGACGAGATGCCCAAACTCGGCCTCTCGGCAAAAACGGCGCGTCGAATGGGACATACACCAATTACCGGACCGAACGGTTCGTTGAACGCGTTCGATGCCCTTTCCATTCGCCAAAAAGCCTATATTCATATCAATAATACCAATCCGATCTTGATCGATGGCTCCGATGAGCGCTTGGCTGTTGAAGCCTCAGGTTGGGTTGTAACCCGCGACGGGATGATGTTTTCGCTATGACACAACTGATGACACCGGAGGAATTTGAATCGGCACTCCGCCAGATTGGAGCTACGCGCTATCATAGCCTTCATCCTTTTCACAAAATGTTGCACGGTGGGCAATGCACCATCACTCAGGTGAAAGCATGGGCATTGAACCGCTATTACTATCAAAGTTCGATCCCCATCAAAGATGCGGTTGTTCTCTCCCGCTTTAGGGATCGTAATATTCGGCTCGAATGGCGACACCGCATCGAAGACCATGACGGACAAACAGGCACCGAAGGTGGAATTGAGCGCTGGTTGAAACTTACCGATGGATTAGGGTTTGATAGAGCCTATGTTGAATCCTGCGCGGGCATTTTACCGGCAACCCGGTTTGCCGTGGATGCCTATGTTCATTTTGTCGGCGAAAAATCTCCTCTTGAAGCCATCGCATCATCGCTCACAGAGCTCTTTGCCCCCGGACTTCATGAAAAGCGCATCTCAGGGATGTTGGAGCATTACGATTTTATCAACCCGGCCGTTATGACTTATTTCCAGCGGCGCTTGGAACAGGCGCCACGCGACGCCAATTTTGCTTTAGGATATGTGAAAGAGCACGCGTTGACGCCGAAAGAACAAAAAGCAGTTATGGGCGCGCTCACCTTCAAATGTGACGTGCTGTGGGCTCAACTCGATGCGCTCTATTCCGCCTATGTCGAGCCTGGGCGTATTCCACCAGGTGCATGGACGCCAGGCTCATGACGGACGAAGTTCAAACCGCACTTCCAAGTGTACCCAAATTTCCGCGCGGCGTGCGCCTGAAACACGATGAGGCGCGGCAGGAATGGGTTTTATTGGCGCCGGAAAGGCTCATTAAATGCGATCCAATCGCCGCTGCGGTTTTGCAATTGTGCGATGGACAACGGACGATGTTGGAAATCGTTGACATTTTAGCAGAGCAATACAAAGCCGATAAACTGCTGATTTCTCGTGATGTTTTTGTGTTATTGAAGGGGCTGGCCGACAAGAAAATGGTGCAGATGTGAATAGCCCCTTGCCGTCAACTCGTTCGATTGGATTACCGATTGGCCTGCTTGCCGAATTAACACACCGTTGCCCGTTGGCATGTCCCTACTGCTCCAATCCAGTCGCACTCGAAGGCCGGGACACAGAACTATCAACCGATGATTGGAAGCGGGTATTCTCGGAAGCAGCAAAACTTGGCATACTGCAAGTGCATCTCTCGGGTGGCGAACCTGCTGCCCGCCGTGACCTTGTCGATTTAGTCGCTCACTGCGCGTCCGTTGGTCTTTATACCAATTTGATCACATCCGGCATCGGCGTGACGGAAGAACTAATCCATCAGCTTTTCGATGCTGGATTGGACCATATCCAGCTTTCTATTCAAGATGCAGACGCTGACTCGGCGGATAAAATCGCCGGCTATAAGGGCGCGTTCAAAAAAAAGCAGCTCGTCGCAGGATGGATCAAAGCGAACGGGTTTCCCCTTACCGTCAACGCTGTAATGCACCGCGTCAATATAACCCGGTCGGCTGCGATGGTTGAATTGGCGATGTTATTGGGCGCAAGCCGGGTCGAGATCGCCCATACACAATATTATGGTTGGGCGCTGCCTAACCGGTCAGCATTGATGCCGTCTCGCGCCGCCACGGAGAAGGCTGTGGCTGACGTCGATGCCTTAAGAAAGCGCCACGCGGGAGCCATTGTTATTGACCTTGTAATCCCCGATTATCATGCAACCTATCCAAAAGCATGTATGGGTGGATGGGCTAAACAATTTATCAATGTAACACCATCGGGTAAGGTTTTACCGTGTCATGCGTCAGAGACAATTCCCGATCTGGAGTTCTGGAACGTTAAAGTCCACAATCTGAGTGACATTTGGCATAGATCGCCTGCTTTCAATGCTTATCGAGGAACCGCTTGGATGGCCGAACCTTGCCGCTCTTGCGATCGTCGCGACGTAGACTTTGGTGGATGCCGGTGCCAAGCCTTTGCACTTACGGGTGATGCATCCGCCACCGACCCAGCCTGCTTCAAATCGCCACACCATGTTCTGATGAAGGATATAGCGGCCGCCGAATCTTCCGATGGAGCGGATACGTATATCTACCGTCGATAGTAAGAATTTCCCGA
>Ga0114964_10000750_pt1 | contig 24219 bp, 20 predicted proteins | sample C_131016_MF_Meta_FD_92638 | JGI IMG/M metagenome (GOLD analysis project Ga0114964, IMG submission 92638) | Freshwater microbial communities from Lake Croche, Canada to study carbon cycling - C_131016_MF_MetaG | ecosystem: Environmental > Aquatic > Freshwater > Lake | place: Lake Croche, Canada...
CCGTTCCACTCCACTCCACTCCACTCCACTCCACTCCACTCCACTCCACTCCACTCCACTCCACTCCACTCCACTCCACTCCACTCCACTCCACTACACTCCACTCCACTCCACTACAAAATCTCTATATCTTCTAACAACGGCGGTGCGTTGATGTTCTGTGATTCATTCAATGAATGTATATCCAAAGTATCTAATTGAATATCTGCGCCAATTTTGATTCGTCCACTATCGTCGTCGTCTCCGTCTGCGTCATCTACGTCCGCATCTACATCTCTCGCATATTCGTTTCGTCTCTCGCTAGAGTCCGTTTCAAATGTGCGAACCTGATTTGACCCAAATGAAACACCTCCACTTCCATTTCCAGTGGTGTTATTGTTGTTATTATTTGAATCAAAACTGTCGGTATTCGTTGGATTACTTCCATTTAATTCGCCAACAAAATCAAGCTGATCCGAAGAAGTAATACTAGATTCACCGCTTTCTCCATCACCTCCACCGTGACCTCCACTGTCACCATCACCATCACCTCCATCAACTCGGTCCCTATGACGACGCCGTCTAGTGGATGAATGAAGATGCGACCGACGACGCGCCGAGAGATTCGCGTCAGCTTCGGATATAATTGGCTCTTGTTGAATGACCTCTTCATTCTCTGTCACTTCCATAACATCCTCAATCGTTTCTTCTAAATACATCTTAATAAGTTCCTCTACGGGGATATTATCGCGAATCGTATTATAAATACATTCCTTGACTATAACTTCAAACTCACGATTATTCCGTTGAACGTGAAGAGGATGATTTCCCTTCTCGAAAATGTATACATTAGAGTACAATTTTCTAGCGCTATTCACGTATACCTTATGAACGAAATCAGACAATTCCGGAATTTTGATATCAACCTTTTTCTGTTTGGTTCCAACACGCATAACTGTCATACACTTCAAATGAATAATGTGTACACAAGTTATTAAATCTTCTAAATATCCACACGTGCTTCGTTCCTTAATTCGTGTAGTCTCTTCCTTAATTATATTTGGATTCCATTTTGGAACTCGCGAGAGAAGGTTCTGAAATGTCATTAGGTATTTATCATTCTCTTTGTTCCCAACACATAATTTCAGCGCCTCATCAAAAATAGATTTGAAACCTTCTTGAATCAGTGGGCATAAAATGTTAACCAACCGCGTTGCCCATTCATTTTTAGATTCATATAATGACGTAACCGAATAATCGTCCATAACTAACTCGGATTTACATAAATGATATATTTTCTAAACTCCGATTACAACGAAATACTACGAAATTAAGTATATACAACAAAAGTAATTTCTCGTTTCTAAATTCCTTACGAACCTTATCAAACATAATAAGCATCTCATATTTTTTAATCTCATCCATTGGACTGTTTCGAATGAATTCGATTACATCTAATCCACAATATCCCTGTTCATATAATACAACAGATAGGTCAACAATTCGTTTATACTCTTCTATCGTTGGCTTCGTATACGGGATCAGTCCAGAAGAATGGATTTGTATCATATCTCCGAGAGATTTATATTTTAACTTCTCTATTTTACTAGTATCACAAACCATATTTGCGAGATGCGAATGTAGATTCACTGGGACACCACCTATCACTGGCTGTGGAACATATATATCGCAAAACCGCGAGAGAATGGGTTTCAAAAGACTGTCCTTGTTTTCGACGATAATAAAAAACCGTGTTGAATAACTGAATAATTCGATACATCGGCGCAGTGCGGATTGGGCATCAATCGTCAATTTATCGGCGTTTGTAAGAATAACCGATTTGAATATAGCACCTTCTTTCAGGTCAATGTTCGTCTTCGCGAAAAACTTCAACTCTTCGCGAATAAATCGGATACCCTTTCCGTGTGCGCAATTTGCGCGCATAACATACGTTTTTATTGCGGTTTTATCACCACCGTATACAGAACTAATAAATCTATTCAATATAAATGTTTTTCCTGAACCGTGTGGTCCATAAAATATAATATTCGGTATTTTTCGGTTCTTTATAAATACTTCTAACTTTTTATGTATATCTTCGTGTATAAACGATAAATCTGGTCCGGCAGCGACGGCGGAGGTGGCTGCTGTGAAACTTGATGTCATTATTATTATTTCGTATATTATAGTAATTCTTGATAATAATGACAATTGTTTGTTTAATTCGTATTCTAGTGGACTACTTTACAGATTAATACTTTGTTCGTAAGGTGTTACAGTGGACATTTGTCCAGGCATATTGCTCTTGCCGTCACTTGCTTCACCATTAGTGTAATAATAGTTAGTCGTATAATAATAATTTGTCGGTTTTGACGCTGCGTAAAATGGCGACTCTTCATCATATCCTTGTCCGTTATACTTTCCAAGGTAAGCCGTCGCTGCTGGGGACCCGTCCTCATAATAATACGCATTATGTTTATCAGTGGTTTGGTTCGATGTAGGATCATTTGGATCAATCCAGCTTCCAATACCACGAATAATATTGCCAGCAGCATCTCGGATTGACCCGAACAGGCCCGGATGTTGCTTCTGCTGTGCGCCACCCGGTTGTTGTCTCTGGCCATACCCCTTAAAATTCCGTGTTATTCCGCGTTTATAAATATCATCATCAGCCAATGCGCTGCTACTAGAAGCACTTGCTATCTCATCATAACTCGAACGAGTCGATGTTCCAAGCAAATTCTTCTCTATTTGGGTTCCGTCTGGCAAATACGTCGCCCATTGGGTGACTTTCAAACAATCAGCATCAATGCGGCACGCATCTGACCCAGATTGACCAGGGTTATTACACTTCCACGGGCACTTCTTCATCAATAATATATTATTTCCATCTGCGGTCTTCACAAGGTTGCCACTTGAATCCATCCTGAATATATTCTGACAGTTACCCTCATTTGTGGAAAGCGTGGATGGCTCGATACATTTACGGATATATCCGTCATCACCGTAACGCCAGTTTGCGCCGTCATACCAAGAGTCGGGATGACTCGCGATGAGCCGGTTTCGTATCGCGACGGCTTTGTCATATGCGTCCTGGGCGTCATTCTTCGTGGTCTGTGATGTTGCTGACCGCAGTTTCTGATACGCGGCTTCATAATTCTTCTGGGCTGTAACCGCATTTTTCATTTGATCCTTGACGTATGAAATCAAAACCGAAGACGCAGCGGATGTAACGTAAGTGGTACCGTCAGTGGCCGTTCCCGATGAAGATGGTGTTCCGGATGATGCGGCCGCATTGGCAGCTTTCGGTATAGCCGCAAGAGTAAATTCGCCCGCATCGAGAACATTTCCATCAGAAGTAAAATTAAATACGGTTTCGGCTGCTTTAAATGTGCGTATTTTAGCATTAGTAGTGGATGTCGCATCTGCTGGGGTTTGAATACCGGATATTGTTAATTTCAGGGTTGCGTTGGCCGCGATTAAGATACCACTTCCGCCCTGACCGATTTTAAAATAGATCGAATTCTGCCCTCCGCCGTATGGATTTGGGGTGGCCGTTGAACTCACTGTAAGTGTCTTATTATCCATCGTAGACCACGAACTTGAAGTTAATGTGTTCTCAATGCTTATGCCAAGATTAACCCCCGATATAGGTAATATATATGGAACCTGGATTAAACAATGATCTCCAGCGGATAATCCGTTGGTCAACATCATATTCATCGTAAATGAAGTTGCGCTGTTTGTTACATTTGGAGACAACGCAGACGTTTCAGTAGCGATTTTGCGGCACGACAGAAAATTGGTATCAAACCCAAATGTATTATCGTCGAATATCTTAACTCGTTTTGTAGCATCGGATGCGTGATATAAATTCACAGCGACTAACTTCTGCAAGCCGCTGGTTTCCGCGTTGCTTTCCAAGGTAACCAGTGCTTCCGCAGTCGGAGTTACCGCCGCATTCACCCACTTAACTCCTGACAGTTCTAACGCATATTGTTTATTCGCCGAAATAGCGCTTGCGGTTTGTATAGTATATGTTATCACGCAATTATTAGCATCAGTGGTGGTATCTACAGTAATACCAGTTGTGCCCGATGCCGAATCTAAAATGTTTCCGGATAATGACACTGATGATGCTGCGGTTGTAGAAGTTCCAGAGTAATCCTTCAAGGTTATCGCCAATCCCGTTGGTGCGGTATTTTGTATATAACTCTTTGGGATTGTTATTTTGATTATCTTCGCGGGAGTTACTCCACTCAATCCTTTCAATTCTGCAGTAGTTGTAAATATAAACCGAAATGTAGCCTCTGTATTCTTAACACGAGTACATCTATTCAATAACAATACACCAGCTGACGCAGAGGTCACGGCAGTTGCTGGAGGATTGGTAGTATAACTGTAAACGTCGCCGATATAAGGTGTTGATTGTGTCATTCCTTCAATGATTCCCGTGCCATATCCTTCTGATGGCGCAATCCAGCTACTAAACCCGCCATTTCGGTATGTTCTTGATACCCATATACTCACACATAACACTAAAAACAACAGAAAAAGAACTGTGTGACTATCTTGAAGAAACTCCGGTAATTTCATTTTCTATTTAATTCGATATTATTCTCGGAATGTTACTACTTTATATTGATATAAATTATCTATACAATAATTCATAAAAATAATCTAATATAAGATTTTATGAATAAGTAAGTTTGTGGAGTTAATATGTCTGAAGGCTGTGTGTGTATGGGTTTTGTCTAAATGCGTTCAGAATATCCGGCTGAATTCTCTCGTTAAGTTTGGTTTCATCATAGCTTTGCGGCATCGTCATCTTGCCATAAATATCGATACTTGGAATAGATGATGGCGCATTTGTCGCGACCATACTGCGATGATTCGATCGATCCGCATCAAGTCGATCAATCTGGACATTTGTGTTTGAATTAAACAGCGACATTGACCCGTGATTGGTTGTATTCTTATACGTCTTGTTTACATTATTGCGCTGATTATACGCGGCATTATATAGACCGTTTCCCATACGCACAGCGCTACCACCCGCACCCCCTAAATAATCAGTGCTAGTCGTCGCGCGTTCGGTTTCAATCGGCGTGTTTTGAGAGATTAAATAACCCGCCGCAGCTTGACGTTCTACATTCATATGGTCGTATCCAACGAGACCCACGGTCGTCTCCTTAATGGTGGTGGGTGCGCGGTCAGCCGGATTAAACGTTGCGGTAACAGCGGCCGGGACGGGCATCCTCGCGTTTTCATAGGGACGCCCATTTCCCACCACATTTTCCTTACGTGATGGTTTAAGAACATCAAGCAACGGTGCGACAACCGCCTTAAGTGCGCCGTGAATACCACCCATCTCATTGGGGCGGACAGTTGTACGATTATTATGTGTGAATTTATAGCTCATCCTGCCAAAATCCGCCTCTGTCGCGGTATTTCTCTCCGCAGCATATGGGTTAATAACGGGTTTTCCATCATACATCTGACGACGCGTGTCTTCGAAATTCTTCGGCGCATACATTGCGGCGCCTCCATCCGCCGGAGCCGTCGCACCGAAATACTCGCTTGTAGTCGTCTGACGATTGCTCTCGCGGTCTAATTCAATAGCACGGAGTGTTTCTCCCTTCTCCATACCGGTTGTGGTAAACCAACGATCAGGTGTATTCACAAAGAATGTATCCGGGAGATGTTTCTCCATTCGACCTAAAGTCGCCGTAGTCGGCGCGGTTTGGATGTAGTGTGCGGCGGGTCCCTGGTGCCCTTCGAGAGAATACGTCAATTTAGGATTCGTTTTCACACGCATCTCATCGACACCGCGGTCAATCCATTTCTCGCGCGCGTCCATTCCTGAATTAAATCCGAGCGACCCCTGTGTGCCATATCCCTGATCAAGTCCAGGTCCGACACGTACCTCTTCCCACGGTTTCACATTGGAAATCTTCGTACTAGGAAGAACACGTGACTGGTAGAAATCGTTCTGATTTGGCATTCCATTCGGGAGGTGGAGATTGTCGAGGGGGCGGAATAGGGGCGCCTGTTCGGTCTTCGAGAAATATTGTGAACCAGTACCGACCTTATTATCCAGAACGTTTTCGTTCATATTTGCGCCAGCAGTTACACCCCTTATTTTCGCACCGTAATAAGGTTCCATATTATTATGCTTAAATGATCGAGGGTCGATCTTATCGCCCATTAAAGACGTGAATCCATCTTTTCCATAATTATCGCCAAACTGGGTTCCATATTCTAAATCGTCGTAGTTTTGGGATGGAGCGCCTGTAGCGGCATTAGATGCCGACAATGAGGATGGCTGAATATATTGTTTACTGTCATTGGAAAAATCGCGCCCGCGTTCGGGAATGCCACCGCCGTTGCTTCCACGTAATATGCCTACACCACCCACTCCACCAGCAACACCCGCTGACATTTTATCAAAATCCACATTTTTCGCATAATAACGGTCAGTTGCCGTGTTTGGGTTTGAATAATCATTTACATTCGAACCAGTATTTGGGCGAATAACCGGATAATTTGTTGTAGGGATATTTGTATTGGGTAAGTAGTTTGGGTCTTGTTGACCGAAGTTTTGGTATCCATCTTTCGCCTTTTTGTCTTGATTGGACGCGATATACGCCGCACCGAAAACTAGAGCACCTAATGCGATTCCAGCCATATGAAATACGAATAAGAATAAGAATAAGAATACGAATATGAATATGAATTAAATACACAAATAAAAATTCGTATGTTATGAGTTATATTAAATTTATATTATTAAAATTGTATTATATCTATTTAGATTACTCCTATAAATATAATACGAGTGAAGATTTATTATGGAACGCCTAAAGTGTTCAATAATTCTGAAGAATATACATCATACTATGAAAAGAGTGCGGACGTTCCGCTAAACTGGCGCATATCGCCGATATCCATAATACCGCCACCACCACCGCCGCCGCTCGCACTCGCGTCACCTAATCCGCGTTCAGTCACGCGTCGTCCACCGATCATTCCTCCAAGTTCTGGATTCAAATTTGCGGGGTGAACTGTGAAATACGTATCGTCAGACAATCCTGGGACATCCATCTGTGTTTTAAAATTGTCTTTTTCAATAATGCGTGTACTTAAATTATTATTAAATGGTCTAAATACGTGTTCTTGTGGGTCAAAATGGAGCATTTTCCAATTGTCCTGCTCCATATCACGCAACATCCACGCTGGATGAGTTGCGCGGGATTGTGCTACCGCACTGCCAGCACGTGTAGGGCACGCAATCATTTCGTTGGTCCTCGTTGCTTGTGATGCGCGGATTGCGTGATGAAAATTGTCGGGAGTATCGCGGCTTAATGTGCGAGACAATCCACGCAGTTCCGTCTCGATATCTACCGAGTTTGTCATAATATTACCAGCCCATAATTGCGCGCGAAGATACGGATCTTCCGCATACATCGGTTTATCACCCTGGCCTGGAACATTTAATACATAACGTCCTACATCTGTAGATTGTTGAAGTTGTTTTCTTATTCTGTCTGGGTCATCGCGGAAACGTGTAAACGACATTTATGTGTGTGAGTTGTATTATAAATATAATATGAATGCTATTAATATATGTTATTATATTTTCATTTATTGTAAAACGGCATAAAAACAAACACAGGATATTTTGTAGTATCATATTTCTGTATTCTTATTCACGCTTTTGTGTTCTGAAAATGAAGATTACAGAAATATACGAGAGTCCGCCATTCAAACCATCGTCCGCCGCGAAACCGTCTAAATCATATACGATTTGTTTGAATATGATTGTAAAAAACGAGTCACACATTATTGAAAAAACATTAGAAAATCTGTGTAAATACGTTGACTTTGATGCGTACTATATTTCGGATACAGGTTCAACTGATAATACAATGGACATTATTCGTGCGTTTTTTAATGCGCGGGGTATTCCAGGCACGATAGATGAGGTAGAATGGCGCGATTTTGGGTTCAACCGTACTCTTGCGCTTCAGATGGCGTTTAATCAAACCGATTACTTATTCATATTTGACGCCGACGACTCAATCCACGGTAACTTCGAAATGCCAAAAAATTTAACACACGACGCATACCAATTGAAACTAGGTAATTCGTTTGTCTATTTTCGGACTCTTATCGTGAATAATCGTAAACGATGGCGATTTGTAGGTGTACTTCACGAATATATCGCGTGTGTCGACAAAGAAGATAGTTCCCACGCAATTCACGGTGATTATTATGTTGATTCTGGACGCAGTGGTAGTCGTAATCAAGACCCGCAAAAATACGTTAAAGATGCGACAGTACTTGAGCGCGGATATAACGAAGAAATGGCAGGTGGTGACCGTGCTCTCGCCGAACGATATTCGTTTTATTGCGCACAAAGTTGGATGGATGCTGGACCTGCTCATATTGACAGCGCGATTGAATGGTATTTGCGTGTACTTACCCAGAACAACTGGTCTCAAGAAAAGTATTATAGCGCATTATGTATTGGAAATATGTATCATAAAAAAGGGGACAAATACAATGCTTTCAAATATTATAGTAAAACTATTGAATATGATGAAGGGCGAATTGAAGGTGTTGCTTCAATGATGGAGATTTTGCGCGCAGATGGAAACCACGTCATCGTTAACGCGTTATATGATAAGTTCAAGGGCTATAACAAGTCTCCACAAAATAAGTTATTTCTAGCGACAGATAAATATGATGATGTCATTGAATATAACAATTCCATTTCAGCGTTTTATATTTCAGACAAACGAAGCGGATACGAATGCTGTAAGACAATTATTCACCGTAATATTATGGCGTATCATTTTATGACATCTACATATTCCAACCTCACATTTTACCGCCATTTTTTTGAAGAGGAAACATTCCCCGAATTATTGCGCCTGTTTATGTCGGTAGATCATTTTCTCTCGGTAGTCGCATCTAAATCAGATGATTATAGCGATGACTACATAGAAACGTGGATGCGGCTATTTAATAAGGTCAAGTCGGTGCTAGTTGAACCGGTACGTATTCAAAAAATAGAAGAGGAGTATTTGCCAGGTTCAAGTGCGGAAACTATTCCACCTGAAGACGAATTTTCATTTAAAAAACCGATTATAACCAAATTTCATTTGAACAAGTCAAGTAAATTGTGTCTAGGTCCGGAGATAGATATACGCGACAATGCCATCGTGAAGCGCAATCGCACAGCACACGCGCGCGTTATCATCACATTTACGACGTGTAAACGACTTGATTTGTTCAAGCAAACCGTTAATTCTATTCTGAATATGTGGAATGATGTCAATATGATTGATTATTGGTATTGTGTGGATGATAATTCGAGTGAAAGTGACCGTGATAAAATGCAGAAGGATTATCCGTGGATTGATTTTTATATGAAGTGTGGATCTGAGAAAGGTCACCGAGAGAGTATGAATCTCATTTGGAATAAATTAAAAGAAACACGCCCGAAATACTGGATACATATGGAGGACGATTTTATGTTCCATACACCGGACAGTTATGTAACTAAAGCCATACAGATGATGGTTGATTCGCGGAATGCGGGTTATAATATACGCCAGATTTTATACAATCGTAATTATGGAGAGACGATAAAAGACTATAAGATGCAAGGACACCGGGTTCTGCGCAATATGTCATTTGATGTCGCACTTCATCAGCACAAAAACGGCGAATTTTCATATGGAAATTGTCATTATTGGCCGCATTATAGTTTCCGCCCATCTATTATTGACGTAAATGCGATTTTAATGCTAGGTAATTACGACAGTGCGAACCAGTTTTTCGAGATGGATTATGCGAATCGGTGGCATTCACTCGGATTTCTGTCGGGATTTTATAATAAGATAACAAACCGCCATATCGGGCGTCTTACATCCGAGCGTGACGACAAGTCGAAACCCAATGCGTATGAATTAAATGACGAAAATCAATTTGTCGCCAAAACGGCGGATGCGGCATCGGCATCCGCAGCGTTGGCCGCAGCATCGGCATCCGCAGCGTTGGCCGCAGCATCACCAGCCACAAAATCGACGTTACCAGTAGTATTAGATGTAGCTGCTCCTAAAAAACGTTACTATTCAACGATCCCATTTGACGACGGATTTGGTGCGCAGTTTCAGCGGTTTGTATGGACGTGTATTTATGCGGAAGAATATGAACAATCCGTATTTGTATACAGAAGCCCTAAAAAGATAGCGCATAATTATGATGACGACCCCCAATTTATTCAAAAAATGGAAAATATAATGAATATGAAACAGTATTATATGAATTATGAAGAAGCATTGGCACTTGTGCGCAATGGAAATGACACAAACATCGAGATTTTAACGCCGGATTTTTACGATATATTCAATTACGTTGAGAGAAATATTGACACGTGTATGAAGAGTGACAGTATGGCACGATTGAAATCCCGATTCTGGGAGAATAAGAATCGATCGATTGTATACACCGGATATTCAAAATATGGTGACTATACACTTCATATGGCCGTCCACATTCGTCGCCCGAATTGCGATGATACACGTCCAAATAGTGGCGATGAATATACAGATAAGTATTATATTAACTCGATTATTATGATCCGCGAGAAGTACGCGAAATCAAGGCCAAATGACCGGATTATGATACATATATATTCCCAGGGCGCAGTGGAAAAATTTGCGAGTTTTATGGCAAATGATGTTATTGGAAAAGACATTGTTCTTCATCTTAACGACACGAATGAACAGTCTTATCTTGGTATGGCCGCAGCCGATATTTTAATTACATCTGCGAGTTCATTTAGTTATTGCGCTGCCTTCTTTTCGGATGGTGATATTTATTATACTGACTTTTGGCATAAACCGTGTAGTTGGTGGAACCTTCTTGAAAAGATATAGGTAATATTCTCTGGTATATAATCTAATCGTATTATAGTTAGCGAGCGAGCGAGAGATTGAAACGTAGAATGGACGACAGCGGTGACACTATGTATGGCGACTCTGATTTTCTGGCCGATGATGACAAGTCTTATCGATACTTTCGAGAGAATGAAAAAGCGTCAAAAAAAGAAATTGTAAAACAGATGGTAAAGCTTCGACATAATCTCCAATATAATAAACATTTATTGTCGGTATATCTCAAAGCCAAATCGATTTTTGATAAAATGGTGGAAGAACATCGGGCGCAAATCCATCATTTAGATGAAATATATCGTCATTTGAGTAAATTAATTCACGAACAATTGACGAATAATAAAAATAAACATAAGAAAAACCATACAATATATCACGATCGAAAATCCAGTATGGCTGACAAGCCGATGATTAAAGAATTGATGAAAGACAAGCGGAATATAGGTAAATTATTGTCAAATATGCGAAGGGGGTTGGATAAATTGATGGAAATAGATACAATTATCGGAACTACAATCGATAAAATAAATGAAATTCAATTCATAGAAGATAATGAACGAGCTAACGAAGATAAGGATGATGAGGATGATGATGTAGACGACGCGGATTATGAGGATTATGATCAGGATAGTAGTAGTAGTACCGTTACTAGCGAAGAAGAATCAGATGAAAATGAAGATGAAGAATCAGATGAAAATGAATATATCACTAGAGAAGAAGACGACAGCGAGGAAGAAGAAGATAATGCTGGTGAGGAGGAGGTTGATGACGAAGAAGAAGAAGAAAGTGAAGATAGCGCTAGCGAGGAAGAGGAGGTTGATGACGAAGAAGAAGAAGAAGAAGAAAGTGAAGATAGCGCTAGCGAGGAGGAGGAGGTTGATGACGACGAAGATAGCGAAGATCCAGTCGTATTTTATTGAAGCAATAACAATATTGATCCAGTATATTCACGCTGCATCAACATCTTATATATCATATTCGTTCGAATCGTGCGTGCTATTTTCAACCATCTACGCACCTTTCTTTGTAATATACGCAACCAAAATGTTTTGTATATTGCGACCATTTCATTCCCCGGAGACAACCAGATGGGTTCTACGATTTCAACCGTGGCACCATAACATTTTGCGAAGTTTATATAATCTTTGAACGTACTTTTGAATGTGAATGTATAGATACAAATATAATGCTCCTTTATTTCAGGCGAACTTGTATTATCATTAAACCCATGGATTTCTTGATTAAATTTTTGACACATCCCTAATTCATAACGTGACATAATAGATAACGCCGCGCCGATATTCCCTGTCCTAATATATATAATTCTATTGAATTATATTCAATTTATTATATTTTGGTATTGTATAAAATTAAATTCGAATATTTCGTTCCATAAATCATATGGCATATATCAATCAATTGTTATATTCACCCTTTTTTCAAAATAAGTTTGTGTTATATGGTAGTTTGTTCTTAGTGTTAATAACCATAATCCGTTTTTTATCTAATAGTAACTTCAATGGCATTATTTTACTCTCATTGATTGGGCTTCTTATGACCTACTTTAGTAAAAATATGATCATTGTGTTATTGACGGCGGTTGTTTCAGTTACAATTTTAGATCTATTACAAGTGAGTGGCAGTATTGAGGGTATGAAGTCGTCAAAGGAAGGTGCTGACACATTAAAAAGTGATGAACCGAAGAAGGATAAAGCAGTTAAACCAACTAAGGATGGTGAAAAACCAAAGGTAGAATCCAAAGAAAAGGCAAATGACGAAGAAGAACCCGCCAAAGAAGATAATGAAGAACCCAAAGATAAAGATAAAGCCACGAGCGGAAGCGCGACCGACACAACTGGTAGCACAACTGGTAAGGGTAAAAAGGAAAAGCAAGGAATGACAAAGATGTCTCCAGCGAGTTATGATGGTAAGGACCACGATGATAATAAAACCAGCAATAATGGAAACCGAATTGATTACGCGTCAACATTAGAGCAGGCCTACGACAATATTGAGAATATCATTGGCGAGGATGGTGTGCGCGGATTAACCGACCAGACGAAATCTCTTATGAACCAACAAAAACAATTGATGGAGAATATGAAAGATATGGGTCCCTTATTGAAGTCAGCTGAAGGCTTTATGAAGCAAATCACTGGAGGTGGTGGTATTGAAGGTATCACAAGTATGTTGAAGGGATTTGCGCCAGCAAAGGCGACGTAATTCACTAGTTCGTTGGCTCACTCACTACTCGTTGGCTCACTACTCGTTGGCTCACTACTCGTTGGCTCACTACTCGTTGGCTCACTACTCGTTGGCTCACTACTCGTTGGCTCACTACTCGTTCGCCATATATAAAATCCATTGTATATATAGATATTTAGGATCAAATGGCGCGAAGATGTCCTCCTGGTGTGTTTTGTTTTGAAAATATATCGTTTTTCATTGTAATTATCGTTATTATCGTGTGTGTATTTTTTATGATGCGTTATTTCGGTGGCGGTGGCGGTGGCGGTGGCGGTAGTCAGTATCACGGCCACGGATATGGACACGGATCAAATATAACACTTATCCAACAACCATTACAGCCTCCAGCTCAATCTGATTTTTTAGATTTTGGAATCGGGGGTCCACCATCGAATCAGGATGTATTATTAAATCCGTACGTTCCACCGCTACGAGATAATTCGGTCGGTTCAACTACACCAATGTATGATATACGCGGTGGGGTAGAAACGATACATTATGGCGGGTATGGATTCGGTGGCGGTGGCGGTGGCGGTGGCGGTGGCGGTGGCGGTGTGCGTGTAAACGTGCCAACTCGCGCAGTTGATACAACGTATCGTCAGGTTGGAATACTTACGCGTAACAGCGGAACCAGTGGCGGTGGACAAGAAACGATTCTTCCATTGATTGGCCGACCTTTATTTACAAACAGAGATAAATGGCAGTTTTATACATTAAGTGATAAAAATAACGCAATAAAATTACCTATAACTGTTAACGGTAAAAGTGGGACTGGTGAATATGGATGTAATAATGTCAGCACTGGTGATATGGTATATGTTGAAGGATATAATGATGCGTTTAAGGCATCCACGTATGATAGTGCGTCGCTAAGATATTTACCATTTTAGTAACACTTAATAAATAATAATACATATTTAGTGTGTTATTATTCAATATATTAATTAGGGGGTTGACGTTTGGGGTGGTGTTGTGGCTGGTGCCTCGGGGATTTCACCCCCCAACGGCGGGGTTGACGTTTGGGGTTGTGTTGTGGCTGGTGCCTTGGGGGGTCCGCCCTCTAACGGCGGATTTGACGTTTGAGGTTGTGTTGTGGTTGGTGCCTCGGGGGGTCCGCTCCCCAACGGCGGGTATGATGGTTCTATGGGTGTGGCTGGTGCCTGTGGTGCCTTGGGGGTTCCGCCCTCTAACGGCGGATTTGACGTTTGAGGTGGTGTGGCTGTGGCTGGTGCTGCGACCACAGGCACCGATTCATCCTCATCATCACCATCACCTTCGTCGTGATTTTCACTCATACTCTCATTTAATAATTCAATAATTGAAGGTATTGTTCCGTCATTAAATATTTCAGACGTCTGACGTACAGTTCCATCAGCCATCGGCTTTAGTGTTGTTAAGATTTTCGTAGACAAACCTGATGGTCCAAACGATTGACATTCGCTGTTTTTACCGCCAGGACCGTGACCAAGTATCGACGTTAGTTTAATAAATAGAGTCAATAACTCTTTTGGAAGAGTATCACCATTTTCTTCAAAATATGTCTTCAGTTGTACAAATCCGTATTTATTTTCCATTCCAGGTATCTTGTATGAATAATTGTATACAGACTCCTTAAACTCTTCATAACCATCAGACTTCACAAATGCCGGATTATTTAATACTCCGAACAATAATTTGAATACATCAAGCGCCGCTTTTTTATCCTCATTTTTTTCATCAATCAGGTTTTTACGAGCAACTTCGAGAGATTTTCGTAATGTTTGAATGGATGTTACTACACATCCATCGCTGAAATTAAACACATATGTATTATCATCCGCAAATACGTCTTCTTTATCATCTGGTTTGGATGGTAATGCCGCATTCTTCATTATTACTTGTGTAACTGGCGCAATCTGTATTCTGAACTCTTTTGGAGTCAGATTATTCCCAAGATCCTGGCGCTTATCCAATGTTTTAATAGAAGCAGGAGCTTGTTCATTCCCACTTAATTTATACAAACGCTTTGAATCTGTAACAACGACTTTTTTATTATTGCCTTTCACAGTTAGTTCAATTGAACCATAATTAGACTCGGATTTAACTCTTGCGGTTTCACCAGTATAAATCATAATATTTCCATTTGAACCCACTGATATAGAATCACCACCCGCAATACCAACATCATCAAGGGGCTTAAAATATAACTCTTTTTTAGTTCCAGGTATTTTACTATCATCTTCATAGTCATCATTTGATGCGAATTCGCCATATAATATACGTCGTATCTCAAATATATCGGTATCTGAGATGTTTAATAATGTTTCGTCACCAATCTTTGGTTTAATTTGAATATAATATGGTTTTCCATTTGTAATCAAAAAATCAATAAATTGATATGTAAGTTTTGAATTTAATGTGAGACTTTTCGACTGAATCGAAATATCCTCGGGTATAGTTGGACCTAAATTGAATTTAGCATTACCTTTCGTTTTGGGGGTTCCCTTTGTTATACTAGACATTTGGCTCCTATTATTTCTCGTATCGTCGGCGGAGTTTGTATCGGTTGACTTCGCGGAGGATAGCTTAGATCTATTATTTTCCATAGCTATTACTGCGGCGCTAGCTGCTGCTGCTGCTGCTGCTGCGACCATAGATATCATTTCACTATTTTCCCCAGGCTTACTTCCACCAACCATCTTTATATTTCGTTTTGCCCGCTTCATTTCCTTATATTTCTGTTTTAAATAGGACAAAACGGGTGATGGTATATAATTTTTCAATGTTTTATTCAGTACGTGGTTTAATTTTGTAGACGATGGCGCCGACGACAACGATGCCGACGCCGATGACGAATCCGGCTTCGACAATAATAATGACGATCCATCGACAAAACGTAGTTTCGATTTAGACGATGATGATGACAAACTCCGTCTAAATGTATTATACCGTTTGGGTCTTTTATGATGCTGTTGTTTTCTCCATTTACGCACACTTTGATTCTTTTGTCTATGAATCTTCCGTATTTTATTTCGTGTTAATTTCATAATATTCTAATTCTTTTCCATATACATAAATTATATATAATATTATATATAGTCATACCGATTTTTATACACAATAACAAAATACGAAGTAAAATGTCACAAACAAAATCCAATAGAGATGCGCCTGTGAATCTAACGTCAGATGTTATGAAAAAGGAAGATCGAGCGTGTTCATCCACGTGTAATTATTCATATCAATACAACACAAGCACCTGTAACGTATACCATAAAGGCTCATATTTGCGCATTCCTTACGACAGTGGTAGCGGTGGTATCTATCCGGCCAAATACAATGGTGTTGATTATAAAATAGATCATATCCATATTTTTCAACCGTCACTTCATCGCTATGACGGGGCTCTAGCGGACGCAGAATTGCTCGCATATCATTCCAGTTCGGATGGACGAAATTTAATTGTATCTATCCCGATAAATGTTGGAAATGGAAGTGGAAAACAAAGTTCCGATATTATGAATACGATACTCCAGAACTTACCAGATAAATCAAATACCGCCGGTAAATACATCTCTGATGTGAATAACTTCAATTTAGGAAACCTTATTCCAAAGGAGGGTTTTTTTACCTATGTCGGGCGTCATTTATTACCGCAATACACTGGAATCTATAATTATATTGTGTATCACAAGAAGGACGCGATAATGGTATACCGTGACTCGTTGACGAGCCTTATTGACTCTAATCGTAGCTCATCTATCACTGAAACAGGACCCATAACCGAGAATAATATGCCTAAAAATTTGTATTATTATAACAAAAACGGTGCGAATAATTCCAAAGGTAATGGTGATATTTACATTAAATGTAATCCTACCGGAGAAGATGGGACTGTATTATACCAACAATCCGCAAATAATGGTGAACTCGGTAGTTTGGCAGAGTTGGACTTGAGTAAAGTTGGTTTGAATTGGGAAACTATATTGAATAACGATATATTTCGCACACTTATTGGAACAACGTTTGGATTGGTATTAGCTGCGGTACTGTTTTATATGTTCCGGTTCATGTTCAACAGAATCGGAAATAAGGTGAATGCGAGTGGGTCAGTACAGAGCGGGGGTGGAGGGGCGGGTGGTAGTGGTGGCGGATGGTAGGGGTGTATCATTTTCGACACACACAGACACATTATTGTTTCATTTCGTTAGTTAAATCAACGAAATGAAAAACGTAGTGAGGACGGAACGGATCGGACAATTACATCACACCATCATAGTCCGGCGCAACTGCGCCATAAAGCGGACCGAGAACTGGCTGGAAAGAACCACCATCACTTGAACCAATGTCATTATTGGGCGTGATGGGAACTAAACTGTCAACAAGTTCCTCTTCCAGTGTCTTTACAGGCGCCGGATTCATAGCACTCATAATCTCTTGCTTCTTTTTCTCCGTTGGTGAAAATGTTTCGAGACCATATACACCGGTGCTATGACTTGACCTGCGAATAAACTCATACGCAGCAAAGAATGCCAGAATACCAACGACAGGGTTTGTGCTTAAAAACAGGGTTATCGCAAGAATGACCACGAAGATTTGACCGTAGGTGCTATCGGCGTACTGCGCCAGACCAAGAGGAACCGACGGGGTGAAAACGATATACAGAACGAGCAATACGAAAATAACAATCTCGTGCTGCTTTTCTTGACGCATTAATGTCCGAAGTGTTTCCATTCTTGTTGTTGTTGTTGTGTAGATTGTAATGTATTTGGGACCTATATTCTATACGCAGAAGAATAATAATATAATAATAAATATTATTTGTTATAAAGCTAAAACAAATACAGATATTCGATACGAATATTCGATACGAATATTATTTGTTATAAAGCTAAAACAAATACAGATATTCGATACGAATATTATTCGATACGAATATTATTTGTTATAAAGCTAAAACAAATACAATTGAAATCTCTCGACGTTGTTATTTATAATATACTGATACCGCGTCCACTTCCGTTTCCGCTAATAATGTCTTCTACGGCGGCGACTACCTACTATGGTCCACGCGGATATACCTTATTAAAAGAATGTATGGATGCGGATGATTTGAAGTTGTTGAGAGACGAACTCACAGTCGGCGCGTATGTTCCTAAAGCACCAGTCCAACCACCTAAATTCCCGATTTACCGTGAATGTTCCAAAAAGATATATATTCCACGGTTTTATGGGACCAAAATATATGGTTTTCCTGAAGAATCGCGGATCCCCCCAGGCACCTCTGTATCCGAATCTCTCGTATTTGCTGGTGAGATGCGCGAATACCAGAACGTCATCGTGGATAAATACATCCATCAGGTCACAAAATCCGATAACCGCGAAATGGGCGGCGGGGGGCTCCTCGACGTTGACCCGGGAAAGGGGAAGACCGTTATGGCGCTAAATGTCATCGCCCGTCTTAGGGTGAAAACACTCGTTGTCGTCCATAAAAGTTTCCTTTTGAATCAATGGATCGAGAGAATTCAGCAGTTCCTGCCTGCTGCGCGTGTGGGTATGATCCAGGGTCAAATCCTAGATATCGATGATAAAGATATTGTCATCGGGATGCTTCAATCTCTCTCTATGAAGGAGTATCCGAGAGATATGTTCGACACGTTTGGACTGACAGTCTACGATGAGTGTCATCATATGTCAGCGGAGGTATTCTGCCGATGTATGATGAAAATCGTGACAAAATACACACTCGGATTATCAGGCACAATGGTGCGGAAAGATGGTCTTACAAAGGTATTCAAACATTTCCTAGGGGATGTAGTTCATAAAGAGAAAAACGACACGACAAGCCACGCGGTTATTGTTAAGGGTATCCAATACAAAGTTGACGATCCGGAATTCAATCTGACGGAATACGACTATCGCGGCAACCCCAAATTTAGCACAATGATTTCTAAAGTATGTAATTATAATCGGCGGAGCGAGTTTGTCCTGGATGTCCTACAAAATGAACTGGCGACGAACCCCGACCAGCAAGTGATGATATTGGCGCATAATAGGTCACTGCTTGAATATTTCCACGACGCGATTGAACACCGGAAAATCGCGACGGTGGGGTATTATGTAGGCGGGATGAAAGAAGCCGCGCTCAAATTAAGTGAGAGCAAGAAAGTGATTATCGCGACATATGCGATGGCGTCGGAGGGGTTGGATATTAAGACCTTAACAACGCTGATAATGGCGTCTCCAAAGACGGATGTTTGCCAGTCGGTGGGTCGAATCCTGCGCGTGAAACACTCGTCGCCGCTTGTTATCGACATTATCGACCCGCAGGATGTATTCCGCGCGCAGTGGCTGAAACGCCAGACCTATTATATCAAACAACGATACCGTATTGTGATGACAGACACAGAAGGGTATTATAAAAACAACTGGACAGTGAAATACCAGCCACCAGCGGTGGCAGCGGTGTCAGCGAAATCAACCGCGCGAGACATTGAACTTGCTGATGCGGACATTATTGAAATCGATGAAGAGACCGGAATTCTCTCGGTGACGACGGAATCAAGCGCGAAATCGAAGATGAAATCAACCATTCCAAAAACAAATGGAAAATGCTTGATTCAATTAATCGAATAAAATGGAATGAAATTAATGTATTCAAGCAACTGGATGACAGCTATTATACGCAGTATATGGCGCCGGATTGGCTAATGCGGTCATATTACGATTCACATCGGTTCCCATCCCCGCAACTGAATACGCTGCGTTCCCATTACCACCGTGCTGACTGTGTCGCCGGCGACTCGTCGTGCGACGACGACGATGGCTGATACGTTTATTACGACAAGCCTTACATTTACAACCTAATGTATAACTATGTTTATTATGAAGATGGCACGTGATTTTATGAGAACGACGACGACCACCACCGAATCCAGTCACGATGTCACAGTTACACTTTTTCTTACCATTTCCAGTCTTACATGTCTTGCGCCGAGTACCACCGCCTTGAACGAACGCACGCCCAGCCTGGCCAACATACATATTCCCAGTCCCCCCGACTGGAATTTGCTTATCGGATAACGCAATACCAGAATTATGCTCAGCCAGCGGATTTGAACGTAAATATTGTGGCGATGATGACATTAGTATTTGAATATATATAACACAATAAATAAAATACGATTGACAATTTTAGACAATCGTATTGTAATGTAATGTAATCGATGGTATATTTATTTATTTATTACGCGCGATAATTCTTATTTGTACGCCTGCGGCAGAACGCACGCTTGGTTCCGCGAGCATACTTACAGCTCTGGCGCAACTTACGACCCTTACATTTCTTCTGGGTTGACTTACGGCAAGGGGATGAACGCAAACGCTCTAAATACTTCTTCTGGTCGCGGGTCTTAAACACGAAAGGCTTAATTTTGCGGATTTTTTCACCACTGATAGGAGCGGATGGCTGAAGGTTCATATGCTCACCACCGAGGCGGATTTTGCGTTTACGACGGGCACCGCCTTGCTGTTCAATACCTGGGGGAGCAGGAGCCGGCGCAGTGGCAGGAGCAGGAGCAGGAGCAGGAGCAGGAGCAGGAGCAGGAGCAGGAGCGGCCATTATATGTATATATTAATACTATAAAATAAATCACGGATATTCGTGTAATGGCAATGGCTTCAGTATCTTTCCAGCGCGATCACTTGCTCCATCCGAATCAAACAACGCGCCAAGTATCAAACGCAACTCCGGTTTTTTCTGTGTAAATCCGTTGATAACAGATGTTTCCTTGAGAGCATAAAAGTGAAGTTCGGCTAGATGACGTACATCGGTGATATGATCCTGTCCATCAATCATAATCGCTGGTGTTTTAATTCCATATTCCCGCTCAAAAGGAAGAACCATATTTCTAAATACATATTCTGTTGCGACCTTATAACTATACATCGTTGGAGGAATATACCCATTTGTAAAATTATGAATATCAAATACAATTCCGCCCAAGATACACTTATGAGCCCAAATGTATTCAAACATTTCTCTCGTTCTATTGACGCCTTCATTGGAAACGGCAGTTTTTATCCATAACAATGGTGTCGGTGTCGGTGTCGGTGTCGTCCCCGACACACTTGAAGAGTGACAACGCACAATATCATCTACATTATGAACAATATATTCGTTACAGGTTTTGAAATGGCGACCCCGGATAGATGATACATTGTCTACAATTCGCATAGAAGATCCGACTTGATTTACACGTAATATGTCTTCATTTGTATTACATACCATCCCAACATTCGCATTATGAAGATGTGTCAATAATTGTAGGGACGAAAACGGTGTTATAGTATAATAAGGTGTGATATATGGTAAAGTACGACGTACTTCATTCAACACGTTTGATACGCGAGACACGGTACGATATATTGAATGAAGTGAAACCGACATTGTATGAGTGGTCATCTGATATTGTTATACAACAATTATTTTTATACTTGTTTCGAGCGATATTATCGGCGTCTGTAATTAATGTATTGCGCTTCGTGTTGTTTAACTTGATATTCGGTTGTTACTTCAGTTGAATACTTATTAGTAACCACCGAAATAGGAACCCATCGGCAGAATTTTTTATTGAACTTACAAACTAACCTGTATTCCTTATCAGGCAATACATATTTATCCAAATCGATATTCTCAAAGTCTTCTTCTGGTTCACTTTCCTCCATAGTATCCAATCGTTCATTTTCTCTTATATTTCTAAATAATCGATTCATCATCACGCTCGTTTTATAATTCGGGATATGTGCGAAATTATGGAATATTGCGTGAGAATCCGTGGCTAGAACCGTGCCGCTATTACCATTTCTTGGTTTAACAAATAACTCATATATATCATTTTGAATATTAGGTCTCACTATGAAAATTGCCTGTATATTTGTAAGCATATCATCATCGGGTTTTATATATTCTCTGGTTACGGTGCGTGCTGGTGCGACGTGTACCGGCGTGCGTGTGTGCGCATATACGGGCGCAGGCGCGGGCGTGAGTGCGGGCGCAGGCGCAGATACACGTGGTAGTGCTGACTCAAATAAAGTCTGGTAATATATTTTTGTCGTGGAGTTGCTCCTATATAAAATGGAATATACCGGATATGGAAATGATTGAATCAAACTTTCATCGTATGAATTACACAATACTGGCAATCCAAAAATAATGCTGTTCGATAATGTATATGACACTTGACGTAAAGCCTTTTCCATAAAGATATTTTCACATAATTGAACGTGTAGTGATAATGTCATTGACGGAATTTGATCACCTTTATACCAATAAATATGATTAATCGAAAAATATGGCGTTGAACTAAATGACCCATTCGACGATGATCTAAACAACACTCCACCAAATACTGTACCATATGCTAACGTAGAATGAAAGCACGTGTCGAAAATAGTAACTTGGCTTGGGTACCAGCCATTTATTGATTGAAAACGACGGAATGTAGCCGGTATTTGATTGCGTTGGGTCTGTACCTCAATTATAGCACATATCTTTTTCCGTTTCCATTCCGTAATCCAGGCGATACATCGTCGACCCTTTGGAATAATAAAGCACTTACTATCTAATGGAAGTGTATTAGTAGAATGGTCGTTCTTATGAACAGGAACTTCATAAGAAAGTTTTGTCGGTGGAAAGCTACCCAGTAAACTTTCAACTTCTAGTTCTTTCAATACAACTGGCATATCTTCGTCGTCTGTGTGCTCGGTTGTATATACTATATTCACTAGTTTGCTTTAATTCATTTCATATGCCGGTAATGGTGGGTTAGATAGCGTCGAATTAGACTGCCTTTTTAAACCGATTGACCGTAAGAATTTCTTTAAATCGGTTTTCATAATACCATTCTCTTCATTTCCTGTAGTATCAGTAGTATTATTGCTGTTTTTCGGAAGTATTCCTAAATGCTCTGGTTCGCCCGACTTCGTATATGATGGTGTATCTGGCGGTTTATTGTTTCCATTTTTCTGTTCATTTAATTTCTTATTAATCGTTTCAAATAATGAATGATATTTCTGTTTAGGGCAATGTATTAAATCCTTTACCTTTGGTGTTGTAAGGGTAGACTCAAAGTATAAATACAAATAATGAATAATTACAATTAAACTTATTGAAAAGGCTATATTTTGAATAAACCATAACATAGTATCCACGTGTATATTACGAACATAATTTGAACTGTAATAGAAACGAAATCATATCTTCTTTGAATGTATTATTTAATTTATCGCTTTGCGAAATAATACCAGATTCAGTCGTCATATAAAAATCAATAATATTATGTTCAGATTCATCCTCAAATACAAAAACGAATGCGTTAGGTGATGTCGCGTGAAACTTTATAGTCTTTTTCACCTGAATATGATACAAATGATTCGGCGGTAGTTGAATACCTTTATCGCTTTCGTGTAATTCATAATAACTCTCGTCGATTAGAACCGGTATTGTCATATCTTGCGTCATTATTTCTTTTATAGTAACGATTCCATCAATAGGAACCCGTGACTGAAGAACTCTATCGCAATCCTTTTCTTGTTTTTTAGATAAAATGATTTCGTATATATCGGAATCGGTTATAAGTATATGCTCTGTTTGAGTTTTTACAATATATCGTCCGCTAGTACCAATTCCAGAATTTTTGGTTATCATTTGACGAAGTTTCGGGTATATGGTATTTATATCGACTATGCTTATATCTAAAAAATAAATACGAGGTTCGGTCTGTCGGTGAGATTTAATGGCGTGACTTGCCGCCGTATTTCTGTAAATTGTACTAAGACCAGATATAACCATAGCCTGTCTCGCATTTTGTCCTTTCTTTTGTGCGCGCACGTGAGACATTTTCACGGTTCGGTATAATTATAATACACGAAATATGTTTATGTATGTTAAGATAAGGTTTGGCGCGCAATAAAACTGATTTAGAAAGTTAACACATATATTATACAAAGGGTACAAGTATCCATAAATGGCGTCTGAATCATCATCATC
>Ga0114964_10000751_pt1 | contig 24211 bp, 32 predicted proteins | sample C_131016_MF_Meta_FD_92638 | JGI IMG/M metagenome (GOLD analysis project Ga0114964, IMG submission 92638) | Freshwater microbial communities from Lake Croche, Canada to study carbon cycling - C_131016_MF_MetaG | ecosystem: Environmental > Aquatic > Freshwater > Lake | place: Lake Croche, Canada...
AAACTGCCGAGACTCAGCAGATACAGCCTGGATGGATTATGCAGGATGCTAGCGGTGCTAGATACACTGTGATTTATTCAGGGCATAATACACTATTTAATGGATGGGGAGTTGGATTTGCAAATAGTATAACTATAGCATGGCCATTGACATTTATTGAACCTAAAATACAACAACTTACCTTAAATATTTCAGATACAAATGGGATTGATACCGATATAAAAATTGTGCAAAAGAAAGGTCAAGTTTGGACTGGAACTGGCATAGTTTCTTTATTGGCTAGTACATCTATACAAGCTACTTTCTTGCAAGATAAGAAAGCAATATTACCTGATAGATATTATTATGGAGAATAAACTACCGGGCAATACAAAGATAAATACCGTTATGGATAATAAAAACATGAGTAACTCACCTAAAGATTCAACCCTTACTGACAAAGGTACTGTCAGCATTCAAGGACATATTAAAATATTTGATCCTACAACTAAAGAAGTCTTCATTGATAAGAGAAACGCCATTCATTATGAAAACTTTTCAATTGCACTTGCACAAAGTATTTCAAACCAAGTGAATGGTACAATTGCAGAAATGGTATTTGGAAATGGCGGAACAAGGGTAGATCCAACTGGAATTATCACTTACTTAACTCCTAACACTGTGGGTAGTGATGCTTCATTATATAATCAAACTTATTATAAAACAGTTGATGCAAGACGTCCATCTTCTTTAGATCCTGCAAGAAATTTCATGGAAAAAAGACACATTAACGGAACTGCCTATAGTGATGTGCTAATAAGTTGTCTTTTAGATTTTGGTGAACCAAGCAATCAATTGGCATTTGATACCGGAACATCGGCATCCACTAATTATATATTTGATGAATTAGGACTAAAATCTTATAGCGAGTCTGGACCAAATATGGGTTCTTTAATTACTCACGTTATCTTTCATCCTGTACAAAAGTCATTGAATAGAATGATTCAAGTTGATTACACAATAAGAATACAAAGTATTAGTACTGGAATTTAATATGTCTCAAACAGATTACATCTTACATTTTTCAGATCCGACTACTACCACTACGATTACAGTTACCTCAAGAGCAACTGGAACAGGAATAAACAATACATCAACTAGTTTAAACTTGGTAGGTGCAGGTTATTCAAATTATGGTTTTCCAACTGCTCAAAACTTTTTGAAGTTATTAGAAAATTTTGCAAGCCCAACGCAACCTCAACATTCAATTAAAGGTCAGTTATGGTATGATACTAGTAGCAATGTACCTGTATTAAGAATTAATAATGGAAAGTCTACACTAGACAAGTGGCCTAGTGCAAGCGGTATATATCAACAAGCAACTAATCCTAGAGATACTGGATTTTCTAGTAGCATTCTTGATGGTGACATATGGGTTGATACAAATAATAACCAACTAAAAATAAGTAATGCCGGTACATGGACCATTGTTGGTCCAAACTTAGTAACTGGTGTTAGTAAGACAGGAATTGAGGCTACTACTGCTTCAAGCATTACTGGAGTTAGCTATCCTATTATAAAAAATTGGGTTAATGGAAATGTTGTTGAAATTATTTCTTATGATGCATTTACTCCTAGAACTGTTATTGATGGTTTTTCAACTATTAAAGTTGGAACAAATTTAACAAATAAAATTGTTTCAAAATATAATGGATTAGCTGATAGAGCTTCTTCATTAGAAATTTCACCAGGGGTACTTGTTACTGCTGCTAATGTTTTTACACAATCGGATTATAGTACCAGTGTATCGCCAAACTTGGTAATAACCGGAATGATAGTTGGTTACGGAATTAATTCAAATATTCCCGATGGATATCTAAAGTGTGACAATAGTGCAGTTTCAATATCTGTATATCCTGAATTATATGCTAAGATTGGTACAACACACGGTACCGCAGGGTCTGGAACATTTAGAACTCCTAATATGACAACATCCACACCAGTGGCATCTGGCACATATCTAACATATATCATAAAGACATAAACTATGGCATACATTATATATAACACCGACGGTACAGTTCTTGTGTCTCTAGCAGTGGGAGATGTTGATAATAGCACTACTAGTTTAGACCTAATTGGAAAAAACGTTGACAATTACGGTCAGTATGCTAATAACAATCTTGTTGGACTACTAACAAATTTTGCATTTAATATACAACCACGTAGTCCTCAAATTGGACAACTTTGGTATGATACAGATAATGCCAGACTAAATGTCTATAATGGAACTTCATTTAATCCTCCCTACGGTGTACAAGTAAGTGGAACAACACCTACTCAACCAAGTGAAGGTGACTTATGGTATGATACCATTAATAGCCAATTAAAAATTCGTAATGGATCTGTATACAGAACAATTGGGCCCGACGTGTCTGGATTGTATGGTAAGTTTGGAATTTCAACTGCTCCTACAGTATTGCGAGATGATGATACAGATGTAGCACAAGCTGTTGGAGTGATGTATTCATATGGTACTGCCATAGGATTACTTACTAATGCAACATTTAATATGTCAGCAGCCGATTCACTTAATTACTTTAATACTTCTACTACTTCTACAGTAGTAAAAGGTGTTACTGCACTTAACGATCTAGATGTCAAGGGAAATTTATATATAGATGGTATTAGACAAATACCACCTATTCAAACATTAACCACTTATTACGATGTTAGTAGCTTTGGTGATCCTGATAATCCTGTTAATTTAGAAACTGGTAATATTGCTATTGGCAATTTTCTTGCTCTAATATTCAGTACTGCAACTAATACGTTACATAATGAAGTTGCTTATCCGTTGTATTCGGATGCAAAAGTAGTTTGTTATTACAATAGCACTCCGTCTGTTCGACGATTTCAGTTAATTGTTGATCCATTGCATCCTGGTGTTCAAATTTGGAAATCATATGATGTTTATTATAGTGATGGTATTGGTGCATTGACCAATGTGGTAGTAATATAAGGAATAAACAAAATGTCATATACTCTAAATAAAACTAATGGTGCTGTACTTACAGTAGTACAAGATGCATCAGTTGACCTAAGTACCGATTTAAAATTTCTAGGTAGAAATTATGCAGGTTATGGTGAATTTCAAAATGAAAATTTTATAAAATTATTGGAAAATTTTGCCAATACATCAGAACCACCAAAGCCAATTGAGGGTCAAATTTGGTACGATACAGCTAATAAACAATTAAAAGTTTATGATGTTACTGCATGGAAAGGTGTTGGAAATATTGATGTTAGTTTAGATAATCCTTCAACTATTAGAAATCCCGCACGAGGTGATTTGTGGTATTATACAGCTGGTGAGCAGTTATATGCGTACAATGGATCTGAATATACATTAATTGGACCTCCAACGGGCGCAGATACACAAGCTGGATGGAGAGGCGATTACGAACAATCTACCATTCAACCAAATGTTCCAATTTACAATATCAAAGCAGTTATAGGTGCTGATATAATTGCAACAGTATCGGCCGACGAATATATATTGCAAAATGATACAACTGGAAATAATTATCCATTATATGCTGAGCAGTCTCCACCAAAAAAATTGTATAAGGGTATAAATTTATCTGATGCACACCCTACAACTGGAATTTCTGCAACATTTAATGCCAGTACATATGCATATACCGGCGGTACTATATTATGGGGAACTGCTGCTCATGCAATTGCGGCATCAACTGCCACCGTTGCAGGCGGTATAAGCAATCAAGTAAACACAACTACTTCTGGATATTTTCCAGTATCTTTTGTTGTAATTGATCCTGCAACGTCTTCTTCTGGTATAACTACAGTGGTAGGTAAAAGTAGCGTAAGCTGGGGATTTAATTATAATCCATCTACTAACTATGTACAAGCAACTAGATTTGAAGGTATTGCAACTAGTGCATTATATGCTGACCTTGCTGAACGATACGAAGCAGATGCGGTCTATGAAGCTGGCACCGTTTTAGTAATTGGCGGCGATAAAGAAGTCACAGTAACCACTAGATATGCTGATACAAGGGTAGCGGGCATAGTGAGTAAAAACCCAGCCTATATGATGAATTCTGCGGCAGGAACTGACGAAACTCATCCCTATATTGCCTTAAAAGGTCGAGTTACGTGTAAAGTTATAGGTCCTATTATGAAAGGTGATCTATTAGTAACAAGCGCACATCCAGGGTATGCTACAACTACCACTCATCCAGAAATAGGAACCGTAATAGGAAAAGCCCTCAAAGGTTGCTCCGAAGGCTTTGGTACTATTGAAGTGTTGGTAGTCTAAACAGCCATTGGTGCTTTGATTGCTGCATAGCAATTGTAGTTAACTAATTTAATATCATCCATTGTGAATTTAGAGATATCTAAAATATCTTCATTAAGGATTAATGATGGAAATTCTAAAGGTTCTCTAGTTAACTGCTCTCTAACTTGTTCCAAATGATTTTCATATATATGAGTATCACCAAAGGATATAATTAGTTCGCCTACTGACAGATTGCATACTTTTGCAATCATGTGAGTGAACAAAGCATAGCTAGCAATATTAAACGGCACTCCGAGAAACATGTCTGCACTACGCTGATACATGTGGCAACTTAATTTACCATTGCTTACATAGAACTGCGCCATCATATGGCAAGGTGGTAATGCCATTGATTCTAACTCGCCGGGATTCCATGCACTAATAATATGTCTACGTCCGTATGGATCTTTTTTAATACCATTAATCAATGTTTGTAACTGATCTATATGCTTAACTGCCATACGATTTGCACCAAACACCGGAGCACGCCATTGTCGCCATTGAACACCATATACTCGACCCAAGTCGCCTTTGAATCTTGCTTTTGGTTTCCAATAGTCTGCACTAGCATTTTCAGACCAAATAGTATTTTCTGTGCTATTACGGCTACCGTGTAGTATTTCTTTTAGACGATTCTCATCTCCGCTACCTTCAATAAACCATAACAGTTCACTAACAACTGATTTCCAGGCTAACCGTTTTGTGGTAATTGCTGGAAATCCTTGTTGTAGGTCAAATTTTAATTGTAGTCCAAATTTACTAATAGTTCCAACGCCGGTGCGATCCGGGCGATGTTCACCTGTTTCTAAAATTTCTTTTAGAAGAGTTAGATATCCTTGTTCTTGATGCATTATCAAGCAATCTCAACAGACTTTTTTGATTTTGTTTCTTTTGCTTTGGGAGGATCAATAGCATCTGCCATTCTACGGAAATTAGCAGCATCTTTTGCCAGCTTGTCAGCTTTGGAGCGATATTGTTTTGCTACTAGTACTGGATCAGAAATGTCTTCACTAGATTCAGCAACTACTGATTTTACTGTAGTATGAATTACTTCATCTGTTGTAATGATTTCTTCCTTACCACGAGTTGTTTCTGTGGGTTTTTGACTTCCATCGGACACTGCTAGGTCTTCTATTTTAATTCCCTTTTGAGTAGCAATCAGTTGATTGACCTCATTTAGTGGAATAGCAGTTTTATTGTTTGGAGTCATTAGCACAATGTTAGTTGGAACTTTTTTAAGGTGCCCATTGGAATGTAGGAATTGCAACATAACAGTTCCGTCGGGAAAGCGTCGCACGGCTAATACATCTGCAAGTTCATTGGCTTGTTGTCCAGCATCGCTTTCAATCAAGCTCATTAATGAATCGTGATATGAATCAGTTAATCCGTTGGTTCCTACCACTAATGCGTTAGCAGGCTCTCCGGGCAAAGCCCGGTAAACAACCGCAACTCTTGCTGAATTGTTCTTCATTTTTCCTACATGTTTTGTATCGTTAGCCATGCGAATCTCCTTATATTATTCTGCGGCTGCAGGTTGATCTTCAGCTTTTGGAGGCATTGCTGCATTCAAAAATACATTGAGTTTGTCGTACATTGTACCAACTGCTGTCATTTCGTTAGCAGCAAACGCACCGCGCCGACTAGCAACTTCTACAATTGAACGCAGATTTGCTAAGTCGGTGAGCGTAAGCTCTGGCTGTTGTGTTGCTTCTTGAGTCTGTTCTTCCATTTTAATTCCTTATTGTTTTATTAAAAATTGGCATCCTAATGCTAGCATGGTAAGTTCTTTAGGATCTTCTATTCCTATTTCAGTAATAGAAATAAGTTTCCTATTGTTATCCAAACCAAAACTATCTCGGATAGCATATCTGCTATCCAGGTTATATTCGATCCAATGCTCGATGTCCTTAACATCAAATCTATGCTCTATTGCAAGTTTAGAAAAATGCTCTGGAATAAAAGTTAATTTTCTTAACCCTAACACCGACAAAGCATTTACTGTTCCTCTATTTAGAGACATTATATACCTACTTTATTTATAATAAGCAGTCTGGCCGAAGGGTGCAATTATGGAATCATTGCCGTGAACAACAAACAATGCATCGCAATAATCCTCATCACCCCAACTACCGCAAGGGTATCCATCAGTAAACATAATGAATTTCTTTGGAATAATGTCTTCATTCTTCATAAATTCGTAATTAACATCAAAGTCAGTACCACCACCGCCCTTAACTTCATAGCTCAAAATGTCATCAGCAGCATCGGGAGTAAACCGTGCGTAGTTGTATACTTGGGTATCAAAACACCAGAGATCCAAACGGAAATCTTTGTATTCATCCATAATACCTTTAACTTCGCTGATAAAGTCTTTGGCCATTGCGTCCGAAATACTGCCACTCATATCAATTGCTACAGACACATCAATTGTTTCTTCATTCATCATTCCGGGCAGGATAGCACCGCAATGTTGACTCTTACGATTTGGACGAGCAAAACTAAAATTGCTTTTAAAGATACTTTGGATGTTCATACGCAAAATTTGACGCCAATCCATTTTAGGCTCAGTAAAATCACTGATCATACGACGGATACCTGCTGGCACTCGACCAGCACCGGCGGATTGTGCAGCCGCCAATACAGCTTCTTTCATTTCTTCACGGATAGCCTTCTTTTCTTCTTCAGTTAGTTTAGGACGACCTTTGCCGTTCCCGTCCTTGTTGCCCTCTCCGTTGCCCTCTCCATCGCCATCTCCATCGCCATCTCCATCTGCGTCATCCAGATGTTCGTCTAGCAGTTCACCAAGAGATTTAAAATCAATCTTGTCTGCTTTTTCGTATATCTCAGCATAGATTTCTTCGTAGCTCTTGCCACGATACTTGTCATCTTGATAAATTTTAATGAAGTTTGGAACTACACCAATACGTTCATCTTTAAGAATTTGATTAGCAGCATAGTCAGCTGCAATATTAGACAGCACTGGATCTCGACTGTCGCGGCGTCCCATGTGATCAAACACGTTATGCAGAACTTCGTGAGCAAACCCAAACTCTGCTTCCTTAGGAGTTAGTTTTTGTACAAAGCCGTTATTGTAATAGAATGTGCGGCCGTCTGTTGCCAATGTAGAGCACCAGTCGCTAGCATCAACTAACTTCATCCGTGTAGCAAGATTACCAAAGAATGGATGCCTCAACAGCAAACCCACACGAGCTGTAATAAGTTTTTCAATAATTTTATTTTTTTCAAAATCAGAAAATTGGCGAGATGTCCAATCTTTTGGCATGCGTTCTTGTTTCATTACTTTAGACATAGTGTATCCTTTCCGTGTAAGTGTATATTATACACTAAATTTATCAAAAGAGCAAGTAAAAAGGCCCTCTCGGGCCTTTTTTAACCTTCCATTGCTATCAGAATGTATTTTCCATATTTGGCATGGAAACGATCAAAGTTCTTCAACTTACTAGCATCAAACGGCAGTTTGTAAGTAGTCAACGCAACTTTAGAAGCCATAACAGTCAACTCAGTTGGAAAGTTATCCATAATAAACGCAAAGAAATTGTCTGCTTGAGCGTCCCAATCTTTAACTTTCTTGTCATACGCATCCTGTAATTCATAGCACAGGCTAATGCTCAATGAATACATAGCGGAAATTTCTTTAATCTTACAAGAAGTAACTGTACCTTTTAGGATAGCAGTTGGATCAGGCATCTGTTTAGCAACACGACGGTGTGCCATAAACTTAATTGCCAGTCCTTCACCAATTGCACCAGCCACCAGGTCGGTCAATGTAGATTCATCCAAGTCGTCATCTGTCAACAGTTCGCTAACAAAACTCCAGCTACGTGGTGTAGCAAAGGCACGGCTTGGAGATTTTGGATCAAAGTCGTACAAATCTTGCTTGGCAAAACCAACATAACCAACAACTTGCTCATGCACCTTGTTCTTAACTGCCCATTCTTGCCAATCTTCGTAGTCTGATTTCAATTCAACGTGAACAAAACGGTTAGCCAACGGAGCAGGCATACGATATGTAACACCTTTATCGCCATCGCGGTTACCAGCTGCAACAATACTCACGCCTTTTGGCAAATGGTATGTGCCAACACGACGATTAAGCACCAATTGGAATGCTGCTGCCTGTGTAGCAGGAGCCGCAGAGTTCAACTCATCCAAGAACAGGATAGCAGTAGAATCTGGATCTGTAGGCAGTTCTGCAGGAGGTGCCCAAGTCATTGTATTAGACGTGGAGTTGTAATATGGAATACCTTTAATGTCAGTGGGTTCCCAAAGACTCAGACGAACGTCGATAACTTCGCGTCCTTGTTCGTCGCCTAGTTGTTTAACAATATCGGACTTGCCAATACCGGGAGGACCCCACATAAACACTGGACGCTGGATTTTAACGCATTTACGAATGCTCCGTTTTGCCTGATTAGGAGTAACGGTGCGAGTGGTACTAATTGCTTCTGCCATAGTGTAATCTTTCTAAAAATTAAATTAATATTGTAGCGGTTTGCTGCTCCAATAAAATAATTATACAGCAATCTTCGCTTTATGTCAAGTCATTTCTGCAGATCTTTTATGTGCTCTTTGAATTTTTTCCAAATTTCCAGAGAATAAAATCAGCTGAATAGCCATTCTTTCTCCAAACAGGTAGATTTCTTTTGGAGTTAGATAAAATGGGCAGTCAATATTGTTATCTATCCATAGTAATAATGCATTAGAAAGGAACATAGGATCCTCAAAAACCACTCTATGGCATTTAATATCAGCTTTTAAAAGGCTTTCGTATCCTTGATCAGTTAACCCAAGTCCACCTTTATTCTTGAGTCTAGGGTTTAGCCAAATAGTTCGACGAAGTTTATCAATGGATTTATCGTCAACAGGAAAATTTAGTTGTTCTGCTACTATCTTAGTAATTTTAAGTTTTAGGTTCATCGGTGATTTTTTCACCAGTTGTTAGTTTGTATACAGAAAACTCCGTTGTGCCAAACATTTTGTTTAACTTTTCTGACAAATTAAATGCATGTCCGCTGTTGGCAAACGAAACTTTCTTATATTTTGCTCCTATATCCTGTGCAACTATACTACTGGTTTTTAGATTAATCGGTTTATCTTTGTAAAAAACTGACCATACGGCATCAGACTCTAAAACTTGATCAGTTTTGTAGGATTTTTTATTTGTTATTTCTAACAGAATGGTTGGTTTAGGTCTGCTCAAAGTATACGCTCCAATAGTGCGTATATATTTAGCGGTTTTCCTAAAACTTTCCACCATCCATTTTAACTTCTACAGTAGATGATGCTGCTGCAAGATGATCTAGTTGCCCAGATAGTCTAGTCATTACTACTGCTAGACTATGCTGTAAGTCGGATGCTTCTTTAATACTCAATGTTACAACTTTTTGATTGCTTTTAATTGCAATTCTAGTTTTATCTAAGAAGTCTTCAATAGGTAACGTGTTAAGTTGTTTCATTTTTGTTTAATGTGTTAAGAACGGCCTTCATTTCTTGTGAAGTTTTAAATGGGCCTTGATACGGATTCCGTTCAAGAGTGATTAATTTTGGGCAATAACTACGTAACCAACCTTTTTGGAATTGTATAACATAGTATCCTGCACAGTATCTACTCTTACTTTTAAGATTTTTTGTATAAAGCGGAAGCCGACTTTTAACATTGTATACTGGATTATACGGTTTAGTTCTACATGGATAATTGTAGATAGTATGTGTAAGGGGTTCTATCTCAAACTTTTGCGACTTCTTCTTATCAACTGTTGCTAAATTATCAACAATCTCTTTATAGTTGTCAATTTCAACAGTCTTACCACGCCGCAAGAATATATAACCTTTCTTGCTTTTAGCAATAGAGCCAATTTTCTTGCCGCTATCTTCAATGATCCATTCTTTATTAGGGATTAATACTTTTGAAATTGTTGCATTCATGCTACATACCTCGCATTAAGTGGTTCAGCGTAACTAGTGATTTGCTCACTAATCTTAACTAGATCATATTCGGAACATAGTTTTAACAAACGCACTCCAACCTGTGCAATGTTCTTTTCTGCTGTTGTAGCTGTACTGATTGTTTCGTTGATTAAAATCTTAATATCAGCAGGTTGTGCAGACAAATCACAAAGTTGTACATTACGATTGTAATCATCTAACACTTTATGCTCAACACCTTCGTGGTCTGACCAACGCTGTAACATCATGTTGTTCCAAGAGTAGCCTTTTGAGTTGCGATCTTCAAATGCTTCACGGAGACCAACTTTATTCTTTGTACCCTTCTCGCGAACACCCGGATAAGCACTAAAGATATTATCACTTGTATCGCCGCGCATACATTTTTCAAAAAGTAACCATTGTGGATCAGGAGCAGGCTTTACTTCTCCAGTTTTTTTATCTTTAATTCTCTTACCTTTATCGTCAAAGTACCCTTCGTGTGTAGTTGTAATTTGCATCACACCGTTATATTGTTTGACATTGGGCGCAATTAATTGTGCAAAGTCACCATCAGTTGAGATTACAACATGAGTATCATCTGGATGACTTTTAACCCAACCACCAATTAGATCATCTGCTTCTAATTGAGGATGCTGTAATACAGTACAATTGGTCTTGTTAGTAATATAATCTTTAAACTGATCAAACGTTTCCCAAAATACTCGGTCTTCTTCTGCCTCTCGTGGACTTTGAGCAGCACGAGCTTCAGTACGTTGTCGCTTGTAAGGAGCATATACATCCTTACGCCAGCTACGCCCCTCTAAAAAGAAGATAACGTGATCGCCTTTAAATTCGCGCCACGCTTTTCGCACACTGCCTAATACTGTGGCAAGACTCATTCCGATCTTATCATTCAAGTCGCCACGAGTAGCGTGTCTTGCCCGAAAGAATGTGTTTGCTGTATCTACAAGAATATATGTTTTGTTCATTAAGAAATCTCTGTTCGTCCATCGCCAATATTATTGACATTAATATAACCACTTCCACGTTTATCCATGTTTACTCCGGACTCAGTTCCTATATTTCTGCATAGGTCCTGAAACCATTGATCAACTACAGATTCATCTGTATCTCCTTGATATCCGTTTGTTCTTAATTGTAGCACAAAGTATTCATTCCAGTCAAGTTCAAAGAATCCGTTGCGGATGTCATCTTTATTAACATGAGTGTCCAGTACAGCTATCCACGGCTCTTTCTTTGCAGTTGCAATTTCTTTTGCTGTTTTTTCAATAATACCAGTTGTTTCTGGTTTGCTAAACATTTTTTTAATAAAATTAATCATTGTTTTCCTCTTAACATCCAAAATAAAAATTCTGACTTCTCTATGTAGTAATCACCATGTACAACAAGATTCATATCTTCTCTAACTTGTCGCGATCCTTTGTAACACTGTTTACCCCATAGTGACTTTCCAGATAGATAACACTTTCTTGGAAGCCAGCATAGCTGCAACTTCCAATTGTTTACTCGATATAGTCCCCATTCTTGAGGTTCAAGATCTACTAGGTCATCCATTGGCATTATTCTCTATCCACTCTAGATTCTTCGTTAGAACGATAGCACATATATAGTACACCTACTATATATCCAAGTAAGAATCCCCAAAAGAATGTCATCAAGTGCCCCACTCGTTCTTAAACAACGGAACCTGCAATCGATCACTGTAACGCACGCCTGCGTTCATTGCCATAATAGCCACTGCCTTGTTGTTTAGTGCATAGACACTTTCTACACCACCAACTGGCATTAGATAAACGTGTCCTTCAAATCCTGCATCACGGAATTGTTTAGTTGCTTTCATAGCATCTTCAAAGTCTTGTTCAGTAGCAATAACAAACTTCAAATATGCTGTGCCAACTTCTTCATATTCACATACAACTTCTGGACAAATAGCATCTTCCCACTTCTCACCACTGCAAGGTAGTTTAGCACTTACACTGAATGTAAGTTCTTTACCCACTTCGCTATTCCACTTGGTCAAATAGCTTTTAAATTCTGGAGTAAGCTTCTGAGTACCATTTGTTTCAAAGGTGATCTCTTTCAACGCCTTCATTTTAGGATTGTTCAGCAAGTCTGGATAAGCACGTTGCCAACCTAACAATGGCTCACCACCTGTGATAACAAGATGTTCATCCTTCCATTCATGATATGGAATAATTTCCATAATGCGATCTGTAATTGCTTCGCTAGTAAGCATTGGACTAAGATCCTTAAAGTCGGGATGCCAACTAGCATAGCTGTCACACCCTGTACTAACTAACGGTAGTTCATTATACTCTTTAAATGGATGCATAGCATTCATAACAGCAATGGTGTCTGCCTCTTTGCTTAGTTCACCCCGTGGCATACCAAAGCCCCTACAAGAAAAATTACAACCAAAGGTTCTAAGGAACACGCTGGGCACCCCCATATATCTGCCTTCTCCCTGTATACTATAAAACAATTCTGCAATTTTAATTTTTGACATATTATATTTTTTTCATCCAATCTAAAGTAGTTGATACTATTGTATCTAACTGGCTATATTTAGGTTTCCATTGAGTATCAGAAATAAAACATTGCGGATCTGCAATTAATTTATCAGGGTCACCAAACCTTCTAGGACCAAAATTATAATCAACTGCTTGACCTATAGCAGAGTTAACTGCCTGTAATATTTCGATATTACTTATACCTTTACCTGTACCTAAATTGTACGCTTTAAATGTACTATAGTCAAGTGTGTTAGCAAGTAACAATGCCTGAACATGAGCATCTGCAATATCGGATACATGCAAATAATCTCTTATACAGGTGCCGTCAGGAGTTAGAAAGTCATTACCATTAATAGTTAGTGTACTTTTTTCTAAAGCACTTTGTACTACCCTTGGAATTAAATGGGTGTCATTCCAGTTATTTCCTAATTCGCCTTCGGGATCACATCCAGATGCATTAAAATATCTTAGTGCAATACCTTTGTGTCCATATGCACGAACATGACTTTCAATTATGTATTCACACATTTTCTTGCTATGTCCATATGGACTAACGGGTATACCTTGTGCAGATTCCGCAATAGGAACAATACAATCATTACCATATGTTGCAGCACTACTACTAAAAATAATAGTACCAGTCCACCCAGCTTGAGAAAGATCGTCTAGCATTTGATTTGTCTTAGCCACATTGTTATTATAATACTCGCCAGGATTGTCTATGCTAGGACCAACAAGACTTGTACCAGCAATATGTATAATTGCATCAACGTTGTTTATTTTGGCAACTTTTGCAGTAATATTTACAAAGTCATCAACAATCAATTCATCTAAGAATTGAGCAGCAGCTGGAATTGTCATTTCACGATCAATACCAATTACACGATATCCAGCACGACGAAAGGCCTTGGCGGTATGACTACCGATAAAGCCCATCGCACCTGTGATAATTACTTGTTTAGTATTTTGTGTCACGAGTATGTTTTCTGTAGTCAGTACTCATACGCAACATATCTTCGCCGTTACCCTGCAAAATATCAATTACACGATCAATAGTACCATCATTATAATCACTGATCTTGCCCATGTTAGGATGAGGTGTATCCAATAATGCATCTAACTTATCCATTGCATCTTCTATACTCCAAGGAACATAGAGTCGAGTATGGTCATTAGAAAAAGTTTCAGGGAAAGACCGATAAGCAGGGTATAGAACATTACACCCAAGACTATCTGCTTCACTGACTGTGTTGGAAACCCAATCTTGAAGGGCGCAATTAAACACAACACGGCTATCATTAACAATATTATAGTAATCATTCTTTTCCAAGTCCTCGTAGATAGTAAGTTTACCCTGTGCAACCATTTTGCGGGTTCGTTGCATATAGCTTTCGCTGTTGGATTTTAACTTGCCACCACTACATACACAAAATTCAATTTCTGGAGATCCTGGTTGAGCATTCCATGCTTCAATAAGGTCCATGTAAAAGTCTGGTTGCTTCTCTTGATCCCAACGTGCAGAAAATACCACACGCATTTTGCGCTCATTAAAAGGCCTGATACTTGCCACACGACTTTGTACTTCAGCCTTGCCAAATGCTAATCCTGAAATATTGTAGATTGGAGCCTGCCATCCTGCAATCTTCATGTGCATTACCATTTCTTCATTAGTAGCAAGTATACCATCTACAAACGAGTCGACCATGTACTCATATGCTGCCATAAAATGCTGCATACCCCATACATGGACAAAATCGTCAGGATCAATAGACTGTGCGAGACAACGAACAAAAATTCTTGGTCTTGATGCCTCTGGAATCTGTTTAAGGATGTACGGTAAAGATTCAATTCCGGGTTGAAACATGTCCTCAAAGTAGATAACATCTTCATTGTTCAGTTCCCCGGCCTTCATCATCTTAACTAGATTCATTAGTTGGCTCATACCAAAGTATGTTCGACCGTGTGCATCTAATACTTGTCCAGTTACAATGGCTTGATCGTTACTAAGTGTTTCACCGGGCACAATGACATAGTCAATGCGCCGACGATCAAATACAGCAGTATTCCAATCTTGTAACTGTAGAGTATAGCGAGCCTTATATGGCTCCAACCCCATATAATATAACTTACGCATTATTGATCCTGATATTCACGTTGGGGCTTGCCAGATGATTCACGACGTGCTTTACGTTGTAGATATTCTTGCTCTTGTTGGAAACGACGATAGTCATTAGAACGATATAGATCTTTTTCATTATATGGAAGAAGATTGAAACGGCAGTGATCAAGCCAAGCATCTAGGTCTTCAAAGATGCGAGTCACTTCGGGTTTCATACGGAGGGTTTTTTGGATAAAAGCAGGTTGTGCCATTTTGTTTTCTTATTAAAGATAAAGAGAGTTATTAAACATAAGGGTAGCGCCATTCTCGCCATCCTCGCTTACTTCAATCGAGGTCTTACGACCGGGATATCTTGAGATAATTGTCGTGTTAAGTTCACGAGCAATCATTTCGCAAGATTTGTGGTTGAGCTCTAATGTGCCATCACTGTAGCACTTTTCAAGCCAACGCTTAAACTGGATAAATTCAATGTCGCGATCATCTTGGAAGACCTGGATAGCAACACGAAAGTGGAAAATATGACGATGCGGTGTTCCAAGAAAACTGACATCATATTCATCGCCTGTGGCTAACTTAGGATCAGTTGCCGCAGCCGGGTAGCAATGGATACCTTCTTTACGGAAGGTAACCCAAATCATTGATAGATCGTTATTCATCATTTGTAGTATCTTCTGTGGGAGGAAGCATAGATTTCATCATATTCATCATCTCCCAAAGTTTCCAATCAATACTTTCAAGTAATTCAAAAGTTTTTTCGTCAAGCGTCTTATCGACAATAGGTTCTGCAAGTGTTGTATTAAGCATTAAATTACCTCATCTTTAGTATATTTAGACCAATCTGTAAAGGTCTTGCGGTTAGTTAAATCGTGTAGTGTATGACACCACACTCCTGGATTTGTGGATTTAAATCCTTTGTCGTCTATCTTTATTATAGCATTATATCCTAGCTGTTGTAAATAGGGTATTTTTACCGAAATCATTGGAATGAAATTTGAACATTCTGTAAGTCCGGATTCAGTTAACCCTTCAACTTGAGTTACATCAATATCTAATGTACATAGATAATTTTTATGTAAAAAACATTCAATCATACTTTCCCACTTTGACCAATTTTCAACATCATTAGTGCCAATATTAGGAAAGCTCATATTGGCACCAAAGTAGATGTGTTCAATATGTTGTGTTGCATCTTCATAGGATGCAAAGTCATCAATCCAATCTTGAATCTCTGAAACACTTTGTACACCAACTACAAATAGTGTTTTCTTACCAAATGCAGAAGTATGTTCTACTTCTGTTCCAGTAAAGAATTTAACAGGGTCGGTTGTATTGTTAGCATAGTCTCTTATCATATTATTCACCTAGTTCGTCTCTTAGTTTTTGCAATTCTGCATCATCTGCATCGTTTAAATCAACTTCGTCTGATCTTGTAACTTCTTCTACTTCAAACAGTCCACCAAATGTATTATCGTTCTGCCCATTGCTAGTATTTCTAGCGCCTGCAATGCTAATTAAAAATGCCTTAGCAGTTGGATGTTCTAACATTTCCATTGCTTCGTCTAGTGTCTTTGTATTAAACAATTCTTCTACAAAACGATCAAAGTACAATACATTACGTGGTACCCATTCGCTAAACTGATCACTAGTTGCTTCTTTAGCATTGAGTTTTTTCCATGAGCGCCAGTCTGGCTTAAATCTAGTAGCTTCAATGTCGGCGTATTCATTGGCACGTTGTACTGCTACAATATGGCAATAAACATTATGTGCCATATACAAAGAATAAGCAAAACTATCCCACGAAGTTTTATTAGGAATTTTACCTAACTTATTAAGTTTAGGAGCAACTGTATAATGTTCTTCTTTGAGATGGTTAAATTTAATCTGATTGCCTTTTTCGTCTAATCCTAATTCGCTATCTGTTTTACGAACACCAACATCGTAATAACAAATATCGCCCATTACTAGTCTGCGGCCAATTTCGCTTTCAAACGGGAACGGTATAGTACTTCCTGCGAGCTCTTTGTTGTCTGGGGCTTTTTCCATAACAACACTGAACTTTTTTGCTGTGTGGATTGCGTTTGTGTAAACAAGTCCGTGTGCTGTTGCGACAAACGGTGAGGCGCAATCAAAAGATATGGTAATTTCTTCATTAATATGTTTCCTAAGTTGTCGTTGAATTGAAGTTAGATAGCAAGCCCAATCTAACTGTGCCGTACCCAAAAAGTGGATCCAGTTCTTGCCTTTGAGCATGCCTTCTTCGCGCATGATCATAAGACGCTTTAGTGTGATGTCCATCTTACTCATATTGACACCACCCATTGCCCACCCTTCTGCTGCTTTGTCTCCCCAAACAGCAGGATCACTAAATTCTTTAACACCTTCATACCAAGATTGTGCGCTATGCCAATCACTGCCTTGTAATACATTCAACCATTTAGTTTTACCAAGTCTATTCTTTAGGAAGTATTCATTATTAAAACGTGTTTTTTGCAAACAATCTTCTGGGCTGGTTAACCCAGTTCGCGCTTGATTATTTTTATCACATGCCCAAATTGGAACATCTAACATCATAGACCAATCAGCAGTTAGTTCTAACCAAGCAATAATATCGTCTCGTGTTTTGTTAGCAGCTTTACCTTCAAAGTCTTGCCAATCAAATTTTAGAATACCTTTACCAATTTGATATCCACCCGAGTCGCCTAGTATCATAGTGTTAGCATGATCTCGATCTTGTATCATACTTTCTTGTACTAGACTTTTTTGTATATCCAATTGTGCATGACCTGCTGAATACAAACCATACTTGTAAGTAAAGTATCCTTGTTCAGCATTAAGAAAGTTCATACCTTCAATTCCTCGATCGAATCCAGCAGGGATACGATCCTTGGGTACAAACTCCTCTAGTCTCTGTTTAGCAACATATGTGCTATAAAAACTTGAGATAGCTGGTAGATATACTGCGTAATCTTGTTGTAAGGGGGATAGGTTAACTGGTGGTCTTTTCATCTTGACTTAATATCTCTATAATTTTTAATTGTTCTTCTGCTTTGGCAAGTTCTGTTTTTGCACGATTTATATTTTGTCTAGCAAGTTTAACAGCAGGATTGTCATTGGGCAAGGATATTAGAACTTCTTCTTCTATCTTTTTCTTCCTTACCCAATCTAATAGATCTAGCACATAGTTGTCTAATGTAACGGTTGCGTAACTCGATGGCATAACTGTCCAACTACTACCGTTAAACACTTGTAAATCTGTCCCCCACACTCGGATCATACCTTGTATGGGATTTTCATGATTCATAGGCACATAAGGTAGTGCAGTGTCTCCACCCGATACCTTAATACCTACACTGCCTGCTAGACCTTTTATCATGCGTTTGCAGGTAAAATATACTTGTAAACTGCTACACCGCTGTCTAGTGTAATCTGCAACGCACCGCTATCATTGCTAAAACTCATTGTGGTATTGTTAGCATCTGCAATTTTCAAAATGCTTAATACAGCAGCAACTGGCCAGGTCCACCCTTTGCTAAGTTTACCAGTGATGCCTTGTGCAAATACAAATTCGCCACCGTGACTACTAACATCTCCGAAGATAAATTTTAGTTTGTCGCCATCGGTCTTGACCAAGAATGTAGTATGTTCAGTATTAGCACCTGCCTGGAATTGAAAACGTTGAATGGCACTTACTGTGGGTTCAACTTCGACATCCCACTTTGCACCTCTGAATTTAACAGTTTTCAATTTTTCATTGATAATGTCCTGATTCATAAAACGATAGTCGTTTTTAAAGTCGCCATCTTTATTTTCAAAATGCAATCCTACTGGAATAGTTTCACCGTTGCGTTCTGCTGTAACTACTTCAATCTTAGCAGACTCTTGATATTCTTTACCATCTAACAAATAGCGAAGTTTTTCCAATTGCGGCATACCATAAGTACCAATCATGTCTGCATATGGCACAGTAGTTTCGGCATACATGATAACACTACGATCATCTGCCATAGAATCAATTTGAGTTTTTTCGTCTGTGCCAGTTATTTTTACGATGTTTAAGAATCCCAATTTGTTTGTGTGGGCAACAATGTCTTGAAGAATAGATTTCATTTTAATTTCCTTTGTATTAGTTTATTTAGATTTAGTGATAAAGTCAACAAATATTTTACTCGAAGTCGAATAACGACCCGAATACATTTGTTTGTGTTGTGGATGCTAGATCCCATTCAAGTACGCCAATAAGATTATCAAGTTTATTATTAATAATAACTGCTTCCATCTCAGCATGATCAAATGGTAGGTCTTGAAACCATTTAGGCAATCGCATTTCGTCTACCGGATATGCAACACTTGTATAACCTAACGGGTTATCTTTCATTTTGCATACAATAACTTTCATGCCGTCAACAATGTTAGTGCTGTATTTGTCACCATTCATTCTTTTGAGCGTATTCCAATTAATACTTGCTCTAACATGACCAGGCATATTTGCCTTGCCAGCTTTCTTCTCTTTATCTTGGTATTCAGCAATATTGTTGGCTCGCTTGGGGCTACCTTTTTCCCATCCGGGTCTTGCTTTAAATATAGCACGAAACTCATTAATCATCTCCAATATTTCTTTTTCCCCAGCACCGTTGAGCACTTTGGTTAATACTTCTTCCAAGAATTTCTGCATAAATTCAGGAGTATCACTACGTTTCAAATCTAAACCCATTGCTTTAATTTTTCCAGGTTTAGTTTCGCTGTCGTATCTCTTACCGTCTTTGTCGTAATACAATACCGCATAACGTTTCTTGGTAATAAACAATCCTTTGATAGCAACAATTTCACGCCCGGCTTTAATAACTTCTCCACGTGATTTGGGACAATGAAATCCATCAAGCATCATTTGTGGAAATGTTGCATTAACATTATCTGCAATAGTATTATACAACTGAATAGCAACATCCTTATCCCACGGAATAAGTTTCTTCTGAATTTCAATTTTCAATGTATTGTATGCTGAGAAATAACACGAGTCAGTATCACCATAGATAATACTCTTACCTACGTGATCAAACTCACCTGTGATAATTTCATTCACCTTACCGGCCATATGTTTGGCAATAGCACGACCTGTTAGAGTTGTACTTTGTCCAATACGCTTGTCAAAGAATCTGCAGCCTGGATTTAGAATAGCACCGTACAAACTATTCAAGTTAATCTTCTTGACCAGTTGTCGTTTATCCCAATATTCTTCTTCAATCTTATTGCCAGCATCAATTGCCGCTTTAAGTTTCTTCTGCATATCCTTACGTTCGCTATACCAACGAGCAAGTAGGCCGGGAATAATACCTTCCTTTTCGTGAGTAAAAATAGTACCATTAGCACTGAGCATCCATGGCTGATTACTTTCGTATATTAGTCTGTACACTTCAGCAGCACTTAGTACATCCTTCTCACCGTTCTCCCAATCAATAGTAATATCGTAAGCAATATCTTTTCTCATTACTGCTTCGTATTCGTCACTACCAAATTTACCTTCCCACGACAATGCAAATGTTTTCTTATGCAATGTCATCTGTTCATGGATAAATTGATCTGTGTTATCTTGCCGCAACTGTCCAACAATAGTTTCTGGACCCATATTCAATGCACGAATAACACTTGGATACAAACTGTTAATATCCATAGATCCAATGTAGTCGTGCAGGCCCTTTTTAGGATATGCAACATACGCACCTGCTGCTTGGAAGACTTCACTTTCATCACGTTTGGCCCGGCTTGGAACAATTAGTCCTCTGCGGTGGGCTTCATTAACAATTGCTTGTTCAGTAACTGCCACAGCACCCATTGTTGTTTGTAACAACACAGTACATTCATGTGCCAGCGTATTTGCTAGGTCAATGAATTTTAATTTCTTATCTAACTTATCAAGCAATGCGGTATCTTGTCTATTATATTCAATAAACTTTCGAAAGTCATTATTGTATAACTGATCCAGTGTACCTTCGTATACAGTTTTACTTTCGCCTACCTCCATTTCTCCGATTGCATCCAGTCTATACGAGTGTCGTTCCTCGTATGTATATTTCCGGTACAGCTCGAGACTATCCAAATGAACACGACCAATAAGATCGTAAGTAACAGCCTGTTTTCCATATTTCTCGTATTCTCGTTTCTTAGGAAACTGATCCCACAGACAAAATCTCCGTGTATCTTCTTTGCTTAAAACTTTAATAACACGGTTAACAGTATAAGGAATATCAAATCCTTCACTATTCCATCCGCTCAAAATATCTGCATCTTGAATCAAATCTAAGAAAGCATCTAACATTTCTCCTTCTGTTTCAAACAATATTGTGTTAGGAAAGTCTTTAACTTGTTCTTCTGCCTGCGCCATAGTTAGTGTCTTTGGCGGTACAGCAAAACATACCAATGTCTCTAACCATTGTAGGTGAACAGCAATTGCAGTAATTGGCATAAAAGCATCTTCAGGAGTGCTATAGCCACGTTCTGGATCAAAGTCCACCTCAATGTCGAAAAATGCTACATTTAGTTTTGGAGCATCAATTCCGAGATAATGATCTTCAAGGCAGCGGAATGCTGGTTTGATATCGCTTTCGTATAATTTACGATCGCTATGAATCCTTAGTTCTTTTTGGAAGTCCTTGTTATTTCTACAAGTTACTTTGCTAAGATTTTCACCGTGGATTGATTTGTACTTGCCCTTGGGGTCTGGGTAGTAAAAGATGTATTTTGCAGGATACTCTTGATAGAGTCTGCCTTTTTTTGGATCTCGTTCAACAACTTTGATAATATCTTTGTCGCGATCCCACATTGCGTCAACATATGACATATTTTCTCCTTGATGTGATTTGCGGCTCACAAATACCGACTTGATTGATTATGGCCAATCCTACCTTTCTCTTAATTACTTATCATTCTAAACAAGCCTACACTATCAATTGCTACTAACAAACAATAGTTTGCCAACATGCCAAACGATTTACGACTATAAGCAGACCAGCCGTAAATAATGCATTGGCTAATAAAAATAGGATACAATATAATAAGAGGCGGATTAGGGACAGTGAGTGCCATAGTGACTGAACATCCGATACTAAGTGTCCAAGCCGTAACCTCCAGGATAAAACGAAGAGGGTAAACTTTATAGTCATCCTTAATCCACTTAAAAATATTAATTAATATTTCATTCATCAGTTCGTCGATGTGAATGTCCGCTGATATCTACGATAGTTTCAAGATCATCAAACTCTTTGTATACTTGATCCCATTGATCTTTTTGTGCAATGCGTATTGCTTTTTTGATTACACTGGGCTTAACCTCGAGTTCCTCTGCTACTGCGGCAATAGTTTCCTTTAATCCTTCTGTAAGATCCTGAATTTCCTGCATAACAGTCATGCCCTCTGCAACGATTTGTTTAATTTTGGCCTGTTCGGGCGCTCCAAATGCTTTACTCATAAAAAATCTCCTTGTAAGTAAGTATATACTACACAAGGAGATAAGTCAAATGTTTATTTTATAAACGAGCGTCTACAATGTTCCAGTTAATTATCTTCCAATGATTGGTTAGATAACCTTTTTTGTCTGCTTGATAATCCAAAACCCACGAATGTTCCCACCAATCTATTAACAAGACAATGTCATTCTTAATTTGATGATTGACGATAGTTTTAATCTCACCGTTCTTAGCAAGATACAGCCAACCGCTGCCCTGAATACCCATAGCAACTTTGGTAAATTCATCTTTGAAATTGTCAAATGATTTAAAATGTTTATCAATGAATTCTTTAGATGCACCTATTGGCGCATTTGCTTCGTCTGAGATTTGCAGTTGTGGAAAATACATACTATGTAAGTATGCACCTGCTTCGTTAAAATCTAAATCACCTTCGCCTGCATTAAACCGATTAACATAAGTTCTATATAACTTACCATAGTGATAATCTATTGCATCTTCACTTAGGCAAGGCTCTAAAGCATCGCGAGCATAGGACAACTTCACTTGCTCAAGTTGTTTAACTTCTTTACTTTCAACAACGTATTTTATAAAATTAAACATTTATTTCTTTTTACCAGATTTCATATTAGCAGTTCCACTTTCTTAACGCCAATGCTTTGCGTGTTGGATCACCATTGGGTTTTTTCATAGGACCATCAACGCCACTCATTCTTGCGCAGAATGATTTACGACGTTTAGCATCTTTGCTACCTGCTTTTAATTTGCTGGGCTTAGTAGTTACTGCTGTTTGCAATTTGCTACCTGGATGCTCTCTACGATAACTAGCAACGCCTTTGGCATTTAGTCCGCCAGATTTACTTTTGCCGGCTTTGCGATGCCAGGCAGCGGATTCATCTATAAACTCGTATGCTCTCATTGTTTCTTAATCTTAGGTTGACGGGCTTTATATAGCGCCGCTGTTGCCATTACTTTTTTTTTTCGGGAGTCTTATTTTTGAATTGGTGATACTTTTGTGGATCAGCATTTTGGAAGTTATAATTCCAAGCATCTAAATCCATAGTAGGTTCCAATTGTCTCTCTAACATAACATTAAGTGATTCCATATAAGAATCACCTTCTACTGCACTCTTATTGTTTAGTCTATATCTTGAGCTAATAGTGTTCTTTCTAAAATCACTATCTTGTTTATACATTTTACCACCTTTGGTAATTCTATTCACCGGTTCTTTTCGACTTAATCTATCATACGCTTGAGAGTGATCTTGACGAGGAAAGTGCATCTTATTTGTGCCTGCTTCTACCTTGTTGGCAATGTTATCACCAAACTCTTGTCGAATCTGATCTAAAACTTCATCAGGATCGTAGTGATCGTTAACACCGTAGCCGTCGTCGGCTGGATCAGTAGCATCTCTATAAGTATCAATTAGGTGATCTAATCTTGCTCGCTGATCAGGATCCATGCCTTCCGCCACACCTTGCCCTTTTAAGCCACGAGTGGCTGAATTTAAACTGCTTAAACTTACACTGCGAGTCGCATCGTTGTTAAAGATTAGATCAACACTAAATGGCCTACCGTTCTTATAAAAATGCAATTCGTTGCTGGTTGTTTTGAAATGATCTGCACCGTGATGACGCAATACTTTCACAGCATCACTCATTGGTAAAGTTTCTGCTACGCCTTCCGCCACACCTTGCTCTTGAGGCTTTTTGAACACACTATATAGTTTTTGTGTATCAAAATCTTTTATACCATTGGCTCGTAATACATTTGCCACAAATGTTCCGCAATTTTCTGCACCTACTGAGT
>Ga0114964_10000753_pt1 | contig 24187 bp, 19 predicted proteins | sample C_131016_MF_Meta_FD_92638 | JGI IMG/M metagenome (GOLD analysis project Ga0114964, IMG submission 92638) | Freshwater microbial communities from Lake Croche, Canada to study carbon cycling - C_131016_MF_MetaG | ecosystem: Environmental > Aquatic > Freshwater > Lake | place: Lake Croche, Canada...
CAACGTATTATAGTCTTCGCCGGTGATCATTCGGTTTTGTGTATAATATGTTTGTGGTGCATTGGCTCTAACCGATGTTAAGGTTTCTGCACTAGAACTATTAGAAACTGTATAATTTAAACTGGCAGTTACCGTCAAGGTCTCAACACGGCCACCGCGACTAACGTAGGCAATAGGAATACTTACTCGTGTAATTTCACTAGGGGTGATTTTGTAGTTTAGTCCGTTGCTCTGGCGATAGATAAAACGATGGTTACCTTGTGGAATATTGGCAAATACTCCGTCTCCAAATATTAAATCAACTTGGTCGCCGGCTCTAGTATTGACCTGATAGATGTTTCTATTGGTACTTTGGTTATATGTTACGTTGACCCCCGAAACTGCATTAACTTTTGTCCAAGCAGTTGATGCGGTATTCTTTGAATTAAGTCCGTATAGCCAAGTATCGTCATTATTAATATTATTAAAATTAATTGCCACAGTACGATTAGGAATGCTTTCATTCAATGAAAAATCAATCTTGTTTAGTGTACCTTGTTTGAATTGAATAAAGAATCCAGTGTTATTACTACCGTTTCCCAAGCTATCGTTACGATATAAAATAGTAAAAATACTACGTGGGATAGGCGGTGGTTCAACGATTGTGCTTGAATTCGTAGTTGACGAGCTTACTGCCTCAAACGACATGGTTTTGTTTTCCACTGTGGCTGTAAAACTATAAACTGGAGTTTGCCCTGGAACAATGCTGATGCTATAGGTGTCGGTCGCTATATTATTAATTGTGGTTTGGCTTGCGGGCTTGCCAACTACTTGTGTGTTAACAAATGTTGCATTTAAAATTGCATTCATTTGTTCTTGCCAATTATCATTGCCAACATCGTTCCAATTAACAACAACGTTGGTCAAATCTGTACCGTTGCTGTCATAGATAGTCTCAGTGGTACTGACATTATCGATTTTTAATAAGCCGTTGGCACCAACATTGCGTTTTGGGCTGTAGCCCACTAGACGACTTAATTTAAAAACGCTGTCCTGACGCTGTGCTGTGTCAATAAAGTTTTCGCGAGCATTTAAATCGCTACGGAAGGCAATGCTCTGCCCCATGAATGCAATAAGATCAATCAGGGCAATGTATTCACTTGAGTCAGTGAAATCGTTAAAATCTTCGGGGTAATTTGTACGCAAGTAGTCGATCATGGTCTTGCGTAAGGTTTCAAAATCGTAGCTGGTAAAATCAGCCGACTGGAAAGTCTGATAAATTTTTGTCCAGTCCTGCTGGATCAAAAGACTAGTTTGACGAGTGGTTAAAGCCATATCTGTACCTTGTTGTAGTATTTATAACAGTACAAAAACGGCTTATATTATGCGTAGGTGAGTTTTTGCGAGTTGCCGTTGAAATTTAAAAACAGCGTATCTGATTGGTTTGTATTTGAATATGTCAAGGATACCAAAATTTGTAATCCATGCTCTTGCTGTATAACATCAACGTTATTGACATTGACTCGAGGGTCATAATTTATAATTTGTGTTATATCGGCAACTACTGCATTTTTTAAATCGTTTGTCAACGGCTCAAACAGCAGGCCCCAGATAATTGTACCAAAATTTGGTTGCATGAGTTTTTCACCTTTGCGTATATTAAAATTATTGATCAGATCCTGTTTGATTAGATCGGCATCGGTAATTTTAAAACGTTTGGCAGCGTTGATAGTGCTAAAACCGCGATATGTACTCATACTTGTATTTATTCAGCGTTTGCCGGGGATTTTCCGCTGGGTAGCCAGCTGGCCATTTGAATATGCACTGGATCCGGCGTAATGAATGTGCCGCCCCAACGTAGACCGTATTTGGACAAGTCAATGGTTTTAGCAACCTCGGCCGCTTGTTGTCCGCAGTCAATGGCCACACCTGATCCGTGTGCATTAAGTTTGCCGCCCATGCTGACCGGTAGTGCAGGTGTTGTTATGCCCCCGGCTGTGGGTTTACCGGGGCCACCACCTGCGGCTTTCCAAGTGCTGTACAGACGCTCTTGTTCTGAGTCTGGGCGGTATAAACTGACCACTGTGATTTTTTTGCCGGATACTGTTTTATATGCCTGTGCCGCTGTTAGTAATGCATTCTTGAAACTAGTAGATAACAATGCAAAATTTTCTTTGCTGGCATTTCCGGTACCAAACGCCAATACATCGTCTGGGGCGATTCCGGTTGTACTAGGGGCAGTCTCACTGCGTCCTATGCCGGTTACACTCAGTACATCAATTGCGTAGCGAGCTTGGTTGTATACTTCAATTGGGGTTTTTCCGTGATGTGCGGCACCACTGTTGCTCTTTCTCCAGATAGCGGCTGCTTCTACCATGGCATCTATATTACTGCCAACATTTTTAGCAACTGCATTTCTAAACAGGTATGTTACGTATATCATACCGGCTATGGTACAGATGCTATCTCCGCTCTTGATACCAGTGGGTCTAGATTTGCTCAATGCTTTGTATGCATCTTTAACAAAGCTGACCATGACCGAATCTTGTGCCGCTACAGAATTCAAAAAGTCCTTGATACTGGCAACATTGTCTTTGCCGGTCCATGCATTGGCGTCAACGATTGCTCGTGTTTGATATTTTGTCAAGTAGTCGGGTTTTATATAACCATACTCGGCCAATACCACAGCATTTACTCCGTAGCGACCAATGTTTTCTCCGCCATTGTAACTGGACGAAAAGTCGCTTTCGCTGTAGGCAATTTGTGTCAACAATGCTGTCACTTGCGGTGCAATAAATCCGGCAATATAGCCATCTTTACCATATGTGCCAATTGCGTCAACCATGGCGCCGGTATTGGGTGCATTGCTTCTTCTCATGAGTTCTGCAGGGGCCTGCTTGGTGACATTTTGTCCCGATGCCGCTTGTATGCCTGCTTCAATTTCGGTACCTGATCCAGATTTAACAGCGTTGCCCGATCCATCAGTTAATACTGCACCGCTTCCAGTTGTTACAACACCGCCACCTTGTTTATGTAAGAAATCCCACTGTGCCTTGAGTGCTGCCTTGGTGGCCGCGGTCTTGCCATGCGCCTTGTTGGTGCCTTGCCCGTCGTAACGACCTCGTGGAGGTGTTAGTTGTGGGTCTTCTACACTGGCCCATTCGCCGGCTGTGGCACTACAGGCATTTAATAATGCCGCTTCGTTATTGACATCATTGCCGTTTAGATATGTACCAATCTTGGGCTGTTTAGATTTGCACAGGTAGTTGATAAAGATGTTGTCTTGTATGTCTCGGGTAAATTTAGCAGTTGTGGGAACATTTAATTTCTTGCAAGCGGCTTTGAGTGTGTCAGGAATAACTTGATATCTACCAACTGCAAATAGTCGTTGTTTTGGATCTGTGTTTGCCATCATTGCAAATATTGTGTCGATGGTCATGTTTTCGAGATTGAGCGATTCACGTGGGCTACCGGTACCAGCTGGCGGGCTTGATCCACGATTAAATGCATTGTATCCGGCTGTACCACTTTCGTTGCTGGCAATATAGTCGCCAAATGGGCCTGCACCACCTGGACTCACTTGCCCGGCTGGTGTTGTTGGACCTGCTTGATCCGTACACACGTTTTTGACCGCGGTTAACGAAACATCAGAAGCCGGAACCACTGGTGAAGTTCTATTGTAAGGCTCGTGTGACGGTGCTTTGGACACAATACTGGTCAGGGTACCGGCCGCCGCTTCCCATAATCCAATTTCAGTTTTGTTTGCATCTTGATGTAGGTTACTGGGTATATCGCCCGGATCAGTAATCTGTGCAACATCTCCGTCATTTAACTTTATGGCGGCGCCTTGCAATAATAGTGTGCCATTGGCACCCACACCCACAGTACCACCACTGGTCAACGAAGTTGATCCACCTGAACCAATACCTACTCGTGCTCCAAACAAATTCATGTTGCCACTGCTACGCACATCTAGTGTTTGTGTGGCAATTTTCATTCCACCAATAGATTTAATATTGACCGAGGCACCTTGAATATTAACTGTTGCATCACTATGCAAATTCATTGCGCCCTGTGTGCGTAGTGCGAACCCGTTTGTGCTGTACATTTGGATTCCACCGCCACTGTCAAATTCCAACCAGGAGGTGCCAGCCGAGTTTGCAATGTAAAGAACTTGTTCTTTGTCGTTCATCAAGATCTGATGTCCACCGGCACTGCGTATTCTAATGGCCTGGTCAGTTCCGTCACTGGCGCCATCGTCCATGACAAAACTGTGTCCACCACGACGTATAGTTGGAGTCACACTGTTTTCTTCTGATGGTCGCCCAGGTGTGCTAAAACCAAATACACTACTAGGTGCTTCACGTAAACTGCTCGATGTGGTTGCCCCGCGGATGGGATCGGTATCAAGTCCTTGATTGATTATGATTTCAGCTTGATATTGATGTACTGGCAATTTATTTGCCGGAAATGTGCCGCTAATATTGCTTTCACGACTTTCGTTAAACTCACTCAGTGGCAAATACGACTTGGCATCTACTCTTGACAAACTGGCTTCTACCAGCCCACCGGCACTGGACTTGTCGGTCCTGTCGGCAAATCTAGATGAAACCCCGGGAACCATATTATGGCTTAATCTTTTATCTGTGGCAACTGCAAACCAATATCCGCGCCCAGGGTCGCCGTTAACAAATGTACATAGTACTGTGTTACCTATGTCGGGTGGTACCAGCCACATTCCGTATGTGTGTTCCGACTGTTGGTCAGTGTTGTCCGTGTTCCTATTGGGGTTGTATGTGGCCCCGTAAAATGGACTGGCATAAGTGACCCACTTCCAATTGTTATCATCATCTTCTGCACCACCAAAATCTGGGATCCATACCTGTAGTCGCCCCATACGCAACGGGTCAACGTTTTGCTTGACTATCCCGCTTTGAGTAGCGGGAGTGAATTTCATTCCGTAGGCTTTGTTCTGGTCTGCCCAGTCTGGTAATTTTACGCCTTGTCTATTGTCGGTTGCCATTGAAATTCCTTATGCAAAATTTTCATCGATATTGATTACATCAGTCTGTGCAGGTGTTAATGCAGGCGATTCGCCTGAGTCATACCAGTCATCAATTGTGACTTCGTCTGCATCTTCATCAACTGTTTCTAAATCTTGTTCTTGTTGATTTTGTTCCGGCTCGTCGGTGATGCCGTCTTGTGAGTCTTCGGGCGGGAATACCGGTGCTGGATTTTCCTCTGCTGCCGGTTCTCCATAGTCATAGAACGATGACAGGTCATCACCGGCTGTGCCTGATTCAACGCTTCTTGACCCGTGCCCTTGATCTGTGTCGCTGTTTGTTTCTTCTTTGGTCGGCGGAGTTTTTTCGGTTTTCTTGGGTGGTGGTTCTGGTACTCGCACCATGTCAACTGTCTGTTCAAACTTTCCATTTTGAAATACGTTTGATACTGTTAGCATACGGTATTTTCCAGAGAATACACTACTGTCGGCCATTACACCCTGTCTTGGTAATCCAGTAGTTTCGTCCATGTCTACAATGGTACGGAAATTGACCTGTGCAACAACTTCACCGTCGTCCATGGGTATGCTACCGTTCTGTGGCATGATGTCATTGGCCATTTGTTCAGCATAGCCACCTTGTGCAGGATTGGTATAAATGTCATCCTGTTTGATTAGTTCGGGATCTCCCACAATTTTTAACTTTAGATTCAACATGTCGCCACGACTGTTACTGTATTGACTCTTTTGTATATCTCCGGCCAACACCTGTTCGGCAGAGCCCTGTTGGCCAGCTAGACCTTGCTGTTGCGGTTGCGAAGATACCAATCGCAACTGTCTATTAACCAATTCTCTTGCAGAATCACTACTGGACTTTGCGGCATTCTGTGCGGAATCCAATTGTTCTTTTGCTTTTTGCAATTGATCGGCTTGCCACTTGGCCGATCCTGCAGTAACCGCAGTATAGAACATTGTGTCAAAATCAATTTGTAAATCAAGTATGTCTATATTTTTACCAGTATAAGAATATGAATATTCTTTGACTGATCCCTGGGGTGCCAGCACTGGTCCATTGGGGTGTTTGCTGTCGTACACAATATATGGAACTATATGATATGTTATTTGAGTCGCAAACTTGTTGACCGAGAAATCATAATCATTGGTCTTGATAGAGGGAATAATTTTGTACCAATACAAAGGTTTTTCTAACTTTTGAGCAATTTCTTCAGGCTTGGTGTCTTTGGGATCAGATATTTGATCTGTTATGTAAGAGCTGTTACGCATCACCATGTCAATCACGTGCGGTATACTGGTACCTGCAGATACCGGGAAAGCACCAGCATCGCTGAATGTTTTGTTTGTGGGGTTTGCTGAGGCGGCTGCCGCGGCCTTGGGCGGGGCATCAGTTGTTGCACTACGGCTAATGTCCTTACGTGCAGGTACTGTTATCTTGGCATCACGTATTTTTTCAACTGGAATTATATCATTCCCGTGAAACTCTACATAAATTGCGTCGGGCTTGGCTCTTAATCTTTTTGCAAGTAAATCATTGGACCAACCATTGACTCCGCCGCAAAAACTTTTTACTGCATATGCCTTGGCCAATATTGCTTGATTCTCTTTGAGTGTTTTTGTTTGTTCAGGGGTACGTGCAGATTTGTCTGGTGCAGTTGGGCTGGTGCTGCCATCAGCTTCTTCTTTGACTTCTTGGGTATTTTTTTCTATACGCCCATTGGATTCAGACGCATTCATTTTTGCAAGATCTTGTTTTGTAACCGATTGAAAATCTTCTTCATTGGTGGCAAAAAATTCTCCAACAGTTGCGGCCGATACTTCGATATTGATAGGGGTAGTTGATGCACTTTGACTCAGAGCCTGGTGGTTCCACGGTATTGCTTTAACCGCATACTCGGCACCCTTGGTATTCATTTTTATTTTGATCTCAATAATCTGTATAGGAAAACGTTTTCTCTGTCCAGACAGTTTGAGTACTGCACCGTTGTCGTCGTAGCCATAGAAATCGACTTCCAACAAGTATGGCATGGCTTTGAAGTTGGGAGCTTTGATCTGATCTGCGGCGGCCATGATTCGATCTAGTAGGCTCATGCCATATGGTTCAGTTATGTTAAAACTTAGATCAATTGCGTTAGTTGCTTTGCTACGACTATTAAGACCAATCACTGTGGTCATTTGCAAGTTGTCAAAATAGAAGTCTTCTTTGAAATGATCATTACGTTTATATGCCCCAGAGTTTTTACCTCCACTGGCAATTAAACAGTTATTTCCAGCGGCTCCGGGCATCCAATTTTCAGGATCCGTTGTTAACAAATTTATATCTTCTTTTGATAATATAAACAAAGCTATACTATAGGTATAAGTTGCAAATTGATGTAACGGATTTGGTCTAGTAATTCTTGTGGGCGCAGGATCAATTTCTTTCTTTTCTTCTTTGGGCAGTCTTTTTGCTGTTATGACAATTTCTTGTACTTCAACTGGTGCAGGTTCGGCTTTTGGTAACAAATCACTGTCCCCAATATTGGCATATGGGTCATCGGCGCCGCCAGAATTTTCATCTACTTGTGATTTTTCATCATCTGTTAAGTCATCGGATTCAGAATCTGTATCGCTATTGTTGATGCTGTTCTCGGCAGTGTCGGCTTTTTCGGCATCCATTTGATCGGATATTTTTTGCTGTGTGTCCAGTACATCCTGTATGCCAGCATCAACGTCTTCCTGTGCTGATTGTATTTCTGCGTCGTAATAGTCAGTGGGCTCACCAAGGGCCGCAATTTGATTACGCTGTTTAATAAGTTTGTCTAGTTTAGCTTTATCGAGAGCCAAGCCCTGTTCATAAAACGAAAGTTGATGTTCTAATGCCATTGCCATGGATTAAAGTCCTAGGTCTTGAACCAGCTGAGTTTGAGTAGGAATATAAATGCTACGTCCGGCGCGGAAGTCTTGTATGGGGTCTTGTATAGTATTGGGATTTCGTTGTGCAAATACCCACCACAACGAACTATCGTTATACAAGTCGTGTGCCAACAGGTCAGGACGATATTCGTACACCTTGTCTATTTTGTATAACACATCACTGGCCTTGGCTGTGATTTTTCTATCAACCATGATATCTAAAAAATTGCCCCACTTGGGTGTTCCGTAGTACGGGCTTGTCTTTGAATATGTTGAGGACATTAGATGAATCCTCCTTTGCTGCCAGCAACCACCATCTTGCCTGAGGCAAAATCATCAAGGTTAAATTTACTAACTGCTTGTCTACTGTAGATCGGTTGTAGCGTAACTGATACACTACTCACTGTTGGCATACGTGTACTGGGTCCAGCACCAAATTTTCCGCCACTCAATTGTCCAATCAGCTGATTGATACCACCGCCTGCGGCACCCATTGTGGAGCCCAACACGCTGTTTACGCCTGCGCCCAATGCACCACTTAGTGCGTTACCGTCACCGTTCATGGCCCCGGTAATGCCTTGAGTCACTGCTCCGCCAATTCCGGCGGCGCCAACGCTGCCGGGTATAACTCCAGGTACATCAATATAATCACAGTCACCGGGCATGGTATGGCTAAAACTGGTGACCACACACGGAACGTTTGGCAAATAATTTGCGCCATATCCGCTTAAGAACACCATGGGAGGAGGGTAGCCGTTCATGGCATTGTTCTTGCTAGAACCAAACCACATTTTGGTGGCCGAGCGCAAAAATGTAATCACTGCCAGCAGGTACTGCCCTTCAATGACATTTTGTACAGTGAATTCTCCGTTGATTGATATTGCGGCCACTTCGCTATTTTCATAGAAGTAGCCGGGATAGTTGCTGTGTGTGAGTTTTTGTTGACTGTAGTTTGCTGTGTGTGTGACCTGCACTTGTGGAGTATATGGAAATATAACACCATTTTGTGTTGGGCTACTGAACAGCGGGCTCATTATGCCACGGTCAGCCACACTCTGTGAATTGTAAAAATATTTTGCTGACTCGGCCAGAGCTATACGAACACGCCAGTCTGGTAGCCCACCGCTAAGGTTGACATTTACTTTGGCTCCGCCAATGCTGAATCCAAGGCTCCCGCCGGGAACCAGACCAGCAACTGCCAATCGTGCCGCGCTTGGATCTGCACCAATGGCGCTGGCCGCGCTACCCAATGCCGAGCTGGCTGCGCTACTCAGTGTTCCGTCTAATAATCCCATGGTCGGTATCCTATTTTAAATATTTATGGTTTTTCAATATAGGCTAACATAAAGAATTTTTAAAAATAGGTTGACAAGCGGGATTTAAATATATTATACTACATGCATAATAGGATTGTATTATCGTGACCACATTAATTGCACCACCCAAAGTTAAGAATTATCTCAATAACAAAGATATCTTAAAAGAAATTCATAAAAGCAAAACAACATACTGCACATATTTGTCACCCGGTGACGCCGACTACGACATGATTCTGCCCAGTATCGACAAAGTCAACAAAAAGAGCATACTGCAAGCACGTAGAAATCGTGCAGAACGACTAACAAAACTGGCGTTTGATGCGGCCAATGCTGATGGTTCAGCCAAAGCAAACAAGAAGAAATTGGAAGATTTTGAAGTTAAACTCAAAGATATTGCACAAACTGATGTGGTATTTAGGGTCATGACTTGGGAACATGTGCCCATGGTAGAAGCCAAACCTAAGAAGGGTGCACCAATTATTGAAGAAACCAATGAGGTTTTGACCGAATACGATGATCCTGAATTGATCAAAGCACCCACAAAGTACACCAAATGTAACTTCCCACCGTTTCAACATTTCAAAGTTGATGACGAAGGCGTTACCATGTTGGTGGGCAAGAGCCACTGGAAGGGTGATTTAATCACTGGAGAGTTCAGCAAGGATCATGGACAAATGACCCGCACTTTGGCACACATGTTTATAAAGTTATGTGAGCGTTATGCCACTAGATCAAATTGGAGAGGATATACTTACAATGACGAAATGCGAAGCCAAGCCTTGTTGCAACTCAGCCAAATCGGACTCCAGTTCGATGAATCAAAATCGCAGAACCCTTTTGCGTATTATACTGCCGCTATCACTAATAGCTTTACTCGTGTCTTAAACATCGAAAAACGTAGTCAAAATCTACGTGATGATATACTAGAAATGAATGGGCTTACACCAAGTTACACACGCCAAGGACAAGGCGGTGGTAGTTATGGTGGTGGTGGTGGTGGTGGTTACGACTCAGATGATTAAATTAGTATTTGAGTTCTTGATCAACTTCTGTTAAACTATACTCATGAGTAACCTTTTTAAAAAGGCCGCGCTCTTTACGGACATACATTTTGGACTAAAGAGCAACAGCCAACTTCACAATGACGATTGTTTAAACTTTGTTAAATGGGTAACTGCCAAAGCTCGAGAAGAAGGTTGCGAAACCGCAATGTTCCTGGGTGACTGGCACAATAACCGTGCATCTATAAATATTATAACACTTAATTACAGTCTTCGGGCACTGGAACATTTGAATGACAATTTTAGTCAAGTATTCTTTATTCCTGGCAATCACGATCTTTATTATCGCGACAAGCGCGATGTGCAGAGCGTTGAATGGGCGCGACATCTCCCGAACATTACGATATGCAATGATTGGTATAGTAGCGGCGACGTGGTTATTGCACCATGGCTTGTAGGCGACGACCATAAACGCATACCCAAGTTGTCAGGCAAGTACATGTTTGGGCACTTTGAACTGCCCGGATATCTCATGAATGCCATGGTAGCCATGCCCGAACATGGCGATGTCAGTAGAGAACATTTTGGCGGCTTTGATCATGTGTTTACTGGACACTTTCACAAACGCCAAACACAAAAGAATATCACATACATTGGCAACTGCTTTCCGCACAACTACGCCGATGCCGGCGACGATGATCGTGGCCTGACCATTCTCGAATGGGGCAAAGAGCCCGAGTATCATGCGTGGCCTGACCAACCACGCTATCGTGTGTTTAATTTGAGTGATGTTATCAATCATACCGAAGCCATGTTGCAACCCGGTATGCATTGTCGTGTCAACTTGGATATTGATATCAGTTACGAAGAAGCCACGTTTATCAAAGAGACATTTATTGATACTTATCGTTTACGTGAGATCACACTGATACCGGCCAAGGTCACAGACTTGACCGAATACGAAATACAGGGCAACATTGCATTTGAAAGTGTGGATCAAATTGTTGCTGGGCAACTCAACAGCATCGAAAGTGACAAATTCAATCGAGCATTGCTACTGGACATTTACCGTCATCTATGATTGACCCAGCCACAGTCAAATGGCTACAAGTTGAGGCTACCAGTAAATGCAATGCATGGTGCCCGGGCTGTAGTAGAAATAAAAACGGCTATGAGCTGGCTGATGGGCTTGTCATTGAGGATTTAAACAATGAGCGGTTTGAAGACGTTCTGCGTATGTTTCCCAATTTGGAAACTGTGGATTTTTGTGGCACGTTTGGCGATGCAGTGGCGGCACACAATATAAAATCCCTTATTGATTTGGCCAAACAGTATTCTAAAAAAATTCTTATACGCACCAACGGTAGTCTTAGAGACATAGTATGGTGGACACAGTTTGCCAATCTGCTAAAAGGCCACAGTCACGAAGTTTGGTTTTGTTTAGATGGGTTGGCAGATACGCACAGCATGTACCGACAAGGTACTGACTTTGATAAAATTATCAAAAATGCAACAACATTTATTAGTGCCGGTGGTACTGCTGTTTGGCAATTCATTCCCTGGGCGCACAACGAGCATCAAATCAAAGACTGCATAAAGTTAAGTCAAGAATTAAAGTTTAAACGATTTGAATTGGTTCGAAGTGTTAGATCAAATTTCAATGCTCGTGATTATGTAACAGGAGACCCATACGAAATTCAACCGTGGAGTATGGATCAAAAAATGAATCCCTTGACCTTTGTTAAACATCGCGTTGACGAAGAGAACTGTATGCATCTACGATTGCCCAGCATGTACTTGAATGCCAGTGGCAAACTAAATGTATGTTGTTTCTTTAATCAGGCACACGCAGACAATGATATTGACAAGCTCATGGATATACCAACCAAATTGGCTAACCAAAATTTGGCGCCACAAGTATGTAAAAACCATTGCGGCACCACGGAACAATAAGTTACAATACAAAATATGTTTAAAATTAAAGATATCGCGGTAAAGAATTTTATGAGTGTGGGTAACTCTACACAGGCTGTTAACTTTAATCGCAGGGACTTGACCTTGGTGCTGGGCGAGAACTTGGATCTTGGGGGCGACGACTCAGGAGCTCGTAACGGCACTGGCAAGACCACGATCATAAATGCGTTATCTTATGCGCTTTACGGCAACGCTCTAACCAACATCAAGAAAGACAACTTGATCAACAAGACCAACGGTAAAAACATGTTGGTCACTATCGACTTTGAAAAAGACGGCACCGACTATAGAATTGAACGTGGTCGTAAACCCAACACAATGAAGTTTTTTGTGTCGGGCACCGAACGTGAAATCACAGACGATGCACAAGGCGATTCAAGAGAAACACAGGCCGATATTGAGCGCATGTTGGGCATGAGCCATGACATGTTCAAACACATTGTGGCACTTAACACCTATACTGAACCGTTTTTGGCATTGGAGGCCAACGATCAACGTGCTATTATTGAACAGTTGTTGGGCATTACCCTATTAAGTGAAAAAGCCGAGCGACTCAAAGAGTTAAGCAAAGCCACCAAAGACGCAATTACACAAGAAGAATTCCGTATCAAAGCAGTGGGTGATGCTAATCGACGCATACAAGATCAAATTGACGCACTGCTTAGACGTCAAACAATATGGAATAGAAAAAAATCTGAGGATGTGGCAGCATTGCAGGCCGCTTACGATCAACTGGCCAAGATAGATATCGAAGCCGAATTATCTGCACATCATGCACTTACTGTGTATAATGAAAAATCAAAACAGATTAAAGAATTAACCAATTGGATCCGGCGTTGTGAACTAGACGAGGCTAGAGAGCAGAAAACCATAGACAAGCTCCGAGCCGATATTGCCAGTTTAGAAAATCACACTTGTCATAGTTGTGGACAAGCATTCCACGATGACAAACAAGAAACCTTGCTAGAGGAAAAACGCCAGGCACTACAGGAAGCCGCATTACAAGCACTGGCAACAAACACACAGTGGATAGAACACACCGATGCACTTCAATTATTGGGTGAGTTGGGAACTCCACCGCAGGTATTTTACGATAACGAATCAGATGCATTTGAACATCGTAGTAGTATGGGTGCTGTGTTGGCACAACTGACTGCCAAAGAAGCCGAAGCAGATCCGTATGTGGAACAAATCCAAGAAATGCAAGAACAGGCCTTGGAAGAAATTGATTATGTGGTCATGAATGACCTGGCCAATCTTAAGGAACACCAAGATTTCTTGTTAAAACTGTTGACCAACAAAGATAGTTTTATTCGTAAACGCATCATTGATCAGAACTTATCGTACTTGAACGCACGACTAGGACAATATTTGGATCGTATTGGCTTGCCGCATACTGTTAAATTCAACAACGACTTGACTGTGGCCATCAGTGAACTGGGCCGGGATCTGGACTTTGACAACTTGAGTCGTGGTGAACGTAATAGGCTCATATTGAGTTTGTCATGGGCGTTCCGCGATGTGTGGGAAAGTCTATATCAACCCATTAACTTGTTGTTTATCGACGAACTTGTGGACTCGGGCATGGACAGTTCGGGAGTTGAAAACAGTTTGGCTATCTTAAAGAAGATGGCACGTGAATCCAACAAGAGCATTTGGCTAGTGAGCCACAAGGATGAACTGGCTGGACGTGTAAACAACACACTCCATGTGGTGAAAGAAAACGGATTTACAACTTACAATACCGATGTTGAAATTGCTTGAAACTGCCAGAGTATTACATGTTGAGTCTACTGACGTGTGTCAGGCCTCATGTCCGGCTTGTGCTCGTGAAACCGACGTGAACTTTGACAAGCGAGTACATAACTCACACAGCCTGCAAAGTTTTCAACAGACTGTGCCCGAGCGACTGATATATCGATTGGACAAGTTGTTCATGTGCGGTAACTACGGTGATCCGGCAGCAAACGAAGTATCAAAGTCCATATTCAGTTATGTTAGATCCATCAACAGTAGCACGGTGTTGGGCATGAATACCAATGGTGGCTTACAGGGCAGTTATTGGTGGGCCAATTTGGCCAATGTGTTACACAAACCCCAGGACTATGTGGTGTTCAGCATCGACGGACTTGAAGACACCAATCACATATATCGTCGTGGTGTTAACTGGAGTCGTGTGATGCAAAATGCAGAAACTTTTATTCGTGCCGGTGGCTCAGCACACTGGGACATGCTGGTGTTTCGGCACAACGAACATCAAGTTGACGCTTGTGAACAACTGGCCCGAGACATGGGATTCAAGTGGTTTAGAGCCAAGGTCAGTAAACGAAATTTTTTAGGCGGTACAGAACATCCAGTCACATGGCATCGTCCTGTAGCGCAAGGCGCAATCCAATGTCAGGCCTTGGCCGATAAAGGATTGTTTTTGAGTGCAAAGGGCCAGATCAGTCCCTGTTGTTGGCTAGGTGAGGCTGACCCAACAGCAGATTTTGATCAGGTTCAAGCCAGCTGGGCCACAGACCATCCGCACAAAACCTGTGCAGAAATCTGTAGTTCAACCAATTTGGTTACCAATTTTGCTACACAGTGGCAACGTGTAACAGAATTTTAATAATATTTTATCATGGCAAATCAAGGCATAATTATAAAGCATGACATGGACGTATCAAGGCTCCCCGATTCAGGAACTTCCCGAAGATTGTGTAGGCTTCGTCTATCTCATCACGAATCGTGTATCAGGGCGCAAATACATAGGTAAAAAACTAGCGAAATTCGCAAAAACCACATACAAAGTAGTAAAACTAAAAAACGGCACAAAAAAGAAAAAGAAGATCAGAAGCAAAATAGACAGCGACTGGCAAACATATTATGGCTCAAACGATGAATTGAATAAAGATGTTGCGGCTCTGGGCGCAGAACAGTTTACAAGAGAAATCATGTACTACTGTCGCTCCAAAGCCGAATGTAGTTATATCGAAGCAAGAGAACAATTTACACACCGAGTGCTAGAATCACAAGAATACTACAACGGACAAATCTCTGTCCGTGTCCATGGCTCCCACATAAAGAAATTAAACGGTTAACGACTCGCACAAGTCTAAAAACGTGTGCCTAGCGACAACTCGATAAAAAGAGGGACGGAAGACTCTGCGCCGTACAGAGCACTCAATCACTATCCTTGACCGGACGCGGATCACTAATTGCTGTGGTTTGATTGTTTGAAGAAATTTTAAAAGCTAAAAAGACGTACGAGTGATCGTACAGGTCGGTACAGTATGTTAGCGTATATTGTATTGGCTGCCGTTGTGATAAAGACGCAACTCGAGGTACCGGACAACCGCCTCTGTAATGTTGTAACGCTAGTGTGGCTGTGCTACTCAGATGAAGTTAAATTCATTTTCTTTGCCCTGTGCGGGCAAAGTGTGACCGATTAATCTAGATGAAACTATAATCGCTTCGCTCTTAACAAAACAAATGAAACTAGTTAATTATCTTTAGTTAACTAATTTGATTTGTTAGAAATAAATGTTGTGAGCGCAAGCGAAACAACAGATGTCTGTAAGACATCTTTAAATGTCTTAGAAAAACGGCATTCCGGTCTTCTTGGTAGTTTCTAAATTCTTGTCAATGAGTTTGCCGATGAGTTTACGCTCGTTATGACTCAACAACATGGCATCGTCGTATGTGATTCCACCACGCATGTACCAACACAGTGTCAGTAGATCTTCTTTCAGGGCTCTTGATTCTCGATCCATTCTATCCAACCACGAGATGATTTCCTCGTTGGTCAGTGTCAAGAGCCGTTGCCGAAAAAATTTGATTGATTAAACTCTAGAGTGGTGGTGTACTCTTTGGTGCATTCGCCACAGCTTATGGGAATTGGCTGAGTTTTGTTGTTTTCGACCAACTTGTTGATTCGGTCTTTGAGTTCGTTAAACACTTCGCGGCTGGAGTTTTCTATAAACTCGTAAATGAATTTACTGTCGCTTACTTCAACATCGTCTTCGGTAGTGATGCTTTCTATACAGGTGGCAATAATATCAATGTTCATTTTTTTGAGTTTGTTAAAACTCTCGGCAAATTTTACAGTTTTTTCTTCTTCACTTAAATCATCGTTGTTGACCACACTGGTGATCAGACGCTGTTCTTCGTAATTGATCAAACTGACTGTGTTGATGTCTCGGTACGTTTGTGGTTTAAACTTGAACTTGAGTTTTTCGATAAAAGCCGGGCGCGAGTAGTCAATTTCTTTGTAACGATCCAAAATGGTGCGTAAATCCAACGAGTGATTGTTTTCGGCATTGCAACTTGGGCAAGTGGTATCTAGATCCATTTCAACACCATAGCTGGCCAAGCGTATGGCCACAAACACCGGATCCACATCAACTGCTGGCATACTCCAGGGGTCAATGATATTGGGGCAACAACTGCGAATTACTTCGATCATGCCCGAGCCGTTCAATAGCGCATCCGGGGTACGCAGGGTCAGCTCGTCTTTGACAGTCATTGGGTAGACCGGAATCTGCCCAGTAGTGGGCAAGTCCAATGCACCAGTGGGGTAATATTGTCCTTGGGACGGTAGTTTCAAATAGACCGCAGGTTGTCTAAAGTGTTTGAACAGCGGATTCTCAGCTGGATTCGCCATGGTTTTAATCTCCATAAATAGATGTATAATTCTATTTATCGCGAAAAAACATGGCCGCCGTAACAATTAACATACCCAACATTGGCAACGTGGTTGCTGAAAATGCCGCCAGCGAAGAAACTGCATTGAAAATTCTTGCGGCCATACAAAGGGCCGGTGGAGCCACTGGCGGTGGCCAAATGGCTGGTACCAAGCCCGGTAGTAGCAAGGAAGAAAAAGATCTAAAGAAAGCCCGCGAAGAAGAAGGCAAACAGATCAAGAAGAATACCGAAGACAGCAAGAAGCAGGGCAAGGAACAAGACAACACCAACAAGACTTCATCGGCTTTTGGCAACTACCTTAAAGGTGCCTGGGGCGGCATGAAAGAAGGCTTCAGCATGGGTAAAACCGCCATTGGTAATTTTGGTAAAACACTATTAGCAACTGCGGCCGCTGTGGCAACATCGTTTGCCACCAGCTATGAACAAATGGCCAAAGACCCAATCGGGGCAGCCGCCACCATGATGGCCACCAACATTGACATAGTGGGCATGACAGCCAAGGCCGGGGTCGATGTGCTCAATGCCGGCGTTCACGCGGTGGCCGGATTCTTGGGTCCGTTTAGCGGGGCAATTACCGGAGCAAGCGATGCACTGAGCGCGGCTGCCAAGGCCGCAATTGACTTTGCTACCACAGTATTAAAAGTTGCCAACCAGGTATTTGCACAGGAATTCAAGAAGTCGGCTGCCATGTTGCACGACTTTACCAAAGCTGGTGCCAGCTTTGCGGGCGGCATGACCGAAATGCGTAATACTGCACATGCCAGTGGCTTAATGATGGATCAGTTTTCGGCCATTGTTAAAGCCGCAGGCTCGGATATTCGTAACATGGGTGTAAATCAAGCTGATGGTATGATGGCTGTGGCACATGGCATGAGCACCCTAAAGAATCAAATTGGTACAAGTGGCAAATCGGTGCGTGATGAGTTGTTGGCCATGGGCTACACTTATGAAGAACAGGGCGAAATTGTTGCCCAGTACGGTGCACAAATGAAAGCCAGCGGCAAAGACATTAGAAACATTGCACCAGCTGAATTGGCCACTCAGGTAAAAGACTATGCCAAGAACTTGAAAGTGATCAGTGATATTACAGGTCAAGATGCTAAAAAGTTAATGGAGAAAGCGCGACAAGAAAGTATGCGCGGATCGTTAATGGCCAAATTAACTGCTGAACAAAAAGAAGCGTTTAAAGGCGCACACAGCACAATGGCCGCCATGGGACCAGAATTTCAAAATGCCTTGATGCAGATGCTGGCCGGTGGCACAGTGACCGATCCCATGATTGCCGGCAACAAAGAAGCCATGGACATGATTCAAAAGGTGGCTTCAGAAGTACAGTCTGGTAACAAAAACATCGTGAGCGAAACCACTGCGGCCATGAGCGAGGCCGCCGAAGCCACACGCAGACGCACAGCAGTTGAAGGCAATGCAGCCGACACCGCAGTACTATTGGGCAACAACATGGGCGGTGTGGTCAAAGGTTTTGCTGATGTAAGCAACAAACTGGGTGGCTTTACCATGGCAGCCGATGCGGCTGAACGTTCAGCTGATGCCGCTGATCGTCAAAGCACAGCACAAGATGCACTGACAACCGGATACCAAGATCTTACCAAACAAATGAATGATTTTGGACAGGAGATGGAAAAGTTTGCTACTGATAATTTGCCAGCCTATGCCAACTTGCTGACTGAAAATGCAAAACAAACCATGGGCCTAATGACCGAAGCCATTGGTATTATTCGTGAAGGCGTGGGCAACTATGCCAAACGCAAAGCCGAGGAAGAGGGTGTTGATGTAGATAAAACCACCAGTTTGTTGGCCACTGGTGCAGGCGCTTGGGCCGGCGCTGAGCTAGGCGCCACAATTGGTACCTTTATTGCTCCAGGTATTGGGACAGCCATTGGTGCTGGCCTGGGAGGCATTGCTGGCGGACTGGCTGGATTCTTTGGTGAAAAGATGGCAAAACACGCCGAGGGTGGCATAGCAACACCGGGCATGTTGAACATATTTGGCGAAGCAGGACCCGAGGCAGCGGTACCGTTGCCGGATGGAAAATCTATACCAGTCAAAATGAATACACAGGGCTTGATGTCAGCTGACATGGCCACATTGATGAGTGGCAATTTTGACAGTGCTATTCGTAGCATGGCCGATTTTCAAACTCAAAATAACGATGAACAACAAAAAGCATTTGCTGATACTATAAAAGAACTTGGAACCAAATTGGATATGCTGGGTGCCAAGATTGAATCACAAAGCTCAAGCGGTGGCGGCATCATGAGTGAATTGACTTCGCACATGGCCGAATTGAAAGATACTGCGCTAAAACAGTTGGATGCACACGAAATAATGAAGCGTACACTAGCTGACAGCAAAGACAACTTAAACGGAATCTTAAATAATATCATTTAATAAATGCGGTAAATATTGCATTACGAGATAATTTATGGCCACATGGAAAAAGTATTTTAAAACCAGCCCAATGCAATTGGGCAGTCCCATTAGTGGTAGCACCGCAGTAAGTGGTCAGAAAGCTGATCCGGGCTATCGTAACTATCAAAGCACCCTACCGGAAGTGTATGTTGGACACCCAAATCGTATTGAACGTTACAATCAATACGAACAAATGGACATGGATTCAGAAATCAATGCGGCCCTAGATATCCTGGCTGAATTTACCACACAGAAGAACGCCGAAAACGGCACAGCATTTGAAATTGATTTCAAAGACAAACCCACAGACAACGAAGTTAAAATTATCAAAGAGCAATTACAGCAGTGGGTCAAACTGAATGATTTAAATCGTCGTATCTTCAAGATTGTACGCAACACCATCAAGTACGGTGATCAAGTGTTTATTCGTGATCCAGAGAACTTCAAACTGTACTGGACCGAAATGAGCAAAGTCACAAAGGTGATTGTGAACGAAAACAAAGGCAAAGAGCCTGAACAGTACATTGTTCGTGATTTGAATCCCAACTTTCAGAATTTGACAGTTACAGCAGTTACCACCAGTGACTCGTTCAGTAACAGTCCACAGATTGGTGGCCCACAGGGCAGTTACATCAGCCCCAATGGCCCCAGTACCAGCGGCGGACGTTTTAGTCATCAACGCAACGAAGCAGTTATCAATGCCGAACACGTGGTGCACCTGAGCTTGACTGAAGGACTAGATGCTTTCTGGCCTTTTGGTAATAGTGTGTTAGAAAACGTTTTTAAAGTATTCAAACAGAAAGAACTGCTAGAAGATTCGATCATTATATATCGTGTACAACGTGCGCCAGAGCGTAGAATCTTCAAGATTGACGTGGGCAACATGGTGCCACACATGGCCATGGCGTTTGTAGAACGCATCAAAAACGAAATACATCAGCGTAGAATACCCACACAAACCGGTGGCGGTGTAAACATGATGGATGCCACATACAATCCATTAAGCACCAACGAAGACTACTTTTTCCCAGTTACGGCTGATGGTCGTGGTAGCGATGTATCCACGCTAGCCGGCGGTCAAAACCTAGGCGAAATCACAGACTTGCGATTCTTTACCAACAAGTTGTTTCGTGGTCTGCGTATCCCTAGTAGTTATTTGCCCACTGGTGTGGATGACGGAACACAGAGTTATAGCGACGGTAAAACTGGAACAGCACTGATCCAAGAGTGGCGTTTTACACAGTACTGCAAGCGTCTACAGGCCATGATTGTGGACAAATTGGACCAAGAATTCAAGATGTTTATGCGCTGGAGAGGCATCAACATTGACAGTTCCCTGTTTGATTTGCGTTTTGAAGAGCCACAAAACTTTGCCAGTTATCGTCAAGCCGACATTGATACAGCACGTATCAACACATTTACACAGTTAGAACAGTATGCTTATTTTTCAAAGCGTTTCCTAATGAAGCGTTATTTGGGCATGAGTGAAATGGAAATGAGCGAGAACGAAACCATGTGGAGCGAAGAACAGGGCGATGTTGAATCAGCACCAGTCGAAAGTCCAAATCTACGTAGCATGGGTGTAAGTCCCGGCGGTATAGAAGCCGACTTGGAAACTGCCGGCGGTGGTGAAGAAGCTCCTGCACCCGAGGGTGGCGAAGCGGCAGCACCGGCCCCAGCTGGTGGAGCACCAGCTTAATTACCGCTGATTTGGGTAAATAACTGTATGCATTTATTTGAATTAGGTCTAGTGAATCCTGACTATACAGGACACCAAAACGAAAAAGATGACGGTAGTGTAATGAAACTATCGGACATTCGCAAGTCTTCTCGCTTGACGTTGGCACACCTAAATCGTTTACGTATTGCACATGATGTGCGTAAATTTGAACACGAGAAGAAACTAAAATCTGTCGCTAAACAGTACAAAGCTGCCGCAGAACCAGCTGCCGGCGGGGCAATGGGTGTTTAACACCATTATAATTGTCAAAAAATCGTAAAAAATCGCCGATTATTATTAGAAATATGCGTAGTTAAGTAAATAACTACACAAAGCCACTTGACAAAGGAGTTCTTATGAACAAGTATGAAAAATTGATTGAATACATCATCAATGATAACGAACAAAAAGCTCGTGAATTATTTCATGAGATTGTAGTAGAAAAAAGCCGCGACATCTACGAAAGTTTGATGGACGAAGAGCAAGTAGAAGAAAATTTCGGCTCAGCTGATCCAGCTGGCGAAATGATCGACGACGTTACTGACCACGTAGACGAAACTGGTCTTGGTGAAGACGACGAAGAAGGCGAAGAGTTTTCTTTAGGTGACGAGCCAGGCGAAGACGACGAAATGGGCGGTGAAATCGGTGACGATCACGAACACAGCGATATCAAAGCCGACTTGGAAGACATCAAAGACAAGATCGACCAATTGCTTGCTGATGTAGGCGGTAGCGACATGGACGGCGACGAAGAAATCGGCGGCGACATGGACGGCGAAGAAGACGAAGGCGAAGAAGCCTTTGCTGAAGCCCCGATGATGGAAGAAGCTGAAGAAGAGTCTGACGATGAAGAAGAAGACGAATCTAAAGAAGACAAAAAAGAAGTCAAAGAAAGCAAGTCTGTTGCACAATTGATGCGTGAATATGTTGACACAATTGGTCAAGTTTACGATCAAGAGCCAGCCAAAGGCCCTAACGGTCATATGGCCGGTACCGGTGCCAAGAGCGAAAAGCAAGGCGAGCGCAACACCAAGAGTGTTAGCCTAGAGTCTGGTCCAGACTTTGGTGGCACAAGCAAGAACATTGCTCGTGGTGGTAACGAACAAGCCGCAGACGGCAAAGCTATTCCAAAGCCCAACAACGAATACAGCAAAGGCGAAGGCAAGTTCTCTAAAGAGAAGTTCCAAAACGCACCAGGCGGTAGCAAGAAGACAACTCCAGTTGGTAAGAACTGGGAGTCTGAAAAAGGCGCCGAAGGTCAAACAACCGATGGCAAAGTAAAAGTTGCCACCAAAGCTGTACAAACACAGAATACTGGCAAGAAAATTTAATTGAGCTATAAATGTACCTAAGAGAAAACTTATCATTTGATCGTGCTGGAATCCAAGTTATTAACGAGGAGTCCAGTGACGGGTCGGGTAAACACTGGTACATGAAGGGTATATTCATTGAAGGTGGCGTCAAGAACCACAATCAACGTGTATACCCAGTTAGCGAAATTGAACAAGCTGTTTCTGCAATCAACAACCAATTAAAGGATGGTTATAGCGTATTAGGCGAACTAGACCATCCCGATGATTTGAAAATTAACCTAGACCGTGTAAGCCATATGATTTCACACATGTGGATGGAAGGCAATTACGGCATGGGCAAACTAAAGATTTTACCAACTCCGATGGGCGAGCTTGTTAGAGCCATGTTAACAAGTGGTGTCAAGCTGGGCGTTAGCAGCCGCGGATCGGGTCAAGTAAATGAAGGAAGTGGACACGTTAGTGATTTTGAAATCATTACTGTGGACATTGTAGCACAACCCAGCGCACCACATGCCTATCCTAAAGTAATTTATGAAGGTTTGATGAACATGCGTGGGGGAGCTCAGATATTCGAGATGGCACGTGACGCCACTCAAGATCAAAAAGTACAAAAGTACCTGAAAGAAGCTGTAACAAAGCTAATCAAAGACTTAAAAGTCTAATTAAACAGGAGAGAACCGAATGTTAGATGCTATCAAACCATTGTTAGACAGTGGCATTATTAACGAAAGTACTCAAGAAGCTATCAATGAAGCTTGGGAAACCAAGCTGACCGAAGCACGTGAACAAGTACGTGCAGAGCTTCGTGAAGAATTCGCTGGCCGCTACGAACATGACAAACAAGTAATGGTTGAAGCTCTAGATAAAATGGTTACAGAATCTCTAACCGCCGAACTTGCAGAGTTCCAAGCAGAAAAGAAAGCACTTGCAGAAGACCGTGTACGTTTCAATGTACACATGAACGAAAGTGCTAAAAAATTCAATGGTTTCATGGTTAGCAAACTAGCCGAAGAAATCAAAGAATTACGTGCAGATCGCAAAACATACGAGAATAGCATTGCTAAACTTGAGTCATTTGTGATCGGCGCTCTTGCTGAAGAAATCAAAGAGTTTGAACAAGACAAACGTGCCGTAGTAGAAACTAAGGTTCGTTTGGTTGCCGAAGCTAAATCTAAATTAGCTGACCTACAACAAACGTTCATTACTCGTGCAAGCCAAGCTGTAAAAGAGTCTGTGGCTACAAACCTAGAGTCTGAATTGACTCAATTGAAAGAAGATATCCACACAGCTCGTGAGAACATGTTTGGACGTCGTTTATTCGAAGCCTTTGCAAGTGAATTTGCTGTTACTCACTCAAATGAGAACAAAGAAGTTCGCAAGTTGCAAGCACAAGTTGTCGAAACAAATCGTAAGTTAGCTGAAGCAGTTCAGGTAGCCCAAGAAAAAGAAGCAATTGTTGAGTCGAAAGAAAGAGAAATCCGTGTTATCAAGGAATCAACAGAACGCAAGCAAGTACTTGACAGTATGTTGAAGCCATTGAACAAGGAAAAGGCAGCTGTGATGGCTGACTTGTTAGAATCTGTGCAAACTGCAAAATTGCAGAGTGCATATGAAAAGTATCTTCCAGCAGTATTGAACAATGGTACTGTTAAAGTTGCAACTCAAAAGGTTGCGTTAACAGAAAGCCGTAGTGAAGTAACTGGAGATAAAACTGCTAAAACTGTCGCAAAAGAACAATCAGATACCAACGTGGTTGAACTAAAGCGTTTAGCAGGGCTAAAGTAACCAAACCCTAAAAGGAAAAAGGAAATTAAAATGACACAAGCATTATTAGAAAGCCGTTGGGGCGAGAC
>Ga0114964_10000755_pt1 | contig 24173 bp, 18 predicted proteins | sample C_131016_MF_Meta_FD_92638 | JGI IMG/M metagenome (GOLD analysis project Ga0114964, IMG submission 92638) | Freshwater microbial communities from Lake Croche, Canada to study carbon cycling - C_131016_MF_MetaG | ecosystem: Environmental > Aquatic > Freshwater > Lake | place: Lake Croche, Canada...
ATCGTCTTGATGCACGGCGTCGAGCCGAACATGCGCTGGCGCAGCTTCTGCGCCGAGTTGCTCGCGATCGCGGACAAACTCAACGTCGACACCGTGGTGATCCTGGGCGCACTGCTGGCCGATACCCCGCACACCCGTCCGGTGCCGGTATCGGGAGCGGCGTACTCACCGGAGTCGGCCAAATTCTTCGGACTCGAGGAGTCGCGCTACGAAGGACCCACCGGGATCGCCGGTGTCTTCCAGGACGCCTGCGTGGCGGCCGGCATTCCCGCGGTGACGTTCTGGGCCGCGGTGCCGCACTACGTCTCGCAGCCGCCCAACCCCAAGGCCACCGTCGCACTGCTGCGCCGGGTCGAGGAGGTTCTGGACATCGAGGTGCCACTTGCCGACCTGCCCACCCAGGCCGAGGAGTGGGAAGATGCCGTCACCGAGATGACCGCTGACGACGATGAGATCGCCGAGTACGTGGCCAGCCTCGAGGAGCGTGGCGACGCCGAGGTCGACGTCAACGAGGCGATGTCCAAAGTGGACGGTGACACCCTCGCCGCGGAGTTCGAACGCTACCTGCGCCGCCGCGGCCGGTAGTCCGAGGGAGCTACCTTTGCGCCAGCTCTGGCCAGGGGTTATCCCGCCAACCGGTTGGTTGCCCGTACATGAGACACTGTAGGCAACGCCGAATCACATCGAATCGAGGTCACATGAGACTGGCACTGAGCGAGGCCGACACGGCTTTCCGCGACGAGTTGCGCGAATTCTTCACCACGCAGATCCCGGCTGAAATCCGCGAGCGGTCACGCAGCGAGAGCGCTGGTTACCGCGAGGACCTGATCACCACCCAGCGCATCCTGAATAAAGCCGGACTGGCCGTGCCGAACTGGCCGGTCGAGTGGGGCGGCAAGGACTGGACGCCGCTGCAGCACCAGATCTGGGCCGACGAGATGCAACTGGCCAGCGTTCCCCAACCGCTGACCTTCAACACCGGCATGGTGGGGCCGGTCATCGCGCAGTTCGGTTCCCAAGAGGTCAAGGAACGCTTCCTGCCCGCGACAGCCAACCTCGACATCTGGTGGTGCCAGGGCTTTTCCGAGCCCGAGGCCGGGTCCGACCTCGCCTCGCTGCGAACCACCGCGGTGCGCGACGGCGACCACTACATCATCAACGGGCAGAAGACGTGGACGACGCTGGGGCAGTTCGCCGACTGGATCTTCCTGCTGGTGCGCACCGATCCCACTGCGCCGAAGAAGCAGGCCGGCATCTCGTTCATTCTGGTGGAGATGAACACGCCGGGCATCACACTGCGGCCGATCAAGCTGATCGACGGCAGCTACGAAGTCAACGAGGTGTTCTTCGAGGACGTCCGGGTACCGGCCAATCAGCTCGTCGGCGAGGAGAATGCCGGCTGGAGCTACGCCAAATTCCTGCTGTCCAACGAACGCACCGGTATCGCTCGGATCGGCACCACCAAGCTGTGGCTCTCCGAGGTCAAGGAGCTTGCCGCTAAGACCCCGGTGGGCAACGCCAGCCTGCTCGATGATCCGCTGTTCGCCAGCCGCGTCGCCGAGGTGGAGGGCGAGGTACTGGCTCTGGAGCTCACCCAGATGCGGGTCAGCGGAGACGAGGCCAGCGGTAACCCGAACCCGGCGTCGTCGATCCTGAAGCTGCGAGGCAGCCAGTTGCAGCAGGCAGTGACCGAACTACTGGTCGAGGTCGCCGGGCCAGACGTGCTGGCGGTCAACGCCGGGGAACACAATGCCGCGGCGAAGTACCTCAACTTCCGCAAGACCTCAATCTACGGCGGTAGCAACGAGGTTCAGCGCAGCATCATCTCCGCGACAATCCTGGGCCTCTAGAGAAATAACGGGATACGACGATGAACTTTGACCTGTCCGACGAGCAGCAGATGCTGTCCGACACCACGCGCGACGTCCTGTCCCGCACATACGACACCGAGAGCCGCAACAAGGTCGTCGATTCCGAAGTCGGCTGGAGCCGTGAGGTCTGGCAGCAGTTGGCCGAAATCGGCATCCTCGGACTGGGTTTGGAGCCAGAGGAGTCGGGCCCAATCGAGGTGATGGTGGTGATGACCGAAGTCGGTCGGCGCCTCGCCCCTGAGCCTGTTGCGGCGGCGGCATTGATCCCCGGCGCGGTGATAGCCGCCCATGGATCCGCGCAGCAGCGCGCACTGCTCGATGACGTCGCATCCGGTGAGCGACTTCTGGCCTTCGCCCATACCGAGCACGGCAGGCGTGGATCAGGTGAATTAGCAACGCGCGCAAGCCAACAGGGTGATTCCTGGACGCTAACCGGCCGGAAGAGCCCGGTCCTCGCCGGAGACAGCGCCGACATCTTCGTCGTCAGCGCCGCACTGCCCGGTGGCGGCTCCGGACTGTTTCTCGTCGACGGCTCCGCGACAACCCGGCACTCGTTTCGGACCTTCGACGGCAACCGCGGCGCCGATGTCGAATTCGACAACGCCACGGCTGAGCCACTCGGCGCCGGCGGGGACGTGACCGAGCACATCGAGGGCGCGGTATTCCGTTTCCAGTCAGCGCTGTGCGCCGAGGCGGTCGGGGCGATGGAAGAGTCGCTGCGACTGACCACCGACTATCTCAAGGCCCGCAAGCAGTTCGGCGTGCCACTGAAGACGTTCCAGACGCTGACCCAGCGCGCCGCCGATATGTACGTATCCCTGGAATTGGCCCGCAGCATGAGCTTCTATGCCGCGATGTGCGTCGCCGACGGGCGCTTCGATCCACTGGTGGCGGCCCGGGCCAAGCTGCAGATCGGCAAGTCCGGCCGGCACATCGCCCAGGAAGCGATTCAGTTGCACGGCGGCATCGGCGTCACCGCCGAGTACCCGATCGCGCACTACGCCGCGCGCCTGACCGCGATAGATCAGACCCTCGGCTCCTCGACCGACCAGTTGCGCTACCTCAGCGGCCAGGTGGGCCAGTACGGGGTTGCTGTCCTCTAGGGCAGGGTCACCGCACACCCAATAGTGCATCGATCGCCGTCGCAACCCCGGCCGGCGCAGATGGATCATGCCCGCCGTACTCGATTGCGTCGGTGGTCCAACCGTCCACAGCGGCAAGGGCTTTCGGCGTGTCGAGGTCATCGGCAAGGTAGCGCCGAAGCCGCCCGATCACGTCGGCCGCATCCGGTCCCGCCGACATAGTCATTGCAGTACGCCAGCGCTGTAGCCGGGCATTAGCCTCGGCCAGCACGTCGTCGCTCCAGAACCGGTCGCTGCGGTAATGCCCGGCCAGCAGTCCCAGCCGGATCGCCGCCGGGTCCACGCCTTCGGCTCGCAGCCGGGAGACCAGCACCAGGTTGCCGCGACTTTTGGACATCTTGTGGCCATCGAGGGCGATCATGCCGGCGTGCACGTAGTGCCGGGCGAACCGGCGCTCACCGGCGGCGCATTCGGCGTGCGCGGCGGAGAACTCGTGGTGCGGGAAGATCAGGTCGCTGCCACCGCCCTGGACGTCGATCCCGAACCCGATGCGGCTCAACGCGATTGCCGCGCATTCGATGTGCCAGCCGGGGCGGCCGGGCCCGAACGGGGACGGCCAACTCGGCTCGCCGGGACGCTGCGCCCGCCACAGCAGCGCATCGAGGGGGTCGGCCTTGCCCGCTCGGTCCGGGTCTCCCCCGCGTTCGGCGAACAGCCGCGCCATGGTGTCCCGGTCGTAGTTGGACTCGTACCCGAACTGCACGGTGGCGTCGGCCCGGTAGTACACGTCGGGATTGACCGCATCGTCCACGGCATAGGCGGCACCGGAGGCCAGTAACTTCTCGACCATCTCGATGACCTCGTCGATGGCCTCGGTGGCCCCGATGTAGTCCTGTGGCGGCAGCACCCGCAGCGCGGCCATGTCCTCGCGGAAAAGCTGGGTCTGCGCCGAACCAAGTTCGCGCCAGTCCACGCCGTCGCGGATGGCCCGCTCGAACAGCGGGTCGTCGACGTCGGTGACGTTCTGGACGTAGTGCACTCGGTGACCGTTATCCAGCCAGACCCGGTTGACCAAGTCGAATGCCAGGTACGTGGCGGCGTGACCGAGATGGGTTGCGTCATAGGGAGTAATTCCGCAGACGTACATCGTTGCGGTGTCCCCCGGTGCGGTGGGCCGCACCTGCTGGTCGGCGCTGTCGTAGAGCCGCAGCGCCGGCCCGCGCCCGGGCAGGGCGGGGATATCGACGGTCGGCCAGGCCTGCATATCAGCTCGCCAACCACATGGCATCGAGGAGAAGGCCGGCCATCTCAGGCCGACAAAACAGCAGATCGGGGAGATACGGGTCACGTTGGTTGTAGCGGAGCGGCGAGCCGTCGATTCGGGTGGCATGCAGACCGGCCGCCTGCAGCACCCCGGCCGGCGCGGCCGAATCCCATTCCCACTGCCCACCCGCATGGATGTACGCGTCGACGTCACCGCGGACAACCGCCATGGCCTTGGCGCCGGCCGAACCGATCCGCACGAACTCAATGTCGAGGCGGTCCCGCAGCCGCCACAGCACCGCGGGCGGTCGGTTGGAACTGGCGGTGATGCGGATCGGGCCCGACGCCGGCAACGGCGGAGCTTTCACAGTGTCGCTGCGATGAACTTCGCCGATGGCCGGCAGTGAGACCGCCGCGTCGGTGATCGTCCCCTCGGCACCACCGGTGCGCTGCCATAGCGCTACGTGCACCGCCCAGTCCTCGCGGAACGGCAGCGAGTACTCCCAGGTGCCGTCCAACGGGTCGATGATCCACACCCGGTCGGCCTGCAGTCGTTTGAGGTCGTCGTGTGCCTCTTCGGACAGCACCGCGTCGTTGGGGCGTTCGGCATGTAACCGGCGCAACAGCAGCGCGTTGGCGGCCACGTCGCCGGCATCTCCGAGTTCGTAGGGGAAATCGTGGCCAACCTCTTCGCGCACCGCCAGTAGCAGCCTGCCGGCCTCCTCGGCCAGTTCGGCGGCCAGCTCGGCGTCGGTGAGACTCACCCCGTCAGTATCACCGACCACCGGCCGACGCCACCCGACGCCCCGTCCGTGGCCGGTAAATTGACGCCCATGCGTAATGTCTTCCTGGTTTCTGTAGCAGCCGCGACCTTGGCCGGATGTGGATCCACCGCCGCATCGGATCCATTGGCCGGAACGACCTGGCGACTAGTCAGTATCGAATCGATGAGTGATGAGCAGCCAACCACCACGATCGACGATCCCGCGAAATACACGGTGACGTTCGGCGACGATGGGCGCGCCGCCTTCCAGGTCGACTGCAACCGCGGCAATGGCAGTTGGACAGCTGCCGCCGCCGCATCGGATTCCGGCAGCCTCACCTTCGGTCCGATCGCACTGACCAGAATGTTCTGCCCGCCACCGTCAGTGGACACCACCGTGACGGCCGATCTCGGCCGAGTGCGCAGCTATCTGCTGGCCGACGGCAAGCTGCATCTGTCGATGGAGGCCGACAGCGGGATCATGCATTGGGAGGAGCAACCGACCGCTACTGGGCCGGGCGACAGTCACTAGGAACGCCGCTGGGCTACCGCTACGTCGCGGCGAGTGCCTCGCGCTGGATGGCCACCCAGGCGATGATCTTGCCCGCGTCCTTGAGCGGGAACATCCGCCAGTTCATGATGAACGGCGTTCCGTCTTTGCGGTAGTTCACCGCGCGGCCTTCAAACCGTCCACCCGTCTTGAGTGTCGAGCTGATCCGTTCGATCACCTTGCGGTCGGTGCCGGGGCCCTGAAGGATGCGCGGATCCTTGCCGACCACAGCTGACGGATCGTAGCCGGTGAGTTTCTTGAAGGCCTTGTTCGCATAGATGATCCGCCCACGGGCAGACGCATCCGTGACGAGGATCGAATCGAAACTATTGTCGGCGAGCAACTTCAGCAGAGTCAGTCCACCTGTCTGCGAACCGAGCGCGTCAATCAGTGACGAAGCCATGGCAATTCTCCCGCCGTCGTGGTCGGCTGCGTGGCCGACGATCCCTTTGACTCTAGCGCTGCCCAGGCGCCGGTCGGCCGCCCAGGCAGCCGGTGCCCCGCAGAGCTGGTATCGCGCTGCCCGATGTCTGACTACGCGCCTGCGACCTGCACGCCCACGGCGACGGCCTGCTGGCCCCCGTTGACCCGCGTCAGGTGACCCTTGGTGCCCACATCGTCGATCAGGATGACGGAGCCCGCGGAGAACGACTGCTCGGTACCGTCGCCAACGGTCACGGTGAGCGAACCGGATAACAAGAAGAACCATTGACGGTAGGGCGAGGGATGCCACGGCCCGGACCAGTCGGGGGCGAAGCGCAGCACGGCGAATCCCTCGGCAGGCAACAGGTCGGACACTTCCAATGGTGTCGTCGGCGGAGCGAAGTCACGCGTCTCCAATGGCAGCGTGCAGTCCTCGAAATGCGAGACGCCGGCGTCGTCCACGAAGATCCGGACGTACGTCAGCGGAATGACCATGGCGGCTAGCCGCCCAGGCAGCCCGGGCCCAGCAGAGCCTTGAGGTCGCCCATCAACGCCGGCGACGGTGTTACCCGCAACGACTGATCAAGTTCCAGTGTGGTGATGCGGTCACCACTGATCAGGCGCAGATGCACCTGAGATACACCGGGATGCCGAGCCAGTACCTGCTTGAGCGCGTTGACCTTGTCGAGTGTGCACTGCCGGGTCGGCAGGCTCACCGCCAGTGGCCGGTCAGGCTGAACATTCGAGAAGTCCGGCACCACAAGGTCATTGGCAATCAGGCTGATGCGGTCGTCCTGGATGCGCACCCTGCCTCCGACGAGCACCACCGCATCATCGGCGATTTCCGCCCCCACCAACGAATACGTCTGCGGGAAGAACATCACCTCGATACCACCGGTGAGATCCTCCAACTGCGCTGAGGCCCAGGGCACCCCGCTCTTGTTGACCCGCCGGTTCACCGAGGCCAGGATTCCCCCGACCCGCACCTGCACATCATTGGCCACATCGCCACCGAGTATCGACGGGATCGCGTGATCGACCTGCGCGGCCAACAGGTGGGCCACCCCGTTGAGCGGATGGCCCGAGACGTACAGGCCGAGCATCTCGCGTTCTAGTGCCAGGCGATGCTTGTCGTCCCATTCCTCGTCGGGCACCTTGATGGTGAAGACCGATCCGGCACTGTCGTCAGAACCATCACCGAAGAGATCGAATTGACCCATCGCTTGCGCCTTCTTGGTACCCAGCACCGAATCGACGGCATCGGTGTGCACCAGGAAAAGACCCTTGCGCGGATGCGACAACGAGTCGAAGGCGCCTGCCTTGATCAGCGATTCGGTGACCTTCTTATTACAGGCTGCCACGTCGATCTTGTTGAGATAGTCCGAGAAGTCGGTGAATTTCCCTTTGGCGGTGCGGGTGGCGATCAGCGAACTGACGACATTGGCACCGACATTGCGGACCGCGCCGAGGCCGAATCGGATATCGGTGCCTACCGAGGCGAAGTTCACCTCGGACTCATTGACGTCGGGCGGCAAAACGGTGATCCCGAGTTTGCGGCAGTCGGCCAGATACACCGCCGCCTTGTCTTTATCGTCACCCACCGAGGTGAGCAGGCCGGCCATGTACTCGCCTGGATAGTTGGCCTTCAGGTACGCCGTCCAATACGACACCAACCCGTAGCCGGCCGCGTGTGATTTGTTGAACGCGTAGTCGGCGAACGGAAGGATGGTGTCCCACAACACTTTTATGGCACCGGCTGAGAATCCGTTGGCCTTCATGCCCTCGGCGAAACCCTCGTACTCCTTATCGAGTACATCGCGCTTCTTCTTGCCCATCGCCTTGCGCAGGATGTCTGCTCGGGCCAGCGAGTAGCCCGCTACGCGCTGCGCGATGCGCATGATCTGTTCCTGATAGACGATCAGGCCATAGGTCTCCGACAGGATGTCGGCGAGCGGCTCGGCCAACTCCGGATGGATCGGCTTGATCGCCTGCCGGCCGTTCTTGCGGTCGGCGTAATCGTTGTGCGCGTTGACGCCCATCGGCCCCGGCCGGTATAGCGCCAATACGGCGACGATGTCGGCGAAACCGGTGGGCTGCATGCGGCGAAGCAGATCGCGCATCGCCGCGCCGTCGAGTTGGAACACTCCGAGGGTGTCACCCCGCGACAACAGTTCGTAGGTGGCCGGATCATCGAGTGCCAGCGTCTCCAGAACCACCTCGACGCCCCGATTGGCCTTGATGTTCTCCAGCGCGTCACCGATGATCGTGAGGTTGCGCAGGCCGAGGAAGTCCATCTTCAGCAGCCCGATGGACTCACACGACGGGTAATCCCAACCGGTGATGATCGCACCGTCCTGCGGCCGCTTCCACAGCGGGATCACATCGGTGAGCGGCTCCGAACTCATGATCACCGCGCAGGCGTGCACCCCGGCGTTGCGAACCAGCCCCTCCAGTCCGCGGGCGGTTTCGTAGATGGTCCGGACATCCGGGTCGGTGTCGATCAACCCGCGCACCTCTGCGGCCTCTTTGTACCGCTCGTGGGTGGGGTCGGTGATTCCGGACAGCGGAATGTCCTTGGCCATGACGGCTGGCGGCAGCGCCTTGGTGATCCGGTCGGCGATCGCGAATCCGGGCTGGCCGTAGTGAATTCGGGCGGAGTCCTTGAGCGCGGCCTTGGTCTTGATGGTGCCGAAGGTGATCACCTGTGCGACGCGATCGGTACCCCACTTCTCGGCCGCGTAACGCACCATCTCACCGCGGCGGCGGTCGTCGAAGTCGATATCGATATCAGGCATCGACGCGCGCTCGGGATTGAGGAACCGCTCGAATAGCAGGCCGTGCTCAATGGGATCGATGTCGGTGATCCGGAGCGCATAGGCCACCAGGGACCCGGCAGCCGACCCGCGACCCGGGCCGACCCGGATGTTCACCGAGCGGGCGTAGTTGATCAGGTCCGACACGATCAGAAAGTACGACGGATATCCCTTATCGCAGATCACGCCGATCTCGTAGGCGGCACGGTCGGCATATTCTTCGGGCACGCCGGCCGGGAAGCGGTTGCCCAGACCGGCATCGACTTCGTGGCGCAGCCAGCTCGCCTGCGTCTGCCCCTCGGGCACCGGGAACACCGGCATCCGGTCGCGCGGAGTCCACACATCTTCGTAGGACTGCACCCGTTCGGCGATCAGCAGTGTGGAGTCACAGGCTTCGGGAATCTCGGCATCCCAGAGCGCCCGCATCTCCGTCGCTGACTTCAGGTAGTAGCCGTCGCCGTCGAATTTGAACCGGGTCGGGTCAGACAAAGTCTTGCCGGTCTGCACGCACAGCAGGGCCTCATGGTTGTGCGCGGCGTCGCGGGTGACGTAGTGGCAGTCGTTGGTGGCCAACGCGGGGATGCCGAGTTTGCGGCCGACGTCCAGCAGCCCGTCGCGGACCCGGCGCTCGATCGACAGGCCGTGGTCCATCAATTCCAGGAAGTAATTCTGCGCTCCGAAGATGTCTCGCCACTTGGCGGCCGATTCCAGCGCCTCGGCGTCCTGGCCCAGTCGCAGCCTGGTCTGCACCTCACCGGACGGACACCCGGTGGTGGCGATGATGCCCGCGGCGTGCTCGGCGATGATCTCGGCGTCCATCCTCGGCCACTTGCCGAGTTGGCCCTCGAACGATGCCCGGGAAGACAGCGTGAACAGGTTTCGCAGGCCGGTGGCATTTTCCGCGACCATGGTCAGGTGGGTGTAGGCACCGCTGCCGGAGACGTCGTCGGACTTCTGGCCCGGATCACCCCAGAGGATCCGGCGGCTGTCGAAACGCGACCCAGGGGCGACATAGGCCTCAACACCGATGATGGGCTTGATACCCACCTTGGTCGCGGCATGAAAGAACTCGCTGGCGCCGAACATGTTCCCGTGGTCGGTCATGCCGATCGCCGGCATCTCGAGACGCTGTGCTTCAGCGAGCATGGGCGTGATCTTGGCGGCACCGTCAAGCATCGAATACTCGGTGTGGTTGTGCAGGTGCACGAACGACGGGCTGTCCATAGGAGGGCCAGTCTAGGACTGCCGGGGGACGGCGCCGGGCGTGTCGCGGGCCGTGTCCCTCTGATCCGTCCCGGGAGCCTGGTTCCGCGCCCCAGTTCGGCTGGTCAGCGCTTCTCGCCCAGCATCCCGGCGATCTCGCTAGCCTGCTCGGCGGTCAACTCGCCGGAGAGTTGGAGCACCTGACCGTCGATCGGGCCGCCGATCTTGGGGCCCCACACCACCGTCGTTCCCCGCACGAACGCCACCTGTTGACCCACCCGGGCAGCGGTGAACTCAGCGAACGTCCGCGATGACTCCGGCGTCATGGTCATCTGGACCAACTGGACGCCGGTCAACGGGTTGAGGAAGGAGTCGACGTTGGTCAGGTCCAGACTCAGACCCTCCGGGCCCAGCTCGTAGACCGCGGTCTTGTTGATATCGCAGATCCGGGTGGGCTGATCGGCCGGCGGCGGCGGCGGCGCGGGGCACTGCTCGGGTGTGGTGACGAACGCGCTGACCACGGGCCGGACCGGCAACGGCTTAATGGTCAGCGGCGGCGCGGTGGTCGTCGCACTAGTCGGCAGATCGGGTTCCTGGCTGACCTGGCGCGCCTGCAGCAGGCCCAGTGCCATCGGCACGATCGCGGCCGCGGACGCTATCGCCGCGAGTATCGCCATCATGATCCGGCGGTTACGTTGCTTCGTCTTGGGGTTGCTCATGATGGAAGCTAAGTTACCGGCCGCCGCGAAGGCACGCGCGGAACGCGGCACCGGTGACAGTCACGACTCGGAGCGCAGCACCTCTAGTGCATGCTGGAGATCGGTCGGGTACGGGCTGGTGATTTCGATCCAGCGGCCGTCGGCGGGGTGCGCGAACGCCAGCGAACGTGCATGCAGCCACTGCCGCTCCAGGCCCAAGCGCTTGGCCAGGACCGGATCGGCGCCGTAGGTGGGGTCACCCGCGCAGGGATGGTGCAGTGCGGCGAAATGCACCCGGATCTGGTGGGTGCGGCCGGTCTCCAGATGGATGTCGAGCAGGCTTGCCGCCCGGAACATTTCGAGCGTGTCGTAGTGGGTGATGCTGGGCCGACCGGCCTCGGTGACCGCGAACTTCCAGTCGTTGCCGCGATGGCGCCCGATCGGAGCGTCGATCGTTCCGCTGGAAGGGTCCGGATGTCCCTGAACCACAGCGTGATAGCGCTTATCGACGGTGCGTTGTTTGAATGCCCGCTTGAGCACCGTGTAGGCGTGTTCGGACAACGCGACCACCATGACGCCGGAGGTGCCGGCATCGAGCCGCTGCACGATGCCCTGCCGTTCATGGACACCCGAGGTGCTGATCCGGAAACCCGCCGCCGCGAGGCCGCCGAGCACAGTTGGGCCGTGCCAGCCCACGGTTGCGTGCGCGGCGACTCCCGGCGGCTTATCCACGGCGACGATGTCATCGTCGGAGTACAGGATGGTCATGCCCTCGATCTCGACCGGCGTATTCTCCACCGGCGGAGGCGATTCCGGCAGTGTCACACTCAGCCAGGCCCCGCTGGCCAGTCGATCCGATTTACCGGCCAGCACCCCGTCGATCTCCACGCCGCCGTCCTCGGCGACCGCCGCCGCGGCGGTGCGCGACACACCAAGCAGACGGGCCAAACCGGCGTCGACCCGCATACCGGCCAGACCCTCGGGAACCGGCATCGAACGCTGCGTCATCAGGTGGATTCAGACGCGGGATCGGAGGGTTTCTGCGGCCCGGGTTTCTGCCGCTCATGCCGGACCGGACTGTCGAATTCATAGCCGAAGACCGAGAGCACGACCAGCAGCATCGCCCCGCCAACCACAGCCGGGTCGGCGACGTTGAACACCGGCCACCACCCGATCGACAGGAAATCAACTACATGGCCGCGCAGCGGTCCGGGAGCGCGGAGGAAGCGGTCGACCAGGTTGCCCAACGCACCGCCCAGGATCATGCCCAGGCCCACCGCCCACCATGGCGATACCAGTCGGCGGCCCATCCAGATGATGCCGACCACCACACCCATGGCGACCACTGTCAACATCCAGGTGTAGCCGGTGGCCATCGAGAACGCGGCACCGGAATTACGGACCAGTGTCCAGGTGACGGTGTCGCCGATGATCGACACCGGTTGACCCGGTACAAGCAACCGCACAGCCAGCACCTTGGTGACGATATCCAGCAGCAGAACCGCAGCTGCGATCGACAGCAGCAGTCGAAGCCGTCGGCGCGGCGGCGGCGCGGCCTGCTCGTCATCGCCGCCGGTCACCGGTTCGGCGCTGCTCACGTGGTCCTCGGTCACACCACCATCATCCCCCAGTGCCTCTTCCATCCCCCAGAGCCATAGTCCGACCGCTGCGGTGCCGCGGACTGCTGCAATGATGACCCCATGCCGCATATGGTCGTGATCACCACCGGCGGCACGATCGCAACCAGTGCCGACCCCGACGGCGTGCTGCGCCCGACGCGCACCGGCGCCCAGCTCGTCGACGGTCTCGACGTCCAGGTTGTCGATCTGCTCTCCCTGGACAGTTCTGAACTCACACCAACTGAATGGCTGCAGATCGGCTCGGCGGTCAACGCCGCGGCCGCCGACGGCGCCGACGGCATCGTGGTCACCCACGGAACCGACACCATGGAGGAAACGGCATTCTGGCTCGACCTCACCTACGGCGGCGATGCCCCGGTGGTGTTGACCGGATCGTCGCGAGCGGCCGACCACGCCGACGCGGACGGACCCGGCAACCTTCGCGACGCGCTGGCGGTGGCGGCCAGTCCGGACGCGCGCGGTTCGGGTGTGCTGGTGAGCTTCGCCGGCGCAGTGCTGTCCCCGCTGGGCACCACCAAACAGGGTGGCCCACTGGTATTCGGATCGACCGCGCAGATCGGAGAAGTCTCCGGCGCGACCTTCACCGTGACCACCACGAAGGAGCGGCCCTACCTTGGCCCGGTGACGTCGGCACCCCGGGTGGATATCGCGGCGGCCTACCCGGGCGCCGACGGCACCGCCATCGACGGGTTCACCGCCGCCGGCGCGCGCGCGATTGTGATCGAGGCAATGGGATCCGGGAATGCGGGTTCCTCACTCATCGACGCTGTCGCGCGAGCAGCGCGACGCGGCGTCGCGGTGGCAGTGACCAGCCGGGTGCCGGGCGGTCGCGCCCGGGCAACCTACGGACCAGGCCACGATCTGGTGGCGGCCGGAGCAGTGATGGTGCCCCGACTGCGGGCCGGCCAGGCCCGGGTCCTACTGATGGCCGCACTCGGCGCCGGACTACCCGTCGACTCCGTCATCTCCCGCTGGGGCTGACGGCCAGTCGAGGCTGGCTCTGGGGTCGGAACGCGTCAGATCCGCGGTGTCGATCGCGAAGGTGCGCATCACTCCCGGCCCACTGGCGCGGGTCTCGAACCGCACACTGACCACACCGTGCCCGGCGCCCTGCACCCAGCCGTGCCCGAATGCCGGATGTGTCACGTCGTCACCGATACGCCACTCGCTCACATCACCGCGCGGCCCTGGTAGCGCGGAGTCGGATGAGTCAATGTCGCGTGAGTCGAAACCTGGTTTGTCGAAGGCCGATTGGTAGAAACCCGAATGCTCCAGGTCAGGAAACAATGACTCCTGCAGCACATCGCTGAGGCCGGAAAACCCAACGCCCACAAGTCGAATCGGACCGATGTCACTGGGATCGAGCAGCAGACGGCGCGCCAGAGACGTGAGCGCTCCGGCGTCAGCGGTGGCGTAGGGCAGCGTCGCCGATCGGGTCAGTGTCGCAAAATCGGACTTCTTCAACTTGACAGTCACGGTGCGGGCGCCGCGACCGTCGCGCTCCAGCCGGCGATGGGCGTGCTCGGCAATCTGGGCGACCGCATCACGCAGTTGGACGAGAGTTGTCAGATCGGCGTCGAACGTCGACTCGGCACTGATCTGTTTGGCCTCGGCTCGTTCAGTCACCGGCCGGTCGTCGATACCCCGCGCCAGCATCCGCAGCGCCGACCCGCTGGCACCGCCCAGAATGCTGCCCGCCTCCGCGTCAGACAACGCCGCCAACTGCCCGACCGTCTCGATACCCAGGCGACGCAACTTCTCCTCTGCCACCGGTCCGATACCCCAGAGTCTGCGCACCGGGAGGCCTTCCAACAGTGGCAGCTCCTCGTCACGCCGGATCACCCGAACACCATCAGGTTTAGCCAATTCCGAGGCGATCTTCGCGATCTGCTTACCGGACCCGGCTCCGACCGAGGTGACCAGGCCGGTCTCCTGGCGCACCCGCAGCCGCAACCGCGCACAGAACTGTTCGACATCGGCCGCGGTGGCACCGGCGAGGTGCGGCGGCTCGCCGAATGCCTCGTCGAAGGACAGTTGCTCCAGCACCGGCACCATCACCCGAACGGTATCCATCACCCGTCGGCTCGCGACGCCGTACACCGCGCCGCGGGGCGGCAGCACCACGGCCGCCGACCCGATCAGTCGGCGCGCCTGGTGCATCGGCATCGCCGAACGAGCACCGAACGCGCGGGCCTCATAGCTGGCACCGGCCACCACGCCGCGACCGCCGCGCCCGCCGACCAGTACCGGCCGGCCCCGCAGCGTCGGCCGGGTCAACTGCTCGACGGACGCGAAGAACGCGTCCATGTCGAAATGCAGCACCCAGCGCTCCACGAGAGGGCGTCACCCCTGCTTGGTCAGCGCGACCTGCACGCCGTCGCCGATCTCCACACCGTCAGCTGGTTCGCCGAACTCGAAGCGTGTCGCCAGAATCTCGCCGGCGATCAGATCGCGGTGCGCCCGAGCCCAGTCGGCTCGTCCGGCGGGCACCGCCATCACCACCGAGATTCGATCCCCCACATCCAGTCCCGATGACTTACGCAGGTCCTGGAGTTCCCGGATCCGGTCCTTGGCCCACCCTTCGGCCTCCAACTCGGGTGTCACGGTGCCATCGAGGACCACCAGTCCGGCGCCGCCGGGCAGTGCGGCGGTGAACTCCTCGTCAGCGGCCACAAGTCTGGAGCTGTACTCATCGGCGGTCAACACGATCCCGTCGGCAGTGAGTGTGCCGTCCGGGTTGAGCACTCCGCGACCGGCTTTGACCGCTTTGATGACGTCCTGTACCGACTTGCCAAGCCTTGGCCCGGCCGCCCGGGCATTCACCGATAGCTCGAATCGGCCGTATCCGGCGATATCGTCGGTCAGGTCGACGGCCTTGACATTGAGCTCATCGGCGATCAGATCGGCAAATGGGCGCAAGTTATCCGAATTATCGACTGCCACCGTCAGTTTCGGCAGCGGCAAACGAACACGAAGTTTCTTCGCCTTACGCAGCGACGACGCTGCCGAACACACGTCGCGCACCTGGTCCATCGCAGCGACCAGATCCGGATCCGCAGGCACCAGGCCGACCTCCGGCCAGTCGGTCACATGCACCGAACGGCCACCGGTGACGCCCCGCCAGATGATCTCGGTCGTCATCGGGAGCAGAGGTGCCGACAGTCGAGTGACGACCTCAATGACTGTGTGTAATGTGTCGATCGCGTCGTGGTCCTCGGCCCAGAACCGCGAACGTGACCGGCGCACATACCAGTTCGTCAACGCCTCGGTGAACTGACGAAGCAGTTCGCAGGCACCCGAGATATCGCAGACATCGAGGGCAGTGGTGAGATCGTCGCGCAGTGCCGCCAGTTTGGCCAGGATGTAGCGGTCCAGCACATGGTCGGAGTCAGTCCGCCAGGTGCCCTTCGCCGGGGCGTACAAAGCCAGGAAACTGTAGGCGTTCCACAGCGGTAACTGCACCTGACGCACACCCTCGCGGATGCCCTGCTCGGTGACGACGAGGTTTCCACCCCGAAGGATCGGCGAGGCCATCAGAAACCAGCGCATGGCATCCGAGCCGTCCCGGTCAAATACCTCGTTCACATCGGGGTAGTTGCGCAGCGACTTGCTCATCTTCGCGCCGTCGTTGCCCAGCACGATGCCATGTGCCACACAGGTTTTGAATGCAGGACGGTCGAACAACGCGGTCGCCAGCACATGCAGGGTGTAGAACCAGCCCCGGGTCTGGCCGATGTATTCGACGATGAAGTCGCCGGGAAAGTGCGCCTCGGCTCCTGCCGCGCCACCGAGGAACCACTCGGAGTTCTCGAACGGAAAGTGCACCTGCCCATACGGCATGGATCCCGAGTCGAACCAGACGTCGAAGACATCCTCGATCCGACGCATCGTCGCCGCGCCGGTCGGGTCATCGGGATTGGGGCGGGTCAGTTCGTCGATATAGGGCCGGTGCAGGTTGTCCGGTCGCACCCCGAAGTCCGCTTCCAGTTCGTCGAGGCTGCCGTAGACGTCGATGCGTGGGTAGGCGGGATCATCGGAGGTCCACACCGGAATCGGTGTGCCCCAGTAGCGGTTTCGTGAGATCGACCAGTCCCGCGCCCCGGCCAGCCACCTACCGAACTGGCCGTCTTTGACGTGCTCGGGGTACCAGGTGATCTGGTCGTTGAGTTCCACCATCCGATCGCGGAACTCCGTCACCTTCACGAACCACGATGACACCGCACGGTAGATCAGCGGATTGCGGCACCGCCAGCAGTGCGGATACGGATGGTCGTAGGTCTCATGGCGGATTAGCACCGGTTTATTCGCCCCAGCCGGACCGGTGCCGTTCTTCAGGTCCCGGATGATCGCCGCATTGGCGTCGAATACCTGCTGGCCCTGATAATCAGGCACGCTTGCGTCGAAGCGGCCCCTGGCATCCACCGGAGTGACCGGAGTAATACCGACGGTGTCGGTGGTGGCCTTGTCGTCCTCGCCGTAGGCCGGTGCCATGTGCACGATCCCGGTGCCGTCCTCGGTCGTGACGAACTCCCCGCGCAGTACCTGAAATGCGTTGGCGGAGTCGGCGAAGTACGCGAACGGCGGCAGGTAGCGCAATCCGATCAACTGCTCACCGGTGTAGCTGCCGAGGATCGCGGGGTCCTCCCCCAGCTCACGCGCATAAGCGCCGAGGCGTTCACGGGCCACCACCAGCCGCCGGCCATCGACCTCGACGACGACGTAGTCCATCTCAGGGTTGACCGCCACCGCCTGGTTGGACGGCAGCGTCCACGGTGTGGTGGTCCAGATCAGCAGGTAGGCGCCGTTCAGGTCGGAATCGTTTGCGGCGATGGGGAATCCGACGGTGACCGCCGGGTCCTGGCGACTCTGGTAGACGTCATCGTCCATCCGCAATTCGTGGCTGGACAGTGGAGTCTCATCATTCCAGCAGTACGGCAGCACCCGCACGCCCTCATACGCCAGACCTTTGTCCCAGAGTTGCTTGAACGCCCAGATGACCGACTCCATGAACGGAAGGTCAAGGGTCTTGTAGTCATTGTCGAAATCCACCCACCGCGCCTGCCGGGTGACATAAGCCCGCCACTCGGCGGTGTACTTAAGCACCGAATCGCGGCAGGCATCGTTGAACACCCCGATACCCATCTCTTCGATCTGTGCCTTGTCGGTGATGCCGAGTTGACGCTGCACCTCGAGTTCGGCCGGCAGTCCGTGGGTGTCCCAACCAAACCTGCGTTCCACCTTGTAGCCGCGCATGGTGCGGTAGCGCGGAACGATGTCCTTGACGTAGCCGGTCAGCAGATGTCCGTAGTGCGGTAGGCCGTTAGCGAACGGGGGTCCGTCGTAGAACACGTATTCGTCGGCGCCGTCGCGGCCCTGGATGCTGGCGCGGAAGGTGTCATCAGCGGCCCAGTAGTCCAGCACCTCACATTCGAGGGCGGGAAAGTCCGGTGGGCCGCCGACGTGCTTGGGGTAACCGTTCTCTGTCACAGTGCCGTCGGTCTCCGGTGCCGTTGGGGCACGGGGACGACGACGCGCGATGCGCGAGCGCCGCGGTACCACCCCGCTTACGCACGCGCGGGCGCGCACGTCGCTCTTTGCAGGCTGTGACGGGCCCCGACCGTCCGGTTCTACTGGGCACGAGGGTCTCGTGCCGTTCTTCCGGAGGCTCCCCGGTGATATCCGGATCAACGCCGATGACTGCAATTCTAGCGGCATCCACCTCGATCGCCGGTGTCGCCGCCCTCGCGGCTCACCGGGGTTCTCCCAGCAGGTCACCTACGATGGTCCGGTGGCTCAACACCGACTTCCGGCTGAGATGAGCACGGCCACCGGAGGCGGCGGCATCTTCGGGCTGATCGGTCGGGTGGTCGTGCGCTGGCCACTGCTGGTAATCGCTGCGTGGATCGCGTTGGCGGCAGGCCTGACGCAGGTATTCCCGCCGCTGTCCGTTCTGGCGCAGAAGGCGCCAGCCGCGATCCTGCCAGCGAATGCGCCCTCGGTTGTAAGCCAGAAGCAAATGAGCGAAGCGTTCAACGAGGCCAGCGCAGATAACATCCTGCTGGTCGTTCTGACCAGTGACAAAGGCTTCACACCGGCCGACGAAGCGGTCTACCGCGACCTGGTCGCCAAGTTGCGTGCCGAAACAGGGGATATCGCGGCGCTACAGGATTTCGTCGCGACGCCGCCCCTGCGGGAAGTTTTGGTAAGCAAGGACAACAAGGCCTGGCTACTGCCGATCAACATCGTCGGCGAAATAGCCACGCCCAAAGCTGTCGCCGCCACTAAACGCGCCATGCAGACCGTGAAAGACACCGTTGCCGGCACGGCGATTCAGGCCTACACGACCGGGCCTGCGGGCACCTTCAACGACGTCCAGGACATCGGCGATCATGACCGAGTCACGATCGAGATAGCCACCATCGTCGCCCTGCTGACGATCCTTCTGATGGTGTACCGCAACCCACTCACCATGGTGTTGCCGCTGATCACGATCGGGGTGTCGTTGGTGGCCGCCCAGGGCGTGGTTGCCGGCCTGGGCACACTCGGCCTCAACGTCACGAATCAGACGATTGTGCTGCTGACCGCGATGCTCTCGGGCGCAGGTACCGACTACGCGGTGTTCCTCATTAGCCGTTACCACGACTACCTGCGGGGCGGCGTCGACTCTGATACCGCCGTCCAAAGCGCCCTCAACTCCGTCGGAAAGGTGATCGCCGCATCGGCGGCCACCGTGGCGGTGACCTTCGTCGGAATGATCTTCACCAAACTGACGCTGTTCTACACCGTCGGCGTCGCACTCGCCGCGGCCATCGCTGTCGGCTGCGTAGGTGCGCTGACGTTCCTTCCTGCACTGCTTGTGCTCGCCGGTCGCAGAGGTTGGGCCAAGCCGCGGCGAGACCTGACCGGTCGCTTCTGGAAACGTTCCGGTATCCGCATCGTGCGACGCCCGGTGGCCAATCTGATTACCAGCCTGATCATTCTGACCATCCTGGCGTCAAGCGCGTTCATGGCGCGCTACAACTACGACGACCGTAAGGCGTTGCCGAGTACCAGCGAGAGCATCCTGGGCTACGACGCGATCACCCAGCACTTCCCGTTGAACGCCAGTCTGCCGCAGTACATCATCATCAGTTCGCCCCATGACCTGCGTACCCCCCAGGCGCTGGCCGACATGGAGCAGATGGCCTACCGGGTCAGCCAGGTGCCCGATATCGACATCGTCCGCGGCATCACCCGGCCGACCGGCGAATCCCTGCAACAGGCCAGGCTGTCATTCCAGGCCGGCGAGGTCGGCAGCCCGCTGAACCAGGCCGCGCAGGCGATTAACACCAATACCGGCAACCTCAACACCCTCGCCGGCGGCGCCGACCAGATCGCCGATGTACTCGGCGGAATTCGCGGCCAACTTGGGCAGACGCTGGGCACCGTCAACTACCTGGTGCGGGCGTTGGCGTTCATGCAGAACCAGTACGGCACCGGCAAGGCGCTGCCGGGGTTCGATCTAGGCAGCGATCCGCTCAACACCATCCACGGCCTCGGCGGCAATATGGGGGTGAACACCGGTGACGCCGTCGCGGCGTATGACAAGTCGATTGCGCCCGTTCTCAATGCCCTCAACGGGAACCCGGTCTGCAACGCCGATCCGAAATGTGTGGCCACCCGCGCCCGGCTCCAGTTGCTGGCCGACGCCCGTAACGACGGCACGCTCAACCAGATCACCAATCTCTGCAGCCTGCTGGAAGAGGTCCCGGGCGATCCCACCGCGTTGCCGGCCGAACAGCCGATGCCGGCAACCGTGATCCCCGGCAAAGAGAAGCCCGGTCCACTCACCACTATTCCTGGCAGTCAGACGAGCATCGGCGGCAATCGCGCGCCCCCGCCCACCCCCGGTGGGATGGGCCCAGCGTTGGATTCCATCAGTCAGAGCCTTCAGGCCGCCGGGATCACCAATCCAGCCGATCTGGAGTCCCAACTGAACCAGCTCCAGCAGGGCATCGACTTGCTGTCCGTCGCCAGCCGCCAGGTTGCCGACGGCGTCGCTCTGCTGGTCGATCAGACCAAGAGACTCGGCGTTGGCCTTGATCAGGCATCCTCGTTTCTGCTGGCGATGAAACGCGACGCCACCACCCAGTCGATGGCCGGCTTCTACATACCGGCGCAGGTCCTATCCGGCGCAGAATTCAAGAAGGCCGCCCAGATCTTCATCTCCCCGGACGGCCGAACCGCCCGCTACATGGTTCAGAGCAAGCTCAACCCGTTCGCCTCCCCGGCGATGGATCAGGTCAACGAGGTCCTCGCGGCCGCGCGCGGAGCCCAGCCCAACACCACCCTCGCGGACGCCTCGGTCTCGATGACCGGACTCACGGTGACACTGCGCGATACCCGGGACTACTACTACCAGGACCTGAAGCTGATCGTGACGACAACAATTCTCGTGGTGCTCAGCATCCTGATCGCCCTGCTGCGTGCGTTGGTTGCGCCCTTGTATCTCATTGCCTCCGTAATGTTTTCCTATCTTTCGGCGCTCGGACTGGGCGTTCTTTTGTTCCAAGTGATTCTCGGTCAGGAACTGCACTGGAGTGTGCCGGGCTTGACCTTCATCATCCTGGTAGCGGTGGGTGCGGATTACAACCTGCTGCTGATCTCCCGGATCCGTGAAGAGTCGCCATTCGGTATCCGCTCCGGGGTGATACGTACCGTCAGCCAGACCGGCGGCGTCATCACGGCGGCCGGCCTTATCTTCGCAGCCTCGATGATCGGTCTCCAGTTCTCCAGCATCACCACCCTGGTCCAGATCGGCTTCATCATTGCGGCCGGCATTCTGTTGGACACCTTCCTGGTTCGAACCATCACCGTGCCGGCCATCGCAGTATTGGTCGGCAAGGCGAACTGGTGGCCGTCGAAGTGGCAGCCGCCGGCGCCGGTTAAATCGCCCGGCCCAACTGAACCGGAGCCGGTTAGCGCAGGAGCATCATGAGATACGCGATCGCAGTTCACGGAACACGCGGCGACGTGGAACCGGCCGCTGCGGTGGCACTAGAACTTCAGCGCCGTGGGCATGAGGTCAAGATGGCCGTACCGCCAAATCTCGTCGCGTTTGCCGAGTCAGCGGGCCTCGCCCCAGTGGTGGTGTACGGACCGGATTCCCAGAAGCAACTGGACGCCGAAATCTTCCGCCTGGGGTGGCGGCTGCGCAACCCGTTTACGATGATGCGACAGGGCCGGGAATTCATCACCGACGGTTGGGCCGAGATGAACGCGGCTCTGACGGAACTCGCGAGCCATGCGGATCTGATCCTGACGGGCACCACGTATCAAGAGGTTGCCGCAAACGTCGCTGAGTTCTACAACATTCCCCTGGCGGCCCTGCACTACTTTCCGGCCCGTGCGAACAATATGATTCTGCCGTTTCCGGCTCCGATGCCGTTGGTCCGGCCGGCTTGGGCGGTGGTCGAGTGGGGGCACTGGCGGCTGCTCAAACCTGCAGAGGACGAGCAGCGCCACACCCTGGGCCTACCGAAGGCGAGATCGCGCGCTGTACGGCGGATCGTCGACGCAGGCGCGCTGGAGATCCAGGCTTACGATGAGGCCTTCTTTCCCGGGCTCAACGCCCAGTGGGACGACAGGCGGCCGATGGTCGGCTCGATCACGCTACAGCTCCACACCGAAGTAGATCAGGCGGTATCGGAGTGGATCGCCAACGGAACGCCGCCGATCTATTTCGGTTTCGGCAGCATGCCGGTCGCCGATCCGGCTGAGGCCATCGCCATGATCAGTGAGGTTGCGGCAGAACTCGGAGAGCGCGCATTGATCTGCTCGGGCGTGCTCGAAGTCGGCCAGATCGAGTCGACTGCCCACGTCAAGATCGTGCCCTCAGCCAAGCATGCCGAGGTTTTCCCCCGGTGTAGGGCCATCGTGCATCATGGCGGAGCCGGTACGACCGCAGCCAGCGTCCGATCGGGCGTACCGACTCTGGTGCTCTGGGTGGGTGCTGACCAGCCGGTGTGGGCGAACCAGATCAAACGGCTGGGAGTCGGTACCGCTCGGAAATTCTCGTCGACCACCGCAGAGTCGTTACGCGAAGACCTTCGCACCGTGATGGGTCCCAAGTGCGTGGCCCGCGCGGTCGAAGTGGCCGCACAGATGACTCCACCGGAGCGAAGCATCGCTACCACCGCCGACCTTCTCGAGCGAGCCGCGGCGACGTCGCCGACGCGCTAATCCACAGCCCTGGCGGCACCGGGCGAAACGGTAGAGTCGGCACCGTGTGGTTCACCGTGCTAGCGCTTGCCGGCGCGGTCAATTTCGAACCGACTCGGATCGGTCTGGTTCCATTACTGCTCGCGCGGGAACAACCAGTACGGCAACTGCTGGCCTACCTCGTCGGAAGTGTCACCGTTTCACTGAGTTTCGGAATGGCGGCACTCTTCACCTTCGACCGACTTCCTTTCGCATCCAACAGCTCCAGCGGCGGCAAGGCTCAAATTGCACTAGGAATCGTCGCGCTCGCGGTTGCTGTGGCCATGGCCGTGCTCTGGCTGCGCGCACGCAAGCGCGGCGAGGTGGTTTCGTCCGATCTGGTGGACAGCGGTAAGGCTGACAAATTCACAACATCGGTCCGCAGAATCCTCATCAAAGGCCGTTCGCCATGGCTGGCCGGTCTGATCGGCGTCGGCGTCGGTTTACCGTCAGTGGACTACCTTGCCGTGCTCATCATCATCGCGACCTCGGGTACCCCGCGGATAGAGCAGGCTGGCGCCTTACTGGCATTTACCCTTATCGGAAGTCTGGTGGTTATTGCGCCACTTATCAGTTACGTGATAGCTCCGGCCAAAACCCTGGCCGTTCTAGTCCGGTTCGGGATATGGGTCAGATCACGAAGCCGCATTGAGTACGCGGGTTTGCTGGGCCTCATCGGATTTCTCTTCATCGGACTGGGCTGGAGCCACCTCTAGACAGCAGCTGACGCGGACGTGTTTGCGCCGTCAGGCGCCGGCTAGCTGACGGTTCGATCGAAGACGTAACGCCCCAGCGCCCACACCCGCTTACCGGGAGGCTCGATGACCGACACCGGCAGACCGTCCTTGAACAATTCCTCCTGGCGAACAAAACCGCCCTCGATTGCCTCCATCCACGCCCGAGTCGGGCCTTTGCCCCACCGAAGCCAGGGTGTGAGGTCATCGATGATGACCGCCGTGGACGCCGTGCACATCGGCATCATATTCATGATGTCAGCCTTGGCGATTTCGTATTCATGTCCGCCGTCAATGAAAACTATGTCGAATCGAAGGTCCGGGTTCTCGCGTGCGTACTCGGGCACGCTTACGGTCGAATCGCCCGCGATCAAGGTGTGTCGGCCGGGAAACTTCTGATCGACGACCCGCTTGGCCGCCCGCGTGTACCCGTGCTCGACGAGATCGAAGGAAACCACATGCGAATCGTGACTCGAGCCCAGGAAGGCATTCGTCGAGAACCCGGCGTTGAAACCGATCTCGCCGATGATTTTCGCGTCCATCCGCTTCGCGGTTGTCGCTAGATAGAGGAGTTCCTCCGGCGATGTCGAACCCTCCAGTGGAGGGCGGCCGCGCAACCAGAGCGATGTGCGAATTTGCCGCTTCATCGCCTTGATATCCGCGATTGTGATGTGGTCGCCCGATCCCATTTCCGCCCCTCACGTAGCATGTGAACGTCACGTATCATGTGAACGTCCGGTCCGTTCGCCGCGATCCGCACACTACAGGGTCGGGGGACAACTGTTCGCGGTTGGCACATTAGCCCGTGGTGGCGATAAGGTTTGCTGAAGACGAGGTCGAGGTCAGTTCACGTGGGAAATTTTTGCAGTTACCGGTCGGTGGCTGCGACGGCTG
>Ga0114964_10000757_pt1 | contig 24136 bp, 25 predicted proteins | sample C_131016_MF_Meta_FD_92638 | JGI IMG/M metagenome (GOLD analysis project Ga0114964, IMG submission 92638) | Freshwater microbial communities from Lake Croche, Canada to study carbon cycling - C_131016_MF_MetaG | ecosystem: Environmental > Aquatic > Freshwater > Lake | place: Lake Croche, Canada...
CTTCAATGGTCGACCAACAGTGCTAGATGGAAAGTTGGTGTGACCACTCTGCTTTACCTCGAGCCACACTCGGCACCGATAACTCATGTGACTTCCCGGATAATTCTTACGCTAACTGTCATTATTGTTGTTGCATTCGCGCTCTGGGGGATGCGCCGTGGGTGGCTAGGTAAAGCGAAACAATTCGACGACTTGCCTGCCCCGATGAAGGCTCCTGCGACTTTGTCCGTACCTCTGACCGAAAACTTTGATGCTCGCTTTGCCGGCTCAACAATTAGTGGCAAGTGGCTGCGGCGCATCACTGCTCATGATCTGGGCACCCCGAGATCCGTAGTCGCGAGCGTGCATAACAGCGGAATTTTGGTCACCGATGAGGCAAACTTCACACTCTGGATTTCGCGCGATTCGATTTCGCACATTCGCACGGGTCGAGGCATTGCTGGCGATGTTGTAGAGCCAGATGGAATGACCATTATCACTTGGACGCTGGGCGACCAACTGATTGACAGCGGAATTCGCATTGCCCGACATGGCGACCATGAAATTTTTCTCAAAGCAGCAATCGAATTGGTGAATGGAGTAAGTGCATGACAACCGCCGTATTAGTACTTGAAGATGGACAGGTTTATCCTGGTCAGTCTTATGGCGCGATTGGCACCGCGTTTGGCGAAGCCGGTTTCGCCACCGGCATGACTGGGTACCAGGAAACAATCACTGACCCGTCATACTGTGGCCAAGTCGTAGTTCAGACTGCGCCACACATCGGCAACACCGGTTGGAATGAACAGGACAATGAGTCGACTCAGATTTGGGTAGCCGGCTATGTGGTCCGCGATCCGGCTCGCCGAGTCTCTAACTGGCGCTCCACAACGTCACTTGATGAGGCGCTGACTAAGCAAAATGTGGTTGGCATTAGCGGTATTGATACCCGTGCGTTAACCCGACACTTGCGGGAACAAGGTGCGATGCGCGTGGGAATTTTCAGTGGCGATGCTGCTACTGCGCCAGTTGAAAACCTACTGGAGCAAGTGCGAACCATTCCAGAAATGGCCGGCGCGAGTTTTTCGCAGACCGTTTCGACCAAGAGCGCCTATGTGGTTCCGGCAGTTGGCGCGAAGAAGTATCAGGTGGCCGCACTCGATCTCGGGATCAAATCAATGACCCCAGAATTGATGGCGCTACGGGGCATTGAAGTGCATGTCATGCCAGCAGACAGCAGTATCGACGAATTTCTAGCCGCTGGCCCCGATGGCGTGTTCTTATCCAACGGACCTGGCGACCCGGCTACCGCCTCACATGCGGTGGAAATTGTGAAAGCTGCCTTAACTGCTAAGCGGCCACTATTTGGTATCTGCTTTGGCAACCAAATCCTTGGTCGTGCTCTTGGGTTTGGCACCTACAAACTTCGTTATGGGCACCGTGGCATTAACCAGCCCGTGATGGACCGCACTACCGGCAAAGTTGAAGTGACCGCGCATAATCACGGGTTCGCTGTTGATGCTCCGATTGACCGTGAGTCACAAACTCCGTTTGGTCGGGTGCGCGTAAGTCATGTTTGCTTGAATGATGATGTTGTTGAAGGACTGGAATGTTTAGATGTCCCAGCTTTTAGTGTGCAGTATCACCCAGAAGCAGCAGCTGGCCCGCACGATTCGGCCTACTTGTTTGATCGTTTCGTTGAATTGATGGAGAGTGCTCGCTAATGCCACGTCGCCAAGACATTAAGTCAGTAATGGTTATCGGTTCTGGACCGATTGTGATCGGCCAAGCCTGCGAGTTCGACTACTCCGGTACTCAGGCCTGTCGCGTACTCAAAGCCGAAGGGCTCCGAGTCATTCTGGTTAACAGCAACCCGGCAACCATCATGACCGATCCAGAATTTGCTGATGCCACCTACATCGAACCAATCACGCCTGAGGTAGTTGCCAGTATCATCGAACGCGAGCGCCCTGATGCGCTGTTGCCAACTCTTGGTGGCCAGACTGCGCTGAACACAGCGATGTCGCTACACGCAAATGGAGTGTTAGAAAAGTTCAATGTTGAACTAATCGGTGCAAATGTTGAAGCGATTAATCGTGGCGAGAACCGCGAGATTTTCCGCACTATCGTCGAAGAAATCGGTGGCGAAAGCGCCGCATCATTTGTCTGCCATTCCATGCAGGACTGCTTAGACGGCGTCAAAGAACTTGGCTATCCAGTCGTGGTGCGTCCATCTTTCACTATGGGAGGCGCTGGCTCAGGAATCGCTTACAACGAAGAGGATTTACATCGGATCGCGGGCCTTGGTTTACAGGCAAGTCCGACCACTGAAGTATTACTTGAAGAGTCGATTATCGGCTGGAAAGAGTACGAACTTGAATTGATGCGCGATCATCATGACAACGTTGTGGTTATCTGCTCCATCGAAAACGTCGACCCAATGGGCGTGCATACCGGCGATTCAATCACGATTGCCCCAGCCATGACGCTTACCGACCGCGAATATCAGAAACTACGCGACCTGGGCATTGCCATCATTCGCGCAGTTGGCGTGGATACCGGTGGCTGCAACATTCAGTTCGCGGTAAATCCAGCTGATGGTCGCATCATTGTCATTGAGATGAACCCACGAGTGTCGCGGTCATCGGCGCTAGCCTCCAAGGCAACTGGTTTTCCGATTGCCAAAATTGCAGCCCGTCTTGCCATCGGCTACACACTTGATGAAATTCCAAACGACATCACCAAAGAAACACCGGCATCCTTCGAGCCGACTTTGGATTATGTAGTCACAAAAGTTCCTCGATTTGCATTTGAGAAATTCCCTAACGCGGACCCAACTTTGACCACCACGATGAAATCGGTGGGCGAAGCAATGGCTATCGGCCGTAACTTCACCGAAAGTCTGCAAAAAGCGCTTCGCTCTATTGAGAAAAAGGAAGCAATCTTCAATTGGGCGACTGACCCGGCTACTATCGACACCGCTGATGTACTCGAGCGAATGAAGGTGCCCCATGATGGTCGTCTGACTTTGGTGCAGCAGGCACTATGGGCAGGATCATCTATTGAAGAAGTATTCGCTGCGACAAAGATCGACCCATGGTTCCTTGATCAGATTGTGCTGCTATGTGAAGTAGCGCGCGGGATTGCCGATGTCGCCGCACTGGATCGGCAGTCGCTATTCCACGCGAAGCAACACGGCTTCTCGGATGCACAGATTGCGGCCATTCGAGGCACTACCGAAGCGCAAATTCGTTCCCTGCGGCACACTCTTGACCTGCGTCCAGTATTCAAAACTGTGGATACCTGCGCTGCCGAGTTTGCTGCAAAGACTCCATATCACTATTCGTCCTACGACCTCGAAACCGAAGTTGCCCCGCGGACAAATCCAGCGGTCATCATTTTGGGTTCTGGGCCAAACCGAATCGGCCAGGGCATCGAGTTCGATTATTCATGTGTACATGCTTCGCTAACGCTTCGCGAACGGGGCTTTGACACCATCATGGTTAACTGCAACCCAGAAACCGTGTCGACTGACTACGACACTTCTAGTCGGTTGTATTTCGAACCGCTGACCCTAGAGGACGTGCTCGAGGTTATTCATGCTGAGACGCTGGCCGGTCCAGTGCTGGGTGTCATCACTCAGCTTGGCGGCCAGACCCCACTTGGGTTAGCCCAAGGTCTGCAGGACGCTGGCATCACTATCCTCGGCACTTCGCCAGCCGCCATTGAGCTTGCTGAAGAGCGAGGCGCATTTGGCAAGGTGCTTGCCGATGCCGGATTACCTGCGCCAAAACACGGTATGGCTACCTCGTTTGAGCAAGCCAAAGTAATCGCTGATGAGATCAGTTATCCAGTATTGGTGCGTCCTTCCTACGTCTTGGGCGGCCGCGGCATGGAAATTGTTTATGACGAGACGATGCTCAGCGATTACCTATCCAGAGCTACCGAAATTGATCCAGATCGGCCAGTGTTAGTCGACCGATTCCTCGATGATGCAATCGAGATTGATGTCGACGCACTCTATGACGGGACCGACTTGTATCTCGGTGGCGTAATGGAGCACATTGAGGAAGCTGGTATTCACTCCGGTGACTCAGCCTGTGCGCTGCCACCATTTACTTTAGGCGCAGCTGAAGTGGCTCGGATTCGCAAATCAACTCAGGCAATTGCCGAAGGCGTTGGCGTTCGCGGGTTGCTTAATGTTCAGTACGCGCTGCATGGCGACACGCTGTACGTACTTGAAGCCAACCCTCGTGCCTCGCGGACGGTGCCGTTCGTTTCCAAAGCAACTGGCATCTCATTAGCCAAAGCTGCAGCTCGAATCGCAATTGGCGACACCATCGCAGATTTACGGACTGCTGGGTTCCTGCGGGCAACGGGTGATGGTGGTGATGCGCCACAAGGTTGCCCGATCAGCGTTAAAGAAGCAGTGCTTCCATTTGGTCGCTTCATGGGCGTTGACACGGTGCTTGGTCCGGAGATGAAATCAACTGGAGAAGTCATGGGCATCGACAGCGACTTCGGCACTGCTTTCGCCAAGTCGCAGCTGGCTGCTTATCGCGATGGCCTGCCAACTAGTGGAACCGTCTTTGTCTCAGTAGCTAATCGAGATAAGCGAACCATGCTGTTCCCGGTTATGCGTCTTGCTGACTTAGGTTTTCGAATCTTGGCCACTAAGGGAACTTCGGAAATCCTGTCCCGCCATGGCATCAAGGCTGAAATCGTCCGTAAGCAATTTGAAGGCCGAGGCGAAGATGGCACCCCCACGACGGTTGATGCCATCATGGCCGGCGAAGTAGATCTCGTGGTCAACACTCCGTATGGCACCGGCGCTCGCCGGGACGGATATGAAATCAGAACTGCAGCAGTTCTAACCGGTACTGCCTCAATCACGACAGTCCAGGGTCTGGCTGCTGCCGTGCAGGGGATTGAATCCCTGCGCCGTGGTCCGCTGTCAGTGAAATCGATTCAAGAACATGTGGCTGACCTGAATAAACTGTTAGCAGATTCCAATGAGTAGTGCACAGCAAATAACCAGCACCATCACCTCGATTTCTCGAGTTGGTGCCTACTGGCACATGCAGTTGCGAGCACCTTCCATTGCCAGCGCTGTTCAACCTGGACACTTTGTGGCAGTTGCCGTTGGTGGCGATAAAAGCTCTATGTTGCTGCGTCGTGCATTCTCCATTCACAATGCAACGCCGGGTGAATCCATTGAGATTATTTTTGCCGAACATGGTGCGGGTACGCAGTGGCTTGCTACCCAAAAAGCGGGCGCTGAACTAGATATCATCGCGCCGCTTGGCACACCGTTTGTCTTGCCTCGGGCTAATGTGCCATGTGTCCTGGTTGCTGGTGGCTACGGCAGTGCGCCTATGGGCATGCTAGCTCGGGCGCTTAAGAAGCAAGGCTGCCACGTGGAAGTAATTCTTGGCGCGGCCTCGGGGGAGCGCTTATTCGGCGTCCTTGATCTCAAGCGCGATGCCGACAATGTAACCGTAACCACCGATGATGGTTCATCTGGCATTCGCGGTCGAGTAACCGATGTCCTGCCAGAAATCATCGGCCAATCTGGCGCGCAAGCTGTGTATGCCTGCGGTCCGATGCCAATGCTGCAGGCGGTGGCCCGAGTTTCCACCGAACACAGTGTTTACAGTCAATGCGCTGTTGAAGAAGCGATGGCTTGCGGAATCGGTGTCTGCATGACTTGTGTGCTGCCAGTAATTGGTGATGATGGACAAACCCGCATGGTGCGATCCTGCGTAGAAGGACCAGTGTTCCGTGGTGATCGTGTGCGCTGGGATGAAGTGCACACGATTCCAGCCGACGCAGTGGGCGCACCAACTCCGGGAGGTCACTGATGACTGTTGACTTATCCACCTCGCTTGGCTCGTTGCAACTGTCGGCGCCAACCCTTACCGCTTCCGGTTGCGCGGCCGCTGGTCGCGAGTTGGCGCAATTCGGTGATGTCGCAGCACTTGGTGGTGTAGTCACCAAAAGCATCATGTTAAATGCTCGGTCCGGTCGTCCTACACCTCGAATGGCTGAGACGCCAAGTGGAATGCTTAACTCGATTGGCCTACAAGGTCCGGGCATCGAGGCATTCATCGAAAAGGATCTCGCCTGGTTAACTGAACACAATGTCACCACCATTGTCTCAATCGCTGGTGGCACGGTGGATGAATTTGGTGAACTGGCAACGCGACTTAGTGATGTCCCAGGTATTGCCGCTTTGGAAGTGAACATCTCTTGCCCGAATGTCGAAAGTCGCGGTCAAGTATTCGCCTGCAATCACGAATCAGCCAGCGACGTGATTCGCACTGTGCGCAGTGCCTGGGATAACGAAACACCTATTTTGGCCAAACTCACTCCAGATGTGACCGACATCGTGTCTATCGCACACAGTGTTGTCGAGGCTGGCGCTGATGGACTTTCGATGATTAATACCTTGCTTGGCATGGTCATTGATGTGGATTCGATGCGACCGATGCTCGGTGGAAAAACCGGCGGCCTTTCTGGACCAGCCATTCGTCCGGTAGCAGTGCGCGCGGTCTATCAAGTGCATGCAGCGCTGCCGCAGACCCCAATTTTGGGTATGGGCGGTATTCGCACCGGACATGACGCGTTGGAATTTCTAGCAGCCGGTGCGAGCGCTTTGAGTATCGGCACCGTGGTTTTCGGCGACCCAACTGCGCCGTGGCGCATCGCTCGAGAACTCGGCGATGAACTTTCGGCTCGAGGCTATCAAAGTGTTCGTGAAGTAATCGGAAAAGCACATCAGAACGGTTAATGAAATGACAAAAGCACCAATCGCAGTTGCCCTAGATGCACCCGATTTGGCCACGATGAAGTTATGGGCCGAGCAGACTTCGCCTCATGTTGAAGTACTAAAAGTGGGCCTCGAGGTATTCCTTCGGGACGGCCACGCAAGTGTGACTGGAGTTCGCGATGTCTGCGACTGCGACATTTTTTTGGACCTGAAGTTACATGACATCCCCGCCACGGTAGCCGGCGCAGCTCGCAGTGTCGCTGCGCTTGCCCCGAAGTACCTAACAGTTCATGCCAGTGGGGGTAAGGAAATGGTTTCCGCTGCTGCTAGCGCATTGCCAGGCACGCTAATCACGGCTGTAACCATCTTGACCTCACTTGATCAGGAACAACTGACCAAGATGGGGTGGGCCGGAAATGCGCAGGATATCGTGGTCAACCTAGCGAAGCAATCGGTCGAGGCAGGCGCTCGGGCAATCGTGTGTTCCCCGCAAGAAGTGGCCGCGGTTAGACAGGCAGTTGGCCAGGATATCGTGCTGATCACTCCAGGCGTGCGTCCAGCCGGTAGTGATGCCGGGGATCAAAAGCGCATTGCCACTCCACAGCAAGCCTTGGCTGATGGGGCAAGCATCCTGGTAATTGGTCGCCCAATCACTGCTGCTGAAAATATCGGTCAGGCCGCTGCTGACATCGCAGCGTCCATCGCAAATTAATTCGACCCAGCCACACGGTACTATCAAAGCTATTCACAGAAGGGACGGGTAATGACTACTCAACTTGTAGTACTTTCCGGTCCCAGTGGTGTAGGCAAGAGCTCAGTTATCAGTGCCGCTATGCATGATTTGCCAAACACTTGGCTATCAGTGTCCGCCACAACTCGCGCACCACGGCCTGGCGAAGTAGATGGCGTGAATTATTTCTATGTCACTAATGAGCAGTTTGATCAAATGATTGCCGAAGGCAACCTCTTGGAATGGGCTCAATTCGCTGGAAATCGATACGGTACGCCGAGACAGGCAGTCCAGGAGCGACTTGAGGCCGATATTCCAGTGTTGTTGGAAATTGAGTTGCAGGGTGCTCGCCAAGTGCGCGAAAGCATGCCAGATGCCGTATTACTATTTTTGGCACCACCATCTTGGGACGATTTAGAGAGCCGGCTCACTGGTCGGGGTACCGAATCAGCCGAACAAGTGGCAATTCGCCTTGAAACGGCGCAACATGAGCTGGAATCGGCGCAGTTCTTCGACCATGTCATCACAAATGACGATGTCGCGCGAGCCGCCGCCGAGTTGGTATCATTTCTTAAGTAGTTTTCTTTTCTCTAAGGAGTCCCCGTGACCGCTGCAGCACCTGAAGGCATTACCAATCCACCTATCGACGATTTGCTTGCTGTCGCCGATTCGAAGTATGCCCTTGTGATTTACGCAGCAAAGCGCGCTCGTCAGATCAACGCCTACTATTCACAGCTAGGCGAAGGCCTACTGGAGTATGTTGGTCCGCTAGTTGAATCTGGTAACCAAGAGAAGCCATTATCAATCGCACTTCGCGAAATTAATGAAGGCAAACTCACCATCGAACCTGAGACCGTTTCCTAAATTTTTATCCCGGCATTCGGGAGTCTTTGTGACTGAACAACAGCGACCACTGAACATCGTTATTGGTGTTGGCGGTGGCATTGCTGCATATAAAGTTGCGGGCCTAGTTCGCTTACTTTCTGAAGCTGGACACAACATCCATGTAGTACCAACTGCTGCGTCGCTAAATTTTGTCGGCGCTGCCACTTGGGAAGCGCTGTCAGGCAACACCGTTGTTACTGATTTGTGGAGCAGCGTTGCCGATGTCCCACATGTTCACATCGGACAAAATGCTGACTTGGTCATAGTCGCGCCAGCAACTGCTGACTTGTTGTCGCGCGCGGCCTCAGGTTCGGCAAACGATGTCTTAACAAATGTGCTACTCACCGCCACTTGCCCCATTGTTTATGCTCCAGCGATGCACACCGAGATGTGGTTGCATGCGGCCACTCAAGCAAATGTCTCAACCCTGAAAGCTCGTGGCTCAGTTGTGATCGAGCCAGCATCTGGTCGGCTAACCGGTGAAGATTCTGGCCCAGGTCGTCTGCCAGAAGTAGCCGACATTGCTGCGCTCGCGCTGGCCACGGTTAGCGCGCAGGAGCAGGATCTTGTTGGTAAGACTGTGGTCATAACCGCAGGTGGTACGCGCGAGTACCTAGATCCAGTTCGATTTATTAGCAATCGCTCGTCAGGTAAGCAGGGGATCGCTCTTGCCGTAGCCGCAGCAAGTCGGGGCGCGAAAGTAACCTTGATTGCAGCCAACATCGCTGAGCCGTTACCACATGGCGTTTCAGTAATTTCAGTTGAAACTGGTCGGGATTTAGCTCACGAAGTCTATGCCCAGAGTCGGGTCGCTGATGTGGTGATAATGGCGGCAGCGGTTGCCGACTTTGCGCCGGTCGGAGTATCGGCCACCAAAATAAAGAAGTCGGCTGAGCACAAAAACTTCACACTCGAACTCACTGCAACAACCGATATTCTGCAGACGCTGGCCCATCAGCGCGACCACAATGGCACACCAAAAATCGTGGTTGGATTTGCCGCCGAAACTGGCGATGAAACCGGAAGTATTCTCGAGCATGCGCGGGCGAAACTTATTCGCAAAGACTGTGACTTATTAGTGGTCAATGAAGTCGGACATGGGTTAGGTTTTGGCACGGCCGATAATCAGGTAACGATCCTGTCAAAGAATTCTGACTTCGAGGTAACCATCCCGCGGGCGCCGAAGCTGGTAATCGCAAATGCAATCCTTGATGCAGTCACTGCATATAAACATTAATTAACCGCGTGTATCGCCAATAAAGGCATTGTTGCGACCGATAAGATTGTGGCTCGTTGGACTTTTCGTCGAAATAGCAAAGGTAAGTACATGTCAGGTCGCCTGTTCACCTCAGAGTCAGTAACCGAAGGTCATCCGGACAAGATGGCGGATCAGATTTCCGATGCAATTCTGGACGATCTGCTTTCCCAGGATCCCACAAGTCGCGTGGCTGTTGAAACTTTGTTGACCACTGGCCAGGTTCATGTGGCTGGCGAAGTTACCACCGAAGGCTATTGCGATGTCATGAGTATCGTGCGTGAGGTCGTGAACTCAATCGGATACGACTCGTCAACCAAAGGATTCGACGGCAACTCCTGTGGCGTATCAGTGTCAATTGGTACTCAATCGCCAGACATTGCGCAAGGTGTCGACGATGCATTTGAAGAGCGGGTTTCTGGTTCGGCCGACCCGTTAGATCGCCAAGGCGCGGGTGACCAAGGTTTGATGTTTGGTTACGCCTGTAATGACACCGCGGAATTGATGCCACTGCCAATCACGCTGGCACACCGCTTAGCGGAGCAATTGACAGCGGTTCGTAAGAGCGGAGAGCTTGCTTACCTGCGGCCAGATGGTAAAACTCAGGTCACTATTGAATACGATGGCGATCGCCCAGTGCGTTTGGAAACAGTCGTGGTGTCCTCTCAGCATGCGCAAGATGTTGATTTAGAGAAAACTTTGGCGCCAGAGATTCGTAAATTTGTGGTCGAGCCAGTACTAGCAGCTTTTGAGTTGGCCACTGATGAGTACAACTTGTTGGTAAACCCAACTGGAAAATTCGTGGTCGGTGGCCCAATGGGTGACGCGGGTTTAACTGGTCGCAAAATCATTGTGGATACCTACGGTGGCATGGCCCGCCATGGTGGCGGCGCATTTTCTGGAAAAGATCCATCAAAAGTTGACCGCTCTGCTGCCTATGCCATGCGTTGGGTCGCCAAGAACGTAGTAGCTGCAGGTCTTGCCACTCGCTGTGAAGTTCAAGTTGCGTATGCGATTGGTAAAGCACAACCAGTTGGTGTTTTTGTTGAGACATTCGGCACCGGAACAGTTTCAGACGAGAAAATTCAACAGGCGATTCACAAGGTCTTTGATCTTCGTCCGGCTGCCATCATCGCTGATCTCGAATTGCTCAACACCGCAGTGGTCAACTATCGACCAACTGCGGCCTACGGACACTTTGGTCGAGCGGGCTTCACCTGGGAGCGCACTGATCGGGCTCAGGAATTAACTGCCGCCATCTAACATCTGTCGGTAATCTCTGACAGACTCATGAGCGTGACTACCGAGGAACACAGCCTTTTTCCCACACCCCGTAAGCGGGTTAAGGCTGCAATTCCACTCGCGGATGCAAACCCAGTTGCCACCATACTTATCGACAATTCGTTGCCGCATTTAGATCGACTTTTTGATTATTCGGTGCCCGCAAAATTTGCCCAAGACGCTCAACCTGGTGTGCGGGTGCGAGTTCGCTTTGCTGGAAAACTCGTCGACGGGTTTTTGATAGAGCGCAAAGAGACCTCGGATCATCCCGGCACACTGATCCCACTAGCTGTTGTTTCGCCTGAGCCAGTGCTGAGCCAGAAACTTTTCAGCCTGGTTGCACAAGTGGCCGCGCGAAACGCCGGCACTATGTGGGATGTTGTGCGCACCGCCATCCCGCACCGCCATGCTCGAGCCGAAGCTAGTGCCAGTCATGGCACACCCGAAGTTAAGGCGATAACTCCAGCGCTTATGGGTCAGTATGCCGGGGGCACAGCATTGATAAAGCGAACTATTGACAATCAAGTCCCACGTGCCATCATGCCAACTGGCGCAGATGATCCGGCTCAGATTCTTGCTGAGTATGCCACCGCTATCGCCGCGAAAAAAGCGGGTGCGATTATTTTGGCACCAGATCGCGCCGCCATTGATCGAATGGTAAAAGCACTTGCGGCACATGGCGTGCCAAAAACTGCAGTGGCGGTCCTTGCGGCCGATGATGGACCGGAAGTTAGATATCGCAATTGGCTGGCGGCACTTCGCGGCCAAGCGTTAATTGTGGTGGGAACTCGAGCTGCAGTATTCGCTCCAGTACAAAATTTGGCGGCTATCTGCATGTGGGATGACTGGAATGAAACTTTTCTTGAGCCACACGCTCCGTACTGGCACGCACGAGAGGTGGCGATTTTGCGCAGTCAGAGCGAACAGACTGCGTTACTAATTCTGGGCAGTGCGCCCTCGACAGACGCTGTGGCGCTGATGCCGTGGTTGGCACTAGTTGCTCGGCCAACCGAACAATCGCGTCGCAGCATGGCGCGAGTACGCAGCGCTCTTGAGGAGCAATATGCCGGTCAGGGTGTAGCTACTCGACTACCACATTTAGCTTTCCAGGTGATCACCAATGCACTCAAGAGTGGACCAGTGCTTGTTTGTGTCCCCTGGGCTGGCTACTCACCCCGATTGGTCTGTAATCAGTGTCGCAACCTTGCCGCTTGTAGCCAGTGCGCCGGCCCGCTGATTCAAACCCAGCGCTCCAGTGCGCCAACCTGTCGACTCTGCGGACACGTTGATACCCAGTGGTCATGCACTTGGTGTAACTCAGCGCAACTACGAGCGACCACCATCGGCAGCGTGCGGACAGCTGAGGAATTAGGTCGAGCCTTCCCGGGAGTTCCCGTGCGTTCGTCCTCGGCCGATCACATTGTGCGCTCGATTGATAGCCGGCCAAGCATTGTGGTGGCCACGCCCGGCGCAGCACCGTTGGTTGACGCTGGTTATAGCGCAGCCTTATTTCTTGACGGCAATCAAATGTTGTCCCGCCCAGATTTGCGCGCCGGTGAAGATACTTTTGCCAAGTGGATGGAATGCGCGTCATTGGTTCGCGCAGATGGTGAAATTGTGGTGGTGGCCGACCCGGAGCATCCGGCAGTTCAGGCTTTGATTAGACACGATCCAATCGGATTTGCCCAGCGAGAAATTGAACAGCGGGCCAGCGTTGATCTTCCACCAGTTAAACGCCTGGCGGTTCTCTCGGGAACCCAGGCTGACATTGATGAGCTTCTGTCGATAACACAACTGCCTGATGGCGTAACTAAGCGTGGGCCGGTTCCGATGGCAACCGGTGTGCGCTTGCTCCTAGCGATAGATCGCGCGCATGGTGTTGAACTGGCACAAGCGCTCAAGGAGAGCACCGCCGTTCGCAGTGCGCGCAAAAGAGGCGAACCAGTCAACATTCGCTTTGATCCATACGACCTGTAGTTGGGCTTTTCGGGTCTAAGGACAGGCAACAATAGACTTAACAACACGCAGTATCAGGAGGATCAATGAGCATTTCGCCCATTCGGCTTTTTGGTGACCCAATCCTGACTACACCAGCTCTTGAAGTAGCGAGCTTTGATAAGGAACTGCGCCTACTTGTTGAGGACTTAACTTCCACCATGTTGGACGCCGGGGGAGCTGGTCTAGCCGCTCCGCAAATTGGTGTCTCACTTCGAGTTTTTACTTACGATGTAGATGATGTGATTGGGCATTTGATTAATCCAGTTCTAAAACTTTCAGAGACAACTCAAGACGGCGAAGAGGGATGCCTATCAATTCCCGGCCTGTCTTTTGATTGCATCCGAGCCGAGCATGTGGTGGCACACGGCTTAAACATGTTCGGTGAGCCCGTGGTAATCGAAGGCAGTGACTTATTAGCCCGGTGCATTCAGCACGAAACTGACCATCTTGATGGCATTGTGTTTGTAGATCGCCTTGATGAGCAGACCCGCAAGCAAGCAATGAAAGCAATTCGTGAAACTCAGTGGTTTGGCGCAGCGCCGCAAATTAAAGTCAGCCCGCACCCCTTAACCAACGGACTGTTTTAATCGTGCGCATCGCCTTCGCCGGAACTCCGGCTGTCGCTGTTCCAGTACTTCAGGCTCTGATCGCAGCTGAACATGATGTTCGTTTTGTGATCACTCGCCCAGATGCGCCCACGGGCCGTGGTCGAGTATTGACCCCAAGCCCAGTTGCCCTGGCTGCTAGCGAACACGATTTGGACTGCCTGAAAACCACAGTGCTTACTGAGATTAGCGATCGACTCGCTGAAGTTGACTGTGTTGTGGTTGTTGCTTTCGGCGCATTGGTGCCGACTGTACTGCTGGATAAGCCCAAATATGGCTGGATCAATGTGCACTTCTCCCTATTGCCACAATGGCGCGGCGCGGCACCGGTACAACGGGCAATTATGGCCGGCGATGACGTCACTGGTGTAACCACGTTCCGCATTGATTCCGGACTGGACACAGGTCCGATGCTCGGCTCACTCGCCACTTCGATCCGAAATGATGAAACATCAGGTGAATTACTCAATCGGCTTTCCATCGAGGGCGCGGCTTTAATCGTGGCAACACTTTCGGGATTAGCCGATGGGTCTCTTTTGCCAGTGGAACAGCCAAACTCCGGCGTTAGTCTGGCACCGAAGCTTGCCAAAGAAGATGCGCGGATTAACTGGCAGCTGCCAGCGCTGGCAATTTCTCGACAGATTCGAGCACTCACCCCCGATCCAGGTGCTTGGACCATGAGTGGCGATGAACGAATCAAACTTTTCCCATTGGAATTAGCCACGCAGGTCACTGATCTTTCACCTGGTGAAATCGCCAACCGCGATGGGAAAATTTTTGTAGGCACCGGAAGTCATGCGGTGCAATTGCAATCTGTGCAGCAGGCCGGTCGAACTGAAGTAACCGCTAGCCAATGGTTTAGCAATCAAAATGATGTGGAATTTTCATGAGTATTTCGGCCCGAAAAGTTGCCTATGACGTAATTCACGCAGTGCATGTGAATGATGCTTATGCAAATTTAGAGTTACCCAGCGCGTGTAGTCGAGCCAACTTAGCCACGAGAGATGCGGCATTTGCTACTGAGCTCACTTATGGCACGCTGCGTCGTCAGGGCAGCCTTGACGCAGTTATTGCTGCTTGTGCCTCCAGGCCAGAGATGGATGCGCCGGTACAAGACATTTTGCGACTTGGTGCTTATCAACTGCTATTTCTGCGCACGCCGGCCCATGCTGCCATCAACGAAGCAGTGACCATGGTTGGCAAAGAAGTAGGCCGAAGTGCAACTAGCTTTGTAAATGCCGTACTACGTCGAGTCAGTGAGAAGACCTGGGAGCAATGGCAGGCTCAGTTAATTGTTGGTCTGCCTGATGTCGAACGACTTGCCATCGAGTACTCGTATCCGGTGTGGGTGATTCGCGCACTTGCAGATGCCTACGGTTGCAATGCCCAAACCATTGTTCCCATCCTCGAAGCGGGCAATGAGCCGGCGAATGTAACCCTCGTTGCGCGCCCTGGGCAATCCACGGTTGCCGAGCTAATGACTCTGCCGCATGTGGTGGTGGGCAAGTGGTCACCGCTGGCCGTTCAACTAGTTCGGTCAACCGAAATCGACAAGCCGTGGTCATCGAATCCGGCGGACATCGATCTAGTGCAGACCAATGAAGCCGGCGTACAGGATGAGGGTAGTCAGCTAGTTGCGCTAGCCCTTGTGAATGCCTCGGTGCCTGGCGAAGAAAATGATTGGCTCGATATGTGCTCTGGCCCCGGTGGCAAAGCCGCCATACTCGCTGGTTACGCAGCCGAGCGTGACATTGCCTTCACTGCACTCGAGCCAAATGAGTCGCGTGCCAAGTTGGTTGAGAATGCGCTGTGGAACGCACCTGGCGAACCCCACGTGATTGTCACAGATGCTCTTGAGTTCAAGCCCAGCGCGGCGTTTGATCGAATTTTGGTTGATGCGCCATGTACTGGACTCGGAGCATTGCGCCGGCGTCCCGAAAGTCGCTGGCGTAAGCAGCCAAGTGATATCCGCGCGCTCTCTGAACTTCAGACACAGTTACTTATTAAAGCAGCCGAACTAGTGCGTGTTGGTGGGCTAATTGCTTACGCTACGTGCTCACCGCACATTGCCGAAACGGATGTAATTGTGGACTCATTTTTAAGCAAACACAATGACTTTGAGTTAATTGACTTGTCGCCGTTGTTGCCAACTCTGGAATTATCAGCGGAAACTACCCGGCTGCGCCTTCGCCCGGATGTTCATGGTACCGACGGCATGTATTTGGCGATATTTCGCCGCGCCGCGCAATAGGCGCACCCAATAAACTGAGGTTGTGGCATTACGCATTTCACCAAGCATCCTGTCCGCTGATTTCGGCCACTTAGTCGCCGAATGTGAGCGGGTCGCTGGCACGGCCGACTGGATTCATGTTGATGTGATGGACAATCACTTCGTGCCCAACTTGACCCTGGGACTTCCTGTCGTTGAATCTCTGATTAAATCGCTGCGCACCCCAATCGACTGTCATCTCATGATCAGCGATGCTGATCGCTGGGCACCGGGATATGCCGAAGCTGGCGCCGATAGCGTGACTTTTCATGTGGAAGCCGCGGCGAATCCGCGGCAAGTCGCAGCTGACATCCGAGCCCAAGGTGCTCGCGCTGGTTTAGCCTTAAAGCCAGGCACATCCCTTGACGACTACGCCGACCTATTGCCCGAAATCGACATGCTGTTAATCATGACAGTCGAGCCAGGTTTCGGTGGGCAGTCCTTTATGGTCGAGCAGCTCACTAAAGTTCGCAAAGCTCGCGAGTTAATTAAAGCCGGTGATTTAGATGTGTGGATTCAGGTGGATGGCGGCGTGTCGGCTTCCACCATTCAAGACTGCGCTGAGGCTGGTGCTGACACCTTTGTTGCTGGCTCTGCGGTTTATCAAAGCGCCGATCCAGCCCAAGTGGTTTCTACTTTGCGAGATTTAGCGCAAGCGGCCACTAGTACCTCCTGGTGGTGCGCCCACTAATGTCACATGACGCATTCATGGCCCAGGCAGTTGACTTGGCCGCCGGAGTTGATTTGTCGCGTGATGTTAATCCTCGAGTTGGCGCGGTAATTGTTTCGGCAGATGGCCAGGTACTGAGCACAGGGGTTCACCTTGGCTCTGGAACTGACCACGCAGAAGTAAGCGCGCTCGGTCAACTCGGTGATCTGGCGCGGGGCGCAACTGCGTACTCAACCCTGGAGCCGTGTGCTGCGACAGGCAAGCGCGGACCCTGTACCCAGGCACTAATTGAGGCCGGAGTTGCCCGCGTGGTGTTCGGGCAGGCTGATCCGAATCCGAAGATGACCGGTGGCGCCCAGGTATTACGCGATGCCGGCATCGAGGTGGTTTCCGGTGTGCTAGCCGAAGCAGCATCGGCACTTAATCCATCTTGGAATTTCGCCCATGAACAAAACCGGCCATGGGTTATTTGGAAAACTGCAACCACGCTTGACGGGTACATCGCCGCAAGTGATGGCAGTAGTAAATGGATCACTGGCGAGCCAGCGCGCGAAGTTGTGCAGCAAATTCGCGCCACAGTCGGTGCGATTGTCACTGGCACTGGGACAGTCCTTGCCGACGACCCGCAGTTAACAGTGCGGACACTGCCGGCCGATCAGCAGCCAATTCGAGTTGTCGTAGGCAATAGATCCATTTACGCCGATGCTCGGTTACTGCATGGTCACAGCCCAGCAAGGCAAACGGATGCCGATATCGCCGAAGTGATCAGCAACCTGTGGAAGGTTGATGGCGTGCATCGAGTGTTAGTTGAAGCTGGCGCGGGACTTTCCACTAGCTTGTGGCGAGCGGGCATCATTGACGAGGTTTATTGGTTCCAAGCGCCAGCAATTGCCGGTAGTGGCACCAAAGTTCTCGGGGACATCGGAGTTACTTCGATGCCTGAGCTGATGCGGTTTTCCCAAACGCAGGTAAATCGGGTTGGATTAGATGTGTTGGTGCATTTCACCACACAAGGAGAGCACTGATGTTTACCGGAATCGTTGAAGAACTTGGGGAAGTGGTTGCACTTACCCCACTATCTGACGACGCCATGCGCATTACGATTCGAGGTCCGCTGGCGGTTTCCGATAGTGCGCTCGGTGATTCAATTTCGGTCAACGGAATCTGCCTCACTGCGGTTGAACTCACAGCAGAAACTTTCAGCGCCGATGTCATGCGCGAGACAGTAAACATGAGCACCATCGCATCTCTGGCGGTTGGCGATGCAGTAAACCTGGAGCGACCAGTGACTTTGGCTACTCGACTTGGCGGCCATGTGGTGCAGGGCCATGTGGATGGCATTGGCACGGTTACTAAACGCGAGCACTCCGAAAATTGGGATGTTGTGACCATCTGCCCACCTATCGATTTACTTAAATACATCGTGCATAAAGGTTCAATCACAGTCGATGGCGTCTCGCTAACCGTCAGCGCCATAACCGATACCGATTTCAGTGTTTCGTTGATTCCGGCCACGTTAACGAAGACCACACTTGGCCTTCGCGCACCAGGGGGCACGGTAAATCTCGAGGTAGATGTGCTGGCAAAGTATGTCGAGAAGTTGGTGCGGTCATGAGTATCAAATTTGATTCAATTGACGATGCCGTACGTGCAATCGCTAACGGACAAATGGTTGTCGTAGTCGATGACGAAGATCGCGAAAATGAAGGCGACCTAATATTTGCCGCCAGTAAAGCAACTCCAGAAATAGTCGGCTTCATGACTCGGTACACCTCTGGTGTGATCTGCGTTGCTATGGAAGGTGCGGAACTAGATCGTCTCGATCTGCCGCCGATGACTATCGTGAACGAAGACCGCAAAGGTACGGCATATGCCGTCAGCGTTGATGCGCGCGAGGGAATTTCAACTGGAATTAGCGCAGCGGACAGAGCGCATACCATCAAAGTCATGAGTGATTCGGCCACCGAAGCTCGAGACCTTACTCGCCCTGGCCATGTGTTCCCGCTTCGCGCCATGCCAGGTGGGACGCTACGCCGCCCTGGCCATACCGAAGCTGCCGTAGATCTTGCTCGACTTGCGGGCTTAACTCCGGCCGGTGCAATTGCTGAAGTTGTTCATGACGACGGTTCCATGATGCGCAGTCCCGCACTTCGCGAATTTGCTAATGAGCATGGCTTAGTCATGATCTCCATTGCAGACCTCATTGCCTACCGACGTCGCACCGAATCACAGATTCAACGAGTTGCCAATGCAGAACTTCCAACAGAAGTAGGCATGTTCACTGCGTTTGGCTACCGGAGCATCTTTGACAACATAGATCATATCGCCTTGGTGATGGGCGAAATCGGCGATGGCGAAGAGGTGCTTGTTCGAGTGCACTCCGAATGCCTTACCGGCGACGTGCTCGGCTCAATGCGCTGCGATTGTGGTCCGCAGTTGCACGCTGCCATGCGGCTGGTTGCCGAGAATGGTCGGGGAGTAGTGCTTTACATGCGCGGACATGAGGGCCGTGGCATTGGCTTGATGCATAAACTACAGGCTTACGCTCTGCAGGATGCTGGCGCTAATACGGTGGACGCAAACTTAGCGCTAGGTTTGCCGGCAGATGCTCGCGACTACGGAACAGGTGCTCAGATTCTGAGTGACCTTGGAATCAAAAGCATGCGCCTACTAACTAACAATCCGACTAAGCGAGTCGGACTTGATGGTTATGGTCTTGCGATAACCGAGCAAGTGGCCATTGAAATCGAGCCTAATGATTACAACATCGGCTACCTACGCACAAAGCGCGATGAAATGGGGCACGATTTGAACTTGGGAGAAACTAAATGAGTGGTGCAGGAAGTCCAGAAATTGCAGTGACGGTTGCAGCCGGAACTCAGGTTGTTGTGGTTGCGTCTTCGTGGCACCAAGAAATTATGGCCAGCTTGGTGGCAAATGCGGTCAAGACGATTGAGCAAGCCGGCGCTACCGCCTCGGTGCACCAGGTGCCAGGCACTTTTGAACTTTCACTAGCGGCCCAAGCGGCCATTGCTGCCGGAGCTGATGCTGTAGTGGCATTGGGCGTGGTGATTCGTGGAGGAACTCCGCACTTTGAATATGTCTGTCAGGCAGTAACCGATGGAATCAATCGAGTTTCATTGGATACCGGAGTACCAATCGGCTTTGGTGTTTTGACCTGCGATAACGAACAGCAGGCAATCGAGCGAGCTGGTTTAGCGCACAGCAAAGAAGATAAAGGTGCCGAGGCGGCCACCGCCGCCCTAGCGATGCTGAAAGTTCTGGATAACCTAAAAAACGCCTAGGCTAGTGGCATGAAAACCTTCGAGGAACTACACGCGGAACTTTTAGGCCGTGTCGCGTCTGCCGATCCGCAGTCTGGCACTGTTGCGATGGTAACTGCCGGCGTTCATTCAATTGGTAAAAAAGTTCTCGAAGAAGCCGCTGAAGCATGGATGGCCGCGGAACATGAATCCGACGAAGCTACTGCCGAAGAAATTGCTCAGTTGCTGTATTGGACGCAAGTATTAATGATCGCCCGAGGCATCAGCCTTGACGCTGTATATGGAAAGTTGTAACCGTGTTACGAATCGCTATTCCAAATAAGGGACAACTTTCTGATCCAGCGCGCGAAATGTTACGCGAAGCCGGATATGCCGCTGCGGCCACAAGCCGTGAACTTGTCGTCCAAGATCCAGAAAACGATGTTGAGTTCTTTTTCCTGCGCCCGCGTGATATCGCAACTTACGTTGCGAGCGGCACACTTGATGTTGGCATTACCGGGCAGGACATGCTTGCGGATTCTGGGGCAAATGCGCAAACAGTTCTCGAACTTTCCTTCGCTCCATCTACATTCCGATTAGCCGCACCCGCCGGAAGCATCAAAGATGTCGCTAGTGCCAACGGTAAGCGCATTGCCACTTCTTACCCAGGCATTCTCACTTCTTGGCTAACTGCTCAGAATATCACCGCAGAAATCGTGAAACTCGATGGCGCAGTAGAAAATGCCGTGCGACTCGGGGTAGCCGATTTGGTAGCCGATGTAGTTGCAACAGGCACCACCCTTAAGCAGGCCGGCCTGGAAGTTGTTGGTGAACCAATCTTCACTAGTCAAGCAATATTGATCACTCGCCCCGATTTCAATGATCGAAACGCTCTTGACATTTTTGTGCGCAGAATTCAAGGTGTAATCGTTGCGCGCAACTACGTTCTGGTGGATTACGACATTGAAAATTCACTTGTCGAGAGGGCTTGCAAAATAACGCCAGGGATCGAATCGCCAACTGTTTCAGCACTTCACGATTCGCAATGGTCTGCGGTTCGTGCGATGGTTCCGCGCAAACAGGTACACGCAATTATGGACGAGCTATATGACCTTGGCGCTCGTGGCGTGATCGTCACTGACATTCATGCGTGTCGCATCTAATGTCGGATTTCACTGGCGCCGAAGTTCCAGAAACTGATTTTTCAAACGATTTAGGCGAACCGAGTCTTGCCCTTCGGTTAGCCCTAGCGAGTTTTGCTGCCGAGCGCACCGATGAAACAGTTAAAGCACTCATTGGTACTTTGGCACATCAGCGCTTATTGATTCCCGTTGTAGCCGAAGTTGATTCTATGGAAGCTGGCGTCGAAAAAGACAGCAGCATGCAGTCGGTGGAATTTGTTGCCGAAGATGGCCGTCGTGCTTTGCTGGCATTCACTGGTGTTGACTCATTAATGCTTTGGGATGAAAATGCTCGGCCAATCCCACGCGGCTCGCATGTGATTGCCCAAGCAGTTCTCGAGCAAGAACTTGATGCCATGATTATCGATATCGCTGGCCCAACACCAATCGCACTTGATGGGGCTTTGCTGGTTCGTGTAGCAATGTCTGAACATCAACGTCAATATTTGGAATCAGCTTTGAATACCGCCTGTGACGCGCTCGAAGATCTCGATGGAGTTGAAGAAGCACTCTGGGAAATCACCGAAGAAGATGTTGAACTTGAACTTTTTGTGTCCCATGTTGCGCCAGATCTGGGTCAACATATAACTGAAATCTTGCAGGACCCCACATTTACTGTGGTGCTCGATCGCCCAATGAGCGTCCAAGTTACCCAGAGTGTGGCTAACTAAGACTTAGTAAACCGGTCCGGTGTATTTTTCGCCGGGACCCATTCCCGCAGCGTCTTTAATTATCGAGCGTTCCCGAAATGACCGCTGCAGTGTCTGCAGGCCATCGCGCATCGGCGCAGCATGGTGCGAACCAAGGTCTGGGACACAGGCATCAACCAGTCCGGCCAGTGCGTTGATTAAGATGCGGGATTCAGCCAAATCGGTAGTTGTGCCTTCAAATTCACCCAATTTCACCGCGGCCGCAGTCAGTAGGTCAACTATGTGCAAACTAAGGATTTCCACGGCCGACAGGGCAGATAGGTCTCTGGCCGCTGAAATACCGGGATTTTCTGGATTAGTGTTCTGGCTAGTCACTTTGCTACACTCTCACATGACCGATGAAACCGCTACGGCGGGTTCATCTACAAGTGGATTCACATCCCACCCGCATCGCTGATAAGGCGTCGGGTCGGTCTAGAGAAGTCGCACTGTGCGACTAATGCTTGCGGGCATGCCTCTGGTCATGTGGATTTTCTTGGCACATTTCGACCACAGGAGGACATATCAGTATCGAGACCCGCATCAATGATCGAATTCGCGTTCCAGAAGTTCGACTCGTAGGACCTGCCGGTGAACAAGTCGGCATCGTCAAAATCGAGGATGCGCTGCGTTTAGCTTTCGAAGCAGACCTTGACTTAGTTGAGGTATCGCCAGAGAGTAAGCCGCCAGTGTGCAAACTGATGGACTTCGGCAAATTCAAATACGATGCAGCGGTTAAGGCACGCGAGTCTCGCAAGAATCAAGTCAACACTGTTATCAAAGAAATGAAGCTTCGGCCGAAAATTGATAACCATGACTATGAGACCAAAAAAGGTCACATCTTGCGCTTCTTAAATGCTGGCGACAAAGTGAAAATCACCATCATGTTCCGTGGCCGTGAGCAGTCACGCCCAGAACTTGGGTACCGGTTACTGCAGCGTCTTGCTGCGGACATCGGTGAAATGGCAGTGATTGAATCTTCGCCCTTGCAAGATGGTCGCAATATGACCATGGTGCTCGCACCGGTTCGCAAGAAGACCGCGTCTTCCAGGCCTGCATCCGCAGATGCGCTCGCCGAAGCACCCGCTCCGACACCAGCACCAGCAGCGCCAGTTGCAGTAGTTGAGCCTGTGGTTGTGCCAGTTGTTGAAGCCGCGCCGGAAGTTACGGCCGAACCAGTTGTAGCAACCGAGCCAGAAGTGGTTCCAGCCAAAAAGGCTGTTGCCAAGAAGGCGCCAGCCAAGAAGGTGACAGCGACAGCTGACGACGAAGCTCCGGCCAAAAAGGCCGCAGTCAAGAAGGCGCCGGCTAAGAAGGCTGCGCCAACAAAGGAAGAGTCGTAAGACTCACCACAGTTTTGTAAGTCCAGGAAAAAGGAGAAAAGGTAATGCCGAAGAATAAGACGCACAGTGGTGCAAAGAAGAGATTCCGGGTTACTGGTACCGGAAAATTGATGAAAGAACAGGCGAATAAGCGCCACTTATTGGAAAGCAAGTCCAGTAAGCGCACACGTCGACTATCAGTTGATCAGGTTTTGTCCCCAGGCGATGCCAAGAAGGCAAAGAAATTACTCGGCCGCTAATTGCGAGCATGAAAAAGGAGAATGAATCATGGCACGTGTAAAAAGAGCAGTTAACGCGGCAAAAAAGCGTCGTGAAGTATTAGAGCAGGCAAGTGGCTATCGCGGTCAGCGTTCCCGTCTGTACCGCAAGGCAAAAGAGCAGGTTACGCACTCGATGGTGTACGCGTACGCCGACCGTCGTACGCGCAAAGGTGACTTCCGCAAGCTTTGGATTCAGCGCATCAATGCTGGAGCTCGAGCAAACGGCTTAACCTACAATCGCTTCATCCAGGGTCTAAAGATCGCTGAAATCGAAGTTGATCGCCGCATGCTGGCCGAACTAGCTGTCAATGAGCCAGCTACTTTCGCGCAGTTGGTACAGGTTGCAGCAAGCGCTTTGCCAAAGGACCAATAGCTCGAACATGACAATTGTCGAAACGAACGTGCGTGCACTCAAAGTAGTGCGCGCACGTCGTTTGTTAGAGAGTAAATTTCGCGCAGCGCAGCAAGCCTTCCTTGCTGAAGGTCCGCAAGCGGTACGCGAAGCACTTCAAGCGGATTTGGTTCGCGAACTTTTCATAACCGAAGAATCGGCGCAGCGGTATTCGGACATGGTTTCGCTAGCCGAATCTGGCGACGTCGACATCACTGTGGTAACGCCTGAAGTGATCGAAGTTCTAGCAAGCGCAGTCACTCCACAGGGCATGGTTGCTGTGGTCAACCATGCCAACGCGGATTTAGCCAGCGTTCTACATGGGGGTAGCAAACTTGTGGTTGCCTTGGCCTCGGTGCGCGATCCTGGCAATGCCGGTTCGGTTATCCGAGTTGCTGATGCTGTTGCGGCCGATGGCGTTTTAACCACTGCGGATTCGGTGGATTTGCAAAATCCAAAAGTGGTGCGATCAACCGCTGGTTCGCTGTTTCATTTGCCCTGCGTTGAAGGGGTGGACATTCTTGAGGTCATCGCCCAGGCTCGTGAGCTTGGACTTCAAATTTTGGCA
>Ga0114964_10000759_pt1 | contig 24134 bp, 21 predicted proteins | sample C_131016_MF_Meta_FD_92638 | JGI IMG/M metagenome (GOLD analysis project Ga0114964, IMG submission 92638) | Freshwater microbial communities from Lake Croche, Canada to study carbon cycling - C_131016_MF_MetaG | ecosystem: Environmental > Aquatic > Freshwater > Lake | place: Lake Croche, Canada...
TAAGAAAAAAACAAGTGCCCCATGGTAAAGTCACCTGGCAAATTGATAGGAACTTAAATACCACCAACGTATGTATTGCCAATTGCAAATTTTGTAATTTTTATCGCGTGCCGGGTCATCCCGAAGCCTACATCACCGACATGGATACCTACCGCAAAAAAATAAAAGAAACTATTGAATGGGGTGGAGATCAATTATTATTACAAGGAGGTCATCATCCGGAATTAGGCTTAGCATTTTATACCGATATATTTAGTCAGATAAAAAAAGAATTTCCAACAATTAAATTGCACACCCTTGGACCCCCAGAAATTGCACATATTGCAAAGTTGGAAAATAGGAGTCATACCGATGTATTAAAAGCTTTGTTGGCAGCTGGCATGAATTCATTGCCAGGCGCCGGTGCTGAAATTTTAGTAGACCGTGTCAGAAAATTAGTTTCCAATGGGAAATGTGGCGCAGATGAGTGGTTGGATATCATGGCCGCAGCGCATCAATTAAATATTACTACCAGTGCTACCATGATGTTTGGGCATGTGGAAACATTGGAAGAAAGATTTATTCACTTGGTGCGTATCAGAGAAGTGCAGGATAAAAAACCAAAAGATGCCAAAGGTTTCTTGGCATTTATTCCTTGGACCTTCCAAGACGTAGATACTTTGCTTACTAAAATTAGAGGCGTACATAATTTAACAACGACCGAAGAATACATTAGAATGATTGCCATTAGTAGAATTATGCTACCTAATATTAAAAACATTCAAGCAAGTTGGTTAACCGTTGGAAAAGCTACGGCTCAGGTTTGTTTAGAAGCTGGTGCCAATGATTTTGGAAGTATTATGTTGGAAGAAAATGTAGTAAGTGCCGCAGGAGCTCCACACCGTTTTACCTATAAAACCATTCAGGAAGCCATTAAAGAAGCTGGTTTTGAACCTCAATTAAGGGACCAACAATATGAATGGAGAACTTTACCTGCAGCCATTCAGGAGCAAGTGATTAACTATTAGGGCCAATTGTAACTTTTTGGGCCACCCTACGTTTTACGTATACTAAACTGTCAATGCTAAAGAATGAGGGACATTGAATTCAATAATTGTGTGGATGAACACGCCGATGGCGTCTATCGATTTATATTAAAAAATATAGGTCATGTAGAAGATGCACAGGACATTGTTCAAACGTCTTTTGAAAAATTATGGGTCAATAGAAATAAAGTGGAACCCCAAAAAGCCAAATCTTATTTATTTACAGTAGCCTATCATCAAATGATTGACCATATTAGAAAAGAAAAGAAAGCCACTGTAACAGATAGTTATGAAGAAGTCAGTGCAAAAGCAACTTATCAGAAAGATCCTGAATTAAAACAGCTATTGTTGGCAGCAATTAATGAGTTAAATCCTACACAGAAAAGCTTGGTCCTATTAAAAGATTACGAAGGATATACCTATCAAGAAATTGGGGAAATTATGAACTTATCTGAAAGTCAAGTAAAAGTATACCTGCACCGAGCAAGAATATTTTTAAAAGAAAAATTAGTTCACCTTGAAAAAGCAGCTAATTAAAATGAGCATCAACAAAAACAATTACGAAAATTATTTCTTGTTGTACATCGACCAGGAATTGGCTGCTTCGGACCAAGCAGCTGTAAAAAATTTTGTGCAAGCAAATCCCGAATACGCAGCTGAATTAGCCAATTTAGAAAAAACTAAAATGGTTCCAGATACTATTAGATATGCCAACAAAGCATTCTTGTACCGATTGCCCGAAATAGAAGCTACACTTCCACAAGTTTTCAAAAACAAATTGTACAAACAATCATCCACCCTTCTACAACCCAACTTTAACTACAAAACAAAAGCTGCATTACTAAGCGTGGCCGCACTTTTTATCTTGTTTTTGGGTGATCGTTTTTATCAGGCTGGCACCAACCATACATGGCCTGTTCAGGCCTCCATCATTTCTAAGAAAAATAATTTCAGTGAGTCAAACAACAACAATCCTAATGAAATAAAGAACGTATTTGTTTCTGCTAAAAATAAAAGTAAATCAAAACCATCTGTAAAAAATTTAGAGGCCCCCAATTTTATAGTTTCCAATGAAAGCCCAACGCGCCAAATTCAAGCGTATCCTGTTACTGAAGAAATGTTAAATAAACCTAGTAGTCTGCCCTTCATCGAAAAAACTATTGTGCCAAATGAAATGATGCCCTCAGAAACCATGACCGAAGCGCCCACGCACACAGAAGCACCTTCCTATAAAGTAGTAGATACCGACGAACAAGACAGAACCATCTACCTTGCAAATTTTGAAATTAATGGCGCTAGTTTTAGAGGCCTTACCAGAAAATTAAATGCGCTACTTAAAAGAAATAAATCAGAAAAATAAAAAGTTCAAATAAAATAAGATCCAATTTATGAAAAAAATAGTACTCCCAATTCTTCTTCTTGTTTTTAACTTGTGGGCGCATGCACAAAAAAACAGTAGCATCAACACTGCTTCCGATACCCTAAAAAAAGAAGTAGCGGATACCATTAGAATTGGCAACATGATCATTGTTGGAAATAAAAAGAATAATCAAACATATGAAATGGGTCATGGGCTGGTTAAAATTAATTTTAACAGTGATGACCGAAGGGATCGTAAAGCCAATCGAGCTGAAAATAAGGAAAGAAGAGCCAGTAAAGGAGTAACCATTTATTCTGCAATCGGGACCAATATAAAAGCTGATAGAGACACTTTAATATACGTGAATGATGATACCGTTAGCGTAGGTCCATTGAATATCATTAAGTCTCAGCAGGGAGAGGTAAAAAAAGATTGGGAATCAACTTTGGCAGAAGGTGATTTTAATAACACAACTATTAGGATTGAACGAAAGCCCAAAAAATTAAGCAATATTTCTACCAATTGGTTGGTTTTTGATTTAGGATTTGCCAATTTGGTGGACCATACACCACTCATGATGTACAATGCCATGCCAAGCTATATTTCCTATATTTCTGCTCCACAATATGTAACCAATAGCGATTTAAAATTAAACAATGCCAAGTCAAGCAATGTAAATATTTGGGTGGTGCAACAAAAAGTAAATTTATACAAACATTATCTAAATCTAAAATATGGTGTAGGTATTGAAATGTATAATTTTAGATTTGAACGACCTATTAGTTTTAGCAATAACCCAGGAAGCTATGTGTTTTTTGACAACGTACATTTTTCAAAAAATAAACTATTTGTTGAATACTTAACGGTTCCTATTCAACTAAACTTTCAATCTAACCCGCAAAACGACAAAAGCTTTTATGCAAGTATAGGTATAAGTCCAGGCTATCTTGTTCAATCACATACGAAACAAATTAGTGATGAACGAGGCAAGAAAAAAGTGAATGGTAATTTTAATTTGAACAATTACAAAATGGCTACCATTGGAGAATTGGGCATTGGATCGGTTAGGCTTTACGGCGCTTATAGCATGACCAATTTGTTTGATAAAAACTTAACTTACTTTGACATGGCTCCCATTGTCATAGGAATAAGATTTAGTAAATTTTAATATTCTATATTAATTTTTCTGCCCCAAAATAAGATTGCAAAACTTTAGGAAGTGCAATACCCGCTTCGGTTTGGTAGTTCTCTACAAGTGCTGCAAAAATTCTTGGCAGGGCCAATGAACTTCCATTTAATGAATGTGCAAATTGTATTTTACCAGCCCCATCTTTAAAACGGCATTTCATTCTATAGGTTTGATAAGCTGCAAAATTGGAAACACTGCTTACTTCCAACCATCTTTCTTGCGCAGCACTGTAAACTTCAAAATCATAGGTAATGGCAGAAGCAAATCCCATATCACCACCACACAATCTTAAAATACGATATGGCAAACCTAAACTCACCAATAATTTTTCGACGTGTACCACCATCTCATTTAACACTTCATCACTTTTATCGGGATGTACAATTTGTATAATTTCTACTTTCTCAAATTGGTGTACTCTATTTAATCCACGCACATCTTTGCCAAAACTTCCTGCTTCTCTTCTAAAGCAAGGAGAATACGCAGTCATTTGTATAGGTAAATCCGTTTCTTTCAATACCACATCGCGAAAAACATTGGTCACAGGTACTTCTGCAGTAGGAATTAAATAAAAATCATCTTCGGTGGCATGATACATCTGTCCTTCTTTATCAGGCAATTGACCTGTAGCAAATGCTGAAGCCGCATTCACCATAAAAGGAGGCAAGTATTCGGTATACCCTGCAGCAGTATTAAAATCTAAAAAATATTGAACCAGTGCTCTTTGAAATTTAGCGCCTTTGCCTATGTACAAAGGAAATCCACTGCCTGTGATTTTTGCACCCGTTTCAAAATCAACCAAATTGTATTTTTTAATTAAGTCCCAATGCGCTTCGGCACCAGGATGTAATTTAGGTGTCACCCCTCCTTCTCTTACCAATACATTTTCTTCCGGACTTTTTCCCAAGGGCACTAAGTCATGAGGCAAATTGGGAAATTGAACCAACACATTTTGCAAATCTATTTCCACCTGCGCCATCTTTTCTTTCAAGGGCTCTAATTGTTTTTTCCATTCACCCACATCCGTTTTAGTGGCTTCCGCTTTTTCCTTATCCCCCTTGGCCATCAAAGCACCAATTTCTTTGGAAGCACTATTCACTTTGGCCTGCGTTTCATCAAAAGAAGCTTGTAATTGCTTTCTTTCATCGTCTAAATCTATAACCGTATCCACCAAATTGGGTTGAGCAAAATGCTTGATAGCCAATTTCTTTTTAGCTAAATCCCTGTTTTGGCGTAAAAAACTCACTTGTAGCATCGGATCAAATTTTAGCAAAGATAATCAAAGCATCCTACTACGCCTAGATATCCCCTACCTTTGCTTCACAAATTGAAAAAGGCAGTTATGGCATCGATAAAAGATGATTTTCAGACCAGATGGTGGGATTTAGAGAAAAAATTGATGGATCGATTCGGCAAAAAGCCGGACACCGAATCTATCTTATTCCTTATTGGGCTTCAAGAAACCGGATTTTTGGTAGAAAAAATTAGCAAGGAACAGAAGCAAGACCTCATGCATGTGGCCATTTGCTCCATCTTGGCTGCCAGTGGGTTTTACTTATTAGAAGGACAGGATGAAGAAGGCTGGCCTCACTTTAAGCAATTGAAGGCCCTTCCAACCATGGACCTGATGGAACAAGAAAGCTTTTTAAAAGACCATATTCTACTCTATTTTGAAAACAATAGTTTCTAGCTCATTGTTTTTTTAGTGTTTTTTATGAATCTTTGCAACAATAAAAAATAAACTATGCAATTCCCAGCAGACTTACGTTACACGAAAGACCACGAATGGATTAAATTAGAAGGAAACACCGCCACCATTGGCATTACCGATTTCGCACAAGGCGAATTGGGGGATATTGTATACATAGATATTAATACCGTAGGTAAGATGCTTTCCGCTGAAGCCGTTTTTGGAACAGTGGAAGCAGTAAAAACAGTAAGCGATTTGTTTTTGCCAGTAGCGGGTACACTATTAGAAGTCAACCCAGCATTAACTGCCCAACCAGAACTAGTCAATACAGATCCTTATGGAGCAGGATGGATGGTAAAAGTAACCGTTGTCAATGTTGCTGATGTGGAAGCCTTATTGACGAGTGAAGCTTATGCACAGTTGGTTCATTAAACCAACCTTTATCATGAAAAGTTTAGTTTGGGTCATCAGCGAAATCATCTTGGTTTTTGTTTTATTAAGTATACCAGGAGGTAATTTTCATGACCCTAATAGCTTGATAGCAATGATCATGTCACTTCCCTTGGCAGACAAAGTAATTCACATGGCTTTGTTTGGCTCTTTGGCCTTGTCCTTTTTTGTACACTATGAAGTTTCTAGTAAACATTTCTTGAAATCCATCAGAGCAAAGGCATACACTTTAATTTTTTGTATTTTGTATGGAATTGGGATGGAATACTACCAAAAGTATTATGTTCCTAGTAGGAGTTTTGAGGTAGCGGATATGCTCGCAGATGCCATTGGCGCTATATTGGCATTGCCTTTTTTCGGAATCGTAAGAAAAAGATATTTTAAGTAGCTTTAGATAATCAATGGGAATAGAAAAAGACATACAACAACCAGCTTTCAGAAATGAATACCAAAAAATGGGTATCAATATCATTTATACGGCCAATTGGTTGAATGAGAGAATTGGACAAATTTTGAGTCAGGAAAAAATCACACAACAGCAATACAATATTCTAAGAATTTTACGTGGAAGCGAAGCGCCTTTAAGTACTTTAAAAATAAGAGAACGCATGTTGGACAAGATGAGTGATACCAGTAGAATTGTAGATAGATTGATTGCAAAAGAATTGGTTGCAAAATCGGCTTGCCAAAAAGATAAAAGATTGGTAGACATTACCCTTTCCAAAAAAGGATTACAATTGTTAGAAAAATTAGACCATTTTAATGATCAGATTGACGACCTTTTAAAAGGCATCAATGAAAAGGAAGCTGTTGCCATCAATCAAATTCTTGATAAGTTGAGAGAAACAGCTAGTATAAAATAATTAAAACTTTATGAAGCGATTTACGCTTAGTCTATTGATAGTAATAGCCTTTCATGCTACACAGGCTCAACCCAATTTAGCCGATAAACATGTTTTTGAATTTAGAGGCGTATGGGTAGCTACCATTGAAAACATTGATTGGCCCAGTAAAAAAGGATTGAGCAATGAAGAACAAAAGGCAGAATACATTGCCCTTTTAGATTTGCATCAAAAAAATGGGATGAACGCTATTATAATGCAAGTACGTCCTGCTGGTGATGCCCTGTATCCCTCTACTTTAGAACCCTGGAGTGAATACTTAATGGGTAAACAAGGATTGCCTCCCAGTCCTTTTTATGATCCATTGGCATTTATGATTAAGGAAACGCATAAAAGAGGTATGGAATTCCATGCTTGGATCAACCCCTATAGAGCTGTTTTTAGTACCAAAAAATCCAGTATTGCGCCAAGTCATATTACACGTTTACATCCCGATTGGTTTTTAACTTACGGCGATAAAAAATATTTTAACCCGGGCTTGCCCCAGGTATGGCAACACACCAATCGCGTGGTAAGAGATTTGGTAAGCAGGTATGATATTGATGCCATTCATATGGATGATTATTTTTATCCTTATCGTATTGCTGGAAAAGAATTTCCAGATGAGAAAACCTATCAGAAAAATAAAAGAGGCCTGTCTAAAGAGGATTGGAGAAGAAGCAACTGTGATACCATTGTCAAACAATTGTATGCAACAATTCATCAAATAAAACCTGATGTACAGTTTGGCATTAGTCCATTTGGTATTTGGCGCAATAAATCAAAAGACCCAAGAGGTAGCGAAACCAAAGCAGGGCAAACCAATTACGACGATTTGTATGCCGACATATTATTGTGGTTAGAAAAAGGATGGGTCGATTATATAGCCCCTCAAATTTATTGGGAGCACGGACATCCATTAGCCAATTACGATACCATTATTGATTGGTGGAATCAACACAGTTTTGGAAAAAATTTATACATCGGACATGGTATGTACAAAGCAGGTACCAATACGCCATGGCGAAACAAAGACGAACTCCCGTATCAAATTAAAAGAGAAAGAGAAGAAGAAAATACCAGAGGCAGTATTTATTTTAGCAGTAGTAGTTTTAAAAATAATCCCAACAATTGGAATGATAGTTTACAACAACACTATTATCAAAAACCAGCCTTATTGCCTGCTATCCCTTGGTTGGTTCAATATGAGGTTGCCGCTCCCAGCGTGGTAAAAAAATCAGACAACACCTACCAAATCAATCAAAGTCAAGGAAACAAGGTAAAGCAATTAGCAGTTTTACAAGGCAGTGAAAAACATTTTACGGTAGCTGCTGTATTATCGGGCGATACCAAATTCATTAATTTAAACGCATTGGGTATTGATAAAAACAATACCCAGCCCTATTGGATCATTGCCATTGGAAAGCAAAATCAAATAAGTAAATTAGTAGCCCTTCCTTAATTTAATCGTAGGATCTTTTTAGCGGAATGTTCTCATTGGCCTTAATAATCAATGGCACATGTTCTACAATGGTCATGTCATTGTCCAATCCAAAGGCTTTTTGATCACTTTGTGACAACTGTTTGATATTGAAATACACGTCCATGATAAAGTCTTCTCTAATAGAAAGCTCGTTTTCAATGGAGAAGAAACTTTCTATGATAACATAAGTAATATCGGTATGGAAATCCTTGCTTTTTAAAGATTCGTATTTACTATAAATGCCCAACTCCTGTGATTCATTTAATTCTTGCATCACTTTTTTGAAACAAATATTAACACGAGGTTGAATTCTAAATCCTAATTTAAAATCAACACGCATCACTTTGTCGTCCACCAATTCTCGAATGGTGTATTCCATACCATAAGGCGAGTCGGTACGATCAATGTGTAAAAACCAGTAGATATCGGCACGCTTTGGTTTTCTGTTTAAAATAGAATCTATAATACGATGCTCGATCTCTCTATGGTTATTGGCCTTTGTTAAGTAGACCAAATGGGTGGCATATTTGGGAATGTCTTTATCTGCACTCAATTCAGAAAGTGGCTCTAAATAATCTTTCAATTTCACAAAATCTAAATAACGATTGGCAATTTTTCGAGCTCGATGCCAAATCATCATTACAAAAATCATACTTAAAGAAAATAGGAAAGTGATATACGCTTCTTTGATTTTAACAAAGTTGGCTACGAAAAAAGATATTTCAACGATGCTAAAAATTAGAATTATCACCGCGACAATAGATTGACTCCATCTTTTCACATTCAACATATAAAAATTCATAAGCATGGTGGTCATGATCATACAAATGATAATAGAAAAACCATAAGCCGCTTGCATGCTTTCGCTTTTCTTAAAATACAATAACATGGTTACACAGCCCACCCATAAAATGAAATTTAAACTTGGAATATAAATTTGCCCTTTTTGATCGGTAGGAAATTTAATGGTTACCCTTGGCCAAAAATTTAAACTAATGGCTTCAGAAATTAAGGTAAAAGAGCCGCTGATTAAAGCTTGACTAGCAATAATGGTAGCCAAAGTTGCAATTCCAATGCCAATGATCAAAAACCAGTGTGGCATGATATTGAAGAAAGGATTCATGCCATTGTCATTTTGACCAATAAAGTCTAATAAGTAAGCACCTTGGCCCATATAACTCATCACCAAAGCTACTTTTACAAACATCCAACTCACTTGAATGTTTTGACGACCGCAATGCCCCAAATCGCTGTACAAAGCTTCCGCTCCCGTGGTACAAAGGAAAACGGCACCCAAAAGCCAGAACCCGTTGGGATAATGTACCAACAAGTCATAGGCATAATAAGGGTTCAAAGCACTCAAAATACCTGCATGATGCACTACTTGAGAAAGTCCCAAAATCAAAATCATAGAAAACCAAATAAGCATGATGGGCCCAAAAGCAAAGCCTATAATTTTAGTGCCAAAACGTTGAAAGAAAAATAATAAAGAGATGATGGCAAGTACAATACCCACCGTTAAATTATTGCCAGGTACAAATACTTTTTCCAATCCATTTACACCAGCTAAACCTTCAATTGCAGAAGAAACAGAAATGGGTGGAGTGATCATACCATCTGCCAACAACATCGCAGCGCCAATGATAGCAGGCACATAGATCCATTTAACATATCGTCTAACCAATGCAAAAAGAGAAAAAATTCCACCTTCGCCTCTGTTGTCTGCACGAAGTGTTAAAAAAACATATTTAAAAGTAGTCTGTAAAGTCAAGGTCCAAAACACACAAGAGATGGCACCGTAAACCAATTGTGCAGTAATTATTTTGTGATTAATAATAGCCCCAAAAACATACAAAGGAGAAGTCCCAATATCACCGTAAATAATTCCTAGCGTTACAATTAAACCTGCTACCGAAAGTTTGTGTGCGTGATTACCACTAGATGATTGTCCCATGTATTAAAGTAAGTTGAGCACAAAGTTTATAAAAATTAAATAAAGAAATGGCTTAATAGGGTAAGTATTTTATAAAAATCTTTATTTAGATAACTAAGGCTTGTAAGCACCCCATTTTTTTTCCACCGCTTTAAAACGAAAATCAAAAATTCCTTGGAGTTGCTTTTTCACAAACAACACCTGTGCGATATCACCTAAAAAGCCCAATGGAATTTTATAATGAACAATGTCCTCCATTTTCACCCCTCCTTTCACTTCCGTAAAATGATGTTGGTGATGCCAAAGTAAATAAGGTCCAAAACGTTGCTCATCTATAAAATAAGCACCTTCTTTGACATGGGTAATTTCAGTCATCCAATACAAAGGCACCCCAAAGAGTGGTTTCACGGTGTATTCAATAATTTGCCCTGGATACATGCTAGCTCCATGGTGTTGGCTGATAATGTTAAAACCCATTTTTTTAGGGGTAATTTTTGCTAAATTGGCTGGGCTACTAAAAAATGCCCAGGCTTCCTGCAGAGAAATTGGGATAAACTGCTCGGTATGGATCGAATAAACTTTTGACATGCTATTACAACAACCCATTGTCGTTTTTGTTGTAATAAATCGACCTAAAGCCATTAATTTTATCCCATGATTAGTAAGGCCGCCCAATTAAAAGCTTTTAACGCCATATATTCAGCGCTAAATGAACAGCAAAAAAAAGCAGTGGACACCATTGAGGGGCCAGTGATGGTGATTGCGGGCCCAGGAACGGGTAAAACACAAATATTGGGTGCCCGTATTGGAAAAATCTTATTAGAGACAGATACTGCTCCTGAAAATATACTTTGTTTAACTTATACCGATGCAGGCGCCATTGCGATGCGCAAAAGATTGGTAGATTTTATTGGCGCCAGTGCCTACAAAGTAACCATTGCCACTTTCCATTCTTTTTGCAATGACATTATTCAGGATAACTTATCCTTGTTTGAAAAGCCAAGTTTAGATCCCATATCCGAATTGGAAAAAATTGAACTGCTAAAAATACTCATCGATCAATTTGACAAGAACAATCCTTTAAAAAGGTACCGTGGCGATGTATATTATGAAATGAGCAATTTAAGTAGATTGTTTAGTGCTATGAAAAAAGAAGGCTGGACCACCAGTTACTTAATGGAACAAATTGATAGCTACATTACCGACATTCCCACTAGAGATGAATTTGTATACAAGAAAAAATACAAACAATTTGAAGCCGGTAGTTTAAAGCAAGGTTTGGTAGATGCTGCATTAGAAAAAATGGAAAAGTTAAAAGCGGCTGTTGCTGCTTTTGATACCTACCAACAGTTGATGAAAGAGCACAGCAGATATGATTTTGACGACATGATCAATTGGGTAATCACTGCATTTAAAGAAAATAAAAACTTATTGGCTCAGTACCAAGAAAAATTCCTGTACATATTGGTAGATGAATTTCAAGATACCAGCGGTACACAAAATGAATTGGTACAATTGCTTGTAAATTATTGGGAACAGCCTAACTTATTTGTGGTAGGCGATGACGACCAAAGTATTTTTAGATTCCAAGGAGCCAACGTCGAAAATATGTTGCACTACCAAAAACAATACGAACAAGATTTGGTAACCATTGTATTGGAAAACAATTACCGTTCTACGCAACCCATTTTAGATGCTTCTACTTTATTAATCAACAACAACCAAGAAAGGTTAATTAACAAAGTAAAAGATTTGTCTAAAAATTTAATTGCTTCTTTGCCTGAAAACAAAACCTTACAAAATCCACCCATCATTGCTTGTTACAACGATCCTCAAGAGGAAATGATGGCCATTGCCGAACAAATTAACCAACTCATTTTAAAAGACATTGCTCCAAAAGAAATAGCCGTATTATACAAGGAGAATAAATACGGAGAAGAAATTGCACATTTCTTGCAACAAAAAAACATTCCTATTTACAGCAAAAGAACAGCCAATTTATTTGACCAAGTGCTGATTCAGCAAATTATTAAAATACTAGATTACTTGGCTTGCGAATGGGATCAGCCCAATGAAGGCGCCAACTTATTATTTGAAATATTGCATTTTAAATGGTGGCATATCTCTCCTATTACCATTGCGGTATTAACCACCGAAGCCAATCAATTGAAATACAGTAGTCCAGAAAAATCTTTTCGTCAAATATTAATAGAGAAAACGCAGGATGCACAAACCAATTTATTTGAGCAGGGCGGTATTGCAGCAGTGGGAAAGGCCATGGGTGCATTAGAAGATTTAATAAGTCAAATTCCCAATGTGACCTTGTTAAACTTGTTAGAGCAAATACTACAAAAAACGAGTATTATTCAAGAAGTACTCACGGGTGTAGATAAAAATTATGAATTGGCTTTGGTAAGTCATTTTTTTGATTTTATAAAAGAAGAAACACACCGACACCCAAGCTTGCATTTGACCACATTGGTAGACATGTTAAAGCTCATGCGCAGAGAAGCCATACGATTGCCTTTGCCCATTACCACCGGTAATGAAGCAGGTGTCAATTTATTAACTGCACATGGAAGCAAGGGCTTAGAATTTAAATATGTTTTTTTAGCAGGTACGAACGCACACTATTGGGAGAAAAAAAGAAGTACTGCGAATGCAGGCTACACTTTGCCAGACACGGTATTAAGTAGTTTAGAACACGCCAATGACAAAGAAGAATTAAGAAGATTGTTTTATGTAGCCATTACCAGAGCCAAACAAAATCTCTCTATCTCCTACAGTCAATACAAAACGGATGGCAAGGAAGCAGAACCAAGTCAATTTATTATTGAGGTCATTGAAGGCAAAGAAGCGACCATACAAAAAATAGAACTGCCTACCGCTATAAAAACAGCTTATACCTTACTGCGTCTTCAATCGGCCCCGATGCCAGAGATTCAACAATTGGAAAATGATTTTATTGCGCCTAAGCTAGAAAAGTTTTCAATGAATGTGACGGCACTCAATAATTATTTGAAATGTCCTTTACATTTTTATTACAACAGTTTAATTAGGGTACCTTCTGGTAAATCAGAAGCCACCACTTTTGGATCTGCCGTGCACGACGCCTTAAATAAACTTTTTAAAAAAATGCAGGATGGGAACCAAGTTTTTCCCGATACCCAAACCTTGGTTCAAGACTTTAATTATTACATGAATAGGCATCGTGAAGCATTTACGAACCAAGAATTCAAAGACAGAAAAGAATTGGGTGAAACAGTCCTAATAAAATATTATGACCGATATGTAAATGAATGGAACAAAGTTGTCACAACAGAATATCGCATCAACAATGTGGTAGTGAAAGACATTCCATTGAAAGGGGCGATAGATAAAATTGAATTCAATGGAAAACAAGTGGTGGTGATAGACTACAAAACAGGGAATATTGAAAATGCAAGAGAAAAACTACAAAGTCCAAATGATAAAAATCCACTAGGGGGAGATTATTGGAGACAGGCCGTATTTTATAAAATATTATTGAACCACCATCCTAAGAACTGGGAAGTAACCAGTGCCGAATTTGATTTTGTGGAACCAAATAAGAAAAAATTGTTTGAAAAAATAGCTTTGACGATCACCGATGCCGATATCACTACTGTAAGCCAACAAATACAAATGGTTTGGGAGAAAATCCAAAATAAGGATTTTTATACCGGATGCGGCAAAGCCGATTGCCATTGGTGTAATTTTGTTAAAACCAATCAATTGGCAGTGGCATTGCACGAAATAAAGAATGAATCAGAATCAGAGGAGGAATAAATAAAGTAAGTTTGCAGGGTATGAATAAAAGCGCTTTAATTAAAATTTTAATGGTTGGCTGTTATGCCTTTGTTACTTCCATGCAAATAACGGGTTGTGCAAATATTGTTCCCCCACTGGGCGGGCCTAGAGATAGCCTTCCTCCTTATTTAGTAGTTGCCAAACCTCATGATTCCTCCGTTAATATTCAACCCAAAGAAATACTTATAGCGTTCAATGAATTCATTAACAGCACTTCTGTTCAAGAAAATTTAATAGTATCACCTACTTTGAAAAATGTGCCTTTGGTAGACGCTAAATTAAATATGCTTAAAGTAAGAATCATAGATAGCTTACAACCAAATACCACTTATAGTTTAGCATTTGGAAATGCAATAAAAGATGTCAACGAAGGGAATATCGCTGCAAATTTTACGTATGTATTTAGCACCGGTGATCATTTAGATACCGGCACATTTAAAGGAACTGTAACGCTTGCTGAAACTGGAAAAATAGATACTACTTTAATAGTTGTTTTGCAGTCAGCAGAAAAAGATTCTGCTATTTTTAAAGAGAAGCCACTGTATTACACAAAAATAAACGGCAAAGGAAAATTTATATTTCATTTTTTACCGCCCAAAAAATATAATTTATTTGTGCTGCCCAACGATTTTAATAAAAAATACGACGACAGCACTAAATTTTTTGCATTTGCCAATGAGCCCATTGCCATTCAATCCCAGCCCGACTCGATGCATTTGTATGTTTTTCAAGGGGCTAAAAAAGCAGAAAAGAAAAGAGTTTCCAACAACAAAGTTGCCAACAAAGTTAGTGCGGGTTTAAAATACTCAAAAAATTTAGACGGATCTGAACAAGATTTACTAAAACCACTCCACCTTATTTTTGAGACGCCTGTTCATTTAAATGATAGCTTCCCCATTTTATTGTGTGACACTTTAAACCATAAAATTGCAGGCTACCAACTATTCATAGATAGTGCACACCCAGAAACCATTGTCATTGATTACCCTTGGACAGCTCAAACCAAATTTCGTGTAATCCTACCCAAAGCCAGTATCAAAGATTCTTTGAACAATACGCTTAGCAAAACCGATACCCTTAAATTTGTTACAAAATCAGATGCGTTTTATGGATCTTGTATCATTAGAATCAATGGCTTTGATGAAAAATTAAATCAAATACTACAATTAACACAGGATGATAAAATTAAATACAGTTATCCCATCACTAAGAATACGATCCAAATAGAAAAATTACCTCCGGGTGACTATACATTAAGATTGTTGAATGACACCAATAAAAATGGTATTTGGGATACAGGTAGTTATTATGGCAAGCAAAAAAAACAACCTGAAATAGTTCAATTGCTTGCTACCCCTTTAAATATAAAAGCGAATTGGGAGAATGAATTAATTCTGACTATTAATAAGTAATTTTACATTACTAAAACATGCAATTACCATCTACCTTATTAGAAAACGCAGTAGCAGAATTTGCTAAATTGCCTGGCATTGGCAAAAAAACTGCATTAAGATTGGTATTGCATTTACTCAAACAGGAAAAAGAGGTGACCTCTCATTTTAGCGAAGTCTTACAAAAAATGAGAAAAGAGATTCAATTTTGTCAACGCTGTTACAATATTAGTGATGGGAGTATTTGTTCTATTTGTGCTAATTCTGGTAGAAAAAAAGATACCATCTGTGTAGTAGAAAATATTAGAGATGTCATTGCCATTGAAAATACACAACAATTTAACGGCACTTACCATGTTTTAGGAGGCATTATTTCTCCATTAGATGGTGTGGGGCCCGAACAATTAACCATTGATCCATTGATAGAAAGGGTTACCAAGGACCAAGTCACAGAATTGATCTTTGCCTTAAATCCCAATATTCAAGGAGATACTACCATCTACTACATTCAAAAAAAGCTCTCCCGCTCTGCCTGTCTCATTACCACCATTGCAAGAGGCATCGCCTTTGGAGGAGAGTTAGAATATGCCGATGAAATGACTTTGGGCAAAAGCATTTCCAATCGACAACCGATTCATCAATACATCAAATAGGAAAAATCATCAAAAAGAATTATTTTTGATGTTCAAACATTGAAATATGAAAATATCATTTTGGGCTTTATTGCTGTTGATTGGTTTTGCAAGTCCCTTATTTGCTCAAAAGAAATACAGCACCAACAATGCAGTGATTCATTTTATTTCCACTTCCGATAACGACATAGATGCTGTCAATAAAGAAGGAGTAAGTCGCATAGAAGCCAATGGTGATATGAGTTTCATTCTACTAGTGAAAGATTTTAAGTTTGAAATGGAAACCATGCAAAAACATTTTAATAGTGAATATTTAGAGTCGGATAAATTTCCACGCGCCTTCTTTGCAGGAAAAATAACCAATATCAATACCGTTAATTTTAACAAGGATGGCAAGTACCCCATTGCGGTAACTGGCAACATGCAAGTACATGGCGTAAACAAACCCATTCAAACCAATGGCTTGATTGAAGTGAACAATGGAGTCGTTAAAGCAAGTGCTCAATTTTCAGTCACTTTAAAAGATTTCAAAATTGGGGGGCTTTTAATTAAAATGGTCGCTGATAAAATCAATATAGATATAACGGCCACCTATCTTTAATCATTGCGTTTAGTACAAGGAGCATTATTTGGCTACAATACAATAGTATCTTAACTTTGGCCCGCATTGCAGGTGGATTTGTTTATTGTTCAACCTGCCATCCTTTAGAGGAAAAAGAACTAATAAACGATACAATTATCGAGCTCTCCTTTATAATTTGTATTTTTTAGCCCTTCTTCCCTCTTTTGGATACATGCATAAAATATTATTTATGTCAATTCAAGAGGCACTTAAAAAAAGAATTTTGGTCATTGATGGCGCCATGGGTACCATGATTCAACGTCATAAATTAACGGAACAAGATTACCGAGGAGCTCGTTTTGCCAACTGGCCATCCGATTTAAAAGGGAACAACGATTTATTATGTATTACGCAGCCTGCGATTATAACAGGCATTCATTTACAATATTTAGAAGCGGGTGCAGATATTATTGAGACCAATACATTTAGTAGTACTTCCATTGCCATGGCCGATTATGATATGCAGGAATTGGCGTATGAGTTAAATGTTGCTGCTGCAAAATGTGTTAGAGATGCAATTGTTCAATACAAATCAAAACATCCCAATGCCAATGAAAAATACATTGCAGGTTCGATAGGCCCTTTAAACAAAACTTTAAGCTTATCACCCGATGTAAATAATCCTGGCTTTCGTGCGGTTACATTTGATGAAGTGGTAACGGCTTATACCGAACAAATTAGAGGTTTGGTAGATGGCGGTGTAGAGGTGATTTTAATAGAAACCATATTTGATACTTTGAATGCCAAAGCGGCCATTTTTGCGGTAAAAGAATTTTTTAGAAAAGCAGGAAAGCCTGAATTGCCCATGATGATAAGTGGTACCATAACAGATGCCTCTGGAAGAACCTTAAGTGGACAAACCTTAGCAGCTTTTTATACTTCCATCGAACATGCCAAACCTTTAAGTGTTGGTTTAAACTGTGCCTTAGGTGCTCAAGAGATGCGCAGTCATATTGAAGAACTTGCTCAAATTGCTACCTGTTATACATCGGCTTATCCCAATGCAGGTTTGCCTAACGCCATGGGCGAATACGACGAAGCCCCTCACCAAACAGCCGCATTTATTGAAGAATGGGCAAAAAATAAATTTGTAAATATTGTTGGTGGCTGTTGCGGAACCACCCCCGATCATATCAAACACATGGCAGATCATGTTAAAAATTTAACGCCCAGAGCCTTACCCATTCTAGACCCAACTATTTAAATTATGAGCGACGAAATAATACATATAAAGCCATTTTTGAGATTAGCAGGATTAGAACCCTTGGTAATACGTCCCGAAACCAATTTTGTGAACGTAGGAGAAAGAACCAATGTAACTGGCTCTAAAAAATTTGCACGTTTAATTCGCGACAATAAATATGAAGAGGCTTTGTCTGTAGCACGTCAACAAGTTGAAAGTGGTGCGCAAATTATTGATGTGAACATGGACGATGCTTTATTGGAAGGCGTGAAAGCCATGACCACTTTTTTAAATTTAGTGCAAAGCGAACCTGATATTGCTCGTATTCCAATCATGATTGATAGTTCCAAATTTGAAATTATTGAAGCGGGGTTAAAATGTGTGCAAGGAAAATGTATTGTGAATTCTATTTCCATGAAGGAAGGTGAAGCTAAATTTATTGAACAAGCCCATATCTGTAAAGCTTATGGTGCAGCAGTGATTGTGATGGCTTTTGATGAAGTAGGTCAAGCGGATACCAAAGAAAGAAAAATTGAAATTTGTACACGTGCCTATAAAATATTAGTAGAGCAAGTAGGCTTTGACCCTCAAGATATTATTTTTGACCCGAATATTTTTGCGGTTGCTACTGGTATAGAAGAACATAATAATTATGCCGTTGACTTTATTGAAGCCACTCGTGTGATTAAACAAAGAATGCCTTTAGCCAAAGTAAGTGGCGGTGTTTCAAATGTATCTTTTTCGTTTAGAGGCAATGATACCGTGCGCGAAGCCATCCATGCTGTATTCTTATACCATGCCATTAAAGCGGGTATGGACATGGGTATTGTGAATGCAGGTCAATTGGAAATTTACGACGAAATAGATCCTGCTTTGCGTGCTTTATGTGAAGATGTTATATTAAATAGAAACAACAACGAGAATCAAGCCACCGAAGCTTTGATCATTTTTGCAGATACCGTAAAAGCAAAAGATCAAAATGAAGGAGAAGCGACCGAAGAACAAAAGAAAAAATTAGCTTGGCGCAGTGAATCGGTAGAACAAAGATTGGCACATTCTTTAATCAATGGCATCACTGATTTTATTGATGCAGATACCGAAGAAGCAAGATTAAAATACAGCGAACCCTTAGAAGTGATAGAAGGACCTTTGATGGCAGGAATGAATCAAGTGGGTGATTTATTTGGGGCTGGAAAAATGTTTTTGCCACAAGTGGTTAAAAGCGCAAGAGTCATGAAAAAAAGCGTGGCCGTTTTAACGCCTTTTATCGAAGCAGAAAAAGAAAGAAAAAAATTGGCTTCTATCCATCCTAATGGAGCTAGCAAAGGTCCAGCAAAAATATTGTTGGCCACCGTAAAAGGAGATGTACATGATATTGGAAAAAATATTGTGGGGGTAGTTTTGGGTTGCAATGGTTATGAAATTATTGATTTAGGGGTCATGGTACCTGCAGATAAAATTTTAGCCGAAGCACAAAAGCAGGAAGTAGATATCATTGGATTAAGTGGATTGATTACCCCTTCTTTAGACGAGATGGTACATATTTCTAAAGAAATGAAAAGAAGAGGCATGACCATTCCATTAATGATTGGAGGTGCTACCACTTCTCGCATGCATACAGCTGTAAAAATTGCCCCAGAATACGAACTGGGTGTAGTGCATGTATTAGACGCATCAAGAAGCGTAACGGTAGCGGGTTCTCTTTTAAACAAAGATCAAAAAGTCCCTTTTCTTAAAGAATTAGAAGCTGCTTATATTCAATTAAAAGCAGATTTTGACAATAAAAAAACGGTGCGACAATCTTTAACTTATATAGACGCTTTAAAAAATAAAGCAGTGATTGATTGGAGTCAATTCTCCGTAACCACTCCTAGTTTTACTGGAAACAAAGCCATTGAATTAACCGATTTGTCGGTGTTGGTAGATTATATCGACTGGAAACCCTTTTTCATTGCTTGGGAATTGCATGGAAATTTTCCAGCCATCCTTACCGATGAAAAAGTAGGAGAAGTGGCGAGCAAATTATACGAGGACGCCAATAAACTGTTGAATCAAATTATTAAAGAAAATTGGCTCAATGCCAAAGGGGCTGTAGGATTTTGGCCTGCGCAATCAAAAGACGATGATGTGATGGTGACCAACGGAAAAGAAACGGTTTCATTGCATTTTTTAAGACAACAAGCTAAAAAAACTCCTGGACAACCCAACTATTCTTTGGCAGATTTTATTTGCCCTGCTGACCAAAATAAAAAAGATTTCCTAGGTGCTTTTGCGGTTACCATTCATGGTATTGAAAAGCACATCAAGCAATTTGAAGAAAATTTAGACGATTACAATAAAATTATTTTGCAAGCCTTGGCAGATAGATTGGCAGAAGCCTTCGCCGAATACTTGCATGTTAAAACCAGAAAGGAATATTGGGGTTATGCAGCCGATGAGGAATTGACCAATGAATCTTTGATCAGCGAACAATATGTGGGAATACGCCCTGCACCTGGTTATCCAGCTTGTCCAGACCATACCGAAAAATATAGTTTATTTAATTTGTTAGAAGCTGAGAAAAATACGGGAATAAGTTTGACAGAAAGTTTAGCCATGTATCCAGCTTCTAGTGTTTGCGGTTGGTATTTCGCCCATCCACAAAGCCAGTATTTTGGATTAGGTAAAATTACCGAAGATCAAGTAATTGATTACGCACAAAGAAAAAACAAACCATTGGAATACATTACCAGGTGGTTGCAACCAGTGATTGACTAATGCTACTTCCACTTCCCTAAAAAAAAGGAACTTATAATTAAGTTCCTTTTTTTATTTCTTATACCTTCTCGAACAACCACCATAAACGCTTGCGAGGTTTCACAACGTAATTTTTGCGAACATACTTACTAATATGTTCCATCGCCTCTTCTACACTGTCCGTAAACAACATGAATTTTTTATCTTCTGTAGAAATGGTGCCAGCGGAAATCATTTGTTCCATCCAATCTTGAAATGGTTGATAATATTCTTTGCCCATTATAACAATAGGAAAATCATTGATCATTTTGGTTTGTGCCAAGGTCAGGGTTTCAAAAAATTCATCTTGGGTACCAAATCCTCCTGGCATAATGATAAAGGCATAAGAATACTTTACCAATAATACTTTTCGAATAAAAAAATAATTAAAAGTAAGCGAGATTTGGGTGTAGGGATTAATGTGTTGCTCAAAGGGTAATTTAATATTGCACCCAACAGAAGTACCCCCATTTTCAAAAGCGCCTCTATTGGCGGCTTCCATAATGCCAGGCCCGCCCCCTGTCATAGTTGTAAAACCAAGCCCAGCAATACGCTTTCCTATTTCCCGAGCTTTGATATAATAAGGATTGTCTTCTTTAAACCTTGCAGAACCAAATACAGTTACACTGGGCCCTACAAAATGCAATGTTCGAAACCCTTTTATAAACTGAATAAAAATTTGAAGAGCAAAAAGAAATTCATTGACCCTTGGCTTAGGTCCTTCTAAATCATATTGCTTGGTTGCAGGAATGATTCTATGTTTAATAGTAGAGGACATCGAGAATGGGTTAATGTATAATATTCAATTTTATGAAGTTAGAATAAATTAATTTAGTTGAGTACATTAAATTAGTTAAATTTGAAAGGTCTATTTCCTATTGACCATGAAACTCTATCCTACTTTTCTTTGTCTATTCTTACTGCAATTCATTGGCATAAATGGCTTTAGTCAAAATAAAGTAGTACTGGAACAAATTCAAACCTTTTCTACCATTCACCCTACTGCCATTTACTGGCATCAACCTTCAAGCAATGCATCCCTACTAAATGCATTGGATACGGGTATATTTGCCCGTTTACATTTACAGCGGGTAGCCAGTATCGATCCAATAAATAAAATAGTAAGCAAACAAAGCCAGTTAGGTAAAATAGTAGTTGATTGGTCCAAATCTAGAGCTTATGATTATCATGCCTATCTAGAATTGTATGAAATGGATCCTGCATTTGTTTATGAAAACAAGTGGGTAAAAATTCCGGAATCCAGACAAGATAGTATTCATTCCATTTGGTATATCGCATGCAATATTTACAATCAAAAACAAGAGAAACTTTTTGGTAAGACCTTGCTGCTTTCCATATTGCCTATTCATTCTGTAGGGATGGGTTATGAAATCACCACTACCGGAAGTGTTCCCAACAATGTATTTGAAGGCATCTCCAAAGCATTAAGTCTCTTGATTCCCGACATGGAGGACATGGATTATTTAGAAGCAAAAATGCCTGTTGCCTATGCTACAGATAATTACTGGATGCCCCTTGTACACAATCAACCTAGAATTTTATTTGATACTTCTAAACAATTTATTTCATATAGCAATAATGGTAAATTATTGATTTTAAAAATTCCAGAAGCAAGTTTGCGTACCATAAATATAAAAGACAAGTCTTTAGACAATCCATTTAAAGAAATAATTGGCTTGATAAGAAAATCAAAATCCTTTCTTAATTACAATGAATATTACCAGGTGATACAGCCCTTAAGAGACGTGTATGACAATATTGATTATACCTTAGAATCCTACCTTGAATTTAATAGTGAAGCGATCAATAATGGGGTTGAAAAAATAGCTCCAATTTCATTTTTACAAGACAGTGTCCACAAAATATACCAGGACAAGGAACTGATTGGTGGTTTTATGGTAAAAGAAAATAGTGTAGAAAAAAATAAATACTTCTACCCCGACAAAGTTTACAATGGCTATGATTCAACCAAGGTATTCCCTTTGGGTACTTATTATGCCAAACAACCCATTGTGCATGCCAGGGTCATTGAAGGAAAAATATTGGACCATCCATTTTCAATTAAAATTAACTACGTAAATAATTTAAAAACAATAAGCTTAGACGAAAAAATCATTATGGTTTTGGAAGGAAAGAAAAAACCTGCACAAATGGTATTGCTGGATAAAAATATTTCAAATCAACTGGTCAACCTATTATTATTAATAGCCTATAGTGAAATATTCCAAAGCCCTACTTAAATCAAAAAATTAAAATGCGTATTGTAAGTTATAATTTAAACGGAATCAGGGCTGCTATTAAAAAAGGATTGATAGATTGGCTAAAAGAAAACCCCATTGATGTTTTTTGTGTTCAAGAAACCAAAGCTGCAGCAACAGATATCGACATCCAATTATTTACTTCTTTAGGTTATCACGTGGCTTGGTATGCTGCACAAAAAAAAGGGTACAGTGGAGTGGCTATTTTTAGCAAAAAAAAACCTGACTTCATCACCTACGGCAATGGTTATACAATGAGTGATGCAGAAGGACGCGTAGTGCGTATAGACCTAGGCGATATAACGATTGTAAATGCCTATTTCCCTTCCGGGACCAGTGGAGATGAAAGACAAACTTATAAATACCAATGGTTGAAAGAATTTGATACCTTTCTACAAGCACTAAAAAAAACACGTCCCAATATTATAGTAGCAGGAGATTACAATATTGCCCATCAAGCCATCGACATTCACGATCCAAAAGGCAATAAAAAATCTTCTGGATTTTTACCTGAAGAAAGAGCTTGGATGGACCAATTTTTAAGTCAAGGTTGGGTAGATAGCTTTAGACATTTGAATCCAACGACTACGGGGGCTTATTCCTGGTGGAGTCAACGTTTCCCATCCGTAAGATTGCAAAATAAAGGTTGGAGAATAGATTATCTATGTGCTACCGAAACTTTATTGCCAGCCATTAAAACGGCTACCATACTACCTTTGGTAAAACACAGCGACCACTGCCCCATCTTACTAGAATTAAAAAAATAAAGCATGCAGGTATACAATATCAGTTTTCAAGTAAATGAATCCGTTGAAAGTGCCTGGAAAGCATGGATGAAAGAAACTTTTATTCCCATGATTCAAGCAACCGCTTGTTTTGAAGAAATTAAATGGTATCAATTATCCGTAAATTCCGATCAAGAACCCACTTATACCATGCAACTTTTTACCCCCGAACAAGACCAATTGCAAGCCTACCATGAATTACATGCAACCGCTCATTTAAAGGAGGTTCAACAGGCATGGGGCGAAAAATGCTTCTATTTTTGCACCCGAATGCAAATTGTGAATTGATTGTGGATAGTTTAAAATCGGGAAAACCGCCACAGGCCTATATTTCAGCCCTTTATTAATAAAACTCAATGGCAGTAAGACTCTCAAGCGTTTTTACACCACTGCATTAAACTAACAATTTTACCTTTTTTTAATGAAATCCTTACTATTTAAGGGTTTCAAGGGAAAAATAAAAATGAATTTTTAAAAAAAATATTTTTTCAATTGATAAAAGCTAATAAATTTGTTACATCGTTTTAAACTTATAAAAAACACATCTATGAACAAAGCAGAATTGATCGCTCACATTGCTGACAATGCAGAGATCGCAAAAACACAAGCAAATGCAGCAGTTGATGCA
>Ga0114964_10000761_pt1 | contig 24117 bp, 20 predicted proteins | sample C_131016_MF_Meta_FD_92638 | JGI IMG/M metagenome (GOLD analysis project Ga0114964, IMG submission 92638) | Freshwater microbial communities from Lake Croche, Canada to study carbon cycling - C_131016_MF_MetaG | ecosystem: Environmental > Aquatic > Freshwater > Lake | place: Lake Croche, Canada...
AACCCTCTCGGGCAACGACCTCGCCAATTCCATCACGGGTGGAACGGGAGCGGATTCCATCACGGCGATCAATAACGCCGCATACAACGCTGCCAACTCCGCCACCTGGGACACCATCAGCGGTGGCGGCGGAACAGGAGTCGATACCGTTGTGGCAGGTGAGCAATTCGTACTCGGGAGCAATATCGATACCATCCTCTTCACCGGAACGGGTCAGCTGGATCTGAACCAAATGAATATTGCTGGAAAAACCTATGCAGTTAAAGCAATCACTGCCCTTAATAACAACGCAGCAGTCATACTGACCGGTGATACGCTTGGAGACTACTCAACGGGCATCAATCTGATCGCCAATACTAGTGCAAACACCCAACTCATCGGCGGAAATGGAAATGATACTCTCACAGCAAGGGGAGCCTCACAGCTTCTGATCGGCGGCACTGGTAACGATACTCTGACTGCTTATGTGGGCGGAGGAACCACCCTTGTCGGGGGCAAGGCAGGGGATAGCCTCTCCGGCAATGACGTGCTAAGGGCTTCAGCCCCCTCCATCACGGGAACAGCGAACACCTTTGTGCTCGGAGACTCATCTACGGGTTATTATAAAGGCGCCTTTAAAGCCACGATAGAAAACTTTGGATTTGTAGATCAACCAAACGTCTTTAGAGCAGATATATTAGTCCTGCATAAGGCTGGGACTGGGAATTATAGCGCTTTGTCTAGTGGTGCCAGTGACGCAGATCTTGTTTACACGCCATTAGGAGGTAATGCAGACACCCTCGCTACCTTTACAGATGCTTCCATTACTGATGTTACAAATCTTCTTGGAAGCGCACGCACTTTCTACGTGTAAAAGGGTTCGTTTAATCAAATATTGAATCCTTTCGCGGCTTGGAAACCCTCCATGTCAGGATGATGTTTTTGCACATTGGTAAACTAAGCATTCATGCCTGAATCAATTTCTGTCCTGCAGATCCTGTTACGGGATCCAGTCTTTGGAGTTCTTTCAGAAAACGACCTCTCAAGGCTAGAGAACGGAAGGGCAGAAGAATTTATCTTCAGCACCGGAGAGGAGCTGCTGACAAGTGAAGAACAGCCTCAGGATGTTTATATCATACTAGAGGGTTCCGCCCGGATGCTTGGTAGTAGTAAGGATGAGCCGATATCCATTGAGTTACTAAAGCAGGGATCGATCATCGGGTGGTTCGCTCTTGCCACGGGAGTCACCTGTGAGTGGGTGCGTGCCGCTTCGCCGGTCAAGGCGCTCAAGATACCAGCCAAGCCTTTCCTGGATCTCTGCACCTCACAACCGGCATGGGCTGCCTCCCTGCACTCGCGGACCTGCCTCGCCGAACTCATCCCCCTGATCCGGGATCTGCTCAAGCAAAAGGGACTTCCGCTCGCCGCTGCCAAGAAGATTGCGATCGAACTCCTGCCTCAGGCAGTAGTTTCGGATTCCCCATCCCCGATCACCGAATCCCCATCCCCGATCACCCATCTTCCATCTTCCAATGGCCGTGTCATCAGCGTCCCCTCGGATCTGCTGAACACACTGCTCGAAACCTTGGTGGAGGGAAGTTCAGGGTTGAAGTTTGACGGCACATTACTCCCGCAAAGCGGTGCCGCCTCCTCCCACTCGCCACTTCCTGTCTCCGTTTCTGATTCAGAAACTCAAGTTTCAAGTTTCAAGTTTCATCTTTCATCTCCCCCTCCCCCCTTCCACAAGGCTTCAAGACCTGGGGAAGCCCTCCTTGCCTGCCTCAGGATGATCGCGGGCCAGCTGGAACTCCCGTTCCGTGAGGAGGTGATCCGCTCAGCCATGAAGTTCCAGTTTGAAGGCCGCGAAGGCTCCAGCGCCCTTTCCTTCCCGCGCATCGGTTCAGTAGCCGACATGATCGGTATCGCTACCCAACCGCTGACGCTCCCTCTGAAGCCACTCCGCGACCAGGAGGCCCCGTTCCTGATGATCCTCGGGGATCGTCCGGTCGTGGTGCAGGGGATCTCTCATCACGGCCTTTTGATTGCCGACCCAATGGCAGGAGATCAACCTGATCAGCAGAAGTGGACGGACTGGAAGGATCTCCCCGAACCCAGCGAGCAAGGATACCCTATCCTGCTCACCCGCCGCTCCCGCTCGCCGAAGGGTGAGGCCTTCGGATTCCGCTCCTTCCTCCCCTATATCAGGAAGCACACCCGCACCTTCCTGGAGGTGATCGTGGCGTCGCTCTTCATCCAAATCTTCGCCCTGGCTAACCCGATGATCATTCAGGTGATCATCGACAAGGTAATCGTTCAGGAGAGCCTGAGCACGCTGGATGTCCTGGGAGGGCTGCTGATCATCTGCACCCTCTTTGGGGCAGCTCTGACAGCAATCCGGACATTCCTCTTCACCGATGCGACCAACCGTATCGATCTGGCCCTGGGACTCAAGGTGCTGGAGCATCTCTACCGGCTTCCCCTCTCTTACTTCCACCAGCGACCCGTAGGTGAGATCGCCTCCCGCCTCCGTGAACTGGACAAGGTCAGGAACTTCCTGACCGGAACCGCTCTGACCGCCATGATCGATGCCGCCTTCTCGGTGATCTATGTGGCGATCATGCTCTTCTACAGCGTGAAGCTGACGGTGGTTGCTCTTGTCGGCGTGCCGCTGCTGGTGGCCCTGACTCTCGGCGTCTCACCGATCATCCGCCGCCAACTCAAGGACCGTGCCGAAAAGAACGCGGCCACAGAGTCCCATCTGGTGGAGTCACTCACCGGGATCCAGACGATCAAGGGGCAGAACATCGAGACCCGCAGTCGCTGGAAGTGGTACAAGCGCTATGGTGACACGATCGCCTCTTCGTTCCGCAACACGCTCACAAGCACCAGTGCCTCGACATTGGGGACGCTGATCAGTCGCTTCAACGATGTCGCTGTCCTCTGGGTGGGCATCTACATGGTGATCGACCAGAAGCTCTCACTTGGTCAACTCATCGCCTTCCGCATTCTGGCCGGCTATGTGACAAGCCCCCTGCTCAGGCTTGCACAGTCATGGCAGAACTTCCAGGAGGCCTCTCTCTCGATGAACCGTCTTGGCGACGTGGCCAACCGGGCCCGCGAAGATCAGGACTCGGACGATCAGATACCGATGCCTGAGATCGAAGGGAGGGTGACCTGCAACGACCTCGACTTCAGCTATACCCCCGGCCAACTGCAGTTGGAGCACATCTCGCTCGAAGTTCCCTCCGGCAGCCTGATTGCCATGGTGGGGCTCAGTGGCTCTGGCAAGAGCACTCTCCTGAAACTGATCGCGCGACTCTATGAGCCGGTGAAGGGAAAGGTCGAGATTGACGGGTTCAACCTCTCCAAAGTGGAGCTCAACTCATTGCGGTGCCAGATCGGCATGGTCTTCCAGGAAACTCTCCTTATGGAGGGCTCGGTCATGGAGAACATCGCTATGAGTGATCCGGAAGCCCCATCCTCGGCGGTTATCGAGGCGGCAAAACTGGCCGAGGCTCACGATTTCATCATGACCCTTCCCAACGGATACGCTTCTCCGGTGGGCGAGCAGGGGCGGAATCTCTCGGGCGGGCAGCGCCAGCGTATCGCCCTCGCCCGCCTGATCATGCAGGCACCCAATCTACTGCTGCTCGACGAGGCCACCAGCGCACTCGATGCACCGACCGAGCAGAGGGTCATCACCAACCTGCGCCAGAAGTTCAGCGGCAAGACCATCTTATTTGCGACGCACAGGCTCTCGACGGTGAAGATGGCCGACAAAATCTTCTATCTGGAGAACGGGATCCTTAAGGAGAGCGGCACCCACGCCGAACTCATGGAAAAGAAGGGTCTCTACTACGCACTCTCGCTGCAGCAGGAAGCGGCGGCGTAAACGCCGGCAGAGAGAAACATGAAACCGGAAACTTGCCGTAACGGATACGAAGCAACGGCCGGGCAATCAAACCTGAGTATGAGAGGAAGGCAGAAACCTGAACCAAGCCGATGGGAAGCGGCGCGGAAGACTGCGATAAAATCGCAGCCCGAAGGGCGCCACCGCTTGCCGGGAGGCAAGTGCCGTCAAACCTGAGTATGAAATTCATCCCTCTCACCTTAACCTCCCCACTCCATCCCTTTCATCCCTCACTCACATCCTTCATCCTTCTCCCCACTTCATCCCCTTCATCCCTGTGAAAAATTCCGTCAGACCTAAACGCGGTCTCATCCGTAGGGCATTCGAGCCCGATGTCGATGCTCCGATGCCCTCGACAATCTTCTGGTCGCGAATATTCCTCTACATCCTGATCCTTCTCACGGTTTCCTTTATCACATGGATGGCGGTTGCGACGATCGGTCAGGTTGTTCCTGCTCAAGGGAAGCTTGTTCCGGCCGGAAACGCGCATGAAGTGCAGGCCCCCGTCCAGGGCGTTATCTCCGAAGTGCTGGTAAAGAACGGCGACTCTGTCCGCAAAGGACAGACGCTGATGCGGATGAATCAGGATGTCGCCCAGGCAGAGATGCAGGGTCTGGAAAAACAGCGTGCTGCCATTCTTCAGGATCTGAGTGCACTGGAGCAGAAAAAGGCGCAGAAATACGGCCTTGAAAAACAGATCCCGGGTGCAGACAACCTCGTGCAGATCAAAAAGGAGGGATATGACCATTACAATCAGGTGGCAGGAGGCGTCGTCTCCCAGGTGGAGATCTTGGACCGAAAAGCAGAGTGGGTGAATGCGCAGCGCAATCTGGATCAACTCAAAAGCGATTTTGCCCGAGTTAGCTCCGAACTCGATCAGCAGGATCACGAAATCACAAGACGCTTGGCGGAGATCGATAGCAACAGAGCAGCCTCACAGGAAAAGCTCGGATACCACGAGATCAAGGCACCCATGGACGGAGTGATCTTTGACCTGAGTAAGAAGTCACCGGGGACCGTGGTCACCCCCAAGGATAAGCTCTTCGACATCATTCCTGGCGAGGATCTGGTCGCTGAAGTCTTCCTCACCAACAAGGACATCGGCTTTATCCACGAGGGGCTTCCCACAGTGGTCCGCCTCGACACCTTCCCCTTCCGGGAATACGGAGAGGTGAAAGGAAATCTCTCGTACTTGGCGGCAGACGCCCTTCCTCCCAATGAGGAATTCAAGTACCCCCGCTTTCCTGCCAAGATCAAACTGGATCGCCAGTTCCTGAGTCACAATGGAGAGCATCTTCCCCTCAAGTCAGGGATGGCCGTGACGGTGAACATACAGGTGCGCAGTCGTACTCTACTCTCAATCCTGACAGACGAGTTTTCCAAACCTTACGACAGCCTTCAATCGGTAAGGTGAATGAAGGTCTGATTTCACATACCGCTAGCCCTCGACGATCTACTTCGATTTACTTCAATCCACTTCAACAAGCGGGAAGCAGGAACTCATCAATCTGACGACGCTATTTGCAGTGGGGATACGTCGTCTCGAACCGCTGGCTTGGGAGCCCTTCCCGTTAGGGCCGCAATCTGCTGTTCAAGCCATTGATTGAGCAATTCATCAAGCATACGATGACGTGTCCGATCATCAAGTGATGCCTCATGCAATTCAAGGACACGGACAACAACATGGAAATGACCGATTTTTTTTGGCCCCAGCAGGGCACCTGCAACAGATCCATGAACAAGGGTAGAGAGCTTCACTCCTAGGCGACTCAGTCCAATCGGACCAACTCGTTTCATGGCCAGATCTTCACCATCCCGATGTGCAAGTTCATGCGCGGCAGCCTCAAGACTTTGCTCACCCCCTTGGCATCGGAAGAGCGCCTCCTCAGCAACTGCCTCGTGCTGGAATTGAACAACCTCCAGCAGTACGCGATCCAGCTCTCCCTTCCTCAACCTGAAATACTCAGGAACAAGTTTGCCAAAGGATTGCTCCTTAAACTTTTCGATGCGCTTCCCTCGAGTCGCCGCATTTCGCATCTCGTTCACCGAAAGGCCCTCATAGGCTGGAGCAGACGAATCCACCTCGTTGCGCTTGCACCATAAAACCCAGGAAGTTTCAAACTCTTCTTCCGAACAAACAACGCCAGAAATGGCACGATCTAGCAGGGCTTCGCGCAGGACAACGGGCCAGAGTGGATAGCTTTTAAGCGACTGGAGAACAGACTCAAAACTCCCTAGACTAGGCAGGATGTCTCCCAGCTTAACGGTGCGTGGAACCTGTGGCGTTGTCACTGTTGATCACGTTATACTAATTAGAACTCTATACGATGCCTAAAGTTAGACATTGGATGGTTTTTATGTAGATTTATAATTTAACAATCTCAGTATGCGTATCCTGCTTGTTCATCCAAACTTCCCATCTCAACTCCGCTCCATGGCGGTGTTTTTGGGTCAGAATCCTGCACATGATGTACGGTTTCTGACAAAGGTTCCGGAGGGAGAGATTTCAGGGATCAAAAAAATCCTCTATGCGCCGAAGAGAAAACCAAATCAGGAAACCCACCACTACATCAAGGAATTTGAGGAGCGTGTCTTAGAGGGGCAGGCAGCCTACGAAGCCTGCCTAGAAGCAAGAAATGCAGGTTTCTATCCGGACCTGATCTTTGGGCACGCTGGCTGGGGATCAACTCTGTTTCTAAAAGATCTGTTTCCTAGAGCAAAGATGGCCCTCAATTTTGAGTGGTTCTACAAAGGACGTGGCTCCGATTGCGACTTTGACCCTTCTGATCCCATTACCCCTGATGTCGAAGCAGCGATGCGGGTCAAAAACTCCACTCTTCTCACTGATCTGGCCTCAGCTGATGCGGGTCTCTGCCCTACACGCTTCCAATATGAGCAGTACCCAGAACATCTGCGTAGCCGCCTGATGATCTCTCATGAGGGAATCGACACCAACTTCTTCAAGCCAAATCCAGAGGAAAAACTCATCCTTTCGAAACCCACTCCAGACAATCCCAATGACAAGATCGACCTCTCTGGACACAAGGAGATTGTCACCTATGCCACACGCGGCATGGAACCATATCGGGGGTTTCCTCAGTTTATTGAAGCTGCACATTTGCTACTGAAACAGCGTCCGAACACTCACATTGTAATCGCGGGTGACGACCGTGTCGCCTACGGCAAGGCGGCTCCCGAAGGAACGACTTACAAGAAGATGATGCTCGAGAAGTTTCCACTGGATGAACAACGCGTTCATTTCGTTGGCTCCCTGCCCTACGGCGAGTACGTGAAGTTGCTGAAGTGCACGACGGCCCATGTCTACCTCACCCGCCCTTTTGTTCTCTCCTGGTCGATGCTTGAGGCGATGGCCTGCGAGGGACTTGTTGTGGGGTCGGATACCGCCCCTGTCCAAGAGGTTATTACGAATGGAATTAACGGACTGCTAGTAGATTTCTTCCGCCCTGATCAGTTGGCCCAGACACTTCACAACGTGCTAGAACGACCAGCAGACTTCACTCAAATCCGCAAGAAGGCGCGTGAGACCATCCTGGCTAAATACGACCTCGGGTCTTGTCTTAAGCAGCGACTAGCGTGGCTTTCCAGCCTAATCGCGACGAAGTAGGAAGAGAAGAAAGCTAAGCAGGTGAGAAAACCTGAGACCTGAAACTCGAAACCTGAGTATGACTGGCTGATGGAAAGCTGAGCATGAAATTCACCACTCAATCCTTCTTTTGCTGCTGACTCAAGTTTCACCTTTTATCCCTCTTCCCTCTCTGACTCCTCTGACTCAAGTTTCAGGTTTACTTGCCCGGTCGATACTACGCATCCGTTACGGCATCCTTCCTCACCACTGCCCGTCTATCTCCTCCACCAATTCCTCCTTCGGATCACCTTGATCAGGCAGGTCAGGAAAATTATACAGAGAAGCGCCCTGATGGATGGCCAGAGGAACATGCTCCAGGTAACCGGCACTGTGATCTGACTCATGATTACCGTGGTATGTCCCTCAGGATAGACTCGGTACACATGTATTCCGGGCCATGGCATAGCGAATCCGGTAACCCATCCCCCCCGTTCCAACACTGGCTTGATCTGCATCCTGCGCCAGGAAGTCTCCCCGCTCTCACTAGCATCGCCAATAACTGTGGTTCTATCTGTCAGCACATTTCTGGAGATTTTCTCCTCGATCACAAAGCCCGGTTTTCCTTCCCCAAAATACAACCAGTGCAGGAGAAGTGCATTGGCAAACACTCCCGGCTTGATCGAGGAGACGAGTTGTGCCGCGACACACTGCTCTTCCTTGGAGGCCAGTCTGAAAGAACTTCCGAAAGGTTTGGGGGGAGGGGAAGCGGATGAAAATTCCCCTCCCATCTTATCCGCACTCCTGTAGGTGTGGGAGTCTACCTCGGGGGTTTTCACCACTACTTTCCATTCGGCCTTAGCGACGACTCGTCCCGCCTCAAACAGCACGGCCTCAGGATAAAAATCACCCGACTTTCCGGAGCTCCAGGAAAAGAAAAACGGTTGCGCCGAGTGGGGGGCAATAGTCACAACTCTCGTCGTGGTGTGAGGATTGGAATTCTTTTCCTGAAAGCGAAGTTCGATAACACGTTCCATCGAAGATGTGCTCTCGATCAACCCATGGAGCGTGACGGGTGCGCTCTCCATGATGACAACTGATTTTTCCTGAAGAGGTTTGATGGAGACATTGCCCTTGGGTCCCAAGGCTATAATCTCAAGAGGGAGGGTGAAACTTCCCTGACGGAGAGAAGGATGAAGCACCCTTCGCTCCTCATTCCCTAAATTAAGAGATCCTATCGACACCCAGACCTCTCCTCTCCCATGAGCCGGAATCGTAGCCGACATCGAGCAGAGTAGACCGGTATCATCCGTATAATCAGTCCAATCAATCCGCATTTCACTCTCCGAGAAATTCGTGATCGAAAAAACTGCTTTCGGGTGCTCCATGCTGACGATCCCATTCGTGGAGTCGATCAGAAAAGGAACGATCCCCTCTCCGATAACGGGAACTGTGGGGAAATTCGGAAGTTCTGGCGCAGCCTTGAGCTGGGAGTTCACTGCTTTCGCCTCTGTGGGTTTGAACTCGATATCAAAGGAATGAGTCTGCTTCTCGGCAAGGGTGTAGGCCCCGCCGCCCACCAGAAACCAGGGGGAGGGAAGAAGGAGTGTGCCGCAAACAGGAGCTCCGAAACTATTGCAGAGCAGGATGGTCCTGTGAGCCGTGGAACCGATCGCAACCTTCCCGAAATCGACTGTCCCAGGAATCACCGACAAGATCCCCGGCGGGTCCTTGATCCGGATCGCCGCTGTATGAGTGCTCCAGGCCAGTCTCGGGGCTTTGATCCGGAATTCGAAGGAGTCCTCCCCTGCCTTGACGCTACTATCGTTAACATAACGATAGACCAGTGAAGAAGTGGAACGATTCTCAAGCGGGTAGAGCGTTCCAAATCGCGGTAGTCTCGATATCTGAAGCGAGACATCTCCTCCGTCAGGCACAATAACGCTAATTGGAATGTTCACCTCCCCTCGCCGACTCACCTCTACCTGGACGGGCTTGGCAAGCACGGTGGAGGATATGCCTTTCTTTCTTTCTGAGTCTGCATCCTTGGTTCTGGGAGGAGTGATGGTGATGTCTGCACGGAGCAGAGCAGGAGCACAAAGGAGAAGAATGAGGAGCAGTGAGGATCTTCTTATGAAACCGTAATAACCCATTAGGCGATGTGCGGCAAAGGAATCAAGCATGCTCATGGCAATGCTTCCCGTTAAGGATGAAGGGGCAGTAAAGCTTGCACAGATCCGTCAGCTGTCACTGAGAGGTTACCATGGCCGTGCACATCTCCCAATTCAGAAAACCAAGGCATCGATGGCCAGCGGTTCGGAGTTCCGGGACGGGCATCGAAGAGGGTGGGCAGGTAATGGATCAAAGGAACCTGATCGGTTGGCTTGGCAGATGCCGCAGCCCTATCCATCTTGGGGCAGTGCCATATATTGGCAGGGATTCCGAGCGCATTGCTGGAGTAATCCAGCCAGAACTTAGCTTCCTGAGCGGTTCCGATCTTGATGTCCTTGGGGACCTGCGGCCATCCCTCCGGATCCGTTGCACAAGGCGAGAAAGCCAACCAAAGAGTCCTCAAATGTGACATGCAGACAACCTCCTGAGCCTTGGGAATGATGCGTTGCGCCGCAGGCATTAGGAGAGCGATGAGGATCCCAAGGATGCCCATGACCACCACAATCTCCGTCAGGGTGAAGGCTTCTCTTTTAGCTGAGTTCATGTGGGCATGAGGACAGCTCAAGAGTCTACTGACTAAAAATCCGATCCCGCCTTAGAAAGTCGCAAAGTTCGTGATCGTGTAGGTCGTCTGAGAATAGGGAACCGAATTGGAAATTGTGTTGAATGCGGAGTAACTGTCCGACACACGGACACCCTGCACCGTGATGGGGATCGGTAAATTAGCATTCATCTGGACCGGTACAGTGCCCTCACCTGTGTCTACTACTTGGGGATACAACTGCTGCTGAATCAGTGTTCCCTCAGCCGTGAATGCCTGGTTGGGATACTTGTTCTGGGTGGATCCCGAGAAATTCCCACTCATGTAGGCCGTGTTGTTGAAGCTGTTGTTTCCATTGGGCATCACGTAGATGGAGTTTGTTGCTACTAAATTAGTCACAAATGGCAATCCGGTATTCGTGTCGACACTTTGGATCACAATATTTGTTAATGTATTAATCAGTACAGGAAACATAGGCGTATTATAAATCTCAGGCCACACAGTGGTGGAGTTGCTTCCACTGAGTTTTAGGCCGCCCCAAATCTGACCGGAGATAGCCCCTGACGAGGGATCCCACATACCAACGGTGTTCCCAAGGTAGATTCCTGCAATGTTGGAGCCATCAGAACTTCCAAGGTAGGAAATGGTCGTGGTACCGGAGGAATTGGCCGACACATCATTGGTGCTCACTCCCGTGCTGAATACTATGGTGCCACTGAGATTCTCCCCTCGCACCACAGCACTGAATGTGCCGGTGGTCGCGAAGAACGTGCCGTTACCATAGGGATTGCCGTTTTTATTTGAGGCACCGGCCTTAACCTGAGGAATCATGCAGAGAAGCAGGGCGGCTAGGGAGACCTTAAAACAGGTCTTGAAGCAGAGATTGAGGGAGGCTTTTGAAAGATTCATGAATAGTGTTTATCAGATCTGGAGGGCTTTTGTGTCAAACTAAATCAGCCGTTCAGAATCGGTTCCCGAAACCCTAAAATCACCGCTCTCCCCCTGTTTTTCTTCATCTTTCATCTTTCATACTTCAAAATTTCCCCTGATGTCTTCCCGTCTCTCCGATTACCAATACGATCTCCCTCCGGAGCTTGTCGCCGATCGTCCGACGGAGAGGCGTGAGCAGTCACGGATGCTGGTGCTGGATCGGACTACCCGAACGATCACCCACCAACATTTCACGGACTTCCCTTCATTCCTCTCCCCTGCGGACCTGGTGATACTCAACGATAGTCGGGTGATCCCGGCTCGCTTGCATGATGCCACCGGAAAGATAGAGATACTACTCTTGGAAAAAAACTCCCCCCTTCGCTGGACGGCAATGGTTCGTCCCGGAAAGAAGATGAGTCAAGGGGCAATGGTCGATGTGGCGGGAACGCAAGCCTCGGTCCTCACCATCCATGAGGATGGGACACGAATGCTGGAGTTCACTTCTCCACCCGATCTCGAAAGACACGGCGAAATGCCGATCCCCCCATACTTCCATCGTCCGGCCGACGAGCAGGACAAGGAGCGCTATCAGACAGTCTATGCCAGGGACCCAGGTTCTGTTGCAGCTCCCACCGCCGGACTCCACTTCACAGAGGATATCCTAACCTCCATGCCCCATGCCTTCCTGACCCTGCACGTGGGAGCCGGAACCTTCCAACCTGTCAAATCGGAGAATCTCGCGGAGCATCGGATGCATTGTGAACACTACACGCTCACAGCCGAAACAGCTGAAAAGATCAACGCGATCAAACAACAGGGAGGCAAGATCGTCGCCGTAGGCACCACGACCACTCGTGTCCTGGAATCGCAGCCATCAGGAGAACTCACGGCAATCAACGGATCGACGGAGATATTCATCCATCCACCCTATGAATTCCAGAGAGTCGATGCGCTCCTGACGAACTTCCATCTACCGGGCTCGACACTCTTGATGCTGGTGAGTGCCTTAGCCGGCAGGGAGTTCATCCTAGAGGCCTATGCTGAGGCAATCCGTGAAAAGTATCGGTTCTTCAGCTACGGCGACTGCATGCTGATTGTGTGACCCTACAGATCACAGACTGAAGACTGGAGGGGATTAGACTGAAGGTTATGTGAATCCAGAAAATACCGAAGATCACTGAAAGTAACTGAATTACTCCCGTGCCGTTTTTCCTTCAGCCTTCAGTCTTTAGCCTTCAGTCTTTCAAGATGCCTCTTCTGACCATTTCCGAATTGAAGAAAGCCGCTCGTGAGCATTCTCCTCAGGAGGCTGTGATCCATGCACAGATCGAAAGGATCACGCGTAAGGATGCCTCCAACGGGAAGCCTTTCCAGGAAGCGATCTTCCGGGATGCCACCGAGAGTATGACTCTGCGGGCTTGGGCTGACAGCGCAGCCTTTGAGTCGTGCGCAGAAGCTAAGCAGGGTGAATTCGTGATGATCGAGGGTCAGTTCAACCACAGCGCGACCTTTGGACTGGATGCCAAGAACTGGGAAATGAGCCTGCTCCCCGATGAGTCGGTGGATCTCCTGCTGGAAGGCTCAGCCGAAAGGATCGCCCTACTGGACCGCACCTACAAAGTCATCACGGATGCCGTGGAAAGCCTCCGTGACCCCAGGCTCAAGGCTCTATGCAACCACTTCCTTTCCCAGCATGGCGCGCGCTTCCGCAGGGCAGCGGCAGCCCGGGGAAACCATCACGCAAGGAGGGGGGGGCTTTTGGAGCACACCTCTCGGATGATGGAGTCAGCCTTGGCTCTCTGCATGGTCTATCCCGAACTCCATCGCGATCTTCTCATTGCAGGTGTTCTCTTCCATGACACCGGCAAGCTCTGGGAAACTTGCCCACCGGAACGAGGCTTTGGCATCGAGTCGGAAGCACGCGGCGAATTGTTGGGTCATCTTTCGATCGGAATCGAGCTCGTCAACACGCTCTGGCGCGACCTCCCGAAGGAGGGCTGGGATAATCTTGTGCCGGCATCGGAGGATGTCCGACTCCATCTTCTCCATCTGGTGGCCTCCCACCACGGGCAGCTCGAGTTCGGCTCCCCTGTCCTACCCAAGACACCTGAGGCAGCTTTGCTTCACTTTGTGGACAATATCGACGCACGGATGGAGATGTTCCTTGCTGCTTACGCCACGGCCGGTGCTAGCCATAAAGGCCAACAAGAGTGGGTGCGTCCCCTAGGTGTTGCCCCCGTGACCCCACTGCCTCCCTTTCTCGAAGAAATCCAAATCCCACAGAAAACCCCACAGAAAATCTTGGAGGAAGCCCTGGATCCTCTTCTTTAAACTTGCCAAGAAGCACCCAAAAAAGTCATTTATACCTTCCGTGAAAAATCTCTCCTTTGTTCTGACAATCATCCTCCTTGTAGGGTCTGCCTCCTTGGTTTTTGCAGACATTCAGGCTCCTCCGGCATCCGATCAGGGGCCGACACGCAAGCTGGGGCGCGCTCTGGGCAATATACTCTACGGCTCCACGGAGATCATCGACTCAATGTCGGATGTGAATTCTGCCAATGGGAACTCTGCCGCCTTCAGTTACGGCTTGGTCCGCGGCCTAGGCAGAACCTTCGCTCGCCTGGGCTACGGTATCTTCGAGACGGTGACCTTCCCTTTCCCTACCCAGCACGGCACTTACCAACCTCCCTATAACAATAATATCCAGTGGCTCAACTCAGGCTACTCGGAGTTCCCGCCTGAAGTCGGCTTCGAGACCAAGTACGATTACTGCCGCCAGTACTCGATACAGAGTTGGTAGTTTCAGCCACAACGGCTGAAACGAAGGAGCGAATCTCACGCGGAGGCGCGGAGAAAGATGATGGAAATTGAAGAGATTACAGGAATTACTATCGATGAATCTATCCAGATTCATCGTGAATTGGGTCCGGGATTACTGGAGTCCGTCTATGAAGCGATCCTTTGGAAATCCCTATTGCATCGAGGTCTCATTGTAGAGCGGCAGAAGCCGATTACTTTTGAATACAACGGGATGAGCTTTGAAGAAGGCTTCAGAATTGATCTTCTTCTTGAAAAACGCGTCATTGTCGCACTCAAGTCTGTCGAAAAACTAGCTCCTGTTCACGGCAAGCAACTACTCACCTATCTTCGCCTCACAAATCTTCATGTGGGATTATTGATCAATTTTGGGGCGGCTACGCTCAAAGAGGGAGTTCAGCGTGTCGTTAACAATCTTCCCTGCTCTCCTACGTCCACCCTAAGCGTAAACCAGAAACACCATTCCTAGATTTTCTCCGCGTTCTCCGCGCCTCCGCGTGAGACTCTTCACCGATTAGCCTTGTTACTCCTCCGCGTTCCAGACGCGGTAACCCGCGACGAATTCCTTCCTGAATTCCGCAAAGGATCCGTCGAGAATCGTAGCCCGGATCTTCCTCATGAGTGAGAGATAGAAGTGGAGGTTATGCAGGGAGATGAGTCGGAGACCCAGGATCTCCTCTGCCTTCACCAGATGACGCAGATAGGCGCGCGAGAAGGTAGTGCAGGCCGGACAGGTGCATCCCTCCTCGATCGGGAGGGGATCACGGGTGTAGGGGGCGTTCTTGAGATTCATGGTCCCCTTAGCCGTGAAGGCTGTGCCGTTGCGGGCGATTCGTGTCGGAAGGACGCAGTCGAACATGTCTATCCCCCGTGCCACCATCTCGACCAATTGGGGCGGCGTGCCGAGTCCCATGGCATAGCGTGGAGCACTCTCTGTCAGAAACGGGACACTTGCTTCGACGGCCTTCATCATCTCTGGCTCGGGCTCCCCGACGCTGACACCACCCACAGCATACCCATCGAAGCCGATTTCCACTAGGGATTGAGCGGAGCGCTGACGCAAGTCGAGGTGGGAACTGCCCTGAACAATCCCGAAGAGCAGTGGGCGTCCTTCTTCAGGCTGTGTCCGCCACCACTCGCGGGAGCGACGCTCCCAGCGGGTCGTGAGGTCAAGGCTCTTGGCCGCATCCTCGTAGCTACAGGGGAAAGGAGGGCACTCGTCGAAGGCCATCACAACATCGCTGCCGAGATCACGCTGAATCTGCATCGAGGTCTCAGGACCGATGAAGGTGGGGGTGCCGTCGAGATGGTTCTGAAAATGCACTCCCTCCTCCGTGATTCGGCGAAGCTTCGAGAGGGAGAAAACCTGAAATCCCCCGCTGTCGGTCAGGATGGCTCGATCCCAACCCATGAAGCGATGCAATCCCCCAAGCTCCTCGATGACTTTCTCACTCGGTCTGACATGGAGGTGGTAGGTGTTACCGAGGATGATCTTCGCTCCAAGAGATCGGAGTTCGTCAGGAGAGACGGCCTTGACCGTGGCCTGGGTCCCCACCGGCATGAAGACAGGTGTCTCCACGTCGGCACGCCGGGTGTGCAGGATTCCAGCCCGAGCCTTACTGGCAGGATCGGTCTTAAGAAGGGTGAAGGGAGATTTAGAACTCACAGGGATGAAGGGGATAAATGTGATGGCCGAAGGAATAAAATCTAAAACTCATAATAACGAGCCTCGGGAGAGGCAGGGATAGACTACCTAAGGTAGCCAAAAGGGTGAGACGAGTGGGAACGAGCGAATCAAACGAAAGGAACATTGTTTCCTGAGTTGGCTTGCCTGGCCGTTGCTTCGCATCCGTTGCATTTGAGTTCCAGATTAACCATCAGTCCCTCTCAGCTTCGGAAACCGGACTCCAGATCCCAGACTACCTTCCCTCCGACGATGGTCGTCAGGGCCCTACCGCGCAGGGAGTGACCATGGAATGGAGTATTGCGAGAGAGCGATGCTGACTCATTCTTATCGACTGTCCATGCATGATCCGGATCGAGGATCGTGATATCCGCAGGGGCCCCCGTGGAGAGAGTCCCCCGATCGAGGCGGAGGAACTGAGCCGGATTGACAGTCAGCATCCCGAGGATCTGCGGGAGAGTGAGTGCCTTGCGCTGATGAAGAAGGATCTCCAGGAAGAGAGCCAACTCGGTTTCCAGGCCGAGAATACCGAAGGGAGCACGGTCGAACTCCACCTCCTTCTCGTAGGTCGCATGAGGAGCATGATCGCTGGCCAGGATGGTGATCGTTCCGTCGGAGATCCCCGCAATGATCTCATCAATGTCGGCCTGAGTTCGCAGGGGCGGATTCATCTTAAAGTTCGTGTCGAAGTTCTTCAGGTCGCCATCGGTGAGAGCAATGTGATGCGGGCAGGCCTCAGCAGTAATCGGAATACCCCGCTGACGCGCTTCGCGGAGCAGGCGGACGCTTCGTGCAGAGCTGATGTGCTGGCAGTGGATCGGATGACCGGTCTCCTCCGCTAGCAGGATATTCCTAGCAACAATGAGGTCCTCAGCTAAGGCCGGCCATCCCGGCAAACCGAGCCGGGTGCTCCACTCACCCTCGTTCATCACGCCGTCGGCGCTCAAGGTGGCCTCCTGACAATGATCCATCACGGGCAGGCCATACTGACGGGCATACTCAACGGCTCGGCGCATCACTCCGTGGTTCTGGACGCAACGGCCGTCATCGGTCAGCGCAACAACTCCAGCGGCAGCCAAGGCCCCGATCGGAGCCATCTCTTCTCCGGCAAGACCCTTGGTAATAGCTCCGGTGCAGAAGACATTCACGCAGGCCGTGGAAGCGGCGCGCTCTTGGATCCAGGCAATCGTGGCTGGGCTATCGGCAACAGGGGAAGTGTTCGGCATGCAGACGACCGTGGTGAATCCGCCGGCGGCTGCACAACGGGCTCCGGTCGCGATGGTTTCCTTATGCGATTGTCCCGGCTCACGGAAATGGACATGGATGTCGATGAGTCCCGGTGAGACCACCTTGCCGATGGCATCGATGACCTCAGCACCTCTTTCACCTTTTTCAGTCTTGGGAAGAGAATCAACGATAACTCCATCCCTGACGAAGAGATCCCCGATTCGGTCGATTCCGTTAGCCGGATCGATGATGCGGCCTCCCTTGATGTGCAGTGAAGCGTTCATGAAAGTAAATCGACGGTGGCCGGTGTGACGGGGGCGAACGGTGCTCCGCCGGAGCAAAGGTAGAGGACGGCCATGCGGACGGCGAGACCGTTGGTCACCTGGTCGAGAATCACGCTTCCCCGGCCATCCGCCACATCGCTGTCGATCTCGACACCGCGGTTCATCGGACCCGGATGCATGATCAGGCATTCCGGCTTGATCCTATCGGCGCGTTTCTTGGTCAGGCCAAAACGCGCCGTGTACTCACCGATACCCGGGAAATATTCCTTACGCTGGCGCTCGTGCTGGATGCGTAGAAGATTGATGACATCCACCTCTTCCAGGACCTCGTCGATGCTGTGCACCAGCTTGACCCCGAGGCAGGCAAAGGTTGCGGGAACAAGCGTGGAAGGACCAACCAGCGTCACCTCCGCCCCGAGTTTCGTGAGGAGCTGGATGTTGGATCGGGCCACGCGGCTGAAGAGAATGTCCCCGACTATTGCCACGCGGACCCCCTTGATGCAGCCCAACTTCTCGCGGATCGTGAAGGCATCTAGAAGTCCCTGGGTGGGGTGCTCGTGGGCGCCGTCGCCGGCATTGATGACTGAGGCGTTCAGTCGATCTGATAGGAAGCGGGCGCTACCGGCTGACTGGTGCCGGATCACGATAAGATCAGCTCGGAGGGCCTCCAGGTTGCGGGCTGTATCGAGAAGAGTTTCTCCCTTCTCAAGACTCGAGGCGGAGGCGGAGATATTGATGACATCAGCACTAAGGCGCATCGCGGCAAGCTCGAAGGAAATACGGGTCCTCGTACTCGGCTCGATGAAGAAATTCACTAGGGTCTTGCCGCGAAGTGCGGGGACCTTCTTGAGATTGCGCTCCCCCACTCCCTTGAAGGCCTTTGCCGTGTCGAGGATGGTGATCAACTCGTCGGGCGTGTGATCCGCGAGTGCGCAGAGATCCTTATGCTTCCATTGATGGGTGGTCATGATTGAGGCGAGGAAGGTGCTTGCTGGCCAACTTGGTGAACAAGTGTCACAGAATCAGGAACGTTGTCGGTCTCTTCGAAGCGAACCCTGATACGGTCGGAAAAAGCTGTCGGCACGTTCTTGCCTACAAAATCCGCCCTAATGGGAAGCTCGCGATGGCCCCGGTCGACCAAAACCGCCAACTGGATCCGCGAGGGGCGGCCAAAGGAGGCGATGGCATCCATTGCGGCCCGGCAACTGCGACCTGTGTAGAGGACGTCATCGATCAGTACCAGCGGACGTCCATCCAGATCCATGGGAAGCTCGGTGGGTTCCAACGCGCTCAAACTGATCCTCGTGGCCAGATCGTCGCGGTGCATGGAGACATCAACGATGCCGAGCGCCGGGGATATCCCCTCAATCTCGGCAATATGAGCAGCGATGCGACGGGCGACAATCTTTCCCCGAGTGGGGATTCCGGCGATGACCAATCGGGAGAGATCCTGATTCTGCTCGATGATCTCGTGAGCGATGCGTCGGATCGCCTTGCGTATGGAGTCCGCATTCATGACCACTGACTCTCCCGGCTCTCCGGTTTGGGGAGGCTCAGTAGTAATTTTGTGTGATTCGGTTGGTGTCATGATCCTTGGTGGTCTCGCAGGGCCTCCTTAAAGGAAAAGGGAAGAAGAAAAGGAAGCGGTGGTTAGGAATTTTTTTTGCTGCCGCACGGGCCTGACGCCAGGGTGTGCGATGCTTGATCATCCAGTCGAGAAGAGCCCGTTCAAATCCGATGTCGCGACCCTGCTTCTCGCTCTCATACCACTTGTGGCGGAGAATTTGCTCCCTTTCCGCTTGGAACTCCCTGTAGAGGGTCGAATTCCTGAGCAGATCACCTCCATCAAGTGATGCTGGAGGACGTATCATTGTCTAAACTATACCGGAGTGGGCCGAAGGAGTCAATCGCGAATGGGATACTTACTCTAGCTCACTCCATTCTTGTCTTCAGACAGCCTTGATAGGCCAGCAGGATGCCGACCCCTATGTGAATGCCAAGCATCAAGAGACAGAGGGGCGTCAGGGAAAGACTGGTCTGAATCACCATGACAACGATGTCATAGTAACGCTCTCCCCTCAGGGACTGCAGAATCCCCGACCAACTCCAGTAGGCGGCGATGAAGGGGTGTGCAATCAAACCCAACCAGGAAGGCAGGGCCAGTACCGCACCCGACAGGGGCAACTGAAAACCGACCAGATAGATCGAGGCCATGGAGGCCTGCTCCGCGGTCTTCGTGTAGGAGGATATGGCCAGGCAAATGGATGTCATCGCAGCATTGACCAGAAAGAGAAAGAGCAGTTGCGAAGATAAATCCCCCGGGAAAGAACATGTATAATGGATGAAGAGTCCCATCCAGAGAGACTGGATCGCGGAGAGAAGCCCGAGAAACAAGATCTTGCTGCCGATATAAGCGGCAGGGCTCAGTCCGGCGAGTTTCTCCTTCTCGAAGATCTGGCGCTCGGCGGCGATCTCCCGTCCAGAATTATTGGCACCCATGAGGGTGAGTAGGATCACCTCCAACATCACAATCCCGGAGACCAGGCTCCCGACCTTGCTGGCCTGAATGAGAAAGTCCCGGCCCTCAGTCAGCTGCTGGATGACATTCAGATCCAGCCCCATTCCCAGATTCCGGATCTGGGGAAGACCGTTCCAACCGAAGATAGCAACCAGGCAAGGGAATCCAAACACAAGCCCGGCCTGAAGCCAGAGCTGGGCCTTGCTTCGCAGGAAGATGCGTAGACGGCGTTCCAACAGAGTCACGAGCTGGGAAAGAGCAGCTGGATGGGAGTCGTCCTCACTATCGGCATGACCTGTTTCCTTACCTTTGTTTTTTCCATTTCCGTCCTCAGTAGTTCGAAGCTTGGCCCCACACTCCTTGCAATACATGGCACCAAACGGATATTCCAAGCGACACTCTGGACAGACACAGCAGGCAATTTCACGGATCACCGGGGCAGGATCTTTTTCACTCTCTTCGTCCTGAGGACCATGCAGAAAGGAGGACGAATGCTTAAGCCAAGAAGCCTTCCAGCCTTCCGGATCCCGACTCTCCAACTGAGCGTAGATATGGCCAGGGTCTTCGACCCTAAAATAATGGGCGAGATGATCAGGGCGCCCCTCATAAGCTAGGACCCCCCGATGGAGGACAACGACAGCGTCGTAGGAATCAAGATGCTTGAGACTGTGGGTAATAGAGATGACCAATCGGTTCCCGTCACGGGCGACGTTCCTGAGAAGATTCACAATCTCGTCTTCGGACCGAGGGTCCAAGCCGCTTGTGACCTCGTCGCAAAGCAGAATCGGAGGACTGCTTACCAGTTCCATCGCAAGAGCCAAGCGACGCTTTTGTCCTCCTGAAAGCACCTTCACAGGCCGATCGTGGAATTCTCCCAGGCCGACCTCACCAAGCAGACGGGCTACCATTGTATCTCGCTCTGGTCCGCTCTGTCCGGTGACACGCAGTCTGGCGGAATACTCAACACATTCACCCACCGTCAGATCCTCGTAGGCGATGCTGAACTGAGGGACATAGCCGAATTCCGATGGCTTGAAATCCTCATCAGCCAGATTCCGGCCATCCCAATGGATGGATCCCTCTTCGTGACCGGTGGCGATCCCGGCGATCATTTTCAGAAGAGTACTTTTGCCGCAACCGGAAGGGCCGATTACTGCGATGAACTCCCCGCGTTTAAACGTTGCGGAGATTTGGGAAAGAAGTCGTGGGGAGTCCTCTTCCGAGCCGAGAGTCAGGGTCAATTGATCCAGGGAGAGCATCTGACGCCAAAGTAATCGCCCAAGGGATGTTTCCGCAAGGCATCCTGCAATTGTCACATTGATGTTTTCACTACAGAACTGAGCTCCAAGCCTTGCGCCTTGGCGTCTCTTCCTTAACATTAGCGCATGAATTACGCAGTGCTTGGAGCAGGAAAAATGGGGTGTGCCCTTGTCCGTGGGATGCTAGCATCCGGACTGACCACAGGTGATAGGGTCATTGTTTCCTCTAGAACCCGCGAATCTGCCGAGCAGAAGGCCTCCTCACTGGGCGTGAAGTCCGCCGGATCCAACTCGGAGGCCATCCGCGATGCCGAGATCATCTTTCTCTGTGTGAAACCCGCACAGGCCACCGCAGTCCTCTCATCCATCGCCTCTGAGCTTGAAGGAAAACTTCTGATCTCGATTATTGCCGGCATCCGCTCCGAGGACCTCTTCCAGGCAGCCAATGGGAAAGTAAGAATCATCCGCTCTATGCCCAACACGGCCGTCAGACTCCGCAAGGGTGTCACCGCGCTCGCTCCCCATCCTTCCAGCACCGAAGAGGACTTAAAGCTAGCAACGGCGATCTTTTCCTCCGTAGGATCGGCTCTTGTGGTACGGGAAAGTGATCTCGACACCGTCACTGCCGTGAGTGGAAGCGGTCCCGCTTTTGCCCTGCTGATGCTCGAAGCCATGGCTCAGGGAGGAATCGACGGTGGGCTGGAACCAGAGCTGGCAAAGACCCTAGCAGCCGGCGCCCTTGCCGCGGCTGCAGCCCTTGTCAACGAAACTGGTCAGACTCCCCTAGAATTGCGTGCGGAAATAACCAGTCCAGCCGGCACCACGGCAGCCGGGCTTGAAGTGCTGGAAAATGAGGGCTTTCTCGGTATCGTCCGCGCCTCAATACGGGCTGCCAGAAATCGTTCTATCGAACTCTCCTCTCCACCCATTCATTAATGAGAGGAGAGGTTATTCGTTGGTTTCTACTTCTGAGCATCCTTGGATGTGGCGTTCTCACAAATGATACCAAGGCTGCCCCTACCTCACCCCTTTTCGCTGAGCAGGCACATGAGGATCTCTCCTCCAATAAGCCACTTCAACTTCAGGAGGCCGTAATGCCGCAGGCAGTTCTTTCACTGATGAGTGAAGCGGGGCAATCATTCGCCACGGGGGAATTGGAGAAGGCTAATTCCATTTATGCCCGCGCTCTCGCCATGGCCCCGAACATACCCTCATTGCTCGTCAGTGCCGCAGCCGTGAAAACGAGGCTCGGCAAGCTCGAAGAGTCGCGGACCATGTTGAGAAAAGCCCTTTCACTTGACCTCGATAATGCAGCCGCGTGGAAGTTGCTCGGCATGAATGCCCTCGAACAGAAAAGGGACGACGAGGCCTTTGCCTGCCTAGCCCAAGCCACTCTCCATGACTCAAACAATCCTCGGGCCCATAACTATCTGGGCATGGCAGCAGGACGGAAGGGCTGGGGTGAGGCCTCGGAGCAAGAACTGCGTCGCGCTGTGGAACTCGACCCGAACTACGCGGATGCAAATTTCAATCTGGCAGTACTCTATCTGGGGCGCAACCCACCGCTGATCGAGTTGGCCAGGCGCCATTATCAGCGCGCCCTGGATCTCGGGGCTAAACGCGATCCGGCTATCGAAAACCTCATCGCCAAATCAGTTGCAAGCCAGCCCTCTGATTCTCAAAGATCCTCAGCACGTCCGTGACACTCCCTTTTCAAAAAAACAACCATTCCAGACATATGAAGAATATCTACCTTCCTCTGATTATCCTCTTTCTCTCGATTCCGATATTTGGCGCCCGATCCCCATCCCCAGTCCCCGATGTGAAAGGAGCTTCCGTCGTGGTCGTGGATGCCAATTCCGGAGATGTACTTTATCAGAGGAACCCGGACGAGAAGCGACCAGTCGGCAGTACCCAGAAGCTGCTGACCTCGCTCATCGTGGCGGAACAGGGAAATCTCGATAAGGAGATCGTCATCGATCCCATCGACGAACTTGCGGAACCGACCACCCTGCAACTGAAACCAGGCACCTCCTATACCAAGGGAACACTGCTCACCGCCCTTCTCGTTAAGAGCCCTAATGATGTGGCCCGTGCTCTGGGGCGGGATACGGGAGGAAGCCTTGAAGATTTTGCCAATCTGATGAACCGCAAGGCCGTCAGCCTGGGAATGAACTCCTCGCACTTTGTGAATCCGAACGGACTTCCGGCCGAGGATCAATATTCCACGGCTACAGATATGTCGAAAGTGGCTCGAGCAGCTTATGCCAACCCGATTCTTCGCCCCATCATGGCAACTAAGTATCTTCCCTTTCGATATGCCGACGGCCATGTCCACATGTTGCGCAACACAAACCAGACCATGAGGGAAAACTGGTTTTGTACCGGCATGAAGACCGGATACACAGACAAGGCCAAGCACTGCCTGGTAAGTAGCGGATGCTACAACGGGAAGGAGGTCATCACGGTGATCCTCGGCAGTAGCAAGGAACGGATCTTCACCGATTCGGCACATATGCTGAGGTGGGCGCTTGGATTACCCCAAGAGGGCAAGTCTACAAAAGCGTTGGTAAGCCGGAAACCCGCGAGTCAGCAAAACTCAGGCGATCAGGTGAGGCCCAAGGTGAAGAAGCATCATCGGCATCACTCACACTCGAATCAGAAAACTTCATGAGCCGGAGCTACCAGCTCCAGCCCTCCTCAAATACTGGATCGGGCATCGACTTTGCTAAGGAGCTAAACGAGCAGCAACTGAACGCAGTCACTTCCCCGTCCGGCGCACATCTCGTAATTGCCGGCGCGGGGACTGGAAAGACGCGAACCCTCACCTACCGGGTCGCCTGGTTGCTTGAGCAAGGATACCGGCCCGGAGAGATTCTCCTGCTGACCTTCACCAACAAGGCGGCGCGTGAGATGCTCGAACGAGTGAATATGCTCCTGCCTGGAGGCTCAGAGGGTCTCTGGAGCGGCACCTTCCACTCAATCGGCCACCGGATCCTGAGACGTCATCCGGAAGCTGTGGGGTTCAACCAGGGATTCACAATCATGGATCGGGAGGATCAGGAGGAGCTGTTGGAATCCGTGGTAGCACGCTTGGGATTCCGCACCAATGACAAGCGCTTTCCCAAGGGACAGGTCCTCGCGGAACTGATCAGCCTGGGTTGCAACACGGGTGACTCTCTCCGCACGCTACTGGCACGCCGTTATAGG